>ENA-ORUW01000497-ORUW01000497.1-human-gut-metagenome-genome-assembly--contig:-NODE-497-length-38740-cov-7.099703_pt1 | contig 38740 bp, 33 predicted proteins | sample MGYA00242088_ERZ509227 | MGnify/ENA primary metagenome ERZ509227 (study PRJEB26280, sample SAMEA2338816) | human gut metagenome | biome: human gut; feature: human-associated habitat; material: faeces... | reverse complement strand
CATTAAGAAGATTATGGGATTGCAAAGCACGAAACAATCCGTGTAATCATAATTATAGTGTTTTGACACAATCTTATGTAAGATATTAAAATCAGGAGAAATAAAGATATGACAAAATTATTAATAAAGCTGTTTATAAGGGACTGCGATAATATTAAAGAGCCTGAAGTCAGAGCTTCATATGGAATGCTTTCAGGTGTTGTAGGTATTATATGTAATGTTATATTATTTGCATTTAAATTTTTTGCCGGAATTGTCACCGGAGCTGTTTCGGTATCGGCGGATGCATTTAATAACTTGTCAGATGCAGGATCTTCAATAATAACTTTCATAGGATTTAAAATGGCCGGAAAACCGGCAGATATAGATCACCCTTATGGGCATGGAAGAATAGAATATATTGCAGGCCTTATAGTTTCTATGGCAATAGTTGTTATGGGATATGAGCTTTTTACTCAGTCAATAGACAGAATAGTAAATCCGCAGAATACAGTATTCAGTGTACTGTCGGTAGCTATTCTTATCGGTTCAATTCTTATTAAAATGTGGATGGCACTTTTTAACCGCTATATGGGGAAAAAGCTTGATTCCGCGGCAATGCTTGCTACATCGGCAGACAGCCTGTCTGACTGTATATCTACGGCTGTGGTTTTGATATCTCTTTTTATATCTACATTTACAGGAGTTAACGTCGATGGGATTGCGGGAATAATAGTAGCAGTATTTGTATTTATGGCAGGATTTGAAGCGGCAAAGGATACATTGCAGCCACTTCTTGGACAGCCTCCTGAAAAAGAATTTGTTGATGCTTTAGAATCTCTTATTACTGAAAATGAGTGCATTATCGGTGTTCATGATCTTATAGTTCATAATTACGGTCCGGGAAGAGTATTTGCGTCAGTGCATGCGGAAGTACCTTATAAAATGAATATGCTTGAGGCACACGACATAATAGACCTTGCAGAACAGAAGGTTAAGGAAAAGTTAGGCTGTGAACTGTCAATACATATGGATCCGGTAGTAACTGACGATGATGAGATAAATGAATTAAGAACGTTGGTTAAAACTGTAATAAATGATATAAGCAGCGAGCTTAAGATGCACGATTTCAGAGTTACAAAAGGTCCTTATATTACAAATCTTATATTTGACGTAGTGGCTCCGTTTGGATATAAGCTGTCAGATGAAGAGCTTAAGAATCTGATTTCAGAAAAAATCTCAGAAAAAGACAATAAATGCAGATGTGTGATTAATATAGATAAAGCTTACTCGTAATAGTGATTTCAGAAAAATAAAGTGCATCAGGAGCACTTTGACTGCAAAATGTAGCATGAGGCAAAACATCCTGATGCACTTTATATCCAACCGCCGTCAAATCTTATTATCTGTCCTGTAAGGTAATCAGGCGATTTATAAATCTGAAATACAAGTGATGCAACCTCGTCGGCGCTCCCCATGCGTCCGGCGGGGATTTCTTCATTTAGGGCATCAGCCTCATCTTTAGATAAAAATGAGTTCATTTGTGTGTCTATAGCACCGCAGGCAACTGCATTTACCTGAATGCTGCTTGGAGCGAGTTCCTTTGCAAGAGCCTGCGTAAGAGCATTTACAGCACCTTTAGAGGCTGAATAGGCAACCTCGCAGCTTGCGCCGCAAATACCCCACACAGACGAAATATTTATTATTTTGCCCTGTTTATTTTTGATCATATCAGGAATGGCAAAATGGCAGCAGTTATAGATGCTTCCGATATTGGTATCAATGATTCTGTTCCAGTCTTTGCGTTCTAAATCCTGAAAAAGTCCTATCTGTGAAATTCCGGCATTATTTATAAGAACATCAACACTGCCGAATTTGTATTTAATAGTGTCAAACATCCTGCTGACCGTATCATAATCACTTACGTCACCTGTAAAAGCAATGCAGTCTGCGCCCATTGCTGTTATTTCATCTTTTAACTGTTCAAGTAAATCATGGTTATTTACACAATTTATAACAATATTGTATTTTTCCTTTGCAAATCTTAAGGCAATGCTTCTTCCGATGCCTCTTGAGCTTCCTGTAATAAGAACTGTTTTAGACATATATTTTTACCTCAACATTATTTTGATAAATTCTTTATTTATTCTGTGCAGATATATAATACACTTAAAGTGTGATTAGTACAAGTTTTTAGAAAAACTACCGGATATTTAGTAACAATTCTATTAATATTTTCATAAAAACATATTGACAAAATATTGATTGTACATTCTAAACAAAAATTTAAAAAACGTAAAAAATGTGATAAAAACACTTGACAAAAATCGACAAAGTTTATTTGAGATATCCACAAGAAATAAACATGTTTTTATGTGAAAAAATAGTTATGCACTAAGTTATCCACATTATCCACAAAAAATGTTCACATAATTAACAACAATTTGCCATCAAAATAATAGAATAAATGTTTTGTACATAAATCATAAACTTCAAAAAAAGCACGAAAAAACATCAGAAAGTATTGACAAATTTGTTGAATAATAAGTAATGAGGCGTACAGTGCAGTTGCATAAACATTGAAATAAAATAATTAAAATTGTATGAATTTACTTGTTAAAATTTCAAATTGTGATATAATATACACAACACAGATAGAAGTATCTTAAGTCAGATAGTTATCTGTATGTCGTGATTATTTGCATATGTGATTTTTATTTGAAAAATTGTAAATTGTATTAAGGAGGATTTATTCGTATATTTGCATATGTGAATGAATTTCTACATAACCTTTAGGTAAAAATGTATTATCGGCCGGGGTTAAGTGGCGGCAAATATATAATAAAGGAGTTGGACATCATGCGTTTTATTATTACAGGAAGAAATATCGATGTTACAGAGGGTTTAAAGTCAGCAGTAGAAGAAAAACTTGGAAAACTTGACAGATTTTTTGCATCAGAGACAGAGATTCATGTGACTTTGAGTGTAGAAAAAGAGAGACAGAAAATAGAAGTAACTATACCTGTTAAGGGTAATATTATAAGAAGTGAACAGGTAAGCAGTGATATGTATGTTTCAATAGATCTTGTTGAGGAGATTATTGAACGTCAGTTGAAAAAATATAAGAACAAGATAGTGGACAAGCAGCAGAATGTAGCTAATTTTGCAAAAGAGTTTGTTGAAAAGGATTATGAAGATGAGGATGAAATAAGAATCATCAGGACAAAGAGATTCGGAATCAAGCCGATGGATCCTGAGGAAGCGTGCATACAAATGGAATTGCTTGGACATGATTTTTATGTATTTTTCAACGCACATACAGAAGAAGTAAATGTTGTGTATAAGAGAAAAGGAAACACATATGGTCTTATTGAACCTGAATTAGACTGATTTTTAATTTGAGTGATACAGACACTCGTTGTGAATATTTAAATTAAATCAGAGAAGCTGCTGCTTTGCGGATGACGATTCGCTAAGCGGCAGTTTTTTAATTCTATTAGAATACTATGTAATAAGGTTTTGCAGACACATTTTATGTTGATTAAAAATTTAAATAGTGGTACAATCATCAGTAATTAAGCTATTTGATTTAAGGAGAATTGTGAGATGGGATTAGCTCAGAAATTATTTGGTACACACAGCCAGCATGAACTTAAAAGAATCAAGCCGATTGTAGATAAAGTTGAAAGCTATCGTGAGGCCATGGGTGCCTTAAGTGATGAGCAGTTGAAAGCAAAAACTGCGGAATTTAAGGATAGACTTGCTAAAGGTGAAACGCTTGATGATATTTTACCTGAAGCGTTTGCTGTAGTAAGAGAAGCAGGTAAGAGAGTACTTGGAATGGAACATTACCGTGTACAGATTATCGGCGGTATTATTCTTCATCAGGGACGTATTGCGGAGATGAGAACAGGTGAAGGTAAGACTCTTGTATCAACACTTCCGGCTTATCTTAATGCACTTACACAAGAGGGTGTATTGGTTGTAACAGTTAATGATTATCTTGCAAAGCGAGATGCTGAGTGGATGGGACAGATACATCAGTTCCTTGGACTTACTGTCGGAATAGTTCTTCATGATATGTCTGATGAGGAAAGAAAGGCGGCATACGCTAGCGACATTACTTATGTTACAAATAATGAGCTCGGTTTCGATTATCTCCGTGACAATATGGCAATATATAAAGAGCAGCTTGTTTTAAGAAAGCTTAAGTATTGTATTATAGATGAGGTTGACTCTGTTCTTATAGATGAGGCGAGAACACCTCTTATTATTTCAGGTCAGAGCGGAAAGTCTACAAAGCTTTATGAGTTATGTGATGTTCTTGCACGTCAGCTCCAGAAGGGTGAGTATAAGGGTGAGATGACGAAAATGCAGGCTATTATGCAGGAAGATATGGAGGAAGACGGTGACTTTATAGTAAATGAAAAGGATAAAATCGTTAACCTTACAGAGCAGGGTATTCATAAAGTAGAGCAGTTTTTCCATATTGATAACTATGCTGATCCTGAAAATCTTGAAATACAGCACAATGTAACATTGGCATTACGTGCACATAATCTTATGTTCAGAGATAAAGATTATGTTGTTAAGGATGACGAGGTTCTTATCGTTGATGAATTTACCGGACGTATAATGCCGGGAAGACGTTATTCAGACGGACTTCATCAAGCTATTGAGGCTAAGGAGCATGTTAAGGTTAAAAGAGAGAGTAAGACTCTTGCTACGGTTACATTCCAGAATTTCTTTAATAAATTCGAGAAGAAAGCCGGTATGACAGGTACAGCTCTTACAGAGGAGAAGGAATTCAGAGAAATTTACAATATGGATGTTGTCGAAATTCCTACTAATAAACCTGTTGCCAGAGTTGATATGGAAGATGCCGTATATAAAACTAAGAAAGGTAAATTTGAGGCAGTTGTACAATCTGTTATAGAATCACATGAAAAAGGCCAGCCTGTGCTTGTTGGTACAATCACTATAGAGACATCAGAGCTTTTGAGTGAGATGTTAAGAAAGAAAGGCATTGCGCATAATGTGTTGAATGCAAAGTACCATGAGCAGGAAGCTGAGATTGTAGCAGAAGCAGGTAAGCATGGAGCAGTTACTATCGCTACTAATATGGCTGGACGTGGTACTGATATTAAGCTTGATGACGAGGCGAGAGCAGCGGGAGGTCTTAAAATTATCGGTACGGAAAGACATGAGTCAAGACGAATTGATAATCAGCTTCGAGGAAGAGCCGGAAGACAGGGCGATCCTGGTGAATCAAGATTTTATATTTCACTTGAGGATGATTTGATGCGTCTGTTTGGACAGGAAAAGCTTATGTCTGTATTTAATACGCTCGGGGTTTCTGAAAATGAGCAGATAGAACATAAGATGTTAAGCAGTGCGATAGAGAAGGCACAGAAAAAGATAGAAACAAATAACTATGGTATAAGAAGTCATCTTCTTCAGTATGATCAGGTTATGAATGAACAGAGGGAGATTATCTATGCAGAGAGAAATCGTGTGCTTAATGGAGAAAGTATGCGCAAGTCTGTAATTAAGATGATTGTTGACTTTGTTGAGTCAGTTGTGAACCGCAGTATTGGTGAAGATACAAAGAGTAAAGACTGGGATTACAATGAAATTAATGAATTGCTTCTGCCTACAATACCGGTGGAGCCTGTTCATTATGATGAGAATATCAATACAAAGAATGAACTTCTGCACAGCCTAAAGGAGAGAGCAGTCAAATTCTATGAAGATAAGGAAGCAGAATTTGTTGAGCCTGAACAGATAAGAGAGATAGAAAGAGTTGTTCTTCTTAAGGTTATTGACCGTAAGTGGATGGATCATATTGATGATATGGACCAGTTAAAGCAGGGTATAGGATTACAGGCTTACGGACAAAAGGATCCTGTTGTGCAGTATAAGATGATGGGTTACGATATGTTTGACAGCATGACAACCGCTATAACAGAAGACACTGTAAGGCTGCTTATGCACATTCAGGTTGAGCAGAAGGTTGAGCGTGAACAGGTTGCAAAGGTTACAGGCACAAACAAGGATGAGGGAGCTTCTGTTAAGGGGCCTGTCAGAAGATCTGAGAAAAAGGTATATCCTAATGACCCATGTCCATGCGGAAGCGGCAAAAAGTATAAGAACTGCTGCGGAAGACAGGCATAATAATATATTAAAGAGGTTTTTAAAGTGGTAGAATTAGACCAGTATAAATATAGAATATCAGGATACGAAAAGCCATTGGAGCTTATAAAGAAGTCTCTTGATCTTGATAATAAACAAAAAAGAATAGAAGAGTTAGAAGCAGACATGGAAGCTCCGGGATTTTGGGATGATACTGAAAAATCTCAAAAGTGTATGAAAGAGCTTAAAGGATTAAAAGATGCTTTTGAGAAGTATAATACTCTTGAGCAGGGCCTTGAGGATGCAAAGACTCTTATAGAGATGGCAGAGGAGGAAAATGATGCGACACTTCTTCCTGAGCTTGAGAGTGAGATAACTTCATTTGAAGAAAGAATGGAGAATTTAAGAATAGAAACACTTCTTTCGGGAGAATATGATAAAAATAACGCAATATTATCGCTTCATGCAGGTGCCGGCGGAACAGAAGCATGTGACTGGTGTCAGATGCTTATGCGCATGTATACAAGATGGGCTGAGGCTAATGGATATTCTACAGAGGTAATTGATTATCTTGATGGCGAGGAGGCAGGTGTTAAATCTGTTACAATCGAGATAACAGGTGATAATGCATACGGTCATTTAAAGTCAGAGCATGGTGTTCACAGGCTTGTAAGAATTTCTCCGTTTAATGCGGCAGGCAAGCGGCAGACATCGTTTGTTTCATGTGATGTTATGCCTGACATAGATGATGATATTGATATCGAAGTAAATGAAGATGATTTAAGAATTGATACTTACAGAGCCAGCGGTGCCGGCGGACAGCATATTAATAAGACCTCATCTGCCATAAGAATTACGCATATTCCTACGGGAGTTGTTGTTCAGTGCCAAAATGAGCGTTCGCAGCATCAGAATAAAGAAAAGGCAATGCAGATGCTTAAGGCAAAGCTTTATCTGATGAAGCAGCAGGAAAATGCTGAAAAGACATCAGATATCAGAGGCGATGTAAAGGATATTAATTTCGGTAATCAGATAAGAAGTTATGTTTTACAGCCATATACTATGGTTAAAGACCACAGAACTAACAAAGATATCGGAAATGCACAAAGCGTTCTCGATGGAAATATAAATCCGTTTATAAATGCTTATCTTAACTGGATAAGTACCGGAAAAGTACAAGAGTAAAAAGAAATTGGAACATAAGCGCAAATCTAAGCGCAGAAATGAGGTAATTATGGCAAATTATATTAAGCCGGTTGTATTTGAGATTGATGATAAAGCATATGGTATAGATATCAATCAGGTTCAGTCTATTGAAAATGAGATTGACATTGCACCTGTACCAAATTCAGTTTCTTATGTCAAAGGCATTATAAATCTTCGCGGCGAAGTTGTGCCTGTATATAGCCTTAAAAGAAAATTTAACATACCGGATGATGTTCCATGTAAAACGATGATTATAATAAGCACAAGGGAAGTAAAGATAGCACTTGAAGTTGACCGCGTACTTGAGATAAGCGACATTGAACAGGATAATATTGTTGATATGCCTGCAATAATAAAATCAAGTGATACAGATTATATGGATAGGGTTGCTAATGTAGATAACAGACTGATTATTCTGCTTGATACTGAAAAACTGCTTAGCGAAGAGGAAGAAAATAGTGTAAAGAAGCTGGCGGAGGATGTGCAGTAAATGAAAAAGGTGCAGTCATTTGACAGAAGTGCAGGAATTCTTATGTCTGTAAGCAGTTTACCGTCACCTTATGGCATAGGTACATTCGGAAAAGCTGCGTATGATTTCGTTGATTTTGTAAGTGCCTGCAATCACAGATACTGGCAGGTGCTTCCTCTCGGACCTACTACATATGGAGACAGTCCGTATCAGTCATATTCAGCATTTGCAGGCAATCCGTATTTTATAGACCTTGATATTTTGGTACAGGATGGACTTCTTTTTGAAAATGAGGTTTGCACAATACAATGGTCTGGCCATATTGAATATGTGGATTATGAGCGCATTTACAATAACAGATTTGCAGTTTTAAAAAGTGCCTTTGCAAGATTTAAAAATAAGCTTATAGAAAGCAAGGTAAAGCTTGCAGCAGGTCTGCCTGAGTATAAGCGTTTTGATAATTTTATAAAGGACAATAGTGACTGGCTTAACGATTACAGCCTTTTTATGGCTCTCAAAGGATATTTTGACAATAAGTCATGGTGGGAGTGGGACGATGACATTAAAAGACGTACTCCTGAGGCAGTTGAAAAATATTCTGTGTGTTTAAGTGATGAGATAGAGTTCTGGAAATTTGTTCAATATGAATTTGATAAGCAGTGGACTGCTCTTAAAAGCTATGCTAATAAAAGAAATGTTGAAATAATAGGAGATATCCCTATTTATATGGGATATGACAGTGCAGATGTCTGGGCAAATACAGATGAATATCTGCTTGATGAAAATCTTGCGCCTGTTAAGGTTGCAGGTGTGCCGCCTGATGCGTTTTCGGATTTGGGTCAGAAGTGGGGCAATCCTTTATATGACTGGAAGAAGATGAAGCTTAATGGCTTTGACTGGTGGAAAAGACGTATGCAGCATTCATCAAAGCTGTATGATGTGATAAGGATAGATCATTTTATAGGAATTGTTAAGTACTACACGATTCCGGCAGGCATGCCTGATGCAAGACAGGGAGATTATGAGCAGGGGCCGGGGCAGGAGCTTTTGGACGTTATAAATGAGGCTATAGGTTCAAAAAAGATTATCGCGGAGGATTTAGGTGTTTCATTGCCTGAGGTTGATGAAGTACTTGAATATAATAATTATCCTTCTATGAAAGTTTTGGAATTTGCTTTCGGAGGAGACAGAAAAAATCCTCACCTGCCATATAATTATAAAAAGAATTGTGTTGTATATGGCGGAACCCATGATAATGAAACTCTTATGGGGTATTTTTCGCAGCATAACGAATGGGAACTAGGTTATGCGTTTGATTATCTTGATACTAAAGACAGAGCGCGCATGGTAGATAATGTATTTAGGGCAGCTTACTCAAGCGTGGCTGATTTGGTGATATTTTCAGTTCAGGATATATTGAAATTAGGCAATGAAGCGAGAATGAATACACCTTCAAGCATGGGAGATAATTGGAAATGGCGAATGAAACCGGGAGCACTCGGTGAAAAAGAGATTAACGATATGAGATACCTTGCGAGTGTATTTGGAAGATAATTTGTTTATTTAAGGCGGTGCTGCTGTTCAAATGGCAGGCATCGCTTTTTACTTTATAGGATTACAGTGTTTTGACACCATAATCCTATAAAGTAAAAAACTCCGTAAGGATGCGACTGGCACGCAGACGAGTATTACAAGCTAAAGCTTGCGCGTGCCAGCGCGCAAATAGTTGCAAAGCAACTATTTGTTCTAATTTATTTGAAAAGGAGATTAAAATGAGCAGTGTAATAAATATAAGTTTTAGTCCGACAGGAAGCAGTTTAAAAGCTGCGGAACAGATTTCGGAGGCTTTTGATTATGAAAAAAGGACTATTGATTTATGTAAAGAAATAACAGATGAGGTTAATATAGGCCGCGAAAATGTATGTATCTTTTCAATGCCTTGTTATGGCGGCAGAATTCCGGAGACAGCTGTGCAGAGACTTTTACATATTCATGGCAGTAATACGCCGGCAGTTGTATGCGTGACATTTGGCAACCGTGCATATGAGGACGCATTGCTGGAACTTGCTGATTGTGTTGAGGCTAATGGATTTAAGGTTATAGCCGGGTGCGCGGTTGCTACAGAACATAATATTATGCATGTTTTTGGAACGGGGCGACCTGATGACATGGATAGGGAACAAATAAAAAAATTTGCAGCGGCAGCGGCGAAAAAGGCAGCTGCCTGTGATTTGGATAACAGGCCAGAAATTCCGGGACAACGTCCATATAAGGAAAAACATAGTAAGGTGATGCCTATATTGGTTGGAGAAGAATGTAATAATTGCGGATTGTGTGAGCATGAGTGTCCTGTGCATGCAATTTCAACGGATGGAAAAAAGACAGATGAAAAATTGTGTATAAACTGTATGCGCTGTATTGATATATGTCCTAATAAGTGCAGAAAGTTGCCGGACGATATTGTAACATCGCTGGTTAGCCGGTTGAAAGATGTCTGCAGTGGAAGAAGGAATAATGAGTTTTTTATCTGAAAGGAAAGGTAAGTATGTACCGGATTTTAATAATAGAGGATGACAGCTCTCTCGCAAAAGCAATGAAAAAGCAGATTGAATCATGGGGAAACGAGGTATGTTTAGTAAATGATTTTTTGAATGTTTTATCGGAATTCAAGGAATATGACCCGCATTTGGTTTTGGTTGACATTATGCTGCCATTTTTTAATGGTTATCACTGGTGCAGTGAAATTCGTAAAATATCGGATGTCCCTATAGTATTTATAAGTTCTGCTTCGGATAATATGAATGTAATTATGGCTATGAATATGGGCGGTGATGATTTTATAGCAAAACCTATTGATTTGAGTGTTATGACATCAAAGATACAGGCAATTTTAAGGCGTGCTTATGATATGGGGACCAAACTGCCTATACTTGAGCATAAAGGAGCTGTTTTAAATCTTAATGATACGACACTTAGATATAACGGAGTTCGTATTGAACTTACAAAAAATGATTTTCGCATATTGCAGACGCTTCTTGAAAATAAGGGGAAAGTTGTAAGCAGAGATACTCTTATGACAAAGCTTTGGCAGATGGATTCTTATGTGGAGGAAAATACGCTTACCGTAAATGTGAACCGCTTAAGGAAAAAGCTTGAAAATGCAGGACTTAAGGATTTTATTACGACAAAGGTAGGAAGTGGTTATATAATAGAATGAAACAGGATAAATGGTACGAAATATTAGGATATTATATCCGCGAACATTTGCCTGCAGGGCTGATGTTTGCCGGATTTGGATTTATTTTTTTCATAATATTTAGTTTATATGACCTTGCAGCCGAGGCAGTTGTGTATTCCGTAGGCTTATGTATTTTGTTTGCTTTGATTGTGCTTTGTATACATTTCTTTTTTTATGTAAGAGCGCATAGGGCACGAAAAAGGGTGCTTCAAAATGTGCGTTATCTTACGGACGAATTACCCAAACCTAAAGGGATTGCAGAATATGACCTGCAGCAGATGATTTTTGAGCTTACACATAATTTAAATGAGAGCGAAACTAAGCGAAGGACAGAGTTTAAAGAAAGCATGGATTATTATACAACATGGGTTCATCAGATAAAAACTCCTATATCCGCTATGAAAATGATACTTGAAAGCGAAGATACAAGTGAGAACAGGGAGCTTTTGGCAGAGCTGTTTCGTATAGAACAGTATGTCGAGATGGTTTTAACTTATTTAAGGCTGGGAAGTGAGACTTCGGATTATGTGTTTAAAGAATGTGATTTGGATAATATTATCCGTGCGGCAGTTCATAAGTATGCACCTCAGTTTGTGAGCCGCAGAATAAGATTAAACTATAATCCTGTACATATTAAGGTTTTGACAGATGAAAAATGGCTTTTGTTTATAATAGAGCAGATTTTGTCAAACAGTATAAAATATACACAGAAGGGCTCTGTTACAATTACTGTAACGCCGGAGCGGATTTTAAAAATATCAGATACAGGTATTGGGATTGCGCCGGAGGATTTGCCGCGTATATTTGAAAAAGGCTTTACCGGATATAACGGAAGAGCTGACAAAAAATCAACGGGACTCGGTTTGTATTTGTGTAAGACAGCGTCTGAGAGGCTTTCACATAAAATAAGTGCAGAGTCGGCTCCGGGAAAAGGTACAACTATATCTTTAGATTTAAATACAGATGAATTAGTGGTTAAAGATTAGGATTTGTTAAATAAAATAATCTGACAAAAATGTCACATCATAAGGCTGAAATGTCACCCGATTGAATGTCGGGCATTTCAGCCGATTTTATATAATAAGGACACAAAGGAAATAAGGAGGTAATAGTGTATGGCTATTTTGGAGGCTAAAAGCCTTAAGAAAATTTATACAACCAGATTTGGGGGAAATCAGGTTCAGGCATTGTCCAATGTGTCTTTCTCAGTTGAGGAGGGTGAGTATGTTGCAATAATGGGTGAATCAGGCTCAGGAAAAACTACACTTCTTAACATTTTGGCAGCACTTGACAAACCTACAAGCGGTGAAGTGCTGTTGGATGGAAAAAGTCTTTCAGAGGTTAAGGAAAAGGAAATTGCTGCCTTTAGAAGAGATAATCTTGGATTTGTCTTTCAGGATTTTAATCTGCTTGATACATTCAGTCTGCAGGATAATATTTTTCTCCCGTTGGTGCTGTCGGGAAAAAATTACAAGGAAATGCAAAAAAGAATTAGTCCTATTGCTGAGAAATTGGGGATATCACATTTATTGTTAAAGTATCCATATGAGGTTTCAGGCGGACAAAAACAGAGAGCGGCAGTTGCAAGAGCTCTTATTACAAATCCGAAGCTGGTCCTTGCGGATGAGCCGACTGGTGCTCTTGACTCACGTGCCACAGACGGACTTTTAAGCATATTTAATGATATAAATAAAGACGGTCAGACAATACTTATGGTTACACATTCTACTAAGGCTGCAAGCCATGCGGGACGAGTGCTTTTTATTAAGGACGGGCAGGTATTCCATCAGATTTATCGGGGAAACGATACAAATGAGCAGATGTATCAGAAAATATCAGATGCCCTTACAATGCTTACAACAGGTGGTGAGAAATATGAGTAGTGGATTTTTTGCAAAGCTTGCCGTAAGCAATATAAAGAAAAATAGAAATACATATATTCCGTATATTGTGACATGTATAATGACTGTAGCGATGTTTTATATAGTAAAGTCATTGTCATTAAATCCGGGACTTGAAGAAATGCTCGGTGGTGATGAGCTGTCTTATATTATGATGCTTGGAAGTATCATAGTAGGCATGTTTGCGTTTATATTTCTGTTTTATACTAACAGCTTTTTGATGAAACGAAGAAAAAAAGAATTTGGTGTTTTTAATATTCTTGGCATGGAAAAATCTCATTTGGCAAAAACACTTGCTTATGAAACATTTTTTATTACTTTAATAAGTATTGCAGGGGGCTTCATTTTTGGGATAGCGCTTGATAAAGCTATGTATCTGTTTATTTTGAGGGTTATACAGGCGGATGTTTCATTTGGATTTTTTATTTCGGGTGAGGCTATTAAATCTACTATAGCTCTTTTTATTGTGATATTTTTACTTATATTTTTAAATTCTGTACGTCAGATAAAAATGTCTGACCCTATAGAACTTCTTAGAGCAGGAAATGTTGGTGAAAAAGAGCCGGGGACAAAGTGGCTTATTGCAATAATAGGTGCAGTTTGTCTTTGTATAGGATATTATATTGCGTTGACAACTAAAAATCCGATTGCTTCGTTTTCACTGTTTTTCGTTGCGGTAATTTTTGTAATTATAGGTACTTATATGCTGTTTACAGCAGGCAGTATTGCTCTTTTAAAGACGCTTAGAAAAAATAAAAATTATTATTATAAGACAAAACATTTTATAAGCGTTTCAGGTATGATTTACCGTATGAAGCAAAATGCAGTAGGTCTTGCAAATATTTGTGTGCTATCGACTGCTGTTTTGGTTATGGTTTCATCAACAACATCACTTATGCTTGGAATGGAGGATGTTATAAGAACACGTTATCCCAATGATTTTGTGGTATATGCAAATGAAGAGACAAAAGACGCAAACTATGAGGTTTTTGAACAAATTAAAAGGCTTCAGAAAGAGAAAAATTTAAATGTTACAGGTGAAATGGAGTATTCTTATCTGGCATTTTCATCTATCAATGAGGGGGATAAGTTTAATGTCGGCCGCAGCGGTTCAATAGCTGATATGAATGATATAGCAAATCTTATTTTTGTGTCACTTAATCAATATAATAAAGTTATGGGAACAAATGAAACATTAGCAGATAATGAGATTTTAGTTTATTCAAACCGTAAGAGCTTTGATTATCCTGTGCTTAAGGTTTTTGACAAAGAATATAAAATTAAAGAACAACTTGATTCATTTATGGGAAACGGAATAATAGCAGCCAATATGGCAAACAGCCATTTCGTTGTTGTTAAGGATGAAAGTGAGATACATGATTTGTATGTTAAGCAAAAAGATGTTCTTACTGATATAGCAAGCGATATACGCTATTTATATGGATTTGATACAGATGCAGGAGAGGAGGAACAGAATGCTTTTTATGGTGCAATGCTTGATGTATGTGAGACAAATCAGTATCAGGTAACTGCAGAATCAAGATGCGATGCGAGAACAAGTTTTATAGGGTTGTATGGCGGATTTTTCTTTATAGGTATTTTTCTGGGATTTCTGTTTATTATGGCGACAGTCCTTATTATTTATTATAAACAGATTTCTGAAGGGTACGATGATAAAGAGCGTTTTGAAATTATGCAGAAAGTCGGTATGAGCCATCAGGAGGTTAAGTCATCTATTCATTCGCAGGTTCTGACTGTGTTCTTTATGCCATTGTTAGCAGCCGGTATTCATATTGCAGCGGCATTTCCTATGATTTCAAGATTGCTTGCAGTACTCAATCTTTTGAATGTAAAGCTGTATCTGATATGTACGATAATATGCTTTTTGGTATTTGCGGTTATGTATATGCTTATTTATTTTCTGACTGCGAAAAATTATTATAAAATCGTGAGCAGGTAAATTTTTGTTGCAATAATTTTTATAATGTGTTAATATTCTCTCTACGAGAAACAAATGTATTTCATAGACGAACAAAGGCGGTTGTTATGGCAGAGGAAAGCAAGTATTATGTTGTAAAGCAGAAAGCATTGCCTGAGGTGCTGCTGAAAGTGGCAATGGCTAACAGGCTTATAGAAACAAAAGGCGTTTCTATTGCAGAAGCCACAGAAAAGATAGGTATAAGCAGAAGTTCATATTATAAATATAAAGATGATATCTTTCCTTTCAGAGATAATGTTAAGGGAAAGACGATTACTTTTGTACTTTCGATGGATGATGAGCCTGGGCTGTTGTCGCTGGTACTGAAAAAAGTAGCCAAGTTTAAGGCAAATATTCTTACGATACATCAGACAATCCCTGTAAATGGTATCGCATCGCTTACGTTAAGTGTGGATATATTACCGTCGACAGGAGATTCGGCTAAGATGATAGAGGAGATAGAGCAGCTTAACAGCGTAAGATATTTAAAAATATTAAGCCGGGAGTAAGAGTAATGCGAACCTATGCTTATGAAAGTGCAGGCAGATATTTAGAAATAAATTTTTGTAAAGTAAGTTATTAAATATATATACTTATAAAGAAAAAGAGTAAGGAGTACAAGTTATGGCAAAAATAGCAGTTTTAGGGTATGGAACAGTTGGTTCAGGTGTTGTCGAAGTATTGGATACAAACAGCGAATCAATAAAGAAAAGAGCCGGTGAGTCTATTGAAGTTAAGTATGTTTTGGATTTAAGAGATTTCCCGGATGATCCGATACAGAAAAAGATTGTTCATGATGTTGATATTATAATGAATGACCCTGAAATAGATGTTGTAGTTGAGGTTATGGGTGGTATAGAGCCTGCATTTACATTTGCAAAACGCGCGTTATCATCAGGCAAGAGCGTATGTACTTCAAATAAGGCGCTTGTTGCGGCTCACGGACCTGAGCTTCTTGAGCTTGCAAGAGCAAACAGACTTAATTTTATGTTTGAGGCTTCGGTAGGCGGCGGTATTCCTATTATAAGACCGCTAAACCAGTCGCTTACAGCAGATGAAATTACAAAAATAACAGGTATACTTAATGGTACTACTAATTATATTCTTACAAAAATGAGCAGAGAAAATGCTACATATGATACAACATTAAAAGAGGCACAGGATTTAGGCTATGCTGAGCGTAATCCTGAGGCAGATGTCGAGGGTTATGATGCATGCAGAAAGATTGCTATTTTAACGTCTCTTGCATTCGGTGCTACAGTTCATTTTGAGGATATAACGACAGAAGGAATCACGAATATATCTGATAAGGATTTTAAATATGCAGAAAAGCTTGGCAGAGTTATCAAGCTCTTTGCAACATCATGCAGAAAAGATGGTAAGGTATATGCCATAACAGCTCCGTTTATGATATCTGATACACATCCTCTTTATAATGTAAATGATGTTCTTAACGGAATTTATATTAACGGAAATGTAATCGGTGATGTAATGTTTTTCGGAGCCGGAGCAGGAAAGCTCCCGACAGCCAGTGCGGTTGTAGCCGATGTTGTCGACAGTGTAAAGCATAAGGGGACTAATGTTATGACGGTGTGGTCATCAGATGCCTTGGAGCTTGGAAATACTGATGATGAAGTCAGAAGATTTTTTGTAAGAGTAAAAGGAGATGCGTCTGATACCTCTGCTGTATCGGCTGTCTTTGGAAATGTAGATCCTATTTGTGCAGACGGAGTCTCAGGAGAGTATGGTTTTGTCACAGAAGAGATGACTGAGAAATCGTTTAACGAAAAAGCAGCGAAAATAGAAATGATTAACAGAATCCGACTTGATGATACGATGATATAAGAAGATGAAAATGTTCGAATAGGAGAGGAAAATGAAGTATTTAATAATTCTTGGTGATGGGATGGCAGATAAGGACATCCCGCAGCTTGGCAATAAAACACCTTTGGAATATGCCAATACACCTACAATGGATAAATATTCAAAAATGTCGCAGATAGGTATGGTACATACGATACCTGAGGGAATGTCTCCGGGAAGTGATACAGCCAACCTTTCGGTGCTTGGTTATGACCCGAAGAAATATTATACGGGACGTTCGCCGCTGGAAGCGCTAAGCATCGGTGTTGACATGAAAACAACAGATGTCGCTTTAAGATGTAATATTGTGACTTTATCAGATGGAGATGTTCCTTATGAAGAGCGAACAATAATTGACCACAGCTCAAGTGAAATATCTACAGAAGATGCAGCGGTACTTATTGATGCGGTAAGAGCAGAGCTTGAAAATGATATATATAAATTTTACGTCGGAACAAGTTACAGACATCTTACTATATGGGATAAAGGCGAGGTTGTTGAGCTGACACCTCCGCATGATATTTTAGGACAAAAAATAGGCAGTTTCCTGCCTCATGATAAATCTCTTTATGAGATGATGAAAAAAAGCTATGATATTTTAAGTAATCATCCGATTAATAAAGAGAGAGTAAAAAATGGCTTAAATCCTGCAAACTCTATATGGTTCTGGGGAGCGGGAACAAGACCGCAGCTAACATCATTTAAAGAAAAGACGGGATATAGCGGTGCCATGATTTCTGCTGTCGACCTCCTGAAAGGAATTGCTGTAGGAGCAGGAATGAAAGTTGTTGAGGTTGAAGGCGCTAACGGAGGTCTTAACACTAATTATGAGGGCAAAGCAGATGCCGCTGTCAGCGCGCTTACATCAGGCGGATGTGATTTTGCGTATATTCACATTGAAGCTCCTGATGAGATGGGACATCAGGGAAGCTGTGAACGAAAGGTAAAAGCCATAGAAAATCTTGATGAAAGAATAATAAAGCGTGTTGTGGATAAAATGGAGCAGTTAAACGAGGATTTCAGAATGCTGGTGCTTCCTGACCACCCAACACCTGTTGCTATCAGGACACACGTTGCAGATCCTGTACCATATATGCTTTACGACAGTACAAATAAGCTTTCAAAGGATTGGTCTTACAATGAAAAGAGTGCAGAAAAAAGCGGCAATTACATTGAACAAGGCCATACAATAATAGATATGCTTTTTGAAAAATAAAAGAATGCTGTTAATCTAAAGTTGCTCAGAAATGAGGATTAAAATGTAATTGGAAATTATATGAAAATGAAAGGAAAATCAGTTATGTTAAAGGTTGTTAAATTTGGCGGAAGTTCACTTGCAAGTGCAGATCAGTTTAAGAAAGTCGGTAATATCATAAGAGCAGATGAGAGCAGAAAATATGTTGTGCCTTCAGCTCCGGGAAAAAGATTTGACGGCGACACAAAAGTAACAGATATGCTCTATAAATGTTATGCGGAAGCAGAAGCAGGCAGAAATATTGAAAAACATATTAATGCAATAAAAGAAAGATACAATGAAATCATAAGAGGATTGGGCTTAAAGCTTTCTTTGGAAGAGCAGTTTGACACAATTAAGAAGATGTTTGAGTCAAAAGCCGGAAAGGATTACGCGGCTTCAAGAGGAGAATATTTAAACGGTATTATAATGGCAAATTATCTCGGATACGAGTTTATCGATGCTGCATCTGTAATTTTCTTTGACAAAGACGGTGAATTTGATTCAGAAAAGACTAACGATATTATGTCAGCAAGGCTTGCAAAGACAACTAATGCAGTTGTTCCGGGATTTTACGGTTCAATGCCTGACGGTACTGTTAAGACATTTTCAAGAGGTGGTTCTGATGTTACAGGCTCAATTGTTGCAAGAGCGCTTAGAGCTGATATATATGAAAACTGGACAGATGTTTCAGGATTTCTTGCAGCAGACCCAAGAATAGTTGAAAATCCAAGACCTATTAATATAATTACATATAAGGAATTAAGAGAGCTTTCATACATGGGTGCTTCAGTTCTTCATGAATCAGCTATTTTCCCTGTAAGAAAAGAGGGAATTCCGATTAATATCAGAAATACAAACGCTCCTGATGACAAGGGCACAATGATTGTTGAGACTACATGCAAGAAACCTGATTGCATTATAACAGGTATTGCCGGAAAGAAGGGGTTTGTATCAATAAGTCTTGATAAGGACATGATGAATTCAGAGATAGGTTTCGGAAGAAAAGTCCTTCAGGTATTTGAGGACAACGGTATTTCATTTGAGCATATGCCTTCAGGAATTGATACAATGACAGTATTTGTTCATCAGGATGAATTTGTTGAGAAAGAGCAGAAAGTTCTTGCAGAGCTTCATCGTGCAGTAAAACCTGATTCACTTGAACTTGAATCAGACCTTGCGCTCATCGCTGTAGTTGGACGAGGCATGAGAAACAGTACAGGTATTGCCGGAAATATTTTCTCAGCGCTTGCTAAAGCCAAGATTAATATTAAAATGATTGATCAGGGTTCAAGCGAGTTAAATATAATTATCGGAGTAAGAAACAGATATTTCGAGGATGCAATTAAGACAATTTATAAGGTATTTGTTCCGGAAGCAAATTAATAAAATGATGAGAGAACTGTCGCATTACGGTAAACGTGATGCGGCAGTTTTTAACATTTATCTACGGACATAAATTAAATCAGTTATGCCATTATAAGTCTGAGTTTTATAAAGCTTTAATTTTATTTCGTTTTCCATGTTACTGAAAAGGTGAATTCCATTACCAAGTAGAGTAGGAATAACGGAAATGTAATATTTATCAATCATATTTTTGCTCTCCTATTATGCTTCAAACTGAAAGTTATCTATGAATATACATTCTTGTCATATCATGTTCATCATCCTCTTGAACCATACACAAAAATTCCCAGCCATATCTTTCATAGAAATTTGTATGGTCTGTAATCAAATAGATGGGGGTTATTTCTTTGGACTTCATATCTTTCACAACTATATCAAGTAATTTCCCTGCAATTCCTTGACAACGATATTCTTTTTCGGTATATACTGCACACACATTGGGCGTAAGGTCTTTCCTGCTGTGAAAATCATTTTCGATTACTCCTAAACCCCCTACAATACGCTCTCTATCTAAGCAAAGATACCAACCATATTCTGTTTCATTATTAATATAAGCTTCCATGCATTCAAGATAAGCCTCTTGTGGAACTTTCCATTTATCATTAAACCATGCAGCAGCCTCTTCTTTTAATTCTGGTTTTTGTCTTAAAGTAACATAGGTATATTTATTCATATTTTGTCTCCTAAAATTTAAATTTGTATGCTTTATACCTAAATAATTATATCATTAGAAAAATGAGTAGTCATTTCTTTTTACCTATTTTAAGAAAATTTGTTTAGTATATAAAAAATGACACTATGTTTCAAGAGGCAATCTTATATATTGTTGTATTTATTTGTCTAAATGCAGTGCTTATAAGAATTTTTTCGATTTTCAATCGTTTTTTAATACGAAAAAATAAACAGTATTTTATAATTATTATGTGAAAACTATTGATAAAAAAGTGTAAAGAATTTGTGAAAAGATATTGACAAATATATATTTACTGTATAATATTTTTAGTATAGAGGATGTATATATCAATAAGAGGGGCACACTTATAGAAATATAAGGTCGCAAAGCATGAAGTCTACGGTACAAAATACTATGATGGTTCGGTTGCAATGATTTGTTCATTGCGGCCTTTTTTTACTTTATGGGAAATTGCGTCGAAGACGCATTCTGATAACAAGTTTGCGAAGCAAATCTTGCAAGGGTCGTGAACGACGCTTTTTTAGAAGAAGATATGATCGCCGATTATTGTTCCGCTTACATCTATTGACGGGCGGTATTGATGGAAGAATAAAGCATTGGTAACTGTTTTACCGTTTAAGGCATCCAGGGCAGCCTGAACGCATGTGCTTTTGGCTCCTCTTGCAAGAACGATTGCAAAACGTCCGCTTGCAACAGGTGAAAACTGGTTTTTCGAATAGAGTACAGCGGTTATGGTATTAGGAAAGCGCGGACTGCTGACTCTGTTCATAACAACGTTGCCTACCGCAACCATTCCCTCATAAGGCTGGTTTCCCGCCTCACATTCAATTATTGCAGCAAGCATTGCCAGATCATTATCGTCGTAATCATAGGAACCGTCATAGCCTGCATTATTATCATTTATATTTTCTTTATCGGAAATCTGGTTGTTAATCATTTGTTCCTGAATGGATTTTTCATAGGCAAGAGCAATCTGCTCTGCTGTCTGTATGGCATCGCTCGATGCATCGATTTCGCTTTTTTTATCATTTATAAGCTGTTTGATGTCGTCTGCCTGTGCAACAGCCTGAGCTTTTAATTCATTTAATGAGGCAAGTTCAGTTGAGAGAGTATTTTGTGCCTCGTTTGATTTTACGATAAGCTCGCTTAATTCCTGCATTTTATCGTGGTCATATGCAGAAATTTGTGTAATGTACTCAATATTTCTTAAAAGCTGAGACATATCGGAAGAATCAAAAATCATATTAAAGGCGTTTTCAGAGCTGTTTTCGTACATATATTTTATTCGAAGCTTCATGGCATCATATTGTTTGTCTTTTTGCACATTGTATTCTTCAATCTGCTTTGAAACTTGTGTTATTTTATCCTCTGTACTTTTTATTTTACTCTCAATATCATTCAGCCTGCTGCTTGCGCTGTCAAGCTGGCTGTTTAGAGAACTGAGCTCGTCGGAGAGACCGGACATTTCCTCTCTTAACTGATTCAGATGTTCGTTTGCATCATCTAAATCGTCCTGAGTAACAGCGTAGGACATAAATGGCTTGCTTACATTTAAAACAAAAGTGAGCAGCACTACGCATATTACAGATTGTTTGAAAAACTTGTTATATTTAAAAAATTTTCTCACATTAGCTCCATTTCTGGCGCAGAGGCGCATATTAATTAGTTATACGAATTTAGTATAAAGTGATAAATGAAAAATTGCAAGTGACTTGTATAAGTGGTATATTATATCAAATAGACATGTTTTACATGATTAAAAAGTGAAAATAAAATTTTGAGGATTGCTATGTCTGAGTTTAAGGTGGTTCCTGACAAATATAATAATGGTGTATATATAAAAGAATATACAGGAAATGTGAAAGAATACATTATATCTGATAAAATTCAGGATAAAATTATTACAGGAATTGATAAGTTTGCTTTCAGTGAACACAGAGAGCTTGTAAGTATTACATTTCCAAAATCAATAGAATATATAGGAGCACATGCATTTTATAATTGCAGGAGTTTGAAGCAGATAACGCTTTATGACGGTGTTTTTGATATAGGTGACGGTGCATTTAAAAATTGTCCCGATATATCGCTTATCAACATGCAGAGGTGTACGGATAATACAAAGTGTATTAAAGGTATTTTATCGGAGGTAAATAATGAGATTGAGCTTACGATAAATTATGATGACGGAAAGGCTAAGCTTATTTTTCCATATTATCTTTATAATTATGAGGAAAATACACCGGCAAGAATTGTAAATCAGATTACTGAGGGGTCTGGAATCAGGTATCGAGAGTGTATAGAAGGAAAGGATATTAATTATGCAGAGTATGATAAGATATTTGATGCGGCAATGTATATTGATGTTTTGGATGCCTCTTGGAAGATAGCAGTTCTAAGGCTTAAATATCCTTACAGGCTTAGTGATGCGGCAAGAAAAAGATATACTGAATTTTTAAGTGATAACAGAATCCGATTAGTGGTACAGCTTGCAGGTATGGAAAAGTATGATATGTTAAAAGATATATTGGAAATGGATTTATTAAGCCGCACAGATTTATCGAATTGTATAGATGAGGTAAGAAAATCATCTTATATGGAGGGGCTTGGTATTCTTTTGGAATATCAGAGACAAAAATATGGAGCAGAGAGAAAAAAATTTGAATTCTGAAAATGAAAATAGAAAATATTATGAAAATGAACAGCAAAAGCATACAGATAATTGGGAAATGCTTGCGTTAAAGGTGCTTGAAGCATCGAGACAGGAGTTGTTTCTTGCAATGAGATATATGTTTGAACCTCTTAACATGTTGGAATTTCAAAAGAATATGCAGATAAAGTTTCTTGCATGTGACGGTAAAAAGATGTATTACAATCCAATGCTTTTGTGTAATGTGTATAGAAATTCTCCTGTTGAGGTAAACAGAGGATTTCTGCATGTTATATTCCATTGCCTGTTTAGAAATATTTATCAGTGTGACGGTAAAGAGCATGAAATATGGGATTTGGCAAGCGACATAATGGCAGAATATCTAATTGATTCGATAGAGCTGTCATGTGTGCAGAGAGTAGAAAATGCAGAACGCATAAAGGTTTATAAGAGGCTTGAAAAAGAGTGTAATATAATGAGTGCGCAAAATATTTATTATGCTTTGAAGCGCAATTTTAGAGGTGAAATTGATAAAATGTCGGCCTCAGGAATGTTTTATTCAGATGACCACAGATACTGGAGACAAAATGATAATGACAATGATAATAAAGACAGAGAAAATAATCGCAGTGAAAATGGGGATGATGACAGTAAAGACTGGGAGGAAGCTGCGAAGAAAATGGAATCGTCGCTTGGTTTATTCGGTCAGGGCAGAGGCGACAGCAGGGGTAATCTTAAGAAAACGCTTGCAGGTACTAACAGAAAGCAGATTTCCTACAGGGATTTTTTAAGAAAATTTGCAGTTATTAAAGAAAATATGAGTATTGATATGGATGCGTTCGACTATGGCTTCTACAATTACGGTCTGCAACAATTCGGTAATATGCCTCTTATAGAGGAGCTTGAATATAAAGAAGAGCAGGGAATAGAAGACTTTGTGATAGTTCTTGACACATCGGGTTCATGTGCATATGAGCTGATAAGTAAATTTATTAACGCAACATTTGACATAATTGGAACAACAGACAGTTTTTTTGAGAAAATGAATATCCATATAATACAGTGCGATAATGAAATTCAGGAGGACACCGTAATTACCTCGCTAAAAGATGTTTCGGAATTTAAAAAAAATTTTACGGTTAAAGGTTTTGGCGGAACGGATTTCAGGCCTGCATTTTATTATATAAACAGCTTAAGGCAGCAGGGGCAGTTAAAAAAACTAAAGGGAGTTTTATATTTTACTGACGGATACGGAATATATCCTACCGTTAAGCCTGTGTATGACACAGCGTTTGTATTTATGGGCGGATATGATGAGAAAAGAAAAGTGCCAGGATGGGCAATAAGAGTTGATTTAGACGAGGAGCAGCTTACAGACAGGATAATTGTTTAAGGAAAGAGGAGAGTGTGAAAAATTATATGGATATAAAAAGAGCCGGAGAGGAAATAAAAAATGCAGTTAAGGCGTATTTAGCTGTCGATGAGGAAGGAAATAAGCTTATTCCCGAAATAAGGCAGAGGCCCATTCTTTTAATTGGACCACCGGGAATCGGAAAGACTGCGATTATGGAGCAGGTTGCAAGAGAGTGTGGTATACCTCTCGCAGCTTACACTATGACACATCATACAAGGCAGAGTGCAATGGGGCTTCCGTTTATACAGGAAAAGGAGTTTGATGGCGTAACGCATAGTGTTACTTCGTATACGATGAGCGAGATAATAGCATCAGTATATGAAAAAATGGAAAAGACAGGGCTTAAACAGGGAATTTTGTTTATCGACGAAATAAATTGCGTGTCGGAAACGTTATCGCCTGTAATGCTTCAGTTTCTTCAGGGAAAAATTTTTGGAAATACTAAGGTTCCGAAAGACTGGATTATCGTTGCGGCAGGAAATCCTCCTGAATATAACAGAATGGTGCATGAATTCGATGTTGTGACGCTTGACAGGGTAAAGATTATAAATGTTGAGCCTGATTATAATATATGGAAAGAGTATGCAAAGAAAAATATGGTGCATCAGTCGATTATTTCATATCTTGATGCAAAACAGGAAAATTTCTATAAAATAGAGACAACCGTGGACGGTAAGCGTTTTGTCACAGCAAGAGGCTGGGAAGATTTGTCCAGTATGATAAAGGCATGCGAAAAGCTTAACATAAATGTGGATGAGGAGGTCATTTCACAATATATAGCACAGCCTGATATCAGTATGGATTTTGCAAATTATCTTTCGTTATATTACAAATATGAAAGGGCATATTCAGTTTCTTCGATTCTTGAGGGAAATGCAGACAAAAATGTAAAAGACAGACTTTTATCGGCGTCCTTTGATGAAAAGATAAGTGTTGTAGGACTTATTCTGGGTGCGCTGAATGCAGAATTTACGGAGTATTATAAATCTGATATGATTGTTACAAAAGTTTATGATATTTTAAAGTATTTTCAAAAAAATACTGATATGACTTTTGATGAATTATATGAGTATCAGGCATCAGAATTTAACAGGAAGCTTCAAAGCGGACTTTTTGATGAAGAAAATAAGAAAATTACAAAAAAAGTCATAAAAGTCATAAATGCATTTAATCTGCTGATAAAGGAAAGAGGCCTGACTGGACATGACGAAGAATTTGATTGTCTTACCGGTGAATTTGCAAAGCTTACAGATGAGAGGGAAGCTATTGTAGAAAAGACTGCTTTATCATTGGATAATTCATTTTCATTTGTTGAGGAAATATTCGGGCAGGGAGCGGAACTTGTTCTTTTTGTAACGGAGCTGGCAGCAGGTTTTTACAGCATAAAATTTATACAGGAAAACGGTTGCAGTAAGTTTTATGAATATAATAAAACTATGCTTCGTGAGAATGTGAGAGATGAACTTGTCAGACAGATAGAGGCTTTGTAATAATGCACAAATTGAAATCAAAATTAAATGTAAAATAAAAATGTGTGCGTAAAAAACAGCGCAGAAATGAGGGAAAAAGATGCTTGAATTGAGTGATATAAGGAAAAATTATGACACAGGCGCGGCCTCGGTTGAGGCCTTAAAGGGTATTAATCTAAGATTTCGTGACTGTGAATTTGTATCAATTCTCGGACAATCGGGGTGCGGAAAAACTACGATGCTTAATATTATAGGAGGTCTTGACCAATACACGTCCGGGGATTTAAAGATTAACGGTAAGTCTACAAAGAATTTTAAGGACAGAGATTGGGATGCATACAGAAATAATTCTATAGGTTTTGTATTTCAAAGCTATAATCTTATTCCGCACCAGAGTGTACTCTCAAATGTGGAGCTTGCTTTGACTCTTTCGGGTGTTTCAAAATCTGAAAGACGAAAAAGGGCAGTTGAAGCTCTTGAAAAAGTCGGTCTTGGAGAACATATACATAAAAAACCTAATCAGATGTCAGGCGGACAGATGCAGAGAGTTGCGATAGCCCGTGCGCTTGTAAATAATCCTGATATACTCTTGGCGGATGAGCCGACAGGGGCTCTCGATACCGATACCAGTGTTCAGATAATGGAAATATTAAAAGAGATTTCAAAAGACAGACTTATAATTATGGTTACGCATAATCCTGAACTTGCAATGAAATATTCTACAAGAATTATCAGACTGCTTGACGGAAATATAACCGATGACAGTAATCCATACACAAAAGAGCAGATGGAAGAGGATATATTAAACATTGATACATCTGAACTTAAGTTAAGTGAAAAAGACAAAAAAGAAAGCAGACAGAAAAAGTCTAAGACATCAATGTCATTTTTAACTGCACTTTCACTAAGTACAAATAATCTTATGACAAAGAAGGCAAGAACGCTGCTTACAGCTTTTGCAGGGAGCATCGGCATAATCGGAATAGCTCTTATTCTTGCTATTTCTAACGGAATACAGGATTATATAAATCGTGTTCAGAGAGAGACCTTATCAAGCTATCCTGTACAGCTTCAGGCAGAAAGTGTGGACGTGGGAAGTCTTGTGCAGAATATGAGCAGCAATAAGGAACAGGAATCAGAACACGATGAGGATAGAATTTATTCAAACAACATTATGACCGAAATGGTAAATACTATGACTTCAACAGTTAAAAGAAACAATCTTGAAGCATTTCGCAAGTATATAGAAAAAGATGATGACAGGATTAAAAATCTTGCAAGTGATATACAATATTCGTACAGTCTTCCGCTTTATATTTATGATACTGATACGAAGGATAAGGTTACAAGACTTAATCCAAGCACTGTTATGGAAAACATGTACGGAATGTCTGTTTCCGAGGGTGGCATGATGTCAGCGGGCATGCAGAATACAAGTGTGTGGACACAGCTTCTTAATAATCAGGATTTGCTTGACGAGCAGTATGATATGGTTGCGGGAAACTGGCCGCAAAACTACAATGAGGTTGTGATAGTCGTCGACAATGACAATGAGATAGATGATTATACGCTCTATTCACTTGGTTTTAAGAATCCTGATGAGGTTAAGAAAATTTTTCAGAGTGCGATGTCAGGTGATAGTTATGAGACGGAGGAAACAAGCTATTCTTATGATGAAGTGTTAAACAAGACATTTAAAGTAGTACTTCCGGGAGATTTGTATAGATATAATGAAAAGATTAAAATCTGGGAAGATATGACAAAGAATGAAGAATATATGAAAGCTGTTGTCGATGAATCAGAGGAAATTAAGATTTCAGGTATCATAAGACCAAAAGAGGATGCGGTAAATACATCCATAGCAAGCGGAATCGGCTACACAAGCGCTCTTATGGAGCATTTAATAGAAGAAAATAATGGGACACAGATAGTAAAAGAACAGCTTGCAGATAAGGATACGGATGTATTCAGCGGACTTTCCTTTGAGGATGCCAAGACATTAACATATGAATCAAACAGTGCAATTCTTGGAATAACAGATGCAGATAACCCGTCAGGCATACTTATTTACGCGAAGAATTTCGAGGAAAAAGAGCAGATTGAAGATATAATAAAAGAATATAATGATAAGGCAAAGCAGGAAGAGAGGGAGGCAGATGTTATAAATTATACTGATTATGTCGGAATAATGATGTCATCCGTCAGTACGATAATAACTGCTATATCGTCGGTGCTTATTGCTTTTGTGGCAATATCACTTGCGGTATCTTCAATAATGATAAGTATTATCACATATATTTCCGTTCTTGAAAGAACAAAGGAAATCGGTATTTTAAGGAGTATCGGTGCATCAAAGAAGGATATTTCAAGAGTATTTAATGCAGAAACTCTTATAGAGGGATTTGCATCAGGTGTACTTGGCATAATAATTACACTTATACTTTGCATACCTGCCAATATAATCATTGAAAATGTGACAGACATAGCGAATGTGGCGAAGCTTCCGTGGGTTGGAGCAGTAATCCTTATAATAATAAGTATGTGCCTTACAATGCTTGCAGGATTTATACCGGCAAAAATGGCGGCAAAGAAAGACCCTGTTGTTGCGCTTAGGACAGAGTGATAATAACACTACACTTTTATGCTCATATAGGGGCGTGTCCCAAGGTAAAAGCCTATCATTGTGCAAGCACAAGTGGGCTTTTGACCTTTTGACACTGTAATCATATAAATTAAACTTACCTCTTTACTACACAACTTTAATGTGTTAAACTGTTAAATATCTAATTAGTATATATTTATATTTAAAATATATTGTTAAAGTTTTATATTAGTGAGGTCAAGAATGAATAATAAGTTAAAAACACCGGCGGTAGATCAGTTATTTGATGCAATTTTAAGTATTAAAGATAAAGAAGAATGTTTTGGATTCTTTGAGGACTTATGTACAATCAATGAACTGTTATCGCTGTCACAGAGGTTTGAGGTGGCAAAGATGCTTCGTGAACACAGGACATATCTTGATATTGCTGAAAAGACGGGAGCGTCCACAGCTACAATAAGCCGCGTGAACAGGTCGTTAAATTATGGTAATGACGGATATGATAAGGTTTTTGAAAGACTTAACATTTTAAATCCGGTCAAAGAAGAGCAGTAACGAAATATTAAAATAAGCAGCCCCTCAAGGTGTATACCTGAGGGGCTGCTTTGTAAAATAATATATAAAAGGAGGTAAACTTAAAATAATATTTTCTGCTGTTATTACTGCTTATTATTATCATTTTTACCTTTGCTTTTGTCGTTATTATTGTCAGCTGCATTTTTTGAGTAATCTTCAATTATTGTTTCAATCATATATTTTTTGATATAGACATCGAAACTCAATATGCAGACAAGTGAAAACATCTGCAGGAACTCGCGTTTGTCTTCATCGTGAACATTTTCATAAGAATGTTCCGACATCTTAGCTTTGTTTATTACATCCTTTGATAATCCAGCAATTTGTGACTTACACATATTGTAAACCTCTTTATATATAGAGTCAAGTTCAGGAGAGCTGCCTTCATCAAAAAAGTTCTCTGTAAGAGGGTTAAGGAGCTTGTGTATATCACTTATTGATAGAATATTTTTGAAGTAATAAATAAAAGCTAAAACATAAAGATGCTCTTTTGAATATTTTTTCTTTACGGGAGGCGGCAAAAGATTATTCTTTGTATAGTTGTTAATCATAGTCTTTGTGAGAATCTTGTCATCTTCATGCCTTTTGCTGTCACTTAAATGCTCTTCCATAAAGGTAGTAACCTGATCCATATAAAGGTTTATGTTCGGAACATCACCCGGTTTTATATAGTTAAGCTTTGCAAGCTTTTTTAATACATCTGTAATCAGTTCGGTATTCTGTTTATTCATAGAAATAAAATCTCCATTCTTTTACACATTTCACGTATTTACAATAAAAATCGTTAAATAAAGAATTAATATGTATATTATATAGTATTGAAAACTATATATCAAGAAAAAAGAAGTTTTTTAAAAATGTCTTGACATTATATAAAAATTGTACTACTGTATTATTGTATTAATCATCTAATACAATAATACATGTATTAAAATTAAAAGTAAAGTGTCAAAGCGTAAATTGAGCATATAAGAAAGAGGTGGTTAGTTGAGATGGAAATTTAATGGTGAAACACCTATTTATCTTCAGATTATGGAGCATATAAAGACTCAGATTGCAGTCGGAGAACTTAAACCGGGAGATAAAATACCCACGGTAAGAGAATTGGCACTTGAGGCGCAGGTTAATCCAAATACGATGCAGAAAGCTTTATCGGAACTGGAAAGAGAAGGGCTGCTGCATTCTGTAAGAACATCAGGACGCTTTGTATCAGAGAGCAGCGAAAGGTCCGATGCCATAAAGAAAGATTTAATGGAAGATTATATGAGTACGTTTACTGAAAATATGGTAAAGCTGGGTTACTCGCCAAAAGAATCAGTGCAATTATATGCCGGTTACGTTGAAAAAAACGATAATCAGAGAAAATATCGAGAGGAGTAGAATATGGATAATTTAATTGACGTAAAGAATCTGTATAAAAGTTATGGCAGAAAAAATGTACTGCATGACTTTAGTATTGAACTTGGCAGAGGGAAAATAATAGGTTTGCTTGGACCTAACGGAAGCGGAAAGACTACGCTTCTTAAGATACTTGCCGGAATTTTAAGCAAGAATGGTGGTGAAATTAGTATTGACGGTCATGATATCGGTATAGAAAGCAAGAAAATAGTGTCATATCTTCCTGAGAGGACATATTTTTCACCATCCATGAAAGTAAAGGAAACAATAGATTTTTTTGAAGATTTTTATGCTGATTTCAGAAGAGAGACAGCGGAGGATTTGCTTGCAAAGCTTGATATTGATTTAAACTCCAAGATTAAACATTTGTCTAAGGGAACAAGAGAGAAGGTACAGCTTGTTCTGGTAATGAGCAGAGAGGCAAGCGTGTATCTGCTTGATGAGCCGATGGGCGGAGTTGACCCGGCGGCAAGAGATTACATTTTAAAGACTATACTTACTAACTATAGTGAAAATTCGAGTGTAATTATTTCAACACATTTGATAAGTGATGTGGAAAAAGTTCTTGATGAAGTTATATTTATAAAGAACGGAAGTATGGTGCTTCATGAATCTGTAGATGATATAAGACAAAAGAATAAAATGAGCGTTGATGAATTGTTCAGGGAGGTATTTGCATGTTAGGTAAATTGATAAAACATGAATTTAAGTCAAGAAGAGGCTTATATCTGGGAATATATATTATTGTAATTTTATCGTCGCTTCTTACAATGGGGGCTGCTTTTTTACATCAAAGATTTCCTGAAAACCTGTTTGTAACTTCATTAAATGCAATGCTTGCAGTAACTTTAGTTCTTTCCATAATTGTAATGTTTGCGATAACACTTATTATGAGTGTGTTAAGATATTATGAAAATCTGGCAAAGGATGAGGGATATCTTATGCATACGCTGCCTGTTTCACCTTTAAGTCTTCATGTAACAAAGCTTATAGTGCCGCTTTGCTGGTTTCTGGCTGACGGTCTTGTACTTTTATTTTCAATTTTATTGACTACGGGTGACTGGGATTTCAGCTGGTTCAGGCATTTTCTTGAGACTACAGGTATAAGTAATGCTGATGCTGTTAAAGGATTTTTAATTATCGGAATTTATATAATACTTGCAATACTTTCTTCGCTTAGTATGTTTTATGTGGCAATTAACATAGGAAGTCTTTCCAACACAAATAAAGGTGTTATGTCTTTTGTGGCATATATCGTTATATATCTGATAGGGCAGATATGTTCAGCAGTAGTTCTTTTGGTTTATATGTTTATTTTATTCAGAAATGAAAGTTCTGTTATGGCAGCGATAAATTCAGGTGTGGTTCCGAAAAATTATATTGTCGGGGTTGTGATTAGTGCGACGATATTGTCAGTAATTTTAATGCTTATTTATAATATTATCTCTGTATATATTCTTAGCAAAAAGGTTAATCTTGAGTAATAAAAATTATTTAGTGACTTTTTGAAGCGTATATTATATAATTATAATGTCGTTTTAATAAATCGTATAAAGATTGTACTTTAAAATGGAGGTATTATTAATGGGGATATTAACAAGATTTAAAGACATTATGGCATCTAATATCAATGCACTTCTTGATAAGTGTGAGGATCCTGAAAAGATGATTGACCAGTACATGCGTAATATGGAGAGTGATCTTGGCAAAGTAAAGGCGGAGACAGCTTCAGTTATGGCAGAACAGACAAGAGCTAAAAGAGAGCTTGATGAATGTACGGAACAGATAGATAAAATGCAAAGATATGCAGAAAAAGCATTGACAGCAGGAAATGAGGCTGATGCAAGAGCTTTTCTTGAAAAGAAGCAGGAGCTTTCAGCTACTCAGACAGCTTTGCAGAACGCATATAATGCTGCTTCTGAAAATGCAAAAAAGATGCGTCAGATGCACGACAAGCTTGTGAAAGATATGGAAAGTCTTGAATCAAGAAGAGCAGCTATTAAGGCTACTGTAAAAGCTGCAAAGGCTCAGGAAAGAATTAACAGCGTAGGTTCAAGTATATCAGGCGCTAACAACAGCATGGACGCTTTTGCAAAGATGGAAGCGAAAGCAAATCGTATGCTTGATGAGGCAAATGCAATGGCACAGCTTAATGAATCGCAGGAGGATGCAGACATTGATAATCTTGCTGCTAAATATGATGAAACTCCTGATAACAGTGCAGTCGATGATGAATTAGCAGCTTTGAAGGCTAAGATGGGATTGTAATTAATTGTTTTATGGAGGAAAACATGGCTTTATTCAGAAAACAGGTTGCAAATGTTGTTGAATGGGAAGAATATCGCGATGATGTGTTGTTTTGGAAGTGGACTAACAAAGAGATAAAGAAAGGCAGCCGCCTTATAGTAAAACCCGGGCAGGATGCAATCTTTTTGTATAATGGTGTGATAGAAGGAATTTTTAAGGAAGAGGGAAGCTTTGATATAGAGTCTGATATTGTTCCGTTCCTTTCAACACTTAAAGGCTTCAAATTTGGATTTAACAGTGGAATACGTGCAGAAGTTTTATTTATAAATACAAAGGAATTTACTGTTAAATGGGGAACAAAAAATCCTGTATCAATACCTACACCTGCACTTCCGGGAGGAATGCCTATAAGGGCATTTGGAACATTTAATTTTAAGGCTGATGATTATGTGGCCCTGATTGATAAGGTAGCAGGAATCAAGCAGATGTATTGTGTTGACGACGTAAAGGAAAGAGTTGTTGCTTTGGTTGACCAGCTGCTTATGAAGTGGATTTCAAAAGAAGGCAGGGATATGTTTAATCTTCAGGCAAATTCATTTGAAATAGCTTCGGGAATAAAAGATGATTTGGATATGCAGATTACAAAGATAGGTCTTACCATAACAGATTTTACAATATCAAGCTTTTCGTATCCAGAGGAAATACAGCGTATGCAGAATAAAGTTGCTTCGCAGTCAATGCTTGGTGATATGAATAAGTATACTCAGACTGCGATGGCAGATTCAATGGGAAAAGGCAGTGGTTCTAATATTGCCGGTGATATGGTAAGTGTTCAGATGGGTATGGCTATGGGTCAGCAGATGATAAATAATTTAAATAATTCATCGTCTGCAGGTGCAAATCAGCCGGTTCAGCAAAATGCTGCGGTTTCAGACAGTGTACAGGTGAGCGGACCTAAATTCTGCCCTGAATGCGGAACACCTGTTAACGGTGCAAAATTCTGCTCAAACTGCGGAAAGAAACTTATATAAAATTTTAAAGTATTTTAGATACTTATGAGGGAGAGGAAGTGCTCAAAAGTGCTTCCTCTCTTTATGTGATAGGAAATTGAAGAAATGGAGATTAGTGTGGAAAATCATGTTGATACGATGATTTTTCACACAGCTATTTGTGCGGCAGGCGCCACAAAGTAGCTTTTATCGCAAAGGCAAATTTATGATTTGCCTCGCGATTCCTCCGACGCAAAAGCGTCTGCGGAATGGAGTTTAGGATGAATTTAGACGGACTTAATGATATGCAGAAAAGAGCTGTAAAACGTACAGAGGGTCCTTTGCTTATAATTGCAGGGGCAGGCTCAGGCAAGACAAGAGTGCTTACTAACAGAATTGCATATTTAATTGAGGAATGTGGTGTCAATCCATATAATATACTCGCCATAACATTTACAAATAAGGCCGCGGCTGAGATGAAAGAAAGAGTGGAAAAGCAGGTTGACTGCGGCGGACAGATATGGGTTAGTACATTTCATTCAACATGTGTGCGTATTTTAAGAAGATATATTGACAGGTTGGGGTATGATAATAATTTTACGATATATGATACTGACGACCAGAAAAGTGTAATAAAGGACGCATGCAAAAAGCTTAATATAGATACAAAAATGCTTAAGGAACGCACAATAATGAGTGCTATTTCGTCTGCGAAGGATGAAATGGTAACTCCTGATGAGATGGAGATAAATGCCGGAAGTGACTATAACTTAAAAAGAATTGCAAATGTATACAGAGAGTATCAGAAAACGTTAAAGGTCAATAATGCGCTTGATTTTGATGATTTGCTTTTTAAGACTGTAGAATTGTTTGTGCAGGATGAGGATGTCCTAAATGCATATCAGGAAAGATTTAAGTATATAATGGTTGATGAATATCAGGATACAAATACGGTGCAGTTTAAATTTGTGAGTATGCTTGCCGAAAAATACGGAAATTTGTGTGTTGTCGGTGACGATGACCAGTCAATTTACAAGTTCAGAGGTGCAAATATTGCAAATATTTTGAATTTTGAAAATACATTCAGCAACGCAAAAGTTATAAAGCTTGAACAGAATTACCGTTCAACTCAGAGAATTCTTGATGCGGCCAATGCAGTTATAAAAAATAACGTTGGAAGAAAACAGAAAGCTCTATGGACAGAAAATGGTGAGGGTGATAAGATAAATTTTTCATTATATGAGACAGAATATAAAGAAGCAGACGGCGTAGTTGAAAGCATATGCGCAAAGGTTCGCGACGGCTGGAATTACAATGATATAGCGGTTTTGTACAGGACCAATGCGCAGTCGCGAGTGCTTGAAGAAAAGCTGATATACAGAAATGTGCCATACAGGATATATGGAGGTGTAAATTTTTATCAGCGTAAAGAAATAAAAGACATACTCGCATATCTTAAAACGATAGACAATGGTATGGATTCACAGGCAGTTAAGCGAATAATAAATGTTCCAAGAAGAGGAATAGGTGCTACAACGATAGAGCGAATACAAGAATATGCAGATCTGCATGATATAAGTTTCTGGGATGCACTCTGTCAGGCTTCAGATATTCCTGATATAGGAAGGGCATTAGGGAAATTGGAAGCTTTTGTCACAATGATACTTGGTTTTAAAGCGAAGCTTCAGTACATATCATTGCAGGAGCTTGCAGATACTATTATAAGCGATATAGGATATTACGAATATCTCGCAGAAAATGAGACAAAAGATGAGGTAGAGCAGAGGCAGGAAAATATTGATGAATTAATCAATAAGATAGTCGCTTTTGAGGAAGATGAAGAAAATGAAAATAAGTCTCTTAGCGAATTTTTGTCGGAAGTGGCATTGATTGCCGATATAGATAATTTAGATGAATCTGGCAATCAGGTTATGCTTATGACTCTTCACAGTGCAAAGGGACTTGAGTTTCCAATTGTGTATATGACAGGACTGGAGGATGGATTGTTTCCAAGCTATATGACTATAGTTTCAGATGATCCTACCGATATAGAGGAAGAAAGAAGACTTTGTTATGTTGGAATAACAAGAGCAAAAAAAGAGCTTACAATAAGCAGTGCAAAACAGCGTATGGTTCGTGGTGAAACGCAGATGAATAAAGTATCGCGCTTTGTAAATGAAATACCAAAAGAGCTTCTTGAGATAACAAATCAGGCAACGGGCTACAACAAGTCAAAAATATCTTTTGGCGGAGAGGAAACAGAGGAAGCTTCAAGCAGGTTTAATATAAGGGCTAATGCCAAGGCTGCACTAAACAGATATGGAAGCGGAAATGTTGACTATAATTCACAAAGCAAAAGGGTAAGAATAGAGGGAAAACCGATTCCTAAGACAAATTACGGAATGTACGCAGGCGGGACAACAAATTATTCAAATCCGGCAAACAACAGGACTTCAACGAACTATGGAAGTGCAATAAATGTAAGAAGTTCGACGAACTACGGTGGGGCAGTAAGCAGTGGAAGTTCAATGAGCCATAATGGTGCGGTAAATGCAAGAAGTTCGACGAACTACAGTACTGCGGTAAACAGTGAAGTTGTTAAAGCTGTCTCAAAAGCACCTGTGAATAAAAAAGTCGGTTTTGGTAAAGAATTTCCTATGGACATATTTGATATAAAAAAGAAGCCGCCAGTTTCGGCATCGGCAATAAGCAATTCGGGTCTGTCTGAAAAAGCTTCTAAACTGGGTTATGAGGTTGGAGATACTGTATCTCATGTCAAATTTGGTACAGGAATTGTAAAATCTATCGAGGCTTCAACAAAGGATTATATGGTGTCAGTTTACTTTGATGATTACGGAATGAAAAAGATGCTTGCAGGATTTGCAAAATTAAAAAAAGAGTAGTAAAAATAAAGTGGCTGTGGTATAATATACGCAAAGACAATGAGCCAAGCGGCTGCGTAGCAGACATTTGGCGAATGTGTGCGAACCATGATAGAACGAAGTGAAATCATGATGTATAATTGCACAAAGTGCAATTCAAGGTGCAAAGCACCTTGCGCCATATTTTTATTAAAACAGCGTGAGTGGAAAGGAGAACAGTTATGAGCAAAGAGAAGTTGGAAGACATTATCGCATCAGCAAAGATAGGTGAAATCCTTAGAAAAAAGGATGCAGTAGAAGAGAAGAGTAAAAAGAACTGTAATTGCATTCTTATTATTCTTGCTATCATCGGGGGTATAGCAGCTGTGGCGGGTATAGCATATGCTGTATACAGATACTTCACTCCGGATTATCTTGATGATTTTGAGGACGATTTTGATGATGATGACTTCGAAGATGATTTCGAGGACGAGACAGATAATTAAGTGAAAGTTTTGAGTTTAGTTATACCACTGGCCAGAAAGACCAGTGGTATTTTTACTTTATAGGATTACGGTTCTAAAAGGTCTGAACCTGCCTGTGTTTGCACAATAGTGGGGCAAACCTTGTTACATGACTTCAAACATTCGCATAATGTGAATATGTAGATAGGAAATTTATAAATGTTAAATGACAAAAGGAATGGAGATTAGGAATGAAAAAGGGTGAGATTTACGAGGGTGTAGTTGAGTATATAGATTTTCCGAATAAAGCAGTAGTCAGAGTGATTTCAGAAAATGAAGAGGATAACGGTACCAAAGTTATTGTTAAAAACTCGATTTTGGGGCAGCGTGTTCGTTTTATGGTGAATAAAAAGCGCGGTGGAAAATGTGAGGGAAGATTGCTTGAGGTTGTGGAAAAGTCGCCAATAGAAACAAATAATGTGTGTAAATATTTTGGTGTGTGCGGAGGATGTACATATCAGAGTGTTGGATATGATGAGCAGTTAAAGCTTAAAAAAGAACAGGTTCAAAAAATATTATCTTCCGTTATAGATGGTGATTTTGGATTTGAGGGTATAATAGGGAGTCCATGCTTTGAAGAGTATCGCAATAAGATGGAATTTTCTTTTGGTGACGAGGTAAAGGATGGGGATTTGGCTCTGGGACTTCATAAAAGAAACAGTACATATGATATAGTTACAGTTGACGGATGTAAGATAGTTGACAGTGATTATAGTATGATACTTAAGTGTGTACTTGAATATTTTAAAGAAAAAAATGTGTCGTATTATCATAAGATTAAGCACGAGGGGTATCTAAGACATTTATTAGTACGAAAATCAGTAAAAACAGGTCAGATTCTTATATGTTTTGTTACGACAACACAGATTGATTTTGATATGACAGAAATAGCCGGCAAATTAAGAAAATTACAGCTTAGCGGCGAAATAGTCGGTATTTTACATACTTTAAACGACAGTATTGCGGATGTTGTTAAAAATGAGGGAACGACAATCATTTATGGCAGAGATTATATTGAGGAAGAGCTGATTGGACTGAAGTTTAAGATATCAACGTTTTCATTTTTTCAGACTAATTCTTTGGGAGCAGAAGTTCTTTATTCAAAGGCGAGGGAGTATGTGGGAACAACTAAAGACAAGGTTGTTTTTGATTTGTACAGCGGTACAGGAACAATAGCACAGATTCTTGCACCTGTTGCCAGGAGAGTAGTGGGTGTGGAGATAGTTGAGGAGGCTGTTGAAGCAGCAAAGGTAAATGCGGTAATTAATGGCCTTAGCAACTGTGAATTTATTGCAGATGATGTGTTAAAGGCACTTGATAATATAAAAGATAAGCCAGACATAATTGTGCTTGACCCGCCGAGAGACGGAATTAATCCAAAGGCACTTGAAAAAATCATAAATTACGGAGTTGACCACATAGTATACATTTCCTGCAAGCCGACTTCGCTTGCAAGAGATTTGGTTATGCTTCAGGAACGTGGTTATAGAGTGGAAAAAAGCTGCTGCGTAGATATGTTCCCGGGGACGGTGCATGTGGAGACTGTCGTCCTCTTGGGCAACCAAAAGACAAAGCCTGATTCACACATTAAACTTAGTGTTGATATGGACGAATTCAACAAAGTTAAAAATGGTGAAAAATAGAATATAAAACACTGAACTTAAAAGAGAACTGTTAATACGATGCAAATCGTGTTAGCAGTTCTTTTTTCATTTAAGGGTGTCAATCACGCTTGAATTTTGTACATTTTTCACGCTAAAAATGTACAGATATTACTGTTTTTTCTTTGAGAGTAATTCACCTCTTTCGTTTAGTCGATAACTTTCACCAACAATCTTTACTACTTTGGAATGATGGAGGATTCTATCAAGTATTGCCGCTGATATGGTATTATCTTGGAATATGTCCTGCC
>ENA-ORUW01000494-ORUW01000494.1-human-gut-metagenome-genome-assembly--contig:-NODE-494-length-38857-cov-34.974331_pt1 | contig 38857 bp, 39 predicted proteins | sample MGYA00242088_ERZ509227 | MGnify/ENA primary metagenome ERZ509227 (study PRJEB26280, sample SAMEA2338816) | human gut metagenome | biome: human gut; feature: human-associated habitat; material: faeces... | reverse complement strand
ATCCACAATATTGCCGGCGGGCACGGAGGCGAACAGCGCGTCGAGCTCGGCCTCCCTGTTGCGGACGGGGGCGCTGGACAGCACCTCCCCGTCGCGGTCGATCAGGCAGGCCCAGTGGGAGGACTTGCCGACGTCTAGGCCGAGCACGGCCGCGGGCCTGGTCGATGGCGCTTTCACGGTGGTATCCTTCCGGTAGTCGTTCGACCGGATGGCCTCCCCCTCGGCACTCACATTACCAGCCGCGGCGCCTGCCCGGCACTTTCCTATCAGCCGTCGGGGGCGGCGCGTCCCGCGCCGGCAGCACCCAACAGGCCCTCTCGGGGGCAGGGACATTCGGCCGTGCGCGGGCGCCCGGTCGGCGGCCCGTTCTGGGCGCGCCTCAATCGTAGCCCGAGACGGGCCCGGGCTGACAATTTCGACTGTAATGGACGTTCTTAAACGACTAGTCATCGGGGACGTTCTTGTTTGACTAGTCATTTAAGAACGTCCCCAATGACTAGTTTCGTTTGCGGGGGAGGCGTGGGACAATACCGAGCGAACGTGATTGGGCGTCTGGGAAAAGGGGTCGCGATGAACAAGTTGACGACGCTTACCGACGTGTTGCGCCAGGCTGGCTTTGCGCGCATCACGGGCCTGTTTCTTATCTTCTATCTGCTGTGCTCGACGGCCGTTTGGCTGTCCGAGCCCACGACCCTCACGTTTGGCGATGGCCTGTGGTTTAGCTTTGAGACGGTCTCGACCATCGGCTTTGGTGACATTCCGGCCGAGACACCGGTTGCCCGCGCCATTACCGTCATTCTGAGCGTCATCAGCATCTTCTACATCGCCATGCTCACGGGCGTGGCGGTGAACTACTGCAATACGCTTATCAAGATACGTCAAAAGGACACCATGGCGCGCTTTATGGATGATTTGGAGCATTTGGAAGAGCTCGATCGCGTCGAGCTTGCCGATCTTTCGCGTCGCGTGCGCGAGTATCGTCGACGCCAGCGCTAAAACGGGCGCCGCGCGTCACGATAAGGGGGACTGAATATGAACATCACCGTGTACCTGGGTGCCAACACTGGCAATGCCCCGGCGTTTCTGCCCGCGGTGCAGGAGCTGGGCAACTGGATTGGCGCCAACGGACACGCGCTGGTATACGGCGGGTCAAAATCGGGCCTGATGGGTGCGCTTGCCGATAGTGTACTCGAGGCGGGTGGACACGTGACGGGTGTGGAGCCGAGCTTTTTTATCGAGGCCGAGTTTCAACATGACGGTATCGATGACCTCATCGTGACGAGCGATATGGCGGAGCGCAAGGCCAAGATGATTGAGCTCGGCGATGCGTTCATTGCCTTTCCCGGCGGGACGGGCACGCTCGAGGAGATTGCCGAGGTCATGTCCGCGGTGTCGTTGGGGCACCTGAGTGCGCCGTGCATCCTGTATAACCTGGACGGTTACTACAACGACCTTAAGGCGCTGCTCGGGCACATGATTGATAAGGGGCTTTCGAGCCCGAGGCGCCAGCAAGGCATCTACTTTGCCGACGATTTGCGCGAGATTGCCTCGATTATCAACGGATAAGTCTTGAGCTTGCCCCACTATAGCTCCCAATGGTGCCGTTCGCGGCGCAGACGGTTGGCTCGTTCGGGCAACGCTCGCTCTACAATAAAACGTAACTATGTCGACTTTGACCGCGGGAGGACCCGATGGATAACCTTGCCAAACCCAAAAACCGCGCGCTGTTTTTACTTAGCGTTGCCGTGACCGGTGCGTTCGCAGGTGCCGCGGTCTGGCTGTTCTTTTTTGCGATGGAGCACGGTATCGACTATCTATGGACCGAGATTCCGCACGCGCTGGGCGTCGCTTCGCCCGAGCTTGCCAGCGGCCCGTTTGGCTTTTTGCCGTACCCGTTTTTTGTCTGTCTGCTGGGCGGCCTGTTAATCGGTCTGTACGAAAAGATGACAGGCACCAAGACCGATGACCTCAACCAGGTGATGGCTAAGGTTAAGCAAGACGGGCGCTACCCGTACGACAACCTGGGCAAGCTTTCGCTCGCGGCATTGCTGCCGCTGCTGTTTGGCGGAAGCATTGGACCGGAGGCCGGCCTGACCGGCGTTATCGCTGGTCTGTGCAGCTGGGTCGGCGACCGCATGCGTCGCTTTGGCGCCGAGTTTAGGGAGCTCACGCTGCTGGGTACCCAGGCTGCCCTGACGGCGCTCTTTACCGCGCCCGTCTTTGGCTTTGTGGCGCCGCTTGCCGGTAGTGCCGACGGCGACGAGGGCTCCGCGTCCGGCGAGATCACGATCAAGCTGCCCAAGGCGCAAAAGACGGTGGTCTACGGTATTGCGATTGCCGGCGGTCTGGGTACCTACCTGCTGCTTGGCCAGCTTGTGGGCGGCGGCATGGGCATGCCCAGGTTCGAGTCCGCCGAGGTGGGCAACCTAGAGCTTACCTGGCTCGTCCCTCTGTCGTTGATCGGAACAATCTGCGGCTGGCTGTACTTTGTCTCTGAGCACGCGAGCGAAGCGCTTGCCCATGCAATAGGGGAGCGTCCTGTCGTTAAGGCCATGCTAGCCGGTCTGGCGCTCGCCATTTGCGGCACGGTCCTGCCCTACACCATGTTTGCCGGCGAGACCCAGGCCGACGTGCTCATGGAAACCTACTTGACCATTCCCACCGGCGTGCTTATCGCGACCGGTCTGGTCAAGGCCATGCTGACCCCCGCCCTCATCAACCTTGGTTGGCGCGGCGGTCACTTCTTCCCGGTTATCTTCTCGGGCGTAAGCCTGGGCTACGGCCTTGCCATCCTTACCGGCGCCGATCCGGTCTTTTGCGTCGCCGTCTGCACGGCATCGACGATGGGTGCGGTCATGCGCCAACCCGTTATGGTCGTGGGCTTGTTGCTCATGTGCTTCCCGCTCAAAGGCATCATCTGTATGATCATCGCCGCCGTCATCGCCGCCGGCATTCCGCTGCCCAAGTCGCTGCGCAAGTAGCACGGTGGCGCACGGTCGATACAAGCACCCTAGGCCCGGTGTGGCGCTGTGTCATGGATTTGCGAGCGCCTAGATCTCGCTCGGAATCGGCGCTATTTCCAAACCGCGAGCGCGGCGGTGCCCAGTACGATGAGGGCGAGACCGATAGCGCTGCGTCGCGAGACTTTTTCGTTGAATGCCAGGCGCGCAAATAGTACCGATACGACAATCGATAGTTTGTCGATCTGCACCACGACGCTCACCTGGCCTGTGGCGATGGCGTAGTAGTATAGCAGCCACGATGCGCCAGTCGCAATGCCCGATGCCGCGAGAAATACGAGTTCATAGCGGTCTACGTGCACGGCTTGGCCCATCTTGCCTTTAGCTGCCACGATTGCCCATGCCATAACCAGTACCACACAGGTACGGATTGCCGTGGCCAGGCTGGATTCGACGCCTTCGATGCCAGCCTTGGCAAGGATGGACGTGAGCGCCGCGAATACGGCGGCGCCGAGGGCGTAAGCGAGCCAGGTCCGGTCTTGCTGCTGCTCGGGTCCGGCAGACTGCTTCTTCTCGATCAATAAAAACGTGCCGAGGGTGATGACAGCGGTTCCCACGAGCTTAACCGCAAGGTTGCTCGTCTCGCCAAAAAGTACGATGGCGATCAGTGCGGCGAGTACGGTGCTCATCTTGTCGACCGGTACGACCTTATTGACGTCTCCGATGCCCAACGCCTTAAAGTAACAGATCCACGAAGCACCGGTAGCGAGTCCCGAGAGGACGAGAAAGAGCCAGGATCTGGGTTCGATGCTGCCGATGGTTCCAATGGATCCAGAAATGCCCGCCATTGCCCAGGCGAAAACGAGCACCACGCAGGTGCGAATGGCCGTCGCGACATCGGAGTCGGTCTGCTTGATGCCGCATTTGGCCAGGATAGATGTGATGCCGGCAAAGAAAGCCGACACAAATGCTGCTGCGACCCACGACACGGGTGAAATGCCTCCCCAAAGAACGACCGCGCCAGATTTACGGCGCTCGTCCGATGATACCGTCCCGCCATGAAGCTTTGATATCGCTGTGGTGAGACAGGGGCCATAGTTCGAGAGGGCATTTGGTTAAGGCTCGAATCGAAGGTGAATGGTTTTCCGCGAAGTGAACGAGTAAATCTGGACCCCTGGAACATGCACGCTTTTTTCGAACAAAACTGCAGGATTCTTAGACAAAAACCGCAGGAATTGAGTCCTTAAAAATGTCGATGCTACAGGGCACTGTTTTTACTCGTTCACTTCTCGGAAAAGTATTCACCTTCGATATGCTGACGGTGTCTTTTTGGTTGCCAAGAACTAGACGGCCTGCTGTGAGGGGCGGTGGTGACGCTATGCCGCCTTGTTTCATTGAAAAAATAAGCGGGGTACCACCTAAGCTTTTTTAGCTGTCGATTACAGGTCGCGTACTCGATAAACCTTGGTGCTGACGGTGCAGCTGATTGCACATAGCGCGAGGGCCAGCACGGCAATTCCTGCGCACAGACAGCCCAGAACGGCGGGATCGGGATTTGCTCCGGCAATCGACATGAGCCAGTTGCTGATGGGGTTGGAGGAGCTCAGCGTGGCCATTGTGCCGCAACCAAGCAGGGCAAACAGGCCAACGGATAGGCGCAGCGCCTCCATGTGTCCAAATCGAAAGAACAGCGGCTGCGCCAAAAACACCATCATGAGGGAGATGAGCATCGATGCCGCCGAGGCCATTGCGGTCTCAAAGACGGCCTGTCCCGTCGAGGGGATGCCCGCACTGTTGAAAAGCGGGATGGAGACGATGCTCAGAAGCGCGGCGGCGCAGGCCATGATGGCCGAGAAGACAACGATGCACAGGTAGCGTGCGCAGATGATGTCTTTGCGCGAGAAGGGCAACGTTGCTCGATAACGCTCCCAGCCGTTTTGGTTATCGTAGCCAGCTAGCGAGTTCATGATTATGATGGGCGACATTGCGCTGACCGCACAGGCGCCGGCGCTCATGCCGGAATCGACATCCGACGCGTTGGCAAGGGTCAGCACGACAAACATGAACAGGCCGACGCCTGCAATGCTCGGGATAAGCGAGCGAGCGATGGCGAGCTCGGACATAAAGGCGCGTTTCATTTCGAAGCTCCTTTCAGCATGAGGCGAAGATAGTCATCAATGGTTGCCCGATCGCTGGGAATCTCGGGGAAGGCCTCGAGCGTTTCGCGACGGTTGGGTACGAGCACGTCCACGCTATAGGCGTGGTGGACGGCACGGGCGCCTTCGACGCAAGCCATAAGCTCGGCGGCCTGTGCTTGGGTGCAGTGGGCGATGCCGGCTCGGTCGGTAATGTCCTCGCGCGGCAGGTCAAAAATAATCGAGCCGTTATCGATGCAGATGACGCGGTCGGCGGCGCGATCGAGGTCGGACGTAATGTGGCTCGAGAGCAGCACGCTGTGCTGACCGTCGGCGACAAAGGCAAGCAGCTCATCGAGCAGTTCCTCGCGTGCCATGGGATCGAGGCCTGCGGTGGCTTCGTCCAAAACGAGCAGTTTGGCATTGTGACTGAGTGCACAGGCAAGCTGCAGTTTCATGCCCATGCCGCGGGAGAGGTCCTTGACTTTTGTCTTAGGATCGAGGCCAAATCGGTTGATGAATCCGGCGAACGTTTCGCGGTCCCACGTGGGGTACGCCGGGCCTACGAGCGACTCGATCTGGCCCACCTTGAGCGTGGAGGGGAAGGGGCACGTGTCCAGGACAAGACCGACGCGGGAGCGTAGATGGCGCTGCGTCTCATCGGGCGCGTCGGCGCCACAGCGCTGCCCAAATAGGTGCACCTCGCCGGCATCGAGCTTTATAAGCCCGAGGGCAGCTCGAATCGTCGTTGTTTTGCCAGCACCGTTGGCACCAACAAAGCCGACGATCTGACCTGGCTCCACAGCGAGTGTGACATCACGCAGCGAAAAACGGTCGCTTACACGGCGTGAGATGCCTTTGAGTTCTAAAAGGTTTTGCATGGTATAGCCTTTCTTGCAGATGGCTACTGCATGGTTTCGGGGGCTACCAGGTCGAGCATCTCGTGCAGCTTGTCGCGCGTGACGCCCAGGGTTTCGGCTTGGCTCGCCGCTTTCGCAAGTAGCTCTTCGATATGGCAGAGCTGGTTTTCGCGCAAGAGTTCTTGGTTGCCCTCGGCGACAAAGCAGCCCTTGCCCTGCACGGTGCAGATAAACCCGAGCTGCTCCAGGTCGGCGTAGGCGCGCTTGGTGGTGATGACGCTCACGCCAAGATCGCTCGCGAGTGCACGGATGCTGGGGAGTTTGGCTCCCGCAGCGAGCGTGCCCGATAAGATCTGAGCTTTGACCTGCGAGGTTATCTGCTCGTAGATGGGCTTATCGCTCGAATTGGATAGGATGATGTCCACAGCGGCTCCTTAGCTGTTGGGCTACACGTGTATATAACCGGTAAGCACAGTATATATACACTATGCACAGTTATGCAAGAGCTAAATGTGGAATAGACCATCGGCGCCGCGCTTGCTCCAAAACAATCTCAATCTGTAACATCTGGATCCGTTTTTGGTCGCCAGCTGTTACAGATTGAGATGTTATTTTCCCGCCTGCCTATTTGTCTCAATCTGTAACAGTAAGAGTCGATTTGCGCGGCTAGATGTTACAGAACGAGACATTGGCTGCCTGCCTTTCCGTTTATCTCGATTTGTAACAGCTAGACCCAATTTGGGCGGCCAGATGTTACAGATTGAGATTGTGTCGGCGGGCAAGTTTGTTTTTCTCAATCTGTAACGCCTGGGTCCGTTTTGGGTCGCCTGCTGTTACAGATTGAGACAGTCTGCTGCAGAATACTTTCGATAACTAGCCGTTCACGTTCTGACTGATGAATTTGTCCTGATAGGCGCCCTAGAGCGAGATTTCGCGGCTACAATAGTGCGGTAATAGTCGATACTTGACGAGTTCAAGCCCCTGACCTGCGAAAACGGGTTAGGGGCTTTTCTTTTGGCAACCTCGGGGCAACCTATCTACCGCTATCGTGCGGATAACCCAGCGTTTTCAATGCCGCCGCTTTCAATGCCCCGTAGTCCACCAGAACAACGTAGGGGTGTTGGAAGGGGCGGTGTTGTAAACGCGGCTCGACTAGAAATATTTTAAGAAACTTGATTGACAGCTACTAACCGACTGTTATTATCTTGGTTGTAGAGATTAGTAGCTACTAATCAAGGCGCTCTTCTGGTGACCGTATACCACTAGAAGTATCATGATGAAAGGAATGGTTTCTATGCCCGCCTTACGTATCAAGAGCAAGCCCGACAATGTTACACGCCGATATTCATTCCGGCGTGAGGTGTCTTATACTGCACTCAGGGTTTTCTCCATTTCAATTGACGATAACAGTACCGCCGCCCCGAGCGTTGCCGATGCCGTGAAATATGCGCTAGGGTACGTCACCCCGATTGCCCACACTATTGACTGGGTGGCTCTTTCTAAGCTCTCGACCGAAGCCCTAGGGATACCTAACGGTTTGAGGTGTGGGTCGCGTTTCTACACCTCTGTGACCCTGCCCCGTAATGCCGATGACGCGCTCGGCGCTCTCTGCGTAGTTGTCGGGGACGATTTTAAGCAACTCCGATGCCGCGCCCCTTACCGCAACCTTGTTTTGGCGCTGACCCTTCGCGCCGTAATCGCTGACGAACTCGGTATTTTGCCGCGCAAGATTGCTGGTGGGGACAAGCTGCCCGCCGATGCACCCGCAGCGTTCAACCCTTCCGAACTTCTTTCTGGTAGTGTGTGCTGCGTACCCTCCGAGACAGACCGTATCGTTAACCGTATGGCGCTCGATAATGAGGGTGGTTTTGACCCGTCCATCTTTGATGACCTGTATCCTAACGGCACCAATGCCGAGGATAGCGAGTGGTTTTAATGCAACCTGATGTAAACATAACGGTTGCGCGCCAATGGGGTTTCGCTGACACGGGACGTGAGCGTTTGTCGGGTGACGAACCATTTCCAGCCGAATTCGATGAAGATATAGAAGCTGGCTGGGAGATGTTCGCCCTCTCTTTTCGCCGCTCGGAAGGAACGTTCCGCGGTTTACCGCCCGTCTTGGTCGGGCGAACTGTTCACTTCCTTCATAAGCCTAAGAAACGTAGGGGCGTGTTCGTTCGTGAGGGCGGGTGCGTTAGGCTTGCCTTTGTAGATGAACCGGGAGAACTGCTTGGCTCACCAGTGCGAGTGCTTCACCTTCGCCGATGGTTGCTCCTGCTGCCCTTGCTCCTTGCCGCCCTTCTCCTGTGTCTGTCCCTCTCGCTATGCTCGCCGTCTAGCTCGCCCGACTTCCTATCGGGCATGACGGGAACGGCTGGCTCTACGTCCAAGCCCGTTGTCTCGGTCGATTACGCCGCGTATGATGCCACGGTCGATAGCGTCTGGAAAGCCGATACCCTGACTCAAGATTTTCGTCTTTCGCTTCCTTCGACCTGCAAGTACGCCAAGGGTAAAACGGGCGGGAACCCCATTTTGAGTAGTCCGAGTATCTGGGTGGATATAGACGGGAATAACCAGTTTTCCGACAACGAATGTGTTTATAACGCCCCTGATAAAACGGGGTACGGTGCGTTTATTCGCCCTGGGTGTGAGGTTAATCGTATCAAGCTCACACAGTCCGTCCCAGCAGGCACCTACAGTGCCCGAACCGTCTGGAACTCCGTGTTGGAGCGTGACGGGAAAACGCCCGCTGGCTCGACCTCGTTTGATTTCAACCTGACCGTTGTGTAGGTGATACCGCTTTCGATCATTTTTCCGAAAGCGTGTCATAGAAAGGTTCTCGCGATAGGCGCGGGAACGTAACCCCTCCCGAAAGGAGACTGTCATGTTAAACCCCAAGACCGCCGTAAAGCTCATGCCCGCCCTCGCGCTGGCTGCTGTAATCGGTTCCCCGCTGTCTGCGTTCGCCGCACCCGCCGTCAATCTCGGCGCTGACAACGCTATCGAAAGCTCCGAGCAGGGTACCGCCGAAGCCACCGTTCCCGTCACCCTTACCGCTGACGGCTCGTGGACAGATAAGGGCGGCACCTCCCATGACATGGGCAAGTACGTTGTCACTGTACCTACCAGCATCAGCGTTTCGGGTATCGGCGCTGGCTCCAACTCCATCAGCGCCAAGTACAAGGTCAATGTCGCTGGCATCATCGGTAGCGGCAAGAAGGTTACGGCACGCGCCAATACCGACCGCCACCAAGCGCCCTATATGCTGTCCGTCACGCAGGGCAAGACCGAGTTCAGCGCCAAGGACATTAGCAACGGTACGAACGATTCCAAGGGCGTGCTGCATATCAACGGCTCCGATTCCAAGGATACCCTTAGCACCCAGCAGGATGTTTGGTACTCCGATTCCGTCACTGGCAACGTTACGTATAGCTTCGCTATCGCCTAGAAAGGGCTTTTCATCATGGCTTACAAGCTCGACCTGAACGGTCACCGTTTCTTCCTCGCTGGCAACTCGATTGCCTACGAGTACGACCGCGCCACTAATCAGCGCACCGATACCATCAGCGGTACCCGCTTCGATGTGGTTGACCTCGCCAACGGCTATGAGCATTTAAACGTGCTGGTCGAGGGCGCTCCCGCCCTGCTGTTCGACCCCGAGGACGAGATTCCCACGGGTACCGAGGTGGTCTTTACCAACCTCAACGCCCGCCCCTATGTCGGTCGTAACGGTCGTATCGCCGTCACCGCGTCCGCTGATGCCTGCCGACTGGCGAACCAGCCGCGCGGCAAGGAGTAACGACCCCCTGACCGCTGCCGATTCCAGCTACCGCCCTGCGTCCCAAAACGCCAATCCCGAGACGCGGGGCGGCTCTTTTTCTGACAACCGAACCGTTTACGATTAAGGAGCCGTTACTATGGCTTATTTTATCGAACTCGTTAAAGGAATAATCGCCAAAGCCCGTTTTAGCGCTGATTCGTGGCAGGACTTCCGCGACCGTCACCCCGCCATAGCCCGCGACCTCGGCGCTTTCGTCCTCGTTCTCCTGCTCGCCGCTGTCATTTGGGCGCTCTCGGCTGCTTCGGGCAACCCCAGCCCGTTCGGATACTAGGGGGTGCGCCATGCCCAAGCCCCTGCGCGTGTTCTTCGTCTCGGTGGCGGTGCTGTACGCCCTCGTCCTAGGCTGGCTTGTTTTCGAGACTGCCCGTATCGCCGCCGCCGTCCCCCCAGCCCTGCCGCCCTTCGAGTGCTGCACCCCGTATCTTCGGGGTAGCGCCGCCGTCCCGCTCAACGCCAAGGAGTTCGACCGTTTCGACCTTTCAGACGGCTCGGCGCTCTCCCTGCGTCTGGTGCCGTCCGATGGTGCCGCCCCCGCCCTGCTCTTTGCCGTCCTGACCTCGCCCGATGCCGCTACGCTCACCGTAAACTCTGCTTCGCTCGGTTCCCGTTCCGTTCTGGGGTCGTTTGCGGGTCACGGTGCCGAGGTCGGCTATGACGGCTCTACCGCCGCCCTCTGGACTTGCTTCGAGGTGGTGCCGCCCCTGCTCGACGGCTCGCCGCTCTCCGTCACCGTTACCGCCGTCAACTCTGATGGCTCCCGTTCCGTTTTCTCTCGTAAGGGGGTTCTCTCCCATGCTCTCTGATTCCCTGCGTTCCTTGCCCGCTTTCGATCATTTCCGAAAGCGTTTCGATGCCCGCGATACCGAGCTGTTGCGTAAGGGCGTTGACGTGTCCCTTACCTCGCCTGCGCCCTCTGGTTCGTTCAAGGCTGTTTTCGTCCTCTTCTCGGCTGGGCTGTCCTTCGTGTTCGGCTTCAACCTGCTCATGCTCTGCGAGCGCTCGCTTGTCACCCTGCCGCTGCTGCTCCCCGCCGTGGCGCTGCTGGCGCTCTCGCTCTGGCTCGTCCTGTATGTCGCGCTGTTCGGCTCCCGCTTCGTGCCGTGCGGCTCGACCGTCCGCAACCTCGAACGGTTCCTCTATGCGAATAAGCTCTACGTCTCGCATGAGGAGACGTTGTCGAACGGCACCAAGCGCGAGCGTATAGATTCCTCGCTCCGTCTCTGCGTCCTCGTGAGCGGCAACCTGCTGACCGTCCGCGCATTTGACGATGGAAACGGCTATACCTCCAAGCTCTCCAAACTTGAGGACATGGGGCTTTGCTCCGTGATAGGTCGTCCGCTCGATTCCAAGTCGGCTGGCGTTGGCGCTACCGACTACGTTTTCCGCCTGCGCGATGATGTGCGCTTGCAGGCTGTTCCCCGCCTGCTGTCCTCCGAGCCTACGGGTCGGCTCGATGCGATACCGCTCACTGGCGAGCTGTCGTGGAACTTCTTCCACCTGCCCCATATGCTCATAGCTGGCGGCACTGGCGGCGGTAAGTCTACCTTCCTCTACTACCTCATAGCCGAGTTTATGCGGCTGGGCAATTCCAACGGCTTTGCGGGTGAGGTCTATATCTGCGACCCCAAGAACGCCGAGCTGGCTTCGCTCTCGCATGTCATAGGCTCCGACCGCGTTGGCGTATCGCCCGCCCAGATTGCCAAGGTCGTGCGCCTGTGCAGGGAGGAAATGGATAGGCGCTACGAGTACATGCAGGACCCCGAGCGGTTCCGTTTCGGTGCCAACGCCTTTACCTACGGGCTTAACCCCGTGTTCCTGATATTTGACGAGGTGGCGGCGTTCAAGGCTGCGGCTGACAAAAAGACCTTTACCGAGGTCTGGGACAACCTGACCCAACTGGTGCTGAAAGCCCGCGCCGCCAACGTGTTCGTTATCCTCGCCATGCAGCAGCCCCGCGCCGATACCATATCGACCGACATACGCGACAACTTGGGCGCTCGCGTGTCCCTGGGTTCGCTCTCGGACGAGGGCTACCGTATGACCTTCGGCGGCTCTTTCGACTTCCTGCCCATCGAGGAACGCGGCACGGGTTATATCATGCTTGACGGCTGGGACGCTCCAAGACCTTTTAAAGCCCCGTTCGCGGACTACTCGAAGGTTGACTACCCTAAAGAGCTTAAACGGCTTTATATCGCCGCTCAGCGCCGTAACGGGGTATCTGCGGACAACGCCGAGAAGGAAGAAAGCGCCGAAAGTGTGACGGATTAGGAAGTAAAGCCCCTGCCGCTGGGCGAACGCTCGGGGCGGAAAAGGGGGCGGCGGGCGCGGAGCGCCCAGCCGAGCGGAGCGACCCCCCGCCCCGAGCGGGCGCACGGCGGCTTACTTTACTTGATATATATGACAACATCTTTCCGCGGAAGTTCGCCCGATTTGGGCGGTTCCCGCTGGTGAAACCCAGTTTTTCCGCGGATGTGCTGAAGGTGGTATAAACCAGTGGCGCTCGAATGGGTCAAGACCATCGAGACGCCCGCCACGATTGAGGTTTGGGAGTACTCCGCGCCCGCTGGGCGCATGTATCCCGAGAACTGCTCCGATGATGATTTGGAAGATGAAAGCGAATGTGGGCGTAAGCCCGATGCAGCCGCGCACTACGATGCCGCGAGACGGCGGCAGAGGCACTATAAGGGCGTTCGTTGGGAGATAGCCCGCCTTATCGACTGCAATTTCGATGATGCTACGAAGTTCCTTACGCTCACGTTCGCCGATAACGTATCAGATATTAAATACTGCAACCGCGAGTTCTCCAAGTTCGTTAGGCGTTTGAACAGGCGCGTCTATAAGTCCGATGTTATGCAGGTGCGCTATCTTGCGGTATGGGAAGCCCAGAAGCGCGGCGCTGTCCACTACCACGTGGTTCTGTTCGGGTTCCCGTATATCAGACTGAAAGACCTGCGCGAGATATGGGGTCACGGTTTCGTCAAGATAAACCGTGTTGACGTGGATGAGCGTCAAAACGTGGGGCGCTATATCTCCAAGTATTTCAGCAAGGACGTTGACGAGGGTTCCTACAAGCAGAAGAAGTTCTTCCGCTCCCAGAACCTGATACAGCCCATTGAGGAACGCTATACGACCCTTGAACCGCTCTCGTTCGAGGGCTTCGATGTGTCCTTTACGAAAGAGTACGACCAGCAGGTGCCGAACTTCGGCGATGCGGGCGGCTACGCCCCTCGCACGGTTCGTTACACCAAGATATGCAAGGAACTAGGTAAGGAGTGTGTTGGCAATGGCAATATGCGTGATGGTAGATAAGGCTGACGTTCAGGCGCTGGGTTTCAGCGCGTCAAAGAGTGCCGATATTATCCGTGCTGCGAAAAGGTTGATGGTTTCCAAGGGTTTCGGGTTCTACGGCTCCCGCAAGGTCGGGCGCGTCCCCGCGTCCGCTGTTGCCGAGATAATCGGCGTTGACCCCGTGGGGGCGAACGATGCCCAAGGTGAGTAGGTGATGCCGCTTTCTCTACGTCCTCGTCTTCGGCTGGGCAGTCCTCCCAGCCCGAGCGACCCGCCATTGTAAACGCGGCTCGACTAGAAATATTTTAAGAAACTTGGTTGACAGCTGCTAACCAACCGTTATTATTTTGGTTGTAGAGATTAGTAGCTACTAATCAAGGCAATCTTCTGGTGACCGTAAACCACTAGAAGCATCATCATGGAAGGAAACGAAATGTCTGCAACAGAAACGCCTTGGTCTGGTCACTTAACCCCTCGTCATTGGCCTGTGCCTGAGGGGGTCAAACCCTTCCAGCAAGGCCAGCTCAAGAGTAGCGGCATCGAGGTAGATTGTTACCAGTATGGCGGGGTTCTTGTAGCCGTTGCCCATGCCGACCTCCTGCGGTTAGAGTTCCTGAGCGTCAAGCTTGGCGAAGATGAGCTTGAGACTAATCTGCTCGGCTTCGGCGCTACGGCAGACTACACATGGACTTCGCTGTACCTCGAGCCCGACCTGTACAAAGGCCGTAGTCCCGAAGAACTTACTTTCGAGTTCCTCGCTATCGGGGACGATGACGAGGACGATGACGAGTAGCACGTAGCTCCTAGCCCCTGACCTGCGAATACGGGTCGGGGGCTTTTGTTTTTAGCAATAGATAGGGAAGGATTGGTAGCTTATGTCTAGCTGCCCGATGGTCGATAAGACCGATATTATCGGCGTTGACCCCGTGGGGGGTGCGCCATGCCCAAGGTAAGTAACGTCTACCGCGATAACCGCAACGGCTCATGGTATTTCGTGGCGAACCTCGGCACCGATGCCGCGGGTAAGCGCGTACGCCACTGGGGACGCGGCTACAAGACCCAGAAGGATGCGAAAGCCGCCTACGATGCGTATATGGCTGACTTCTCCAAGACCGCCGTAAAGGTCAACTCGACAATGAGTTTCGGCGAGTTCAACCGTACCTATTTCGTTCCCGAGTTCAGGGCGAGGGTTCGCGAAAGCACGTTTCGGGAGCGTATGTGTATGGCGGGAAAGCATTTCGCGCGGTGGGATCGCTGTCGGCTGCGCGATATTGACGCGCCCGCGCTCAAGCGGTGGCAGAATGAGCTTGTGTCGGGGTACTCTCCCGCCTACGCGCGTTTGGTTTTCTGCCATTTCGCTATGGTTCTCGACCTTGCCGTGAAGCTCGGGCTGTTGCAGCGCAACCCCGCCCGAACCGTGGGCAACATCCCCAAGCCCCGCAGGGAAGTTGATTTCTGGACGAAAGACGAGTTCGACCGCGTTATTGCGACCTTCGATACTTCCGACTATTACGGGCTTTTCGGCTTTATGTGCGTGTATCTGCTCTATATGACGGGTCTTAGGGTCGGTGAAGCCCAAGCCCTCAAATGGTCTGCTATCGACTTTGGTGCACGCACGCTGTCCGTGGGGTATTCCATGAGCTACCGAAATGCGCATGACTGGAAACTTACCCCGCCAAAAACGAAAGCTGGCAAGCGCGTTATCGCGCTCGACTCCGTCACGGTCGGGTGGTTGGAGCGCTGGCACGATGTGCAGGCGGCGAACATATTGAGCGAGTTTGTTTTGAGCTGGTGCGGCAACCCACTGAACAAGCATACTGTCAAGCATATTATCGAGCGCCACGCCCGCGCCGCTGGCGTTCACCGTATCCGCGTCCACGCGCTGCGCCACTCGCACGCGGCGTACCTGATTAGTCTTGGGGTCAACGCTCTAGCTATCCGCGATAGACTGGGACATGAGGACGTAAAGACCACGTTAGGCACCTATGGGCATCTGTACGCGACCGCGAACAGGGATGTCGCCGATGCCCTTGACGCTGCCTGTAAGCGCGGCTCGGCTGTCGAACTTGGGCAACCCCTCGGCAACCCTTCCAAGGTTTCCGACCCTAATTGAACGGGCTGAAACGAGCCGAAAGGCGGTTAAACCCGCAGGTTGCGGGCTACCCGATTAGGCTTCATAATAGTACGGTTACAACGACGTAATGCACTCAATGCAAGAAAGGATCCGCATGGCAAGCCTGTCGGATGAAATCTCGTCGCGCCGCACATTCGCGATCATCAGCCACCCGGACGCCGGTAAGACCACACTTACCGAGAAGCTGCTGCTCTATACCGGCAGCATCCAGACTGCCGGCTCGGTCAAGGGCAAGAGCTCGGCCAAGCATGCCGTCTCGGACTGGATGGACATCGAGAAGGAGCGCGGTATTTCCGTTACTTCCTCGGTGCTGCAGTTCACCTACAACGGCGCCTGCGTCAACATCCTCGATACCCCCGGCCACCAGGACTTCTCGGAGGATACCTACCGTACCCTTATGGCCGCCGACGCTGCTGTTATGGTCATCGACGGCGCCAAGGGCGTCGAGGCCCAGACCAAAAAGCTCTTTAAGGTCTGTACGCTGCGCCACATTCCCATCTTCACCTTTGTGAACAAGCTCGACCACGAGGCTCGCGATCCGTTTGAGCTCATGGAAGAGATCGAGAACGTCCTGGGCATCAATACGTATCCCATGAACTGGCCGATCGGCAGCGGCCGCAACTTCCGCGGCGTGTTCGATCGTCAGACCCGTCGCGTCATTGCCTTCGAGGGCGACGGCCACGCCAACGCCACCAAGAAGGTCGCCGAGGTCGAGGCCGAGCTGGGCGACCCTGCCATGGATGAGCTCATCGGCGAGGAGAACCATAAGAACCTGATGGACGACATCGAGCTGCTCGATGGCGCTGGCGACGAGCTCGACTTGGATGCTGTGGCCTGCGGCAAGCTGAGCCCGGCGTTCTTTGGCTCGGCGCTCACCAACTTTGGCGTGGAGCCCTTCCTCAAGGAGTTCCTGCGTCTGGCCCCGACGCCGCGCGCCTATACCGATACGCTCACCAGCGAGCCGGTCGATCCCTGCCGCGACGACTTTAGCGGCTTTGTGTTTAAGATCCAGGCCAACATGGACAAGAACCACCGCGACCGCATCGCCTTTGTGCGCATTTGCTCGGGCAAGTTCGAGCGCGGCATGGACGCCTTCCACGTGCAGGGCAACCGCAAGCTTAAGCTTGCTACTGGCACCTCGATGATGGCCGATGACCGTGCGATTGTTGACGAGGCGTACGCGGGCGATATCGTGGGCCTGTTCGATCCGGGTATCTTTAGCATCGGCGACACTGTGTGCTCTGGCAAGCGCCACGTGCAGTATCCGCAGATCCCGACGTTTGCCCCCGAGATGTTCGCTCGCATTACGCAGGTCGACACGCTCAAGCGCAAGCAGTTCGTCAAGGGCATGGAGGAGCTTGCCCAAGAGGGTGCTATCCAGATCTTCCGCGAACTGGGTGCCGGCATGGAAAGCGTCATCGTGGGCGTGGTCGGCGTGCTGCAGTTTGAGGTGCTCGAGCGCCGCCTCAAGGCCGAATACCGTGTTGAGGTTCGTCGCCAGCCGTTGCCCTATACCGATATCCGCTGGATCCAGAACGACCCCGACACTATTGATATCCCGGGCCTTTCGCTCACGCGCGACACCCTGCGTGTCGAGGACATGCGCGGCGGTAAGCTGCTGCTGTTCACGAGCCCGTGGAACGTGGATTGGGCAACCGACCACAACCCCGACCTTATCCTGTCGGAGTTTGGCAACGTAGCGTTTTAACGCATCGGCGCGGTGGCCCTGCGGGGCTGCCGCGCCGATTGCTTGCCTGATGCCGCGCGAGCGGCTATCATACCCACCGTCGTCTCAAGACCGGGGCGTCCGAGCAGTTCGGGTCCGATATCCTGCTCGTTAAACCTAAAACCAAAGGAGTACATAATGATCAAGAAGGTCATGGAGGACTACAAGGTCCTGCTGCGGAGCATTCCCGCGGCAACGGTTTCGCTGTTTTTCGTGAGCGTCATCATGATGAACCTGCTGGCCAACAAAGAGCTCATCAGCCTGCCATATCTGGCGCTCGACTGTGGCTTTGTGGTGAGCTGGGTTTCGTTTTTGTGCCAGGACATGATCTGCAAGCGCTTTGGCGCCAAGGCATCCATCAAAATCTCTATCCTCGCGCTGCTGGTCAACCTGGCCGTGAGTCTGTGCTTTTGGGCATGCTCGCTCACGCCCGGCATGTGGGGCGCCTACTACGACACGGGCATGATCGAGGTCAACACTGCCCTTAACGCCACCATCGGCGGCACCTGGTACGTGGTGCTGGGCTCTTCGCTGGCAATGCTCGTTTCTGCCGTGGTTAACTCCACGCTCAACCAGTCGCTCGGCCGCATGCTCAAAAAGAATAACTTTGCGAGCTTTGCCTTCCGCTCCTATGTGTCCACGGGTGTTGGCCAGTTTATCGACAACTTGGTCTTTGCCATTGTGGTGAGCCACACGTTCTTTGGTTGGACCTGGGTGCAGGTCCTTATGTGCTCGCTGACCGGCGCTGTTGCCGAGCTGCTGTGCGAGGTTTTCCTGAGCCCCGTGGGCTACAAGGTCGTGCGCGGCTGGGAGCGCGAGAATGTGGGCTCCGAGTACCTCGAGCGCCACGCAACCGCCTAAGGAGCAAGTATGCGGGTTTTGATCACGGGTGCTTCGGGCGGTATCGGAGCCGCATGCGTGCAACGATTTTTGGACGAGGGCCACGAGGTCGTGGGCTTTGATTTGCTACCGGCGGCGATCAAACACGAGCGCTACCGCCATCTGATCGTTGATGTTCGCAAGCCGGACGCGTTTCCAGACGATCTTGAACCCCAGGTGATCGTGAACGTTGCCGGTACGCAGGATTCGGCTGACGACATCGCCGCCAACCTGTATGGCACCATCAACGTGACCGAGCGCTACGCCTTTGCGGGGGAGGGGCTTGCCGCCAAGCCGGCGCCGGCTATCAAATCCGTGGTCAATGTGGGGTCGGCGAGCGGGCATACGGGATCGGAGTTTCCCGACTATGCCGCCAGCAAGGGCGGCGTTATCGCCTACACCAAGAACCTTGCAAACCGTCTGGCGCCGCAGGCTATCGCCAACAGTGTGGACCCGGGTGGCGTTATCACGCCGCTCAACCGTTGCGTGATGGAAGACGAACACCTGTGGAACCAGATTATGGAGCTCACGCCGCTTAAGCGCTGGGCCACTGCCCAAGAGATCGCCGAGTGGATCTACTTTGTGGGCGTGACCAACCGGTTTATGACCGGGCAGAGTCTGCTGATCGATGGCGGCGAGGCCGGCCGCACACAATTTATTTGGCCCGAATAGGAAACGCGCCCGATGGAAAGCCGTCGGGCGCGTTTTTGATGTATCGATTTTTAGCCGAGGCAAGTCCAGTTGACGGGGGTCGAGCCGTGCTGTTCGAGTAGCCGATTGGCTGCCGAGAAGGGACGCGATCCCATAAAGGCGGGGAGTTCTGCCGTGGCACGGTTGGCCGAAAGCGGCGAGGGGTGCGTGGAGGCCAGGCAGAACTTGCCGGTTGCCTTGCCCGCACCGGTTGCGACGAGCTTACCTTCGACCATCTGCTGGGCAAAGCGACCCCATGCCAAAAAGACTACCGGTTGGGGCAGCTGACAGCAGCGCTCGATAACGTAGTCGGTGAGCGCGCTCCAGCCTAGTTTGGCGTGCGAATTGGCGGCATGCTCGCGCACGGTGAGCGTAGTGTTGAGGAGCAGGACGCCCTGTTGTGCCCATGGGGTTAGGTCTCCCGTGGCGGGAATGGGACAACCCAGATCGGCTTTGAGTTCCTTGTAAATGTTGCGCAGGCTCGGTGGCAACTTGGTTTGCGTCGCGGGGACCGAGAACGACAGCCCCATTGCCTGGTTGGGTCCGTGATAGGGGTCTTGACCCAAGATGACAACCTTGACCTGGTCGGCCGGCGTGTAGGCGAGGGCATTGAGGATGTCGTCTTGTGCTGGGTAGATAGTCTGCTCGGCACGCAAAAGGGCGATGCGCTCGAGCAGCTGGTTCGTAGTGTCACGTACCGGCTGCGGTGCATCGCCCAACCAAGTTGCTATGTTGCGGTCGCGGGTCGCGGCGTCCATGGGGCTCCTTTACGTCAGATGCTCTGCTGGCATCTATTGTAAAGGCGCACCGGTTGCCTTTATGCCGCGGCTGTATGAAGAGTGGGGTCTACGAGACGTGCTCGGGCGCTCCTGCCATGCGAGCCTGTCCATGTGCGCGGAGGCGCGGAAGCTCGACGGTTGCTACCATGACGCCGGTGAGGATGAGGGCGGCGCCAAAGAAGGCGATGGGGCTCAGGACCTCGCCGACCAGGAAGAACGAAAAGACGGCGGAGCAGACCGGCTCGAGCGAGAAGGCGAAACCGGTGGTCTCGGCGGGCACGTGGGGCTGCACGAGCGTCTGGGTGATAAAGCCGTAGGCAGAGCAGATGAGCGCGAGGGCAACGACGACCACGATCTCGCTGGGCGTACTGGGAAGTGCGAAACCGCCAAAGACGCATGCGGCAATGCCCGAGAACAGGCCGCCAAAGCCCAGCTGCCAAACGCCCAGGGACAGCGGATCGACTTCTTCGACAAAGCGCTTGGCCACGATAATGTGGCTGGCATAGATAAAGGCCGAGAGCAGCATGATGATCGCGCCGGGATTCAGGCTGGTAAAGTCGGCGCCCGAGAGCAGCAGCATGCCGCAGGTGACGATAGCCGTGCCGATGAGCACCTTGCGCTCGGGGGCGCGGCGCAGCAGGGCGGCGTTGGCAAACGGCACGATCACGACCGTCAGGCTCTGCAAAAAGCCGGCAGTGGAGGCAGAAGTGAGGCTGGAGCCCAAGCACATGCAGGTGAGCTCGGTTGCCATAATGGCGCCGATGATGGCGGCGCGGACCATAAGGTCGCGGTTGATACGGAACGCGCGCTTGTGGAAGAGCAGCAGGCAGGCCACAAAGGCGATGATGCAGCGTAGCGCGACGATACTCGTGGCATTCATGCTGTCCATACCGATCTTCATGAGGGGATACGAAAAGCCCCATGCGACGGGAACGGAAAATGAGAGCGCGATTGCTTTTTTGCGATCCATGGGACTCCTTTTGTTACAGAACGGTTTCGCACAAAGGATTCTGCTCCCAGATTTGGATGTAGTAAAGCGAATGTATCTTCAGTACGATTAAGAAATACTAAAGTGAGTGCGAAAAGCGCTGGCAAAACGTTTTGCGGCTGCATTGATATGGAGGCACGATGGCATCGCGGTATCAGATTGTTTGTATGGTAGTCGATCGCGGCAGCCTTAAAGGCGCGGCGGACGAGCTGGGCTATACGCAAAGCGCGGTGAGCCAAGCCGTCAAGGCACTCGAGCGCGAGCTGGGTACCACGCTTATCGAGCGCGGAAAGCAGGGCGTTTCGCTTACGCGCGACGGTAAACAATATCTGCCGTACCTGCGCCAGATTGTGACCGCCGAGGCCGAGCTCGAGGGCAAGCGCCAGGAGCTGCTGGGGCTTTCGTCGACCGACATTCGCATCGCGACGTTTACCAACGTGAGTCGTACCGTGCTGCCGCGTGTGATCCGCGACTTTGGTGCGCTGCACCCGGGCGTACGCTTCACCCTCAAGCAGGGCGATTACACGCGCAACGCTCAATGGGTGCACGATGGCGTGGTTGATTTTTGTTTTACAGCACGCGGATTTACCGCGGGGCTCGAGAAGCGCGTCGTCTATCACGACGAGTTGGTAGCATTGTTGCCGGCCGCGCATCCGCTGACGGCAAAGGAAAAGGTGACACTCGCTGACCTGGCGTCCGAGCCGTTTGTGCTGCTGGATGAGGGCGAACAGAGTCTGGTACTCGATGCATTCGCAACGCACGGGCTGTCGCCGCACGTGACGAGTGAGGTGACCGACGACTACACCATCATGGCGATGGTGGAGGAGGGCCTAGGCGTGAGCATGCTGTATCGCCGTACCGTTGAGGGCATGCGAGCCGATATTCGTGTGCGGCCCATCGTGCATGCCCCCTCGCGCGACGTGGTGGCCGCCTGGCGCAGCTGGGACACCATGCCCATCGCCACGAGGCGCTTTATCGACTATATGAGCTCACATATTGTCAATTAATGACTGGCGTGGCGTTGAGTGCGGTGTTTAGCGGGCTGTCGCTTTGGCTTGGGTGGCGCGATAGGTGCGTGCCGGGTGGCAGAGTAGTACCGCCACGACCATAAAGAACGCCGTGGTGCCCAGGCTGATGGGATAGACCATCATGATGTTCGCAAAGGTGCGGAAGTGCGGGAACACGCAGAACACCCAATAGAAGCGGATGCCACAGACGCAGATCATGGTGATGAGGGCGGGCGTGAGCGAGATACCAAAGCCGCGCAGGTAGCCTGACATGTTTTCGTAGAACATGCTAAAGGCGTACGCCGGGAAGATCGAGCACACGCGGATATAGCCGATCGAGACGATATTGGGATCGCTGTTGAACAGCGATAGGATCTCGCGCCCCAAGCCGACAATAACGATAATTGTGGTGAGCGCGACGATACCACCTTCGACCAGGCAGACCTTGAGCGTTTTGGTGCAGCGGTCGATCTGGCGGGCACCGTGGTTTTGTCCCACAAAGGTGGTGCAAGCCTGGCTAAAGCTGTTGAGCAGGTTGTAGCACACATACTCTAGACTCATGGCGGCGCTCGATGCCGCCATGACTTCGGTGCCCAGGCTGTTGATGGCAGACTGGATGATGATGTTGGCGACGGCAAAGACGGCGCTTTGGATGCCGGCGGGCAGGCCGATCTTGACGATGCGCTTGAGGGCGACGGGGTCGATAGCCAGGTCGCGTAGGGTGACGCGGACGACGGAGTCGGTCTTGAGCAGGCGGATAAAGAGTGTAGCGGCACTGACGGTGTAGGCGATGGCGGTGGCGATGGCGACGCCCGCGACGCCCCAGTGGAGTACGGGGACAAAGATGAGATCCAGGCCAATGTTGAGGACGGTGGACACGGCAAGCGCCTGCAGCGGCATGCGGGTGATGCCGACGGAGCGGAAGATCGCGGCCTCAAAGTTGTAGAGCAAGATCGAGGGCATGCTCAGCAAAAAGACGCGCAGGTAGAGCGAAGCGAGCGGCATGGTCTCGGCGGGAACGTTGAGCGCGGCGAGCATGGGCTCGGCAAAGATCTCGCCCAGTGCGATGACGACAAAGCCCACGAGCGCCATTAAAATCGAGGTATGGACGGCGCGTTTGACCATGTTCTGATCGTTGCGGCCGATAGCGTTGGCGATGACCACGTTGGAGCCAAGCGACATGCCAATAAACAGGTTGAGCATAAGACTGGTAAGCGGAACATTGGAGCCGACCGCCGCCATGGCGAGGGTTCCCTGGTCGCCCGAGAAGTTACCGATGATGACCGTGGCGATGAGGTTTGACAGCTGCTCCAAGATGCTCGTGGCGGCCACGGGGAAGGCGAACAGGGGAATATTGCGCCACAGCGAGCCGGTGGTCATGTCAATGTGCTTAGATACGGTATCAGCCATACGCTCTCAATCTCTAATATGCTCTTTCGTGCTTATTTGCGCAGATGATGATACTCCTAATCGACTAGTCATTGGGGACGTTCTTAAACGACTAGTCATTCAAAAACGTCCCCAATGACTAGGTGGGGAAGGCGTGAGACAATGGTGGGCGTTGTGTTGTTCGCGCTAAGGAGTTGCCATGTTGTTGTGTCCCGTTTGCCATGAGCCGTTGGTGGACGATGAGCGTGGGGCCGCATGTGCGGGCGGACACCGGTTTGACCGTGCGCGCGAGGGTTATCTGTATCTACTGCGCTCGTCCAAGAGCGGCGACTCCATGGGCGATCCCAAGTCGCAGGCGCGCAGCCGTCGTGACTTTTTGAACCGTGGATACTACGCGCCGTTGCGCGATGCGATGGTCGAGCTGGTGCGCAAGCAGGTGTCTGGGCGCGCCACGTCTGCGAACGGCCCCATGACGCTGCTCGATATTTGCTGTGGCGAGGGCTATTACACCAGTGCCATGGGCGCGGCGCCGGGCGTAGATGCTTACGGTTTTGACCTGGGCAAGGAGATGGTGCGCCTGGCCGCCAAGCGCGGCGATGCGACCTACTTCGTGGCCAACATGAAGGACATCCCCGTGGCCGATGGCGCCTTCGATATGGTGACCGAGCTCTTTGCCCCCTTTAACGAACGCGAGTTTGCCCGCGTGCTGGCGCCGGAGGGTTCGCTCTACACCGTGGTGCCGGGTGCTCGTCACCTCTTTGGGCTCAAGGAGGTACTCTACGACACGCCGTACCTTAACGATGAGAAGCTGCCGAAGACCACCGAGCTCGAGTTGGTCGGAACGCAGCGGGTGTCTGCGAATATTACACTTCAGACCCAGGCCGACATCGAGGCGGTGTTCCAGATGACGCCGTACTACTACCGCACGCGCCCCGCCGACAAAGAGCGCTTGGCAAACCTCGATACCCTTCAGACTGACATCGACTTCATCATCGCCGAGTACCGCCACGGCTAACAACCTGCCAAAAAGGGACAGGTTTATTTTGGTAGGTTTTATCTGGGCAAACGCAAAGGGCCGACCGCGGAGATGCGCGATCGGCCCTTTTTAGTTGCTTGGCTGCAGAGGTTATGAGAAGCGAGCGCTTATAGGCGGTCCTTGTTCTCGGCCTTAACGGCGTGTGCCTGCTGAACAAAGAACAGGTCGTACACCACGATGACAAAGGCGCCAAAGTTGATGGCGTCGCCGCCAAACGCGGGAAGCGTGAGCACCGCTTGGGCAAGCGTGGCGACCGCGGCAACAATACCGAGCTTAAACGCGCCGTCCACCTGTGAAGGCTTGTTGGCGCCCTTGATACCGGCGACGCCTGCGGCAAGGTCGACGAGACCCTTGGCGATAAGCACGACCGCTGCGAGCGTGGCGTACGAACCGTACGTGGAATCGAGACCGCCCGTGGCGATGCCGACGCCGGCGGTGACGAGGCTGGCGATGCCCAAAACAAAGTAGATGAGAGCAAGGATTTTGAGAGTCTTGCGAGTGAAGCTCATGGCTGGTCCTTTCGATACGAGTACGCCAACTTGGCGCACCCAATGTACTGCACATATGGTGAAGCACATTGTAGTTCAACGCGGCGATGCATGCGTTTGAAAGCGCATTGAGCCCGCGCAGCCAAACCCAACCTTTCAAAAAGGAAAGCTGGGCGTAAGTCAAATCGATGGCAGCGTATGCGCGGCGCTGCGATGATGGGTCCATGGTAAGAGCTGGACCGAAGGAGGAGCCATGATGTACGGAGCAGGGCAAGTGCATGAGCCGCGGTCGTTGGGAAGGCGCATGGGTGATTCTGTGATCGCTGCCGTGTGCACGGGATTGATGGCGGTGCTTTGCATTGGGATGCTGTGGGCCATGTCGCATGTGGGACAATAGCGGACGGTTGGGTGCCGACATAAACGGCGCTCACGTATTCGTTTTGCTTGTTAAGGAGTACCCATGGGCGTCGTCGATCCCTTTTCTGTTGCTCGGTCCGCGGGGCTTGAGCTGATCGGGAAGTCCGAGGGCCTCACGCTCACCGACGGCACGATGGAGCTGCGTGCCGATTTTGGCCGCATGCTTCCACGGCTCAAGCAGGGCCGTCTGCAGCAAGAACTGCTGGTAAAGGCTGCGCGCGCAAAAGGCATCGAGAGCCCATGGGCGATTGACGCCACGGCAGGCTTTGGCGAGGATTCGCTGCTGCTGGCGGCCGCGGGCTTTACCGTCGATCTGTATGAGCAGGATTGCGTGATCGCGGCGCTCCTCAAGGATGCCTTGGATCGCGCGGCAGATGATCCGGCGCTTGCGACAGCCGTGGCGCGCATGCGCTTACATGCGGGCGAGGACAGCATTGCCGGCCTTCGCCATACAGCTGGGCTGATCGGGCAGGGCGAGCTCACCGCTCCTGACGTGGTGTATCTGGACCCCATGTTTCCCGGACGCACCAAGAGCGCGGCGGTTAAAAAGAAGTTCCAACTCTTGCATCATCTGGAACAGCCGTGCGCCGATGAGGAGACGTTGGTCGAAGCTGCGCTTGCGGTGCACCCGCGCAAGGTCGTTATCAAGCGACCGGTGAAGGGGCCACTGCTTGCCGGCGTTAAGCCGAGCTATCAACTTGCGGGCAAGGCCGTTCGTTACGATGTTTTGGTGCCGCCGCGCCCGTAGCTTGCGTGCGATGGCTGGCGCTCCGTCAATGCCGTGCCGATGCGGCGCCTATTTCCAAGGGTGCGACGTCAGGTGCCATCCACCGCAGTATTCGCATTTGTAGCAGGCCAAACCGCGCCGCCCGCGGCTTTCGCAGTCGGCCATAACTGCCTCGGCCTCGGCGCGCGTGTCGTAACGGTTTTTGCGCTCGCACGATTTGTAGCGCCAGACCTCATCGCGCTCGGCGTCCAGGGCGTCGCGGCGCTCGTCCTCGCGTGCAAACAGGTCGCTCATATCGCCGCCGGTGGCAGTGCTCAAAAACTCGCTTTTTGCTTTTGACCAGGCGGCTCGCTTTTTGCTTCCCATCTGCTTCGTGCCCCTCTCCAGACGCTGGTATCATTGCCCAATCAAAGTGATACCAATAAACGTGAGGTCGCCGCGTGATGATCAGAAAAACCCTCGATACCGACATTCCCGCCGTCATGGCTATCTATGACACGGCCCGCGCCTTTATGCGCGCGCATGGCAACGCCACGCAGTGGCCCGAGGGCACGCCTTCTGCCGAGCAGCTGGCTGCCGATATCGCCGCCGGTGGCAGCTATGTGTGCGAAGTCGACGGCCGCGTGGTGGCGACGTTTGCCTTTTTGCCGGGTCCGGACGAGTGCTATGACGCAATTGAGGACGGTCAATGGCGTAGCGACGCTCCGTACGCCGTGCTGCACCGTGTGGCATCCGACGGCACCGTGCACGGTATCGCGGCTGCGATGTTTGCCTTTGCCAAGGAGCGTGCCGATCACCTGCGCATCGACACGCATCAGGACAACCTGCCCATGCAGGGTGCCATCTTAAAGGCTGGCTTTGAGCGCGCCGGTATCGTCTATGTGTCCGACGGCACGGCGCGTGTCGCGTTCGATTGGCTGCGCGAGGCGTAAAAGCAGGGGCGCGTGTCAACAATTCGCACGAACGAAAATGGCCCGGGCGGGGCCATTTTCGTTCGCTGCGCTGATTTGCAAGCCGGCTTTCGCAAGGCGCGAACCTACGAAAATCGCCGCGCGGCAACGCGGGGCGATGAGCTCGGTCGGGGGATAGGGCCCGCTTCGCCCGCCGGCCCGTAAATTGTATCATCCAGTGTGGAGCGTGAACGCCCGTTGCCGCGTGCGATGGGCTTGCAATAAGAGGAGAGCCATGTCGAAGCAAGCGGTCGTTGGAATCTTGGCGCATGTCGATGCCGGCAAGACCACGTTGGCCGAGGCCATGCTGTTCAACGCGGGTCGCATCCGCAAGCGCGGCCGCGTGGACGATGGCGATTCGCATCTGGACACTAACGCGATCGAGCGCGAGCGCGGCATTACGATCTTCTCGTCGCAGGCCGTACTCGATCATGGCGATACCCACGTCATGCTCGTGGATGCGCCGGGGCATGTCGATTTTTCTGCCGAGGCGGAGCGCACATTGCGCGCGCTGGACTACGCGATTTTGGTTGTGGGTGCCAACGATGGCGTGCAGGGGCATACCGAAACTCTGTGGCGCCTGCTTGCGCGCTATGACATTCCGACGTTCATCTTTATCAACAAAATTGATTTGGAAAATCCCGGTCGCGATATTTTGCTGGCACAGCTCGGGCAGCGTCTTTCCGAAGGCTGCCTGGATGCCAACGAACTGCTGGCGGGCGGCGCCGTTCAGGAGGACGCTGCTGCGTTGGACGAGGCGGCGCTCGAGGAGTTTCTTGAAGCGGGCGAGCTTTCTGTCGCAACGCTGTCGCGCATGGTTGCCGAGCGCAAGCTCTTTCCCTGCTTTGCCGGCTCGGCGCTCAAGGACCAAGGCGTGGACGAGCTGCTGGATGGCATATGCGCGCTGATGCGTGAACAGGCGTGGCTCCCGGAGTTTGCCGCGCGCGTCTATCGTGTCAGCCGCGGGGATCGCGGCGAGCGCTTGGCATGGGTTAAAGTAACCGGCGGCACACTGCATGCCAAGCAGATGATTGACGGACGTTCCGGTGCCGAGGCATGGGAGCAAAAGGTCGATCAGGTACGCATCTATAACGGCGAGAAGTATGAGCTTGCCCAAGAAGTTGCTGCTGGCGGTATTTGTGCCGTGACGGGTCTTGCGCACGTTCGCCCGGGGGATGCCCTGGGCGCGGAGCCTGCGGGCGATGCGCCCGTCATTGCGCCGGTCCTCACCTATACGGTGCTTCCGGGCGAACACGATGTCCACGCGGTGTTCAAAGCGCTGACTGAGTTGGCGGACGAGGATCCCATGCTCGGCGTAAGCTGGAATACGCATCTTGAGCAGATTCATTTGCAGTTGATGGGCGCCGTGCAACTCGAGGTCGTGCAGCGGGTGCTGGGCGATCGCTTTGGCCTTTCGATTGCGTTTGAGCCCGGCGGCATTCTCTATAAGGAGACTATTTCGCAGCCGGTCGAGGGCGTGGGCCACTTTGAGCCACTGCGCCACTATGCCGAGGTGCATCTACGCCTGGAGCCGTTGCCAGCGGGTTCGGGCGTGCAGTTTGGCACCGTGACCTCGACCGACGAGCTCGATCTTAACTGGCAGCGTTTGGCACTCACCAACGCCATGGAGCGCGATCACCTGGGCGCGCTGACCGGCTCGCCCATCACCGATGTGTGCATTACGCTCACGGGCGGCCGCGCGCATGCCAAACACACCGAGGGCGGCGATTTTCGCCAGGCCACGTACCGCGCGATTCGTCAGGGGCTCATGCAGGCGCGTGAGGCCGGCGCGGCGGTACTGTTGGAGCCGTGGTATCGCTTTGAGCTCGAGGTGCCGGGGGAGTGCGTGGGCCGGGCGCTCTCGGATGCCACGCGTATGGGTGCCGAGTACGAGCCGCCGACGATGGCGGGAGACCGGGCGAAGCTTGTGGGTCGCGTGCCGGCATCCGAAGTGCAGGATTACGCGCTGGAGGTGGCTGCCTACACGAGTGGTCGCGGACATCTGTATCTAGAGTTTGCCGGCTATGCGGCTTGCCATGATGCCGAGCGCGTCATCGAGACGGCCGCCTATGAGCCAGAAGCCGATCTGCCCAACACGCCCGACTCGGTCTTTTGCTCTCACGGCGCCGGTTACACGGTCAAATGGTACGACGTACCCGCCGCGGCGCACGTAAAGATCGATCCCGCCACCTTCCGCCCCTGGCGAGCAGCAGACGCCGAGTTTTTCGGCCACATGTGACAAAGGGACAGTTCCTTTGTCACATGCTATTGGTATAACTCGGTATAAGTTGGTATAACTATTTCCAGGGTTTGCCAATCCGAGGAGGCCGACATGAATCCAAATCCCTTTAAGCCCACGGCTGGCAAGCGGCCTCCGATACTCATCGGTCGCGAGTCGGTCATCGAAGATTTCGAGGAAGGGCTCGATAACGGCGCCGGAGCGCCGGGTAGGCTCATGCTCATTACGGGAAACCGCGGCTGCGGCAAGACGGTTCTCCTGCGGGAGCTGCAGCGTTTAGCTAGCGAGCGCGGATGGGCGGTTGTCTCCGATTCCGCTTCGCTTGGCTTATGCGACCGATTGGCCGACGCGCTTCGCTCGAATAAACCCGTTGTGACGTCAATGGAGTTCGGTCCGTCGTTTGGTCGGATGTCAGTCGAGGCGGCGCGGGCAAAGGGCGAGATGTTGCGAGGGCTGGTCAACGAGCGCCTCAAGAAGCTCGGTCCAGGCAAAGGCATACTGTTTGCGATTGACGAGGCGCAATCGGCGTCTATCGAGGAGCTGGCGGCCCTTGCCGTTCTCTATCAGCAGGTGCTCGGAGACCAGGATGCCACGGGCTTGCCCGATAGCGAGCAGCGTGGTCTTGCGCTGGTGTTCGCCGGCTTACCCAGTATGGTTGACGACCTGCTCGAAGAGCCGAGCGTGACGTTTTTGCGGCGTGCCCAGCAGCGTACGCTGGGGGCGATATCCTTGCCCAAGGTGCGTGATTCATATATCCAGGCGGTCAAAGATGCTGGTCTTTACGTTGACGCGGAGACGGCGGACCTTGCGGCGCGCAAGAGCATGGGGCATCCCTATATGGTTCAGCTGGTGGGCTATTACATGTGGCGGTCTGCTGTCCGGCGTAGCTCGCAGGTCATCGAAAGGCGCGATGTCGAGGATGGCCATGCGGATGCCGTCTCCGAGTTCTACGAAGCGGTTGACGCGCCTCTGTATTACGGGCTGCGCAGTCCACAGCGCCTCTTTATCGAGGCCATGGCGGCTGACGAGGGTAAACCGACGCGAATGGCGGACATCATTGAGCGCTGCGATCGCACTCAGAGCTGGGCGAGTAAATATCGCGCAAGCCTGATTCGCGAGCGCGTCATCGAGGCTGCCGGATACGGCCTCGTCCGGTTTACCGTGCCCATGCTGGGCGCGTACGTTCGCGATCGAGTTTTATGGCATGAGTAGGGTGATAAAGGTGACGGAACAGAAGATGAGCCCGCAGGCTATCGAGGTGCGTGGCGCGCGCGTCCATAACCTTAAGGACATCGATATCGATATTCCGCTGGGAAAGCTTGTGGGCATTGCCGGCGTGTCGGGTTCGGGCAAGAGTTCGCTGGCGCTGGGGGTTCTTTATGCCGAGGGCTCGCGCCGTTACCTGGAGGCGCTCAGCACCTATACCCGCCGTCGCCTGACGCAGGCCGAGCACGCTCAGGTGGATGAGGTATTGCACGTGCCGGCGGCACTCGCATTGCATCAGCGCCCCAGCGTGCCGGGCGTGCGGTCCACTTTTGGCACCATGACTGAACTCAACAATAGCCTGCGTCTGCTCTTTAGCCGTTGCGCCCATCATGTGTGCCCGCATTGCGGGGCGCGTGTGGAGCCGAGCCTTAACGTTGCCGCAGGCCTGTCGCTCGCGTGCCCTGCATGCGGTCGTGAGTTCTACGCGCCGAGCGCCGAGGACCTTGCGTTTAACAGCGGCGGCGCGTGCTCTACCTGCGGCGGCACTGGTGTCATGCGCGAGGTGGACGAGGCGAGCCTGGTGCCCGACGAGGCAAAGACCATCAACGAGGGCGCGGTCCTTCCCTGGGGTACGCTCATGTGGGATCTGATGAAGCAGGTAGCCGGCGAGATGGGCGTACGCACCGACGTGCCGTTTAACCAGCTCACGCCTCAAGAGCGCGACATCGTGTTCCATGGTCCAGCGGTTAAAAAGCACATTCTCTACGTTCCAAAAAACGGCGAGGGCGCCACGCCGCTCGACTTCACCTATTACAACGCCGTCTATACCGTCGAGAATGCGCTCGCCAAGGTTAAGGACGACAAGGGCCTCAAACGCGTTGCGCGCTTTTTGCGCGAGGGGCCATGCCGCGACTGTGGTGGTACGCGTCTTTCCGAGGCTGCGCGCCAGCCCCAGGTGCGCGGTATCAATCTGGCGCAGGCGGCGGCCATGACGCTGGGTGAGGCGATTGAGTGGGTGCGCGGGGTGCCCGCATCCTTGCCAGCCGAGATGCGGCCCATGGCGACGGATATCTGCGATTCGTTTTTGAGCGCGGCCCGCCGCCTGGTCGACCTGGGTCTCGATTATCTTTCGCTCGATCGCGCCGGTGCCACGCTCTCCACGGGTGAGCGCCAGCGCGTGCAGCTTGCCCGCGTGGTGCGCAACCGATCGACAGGCGTGCTCTATGTGCTGGACGAGCCCTCGATCGGCTTGCATCCTGCCAATGTCGATGGCTTGGTGGGCGTGATGCGCGATCTGGTGGATGACGGCAACACCGTGGTTGTTGTCGACCACGACACGCGCGTGCTGGCGGAAGCCGACTATCTGGTCGAGATGGGCCCCGTTGCCGGAGCAGGCGGCGGTAACGTGATCGCTGCCGGTACGGTAGACGAGGTCGAGCAATCGCAGGACAGCCGCATCGCACCGTTTTTGCGCGCAGATCCCAAGCGCTTGCGCCCGCAGGTGACTGACGAGGAAATGTTTGATCAGGGCCACATCCGCATGGCAACTAATGCCATCCATACCGTCAAGCCGCTCGAAGTCGATATTCCGCGCGGCCGTCTTGTCGCGGTGACGGGCGTTTCGGGTTCGGGCAAGACGACGTTGGTGCTCGAGACGCTCATTCCGGCGCTTAGAGCCCAGGCAGCTGGCGAGCGCCTGCCAAGCCATGTGCGCTGGGTCGACGCCGAGGGTATCGCACGCGCCAACCTGATTGACGCCACGCCTATCGGCGCCAACGTGCGCTCGACGGTGGCGACCTATGCCGACATCCATGATGAGCTGCGCCGCGCCTTCGCCCGTACGCCCGAGGCCAAGGCAGCCGGCTACAAGGCGGGTGCCTTTAGCTACAACACTGGCGCCTTGCGCTGCCCTACGTGCGATGGCACGGGCTCGATATCGCTCGACGTGCAGTTTCTGCCCGACGTCGAGATCGTCTGCCCGGCATGTCGTGGTTCGCGTTATGCAGACGCGGCTTCGCATATCCATCGCGAGGGCAAGGACGGGAGTCTGCTTACGTTGCCGCAGCTCATGGACATGAGCGTGGACGAGGCCATCGACGCCACACTGGGACTCAAGAAAGTTCAGACGCGCTTGCAGACCTTGCACGACCTGGGATTGGGTTATCTCACGCTTGGTGAGCCCACGCCGGCGCTTTCGGGCGGCGAGGCGCAGCGCCTTAAGCTTGCGAGCGAGATGGGCCGCGTGCAGGACGATGCCGTATTCGTATTTGACGAGCCCACGATCGGACTACATCCGCTCGATGTTCAGGTGCTGTTGAACGTGTTTGACGGCCTTGTTGCCAAGGGCGCCACGGTTGTCGTGATCGAGCACGACCTCGATCTTATCCGTAACGCCGATTACGTGATCGACATGGGCCCGGGCGGTGGCGACGCGGGCGGGCAAATCGTCTGCGCCGGCACGCCGGGCGACATCGCGGCCTGCTCCAAGAGCATTACCGGCCGCTATCTATAGGCGATGCGACAAAGGGGCACCCCTTTGTCGCATTGACTTCTATTTCACGCATTGAGCTGCGAGATAGTCGCGGAAGAATGGCAATTCAAATGCGACGAGCCCTCGTCCTCGCTCCCCGATGATGCCGGCGTCTATCATGCGGCGTCGGTAGCGGGAGACCTGCTGCGGCGAACGCTTAAGGCGCTCGACAAGGTCAGCGGTGGTGGACTCTTCCTCGTCATCGAGCATGGCGATGAGGAATCGCTTGTCCTCTGCCGTGAGTTCCCGATAGGTTGCCGCGAGGATTCGGTCGTCCATCTCGTCGCGCGCGATTTTGATTCCCAGGTCAAAGTCGCGTGACGAGATTTCCTTCGAATCGCTTGTGAGGTCCCAGGCACGGTAGCCTACGAGTTGCAATAGGAAGGGAAAGCCAGAGATCGAGCGAACGGCTCGATCGATTCCCTCAGCATCTGCCAGGCGATCGTTTTCCTGGATTGTGCGAATCAAGGCCTCGCGCACGTCATAGTCGGCAATGCGGCCCAGATGATATTGTTGGGCGCGGCGAAGGAACGAGACCGTCTTGTGGTTCAGTAGCGTCGATACGTTGTTGGGAAGTCCCGCCATGAGCAGGGCGACGCGTTTCCCATCGGTCACAAAGTGCTGATACGTCGCTGCGAGCTGAATCATCTCGTTGAGTGTCGGGTCCACCTCGTCAACCGTGACGAGCAGACCGGTGCCCGCCTCGTTGAGCTGGTCGATGATGTCGCTCATGCGATAACGCCAGGTTGAGGCATCGTGAACGCGATTGACCTCGATGCCGAGCGGTGCAATTCCGAGACCGGTGACTTCGAAGTGGCTGGACGAGTTGATGAGATGGGCTGCGGCGCGTTTCGCCCCGAACTCGATTTCCTCAAGCATTCCCGGGAGCGCGGTCGTCTTTACGGCTATCCAGCCGTGGGATTCCGCCCTTGTCGCGAGCGACGACATGAGAGCGGTTTTACCGGTTCCACGCGCGCCTGAGAAGATCGAGGTCAATTCTGGGCGCCTGCGCTGGCTCAAGAAGGCGCGGTCCAAATCCCGAATAATCTGTTGTCTGCCAGCGAGATGGGCAGGAACCTCGCCAAAACTGGGGGTAAATGGGTTCTCGAGATATTTCACAAGGCTCTCCTTTCACACCGCCGTTTAATTTCATTTTACTTTAGTTAATTCTGATTAAAAGTGACGGCTCGTTATCTAGAGCATTAATTAGGTGTGTGCCGTCGGCGTGGCGCTTGAATGTGACAAAGGGACAGCCCCTTTGTCACATTCCCGGAAAGCCTGTTTGGCGCAGCGCCTCGTAGAGGACGATGGCGGCGCTGTTGGAGAGGTTGAGTGCGCTGATACGATAGTCGTCCGGATTGACGAAGTTGCCGCAGATATCCTGCTGAAGGATGGCCTCGTGGCTGTCCTCGGTATGCCCGAGCGATTCCTCGTGAGCTTCCCAAGCTTCGGCGTTATCGAGTGAGTCGCAATCGCGCAGCATGGGGATGCGCTCGCAGCGCTCGGGCGCCGCGGCAAGCAGTGGCTCGGGAATGCCCGAGCTCTCGCTGCCAAAGACCAAATAGTCACCGTCGCGGTAGGTGCTTTGCGCATAGGTGCGGCGTGCCTTTTTGGTCAGCAGATGCAGGCGGCCATCGGCGGGGGAGAGGCCGTTGCGCGCAAGGAAATCCTCCCAGTCGGCATAGGTCGTCACGTCCAAGTTTTGCCAGTAGCCCAGGCCGGCGCGACGTACCGTCTTGTCGTCGAGCGAAAAGCCCAGTGGCTCCACCAGATGCAGACGGGCGCCGGCGACCACGCAGGTACGGCCGATATTGCCCGTATTGGCCGGAATCTCGGGCGCATACAGCACGATATTGAACATGAATCTCCTTGGCTCAGAACGAAAAACCACCACGAAGGGGACAGGCACCTTCGTGGTGGTTTGGCGGTTACGTAGGCGGAAAAATACCCGCTTGGATAAACCTAGGCGCGGTGCCAGTCGGTCAGGCAGGCATCGAGGGAGGCGATGAGCGCATCCTTGTCCATGTGACGGCCGATGATGCACAGGCTCGTCATGCGGTCGCCCGTCTCGTCGTCCCAAATCTGCATGATTTCGGGGTTCTCGTCGATGATCTTCTGCTTCTCGCCCTCGGGCGCCGAGTCGACAAACAGGCCGTTCTCCATCAGGCGCATCTGGTGGCCGGCCTGCTCAAACATGTAGCACATGTCCGGATCGCCAGTCTGCCACAGCGGACCTTTGACGCGGATGACCTCGTCGGGCCACTCCTGCTCAACAAAATCGGTGAACTTCTGCAGGTCAAACGGCTTGCGGCGCGAGTACACAAAGGTCTCGATGTCGTACTCGAGCACCTCGGGGTCGTCGTGCTCTTCGGGATGCTCCATGGCCTCGATCCAGGCGGCGGAGTTGTAGGCGCGCATAAAGTCGAAGCGGTCGGTATCGAGCAGCTCCTCCATGGGGACCTCGCCGTTTTGGGCCTCGACGATCACGGCGTCTTTCTGCAGGCTGCGCACGATGGCCTTGAGCTCGGCGATCTGCTCAGGGCTCACGGTATCGGTCTTGTTGAGGATCAGCGTGGAGCAAAACTCGATCTGCTGGATGAGCAGGCTCTCGATGTCGTCCTCGTCGATATCCTCAGCCAGCAGGTCGCGGCCGCCGTTGAACTCGTCGTACATGCGGGCGCAGTCGACCACGGCCACGATGTTGTCGAGCGCGAGCTTGGGCTCGCCGCCCACCTTGGCCTCGTCGCAGAAGCTCGAGATGGTGTAGGCGATGGGGATAGGCTCGCAAATGCCCGAAGCCTCGATGATGATGTAGTCGAACTTGCCCGAATCGGCGATGCCCTGCAGCTGGTTAGCAAGGTCGTCCGAAAGCGTGCAGCAGATGCAGCCGTTGGTGAGCGGGATGAGGTCGTCGGTCTCGGAAAGGCCGCCGTCGGCGATGAGGCTGGCGTCGACGTTGATCTCGCCGATATCGTTGACGATCACGGCGGCGCGGATGCCGCCGTCGTTAGCGAGGATGTGGTTGAGCAGCGTGGTCTTGCCGGCACCGAGGTATCCGGTAAGCATGATAATCTTCACGGGTTTGTTGGGCATGTGCCCTCCTTTGTTAGACATGGCTTACAGTTAAATCTAATGCCAAACGCCTGCTCTTATACCCACGAGCCGGCAAATAACACAGGCTACTCCCAGGCTCCCCATACATCAGGGCAATAACCGACGGTGGCCTTTTTGCCGTTGCGCACGATGGGCTCGGCTAGAACCTGCTGGTTTTCGAGCAGTTTGTCGAAGCGCTGGCTAGGGGTGAGGTGCTGGATGAGCGCGAGCGTCTCCTCGTCCTTGGCCTTGGGGTTGAGCAGCTTGTCGATGTCGCCGACCACCTGCATCACGCTCGTGAGTTCGCCCTTGCTCATCTCCTTTTCCCTAAGGTCAATAAACTGCACCTTAATGCGGCGCTCCTTAAAATAGCGCTGGGCCTTCTTGGTATCGAAAGACTTTTTGGTTCCAAAAATCTGGATATTCATGCTCCGCCGCTCTATCGAATGAAGTTGGTCGTTGCTCGATCTGCCTCGGGTGCGTTGATACCGGCGGCCTGTCCTGCCTCGATACAGCGCAGGAGCCAGGCCATGTTTTTGCCGATGTTTCGCATGGTGGCAAGGCCCTCGGCATCCCCATCGGCGTCGCCGGGCACGCGGCCAAACACGTTGTTCCAGTAGGTGGAGGCAACCACAGGCATTTGCTTAATGGTGAAGTACTTGTTGAGCACATCGAACGTGGTCGACGTGCCGCCGCGACGGGCGACGGCGACCGCGGCGCCGGGCTTGTGCTCAAAGGCATGCCCGCCTGCATAGAAGGCGCGATCGAGGGCTGAGAGGATGCGTCCGCTGGGATGCGCATAGTAGACGGGGGAGCCAAAGACAAAGCCATCTGCCTGCTCGGCGGCAGCGATGAGCTCGTTCACCACGTCGTCGTCAAAGGTGCAGCGACCGCCAAGCTTGCCGCACTGGCCGCAACCGATGCAGTCGCGAATGGGCTTGGCGCCCAGCTGGAACACCTCGGTATCGATGCCCTCGGCGTTGAGTTGCTCGGAGACCTCGGCGAGTGCGCGGGCGGTATTGCCGTTTGCCTTGGGACTGCCATTGACCAAAAGAACCTTCATCATAAACTCCCTCTGCTTTTGGTGACTTCTGCTGAGAATTATCTCACGTTGCGTGCGATGACGTCGGCATGGTGCGGGCGATGTTTATCCCGCAACGTTCTTAAGGGCGTTCATGCCTAAGGCCATCTAGGGGCATTGCGGTACGGCATGGGGAATGCATTGGGAAACGTTCGATAAATGCTTATAAACACGTTTTTGACGGCATACGTTGACAGATATACTTGTTGAGTTCAAAAGCATGGGAACGGAGATGGTTGCATGACACAGCCGGAGACATCACACACGGTGGGGCTTGCACTCGAGGGAGGCGGCTACCGCGGTATGTATACGGCGGGCGTGCTCGACGTTTGGATGGAGCACGGTTTGACCTGCGACCATATGGTGGGTGTCTCGGCGGGCGCGGCGTTTGGCTACAACTTTAAATCGCGCCAGATCGGCCGTGCCATTCGCTATAACAAGGTCTATTGTGCCGATAAGCGCTATGCGGGTGTAGCAAGCTGGCTGCGGACCGGCGATATGTTCAATGCCGATTTTGCCTATCACGAGGTGCCCATCGAGCGCGATCCCATTGACTTGGAGGCGTATCGCGCCTGTCCCATGCGGTTTACGTGCGTGTGCACCGATATCGAGACGGGCAAGGCCGTCTACCACGACCTGCCCTATGGCGACGAGCGGGATATCGAGTGGATCCGGGCATCGTCGGCGATTCCTGTGGCGACGCGTCCCGTTGCTATTGACGGGCATAAGTATCTGGATGGTGGCGTGGCTGATTCCATTCCCAGTGCATGGCTGTTTGCGCAGGGGTATGACCGCAATATCGTGGTGCTCACGCAGCCGGCAGGCTTTGTGAAGCAGCCCAACAGCGTGATGCCCATGCTGCGTCGCGTGTTCCGTCACTACCCGGACTTTGTTGCAGCGCTTGAGCATCGGCATGAGGTTTACAATGCCACGCTCGATGACCTGGCACGTCGCGAGGCTGCCGGCGATATCTTTGTGGTGCGTCCGAGCGAATCGGTGAAGGTGCCGTCACTGTGCCGCGAACCCGATGAGCTCGAGCGCATCTACCAGATCGGCCGCCATGATGCAGAGGTGACCTTACCGGCGTTGGAAGCGTACCTGGCGGGGTAAGGGGCGCATGCGGAAAGCGCATCCCGGAATGGAGGTCCAAACTGGGATGCGCTTTCCATTGCTGAAGATATGAGACTGCGGAGCAACTGCTCGGCTTATGCCTATGCCTGCTGCCAGGTGTCTACGAGCTCCTTGGCCGCGGCGTAGGGGTCATCGGCGCTGCAGACGGCACTCACCACAAAGAAGCCGTCGACGCCGGTAGCCTTGAGCTGCGGAAGGTCGGCCGTCTTGACGCCGCCGCCCACCACGATGGGCACGGGGCTTGCCGCATGGAGCGCGGCCAGGTCCTCAAAGCTCTTGGTGATGATAGAGCCGTCGGCCGCGCGTCCGCAGTCGCGCTTGGTCTCGGTCTCGTGGAGTGGGCCGATGCCAAGGTAGTCGACCAAACTCATATCGGCGGTCTTGACGTACTTGAGCATCTCCTCGCAACGGGCCGAAAGGCCCACGATGGCGTCGGGGCCCAGCAACTTGCGACAGACCTCGACGGGAATATCGCTTTGGCCCACGTGCACGCCGTCGACAGCAATACCCTGCTCGCGCGCGGCAAGCACACAGTCCAGACGGTCGTCGATCAGCAAGGCGACCTGACCGGTCTTGCCGGCCTGAGCGATTGCCTGCGCGGCGTCGCCGGTCAGCGCAATGATCTCGCGGGCGCTTGCCACCTTGGAGCGCACCTGGATGCAGGTAAAGCCGGCGTCGAGCGCCTGGGCCACCACATCGCCCACGGGGCGCCCGAGCGTGTTTTCGGGGCCGAGTACCAGATAGGCCGAGATATCAAGGTTGTCGCGGATGCTCATCGTGCTTCCTCCTGCTTTTTGATCTGTGCTTCCATGCGCTCGAGTTTGCCGGTCATGGTGTCGGTAAATCCGGGTCGAATATCGGCTTTGAGCACGACTTCGGTGCGGATGCCCTTGCTCGCCAACACAAAGGTTGCGTCGCGCACGACCTGCATGACCTCGTCCCAGTCGCCCTCGATCTCGGTGAACATGGAGGTGGTGCGGTTGGGCAGGCCGCTCTCGCGAATGACACGCACGACCTCGGCGACCTCGGCGGATAGCTCATCGCCGGTGCCGCACGGGGCGATGGCCACGGCGACGAGCGTGTTCATGCCGGCATTGGTTGCGGGCTCGGACATGGCCTATGCCTCCTCGAGCTCGAGTCGGTTATCGGCGATGTCTTGGGCGGTTGCGCGGTAGAGCTCGTCGATAAAGGCGACCTTAAAGCTTGCCGGGGCGTCGGCGACAGCGGCGGCACGCGTGCCGGCCACGTTGTAGACGGCGGTGCCGCAGACGGCTGCCGTAAAC
>ENA-ORUW01000493-ORUW01000493.1-human-gut-metagenome-genome-assembly--contig:-NODE-493-length-38932-cov-6.184093_pt1 | contig 38932 bp, 26 predicted proteins | sample MGYA00242088_ERZ509227 | MGnify/ENA primary metagenome ERZ509227 (study PRJEB26280, sample SAMEA2338816) | human gut metagenome | biome: human gut; feature: human-associated habitat; material: faeces... | reverse complement strand
TGGAGAGCCGCACCGCCCTGCTGGAGCTGGCCAGGACCGTCACAGATCTGTGCGGCATGGAGGATGCCCTGACGGCCAACGGCGACGAGGCGGTCCACAGGATGGAGCAGGTATGGGAGCTCTTCCGGGGAGCGGTGTCGGCGGAACACGCGGAGCGCCGCCAAGCTCTGCTGGAGGAGGCGGACATCCAGCTGGATGAGCTGTGCGGATGCCTGGACCCGGAGGCAGAGGTGGAGGACGGCAAGCAGCTTCTGACCTGGGAGGAACTGCGCTCTGAGCTGGAGGCTGTGGCCGGAGCACTGGAGGCGTCAGAGCAGGACGCTGTCCCCCGCTGATCTCACACTCACGGAGGCCGGAGCGAAAAGGCTCCGGCTCTTCTCATTCGCGCGGAGAACAGGAATACCAGCGCCGTGCGCCCTGCGCGGCTCTGTGTGCCGCTTCAACGGGAGGGGGGACCCCCTGCCACACACGCGAGGGAAAAGCCAGCGTTGAGGCTGTGTGCCGCAAGCACCCGCAACGTCTGGAGGCCCAAATGGGCGGGTGAACCGGGGGGACGAAAAGTGTGCGGGATAAAAGGGTGTAATCACCCTGTTCCACACCGTCCCGCAACGCGGGCCGGGGATGCGGTTTTGAAAGGATTTCAACCGCTTTTCCGTATCTTTTTGGAGGGAGCGATGCTATCACTTTTATGGCAGTGTTATCAAATCTGATATCAGCCGGGTGGGAAATGCCGCAGTCCCAACGGTTTCCACGGTTTCAAATGTGTTATCACGCCCAATTTTGCGAAATGGAGGTTTTTTTGAATGACAGATGAGAAAATAAAATTCCTGATGCGGATCGATCCGGATACAGACCGGAAGATCAAGGCGGCCATGCCGCTGGCCAACTGCCGGAGCCAGAACGAGTTCGTGGAGAAGGCGCTGCAGTTCTACTGTGACTATGTGGCCTCCCAGGACTGCTTCTCCGTTCTGCCCCCCATGCTCATCGCGGCACTCCGTGCGACCGTGCAGGGCAGTGAGAACCACATCTGCCGGTTGCTGTTCAAGCTGGCGGTAGAGATGGATATGATGATGAACGTCCTGGCCGCGGCCATGGAGATCCCGGAGGAGCAGCTGAGAGAACTGCGGGGGCGCTGTATCCAGGAGGTGAAGAAGACCCACGGCATGATCTCTCTGGATGACGCCGTGGAGTATCAGAACGGCGGGGACTGAGCAGCCGGAAGATTATTACCGTTGCGTTCTGGATATGATCATAGTATAATGAAGCCAGTCAAAGGGGGTGCTCCGGAATGATATACGCAGTGGATGAGATCGCCCGTATCGTAAGACCGATTGCGCAGCGGTATGGATTGCGCGCGGTGTACCTGTTCGGCTCCTACGCACGGGGTGCCGCCACAGAGGACAGCGACATCGATCTCCTGATCGATACCACAGGGACGAACATCAAGAGCCTGCTGCAAGTCGCGGCGGTCTACTGTGAATTGGAAGAAGCGCTGGGAAAGCCGGTGGATCTGGTCACTGTCAGCTCACTGGAACAGGAAGCGCGGATGCCAAGCGAGGAGAGCTTCCGAAAGGCAGTCTGGAAAGAAAAGGTGGATATCTATGTTGCAGCCTGACCGACAGCGGTTAGAACACATCCGCGATTATTGTATTGAGATCAAAAAGACGATCATCCGATATGGCGAATCCTTTGAGGCGTTCGATTCGGACGCCGATTACCAACGCTCGGTTTCTTTTTGCATTTTGCAGATCGGTGAATTGAGCGGAGGCCTTTCTGTCGAGTTCCGAAAGGCAACGGCAGACCGTATCCAATGGGGGCCCATCAAAGGGATGCGGAATCTGGTGGCGCACAGCTATGGCAGCATGAGCAGGGATATCATTTGGGAAACTGCTGTCACAGATATTCCAGTCCTTCAGGAGTTCTGTGAGCAACAGCTCATGGCGGAGGATCAGAAGTAAATCAGGACAGACTCTGAAACAGGGGCGGTTCGTTTGAACCGCCCTCTTATTTTTTGATAATAGATGGGAGTGAATGCCTGTGCCCCGCGTCATATTCAAGTGCCCCTACCTCAAGGGCGGCTCGGAGCGCGCCGCCTCCCATCTGCACAACTACGTCCGCTACATGGCCACCCGAGAGGGCGCCCAGCACATGGCGATAGGGCATGAACAGCTCCCTGCCACGGAGGAACAGCGGAAGATGGTGGCGCAGCTCCTCCGGGAGTTCCCGTTGAGCCGCGGTCTGTTCGAGTACGAGGACTACCAGACCGCTCCTACCCGCGGCAACGCCTCTGAGTTCATCACCCGCGCTCTGGAGGACAACTACGACCAGATCGCCAAGCGGGACAACTACGTCAGTTACATCGCCAGCCGCCCCCGCGCACAGCGCGCTGGAGCGCATGCCCTGTTCACCGGGTCGGATGCTCCGCTGGTGCTGTCCCAAATTGCGGCCGAGGTGGCCCATCACCCCGGCAACGTGTGGCTCCCCATTATCTCCTTGCGCCGGGAGGACGCGGCGAGACTGGGCTACGATGACGCGGGACAATGGAAGAACCTCATTGCCGGCTATGCCATGGAGATGGCCGAGGCTATGAAAATACCATGGGAGCAGTTCAGGTGGTACGCGGCGTTTCACGACCAGGGCCATCACCCTCACATCCACATGGTCTGTTACAGCGCGGACGGCAGGTCCGGGTATCTCACCAGAGAAGGGATCGCCCGGATCAAATCTGATCTGGCCAAGCGGATCTTCCATCAGGAACTCCACGAACTCTATGAGCGGCAGACTCAGCGGCGGGATGAGCTCACCCAGGAGGCCGGAGTGGTCATGGCTGAACTGGTTCAGCAGATGCGGGAGGGCACGCTGGATAATCCGAGGATCGAACAGTTCATGGAGCATCTGGCCGGAAAGCTGAAGAACCTATCCGGCAAAAAACAGTACGGCTACCTGAGAGCGCCACTGAAAGCAGTGGTAGATGAGATCGTGGATGAGTTGGCAAGGGACGAGCGAGTGGCACGGGCATACGAACTGTGGTATGAACTCCGGGAGGAAGTGCTCAGGACCTACAGGGAAGACCTCCCTCCCCGGCTGCTCCTCTCCCGTCAGAAAGAGTTCAAGCGGATCCGGAACATGGTGATCGAGGAGGCGCTGCGGCTGGGATATGAGTCCACTGTGTTTGATCCAACGGCGCCAGAGGAGGCGCCGCTTGAACGGGACATACCGGAAGCTGACGGAGAAGCACCCAAAGAGCCTGAGCAGTCTGTGGATATGGAACACATAGGGCCGGAAGGGACACGGAATCACAGAGGCAGGCCAAGCAACCCATACGCCCGGTATCAGTTGGCGAAAATCATACTCGCAGATCCTGCCGCGGAGCCAGAGCAGCTCAGGACCGCGCTGGAGTGGCTGACGGAGGCGGCGGACGCGGGGCATGTCCGTGCCCAGTATGAGCTGGGAAGGATATACCGGGATGGCCGGGGCGTGGAGAAAGACGCGCTGCTGGCGGCGGCATGGCTCGCCAGGGCGGCGGAACAGGACAGCGGTCCTGCCACCTATGCGCTGGGCGTCCTGCTTCTGACTGGCGGCGAAGGGCTGGCGAAAGATGTTCCCGTAGCTGTGAGCTGGCTGAGGCGCTCGGCGGAGGTCGGAAACCAGTATGCCCAGTACCGGCTGGGCAGGCTTCTGCTGCTGGGTGAGGAAGTCCCCAGAGAGACCGAAGAAGCGGTCCGTTGGCTGACCGCCTCCGCGGAACAGGGAAACCAGTACGCGCAGTACGCCCTTGGAAAGCTCTATCTGATGGGAAAGGAAGCGCCGCGGGACACGGAGGCAGCTGTCCACTGGTTCACGCTCTCAGCGGCACAGGGGAATGAATACGCCCAATACTTTTTGGACCACATGGACGAGGGGCCATCCATACTCTCCTGCGCCACCCGGCTCCTGCACCACCTGAGCGGGATATTTCAGGAACAGGCTTCAAGTGGCCCCATCAGGACAGTCACGTTCACGGACCGCAAGCTCAGACAGCGGATCCGGGAAAAGAAAATAGCCATGGGGCATAAGCCCGATGACCATGAGGATGCCGAAATCAGCATGAGGTGATGCCTCCTTATCCCAGCATTGAAAATCTTGGGAGGTGACCAACTATATGACCTATATCCATTTTACTGAGGAACAAAAATACCGTGCCAGCTGTGTGGACCTGGTGGAGTTCCTGCGGCGGCAGGGCGAGAAGCTCATCCGATCCGGGCCGGAGTACCGCATGGCCAGCGACCACAGCGTCACCGTTCGGGGCAGCGAATGGTACGACCACGCCTCCAAGGAGGGCGGCGGCCCCATCTCCTTTGTGCAGAATTATTTTGGACTCAACTACCCGGAGGCGGTCACCCGTCTGCTGGACGGTGAGCAGAGCCGGATCTATGAACCGGCGCCCAAGAAGAAGGAACCGAAAAAGGAATTCATCCAGCCGCCAGTGGGCCGGGAGATGCGGCGGCTGTACGCCTATCTCCTGAAAAAGCGCCTGATCGACCGGGAGGTGCTGAGTACCTTTGTCCGGGCCGGACTGGTCTATGAGGACGAGAAATATCACAACGCCGTGTTCATCGGGAAAGATGAGCACGGCGTTGTCCGTCATGCCCATAAGCGGAACACCAGCGACATGGGCAAGACCTTCCGCATCAATGTGGAGGGCAGCGATCCCAGATACAGTTTCCACTGGAACGGGACCAGCGACCGGATCTATGTATTCGAGGCGCCCATTGATCTGCTCTCCTTTTTGACGCTGTACCCAAAGGACTGGCAGCGGCACAGCTATGTGGCTCTGTGCGGCGTGGGAGAACAGGCGATGCTATGGATGCTGGAGCAGGCGCCGGGGATCCGGCATCCCATCCTCTGCCTGGACCATGATGCGGCGGGCATCGAGGCCACGGGTCGCCTGAAGGAGATCCTGAGCGAACGGGGCTATGCTGAAACGGCGGTCCTCCAGTCCATCCATAAGGACTGGAATGAGGATGTGAAAGCCCGGTGTGGGCTGGAAGCCCAAAGCGCGGAGGAACACCCCCAGCTCATGGCAGCACCGGAGGTCTGTAAACGGGTCTGTGCCATGAGCACAGCGGTGAAGCTGGACCGGCTGAACATTGAAGTCCCGTGGCTGATCGAACAGTACCGCGCCCACCTGCACTGGGGCCGGTTCGACCAGGCCATGGACTGCATGGAACAGGCGTCGGCGTTGGCCGTTGCGGCCTGCCGCCGTGAGTTGCGGCAGCTGGGGATGGCGGCCACAGAGGAAGAACTGGCCGGATCACTTTGCGAACGGATCCGCCCCCACCGGAATCGGGGGAACTTGAAAAACCGCCACAGAGAGCTCGCTCCACAATTCCAGAGTGTCCTCGCCATGGAAGATGCCGTGGGGTTCCGTACTCAAGAGGAGAAGAAAACTCTGGCGGGCAGATGGCTGGATCTGGCCGCCGCATTTGCGGGCGTCCCCATCCAATATGAGCCGGAACAGGTAAAACAGCGGGAAGCACAGCCAACTCTGAACATGGAACTGGGGGTGACCCTATGACAACGACAGAACTGCTCCCTCTGATCCTGCTGGGCGGCGGAGCGTTCCTGCTCATCGGCGCGGCAGTACACTTCACAGGGGTGGGCTCTCTGAACAATATCAAGTCCAAGACTGTGGGTGACGGCCAGCACGGCACCGCCCGTTGGGCCACGAAGCAAGAGATCCAGAAGACTTACCGGCATATCCCTTTCCGGCCGGATCGGTGGAGGCAGGGCGAGGATCTGCCTACTGCCCAGGGGCTGGTGCTGGGCTGTGTGGGAGGCAGAGGTCTGAGAAAGCCCGGAAAGCTGGCGGATAAGGTTCGCGTCCTCTGGAAAGGAAAAGAAGCATTGCTGAGGGAGAAGCCGCGGCAGAAACGCACAGCGAAGCCGCTCCGAGCCATCGTGGACACCGACGACATCCACTGTCTCATGATCGGCGCCAGCGGCGTTGGTAAGACCGCGTTCTTCCTGTACCCCAATCTGGAATACGCCTGCGCCAGCGGGATGAGCTATTTAGCCCTTGACACCAAAGGGGATTTGGCCCGCAATTACGGGACCATTGCCGCCCAATGCTATGGCTATCAGGTGGCGGTCATCGACCTGCGCAACCCCACCCGCTCGGACGGCTACAACCTGCTGACCCTCATCAACCACTACATGGACGTCTGCCGTGAGGATGAGAAGAATCTGGCCGCCCGCGCCAAGGCGGAAAAGTACGCCAAGATTCTGGCGAAGACCATCGTCAACCCGGAGGGGGACGCCTCCAACTACGGGCAGAATGCCTACTTTTATGACGCGGCGGAGGGCCTGCTTACCGCTGTCATCCTTTTGCTGGCGGAGTACCTGCCGCCAACGGAAAAGGACCCGCGGGAACGACGGCACATCGTCAGCGTGTTCAAGCTGGTGCAGGATCTGCTGGCCCCCAGCAAGACCAAGGGGAAAACAAGCTTTCATATTCTCATGGATAAACTGCCGGACACCCATAAGGCACGGTGGTTTGCCGGCGCGGCCCTGACCACTGCGGAGCAGTCTATGAATTCCGTCATGTCCACCGTCCTGTCCCGCCTCAATGCCTTCCTGGATACGGAGCTTGAGCAGGTCCTCTGCTTTGACAGTGCCATCAACGCCGAGGATTTTGCCTCGAAGAAGTCCGCCATCTTTCTCATACTCCCGGAGGAGGACCCCAGCAAGAACTTTATGGCCGGCCTCATGATTCAAACGCTCTCCCGTGAGCTGTTCGCTGTGGCGGACGAGAATGGCGGGAAGCTGAAGAACCGGGTGGTCCTCTTCTGTGACGAGCTGGGCACCATGCCCGCCTTTGACATCCTGCCCCTGTTCTCGGCGGGACGCTCCCGAAAGCTGACTCTGGTCCCGATCATCCAATCCCTCGCCCAGCTGGAAAAGAACTATGGCCGTGAAGGAGCGGAGATCATTCAGGACAATGTGCAGGATACGATTTTTGGCGGCTTCGCCCCCAACTCCCAGACCGCCGAGGTGCTGTCCAAGGCGCTGGGCAGCCGCACCGTCATGAGCGGGTACATCAGCAAGGGGAAAAGCGACCCAAGCCAGACGATCCAGATGATGGAACGTCCCCTCATGACTCCTGACGAACTCAAGTCCATCCCCAAAGGTCACTTCATCGTCATGAAGACCGGCACCCACCCCATGCGGACCCGTCTGCGCCTGTTTCTGGAATGGGGGATCACCTTCGGGGATCCGTACAGCATCCCGGAGAAAACGGCCCGTCCCGTTGCCTATGCCAGCAAGCAGGAGCTGGAGCTTGCCATCATGCGCCGCCATCACGTGCGGATGCCTGCGGCAAGCGGCGCGGCGCCGACATCCGGCAAGGCGGCAGCGGGGAGAGAGCCCTGCCCCAAAACCGGACAGCCCGGAGATGAGCCGCCCGATGGCCAGAAAAGCCTGCGTCCATGAGGATATCGTGTATGGCTTATTTTCAGAACATCTACCATTCCGACCTGAGCCACAGGGCCAGAGCGGTCTATATGTATCTCAAAGATCACGCAGACAGTGAGGGGCGGTGCTGGCCGGGGATCCGCACCATAGCCGCGGAGCTGGGCCTCTCCCGCTCCACAGTCAAGCGGGCGCTGGACGATCTCTACGGAGCTGGCTTGCTCACCAGAGAGCCGCGCTGGCGGGAAAATGGGAGTCACAGTTCCAATCTATACCGGTTGGTGTGAGTTCAAAATAAAAAGGTCCACCGCCAGGGGGAGATTTTGCCCTGACGGTGAACCGAGGGTAGGTTCATGATGAGCCAACCAGAAGGACATACTCTAAGGAGAGACTAAGACAGAAGAGAATCGAGAGAGGACTAGAAATTGCATCCAAAGATATTTTCACCAAGATCAAGTCCTCACTGCATACCAAGGCCAATTGCGGAGAATACCCGGGTGCCCTTGACCCCTACGGGTATCTGCGTAACACGCAGGACAAGTAAGGCTAATCGTCAATAAAGAAAATGCGTCCGCCATACGGCGTATTGTCGATATGAGTGCGGCTGAGATGGGCTCATGGAGCATCTGCACCGTTTTGGACAACGAGGGAATTCTCTCTCCATCCGAGTACAATCGGTTCCGCAGGCATAATCCCGACAGGGACAGCAAGTTCGTGCGGAAACGTTTTTGGATCAAGATTATCTGCGGAACATCCTGCAAAGTCTGCAAATAAAAAGTCAATAGGGAAATGAAGAAAAATTGAGAAAAGAAAAAGGCCATGCCAAATGCTCCGGCCTGATAAGGGTATCACCGAAACCGTCCAGAGCAAAAGGAACTGCCACATCACCGTGGCAGTTCCTTTTTATATGCAAGTAATTTGGACAGGCAATGCCTGCTATTATTATCCCCAAAGGTCACTTCATCGTCATGAAAACCGGCACCCACCCCATGCGGACCCGGCTGCGGCTGTTCCTGGAATGGGGGATCACCTTCGGGGAACCATACAGCATCCCAGAAAAAGCGGCCCGCTCTGTGGCCTATGCCAATAAGCAGGAACTGGAGCTTGCCATCATGTGCCGACATGTGCGGATGCCCGCGGCAAGCGGCGCGGCGCCGGTATCCAACAAGGCGGATGCCAGACGGGGGCAGCAGGCCGATCCCTCAGCAGGCCATCACGGCCAGGAGCCACCTGATGGGCAGAAAAGCCTGCGCCCATGAGGATATCGTGTATGGCTTATTTTCAGAATATCTACCACTCCGACCTGAGCCACAGGGCCAGAGCGGTCTATATGTATCTCAAAGATCGCGCCGACAGTGAGGGCCGGTGCTGGCCGGGGATCCGGACCATAGCCGCCGAACTGGGGTTCTCCCGCTCCACTGTCAAGCGGGCGCTGGACGATCTCTACGGAGCCGGCCTGCTTACCAGAGAGCCGCGCTGGCGGGAGAATGGGAGTCTCAGTTCCAATCTATACCGGCTGGTGTGAATTCAAAATAAAAAGGTCCACCGCCAGGGGGAGATTTTGCCCTGGCGGTGGACCGAGGATAGGTCCATGATGGATCCACCAGAAGGACACACTCTATCACACCGCCTTTGAAAACGATAACCTTTGTTTCGCTTTCGTTTCTTATTATATACGAGACCCCGTAGGTTTTCAAGATTTAAGCAGCCGGAAGAAAAGCCATATTTTTTTCTTCCTGCTGCAGCCCATCTTGAAAATATGCTGATATTCGCATATAATATATACAGCAGATTTCAGACAGGATATATTGACAAAGGGCGGTACCGCCCTTTGTCATGCTTGCAAAGCAAGCATGACACCTGATGTATCTTTGGGAAAGGCGGAGCGCGAATGAAAGGCTATCTATCCATAAAGGAAGCCGCCCGCAAGTGGGGGATTTCAGAGCGTTGGGTCAATCAATACTGCACAGACGGGCGTATTCCCGGTGCGGAGCGTTTTGGGCGGTCATGGGCAATTCCAGACACCGCCGAGAAGCCCACTGACCCGCGATCTAAGAAACATCGCCGGGATTGCAGAGAGACAAACCGCTGAGAAGTGTCTTTGTAAAGAAGATACGGCGAGGAAGTGAATGACATGATTTCCGATGAAGAATTATACAGACAATATATAAGCGGCGATGAAACAGGACTTGACGAATTGATGAAAAAATACGGCGACCCGCTGACCTTATACATAAACGGGTATCTGCATGACGTTCACGAAGCGGAGGACTTGATGATAGAGGCTTTTTCCTATCTGTTTACGAAAAAGCCACGCATCCGGGACGGCGGATTTAAGGCTTACCTCTATAAAGCAGCGCGGCACATGGCTTTACGCCACAAAAGCAGACGGCGACTTTTCTTCAGCCTTGAGGATCTGACCGAGGAGCCGGACGGACAAACGCTGGTGGAGGAGGTCGTCCGAACAAAGGAACGGGATCAGATTTTGCATTTCTGCATGGACGAGTTAAACCCGGATTATCGGGAGGCCCTTTATCTGACCTATTTCGAGGGCATGAGCTACTTGCAGACTGCCGAGGTCATGGGAAAAAGCGTAAAGCAGATCACCAATATGGTGTACCGGGGAAAAGAGCGCTTACGCGGATTATTGGAACGGGAGGGGATCACAAATGTTGAGCCATGAGGAACGGATTGCAGAAGTAAAACGGCGTATCGCGGAAAAAGAGCATCAAAAAAGGCTGCGGCAGGCACGGATCGCCGCCGTTTCCGGCGTGGCAGCGTGTCTTGCGGTGATCGTGGGCGTTTCCCTGTTCATGCCCGGTATTGTGGAGCAAATCGAGCTGGGAACTTCCTCCGGCTTTGAAACAGCGGCAACGATGTTCGGCGGCAGCGCCGCGCTGGGATATATCGTCATCGGACTGCTTGCCTTTGTTCTCGGCGTATGCGTGACGATTTTGTGTTTCCGAATCCGTCTGCTGAACAAAGAGGAACAGACGGAGGAGCAAAAGGGGGACAATGCGGATGGAACTTGTCAGTAACCTTTTGCAATTCATCGTTACCCTGCTGGGCTTTAGCCTAAGCGGAATCCGGTATCTGAAAAGCCGAAAACAGGCGTATTTCCTGCTGACCTGCTTTTATGGCTGCTTTGCCCTCGGCTCTCTGTACTGGACGCTGTATTTGCTTTTATATTCTGAAACACCGCAGGTCTTTTATGTGTCGGAGTTTGGCTGGGTAGCCAGCATTATTTTTCTTTACATCCTGCAATACGCCCTTTCCTCAGCGGAGGAAAGGGGCTTTCCGTGCCGGAAAGCCCTAATCGCCCTCCTGATCAGCGTTCCGCTGTGCGTGTTTTACTGCACTTTTGGCGACATTCTCTCCAATCTGCTCTGGTGCGGCATGATGATCGTTGTTTCCTATCATGCGATCCGGGGGCTTGCTTACGCCCGGACGCAGGCGGGAGCGGCGCGTGATATGCGATATTTCCATATTGGGGTACTGTGCTATGTGGCGGCAGAATATGCCCTCTGGACTTCCGGCTGCTTTTGGCCGGGAGATTCCATTTCCAGCCCCTATTGCTGGTTTGATCTTCTGCTGACGCCCTGTATCTTCGCTCTGCTGCCCGCTACAGGAAAGGCGGTGGAGGGATGACCTATATTGAAAATATTTTTATCTGTATGGCGTCGCCCCTGCTGATCGCCGCCCTGTGCATGGGAAAGCGGCAGACAAAGTTTTTCCTGTTTTGCCTTGCGGGAATGGGTGCGTGTCTGCTCTCCGCTTACATCAATACCTTTCTCGCCGCACTTTATGGGGCGGACACCTTTGGCGCAACTGCGGAGATCGCCCCGGTGGTGGAGGAAGTGATGAAGCTCCTGCCGCTGCTCTTTTACCTCTTGGTATTTGAGCCGAAAGCGGAACAGATCAAGATTGCCGCTGTGATCACCGCCCTTTCCTTTGCCACCTTTGAAAATGTCTGCTATCTGATCCAAAACGGGGCCGGACATTTTTCCTTTATTTTCTTCCGGGGCATCGGAACGGGAGCGATGCACGTCATCTGCGGGGCCATCGTCGGAGGAGGGCTTGCGTATGTGTGGCGGCGGACGTGGTTGAAGATTGCCGGAACCTGCGGCCTGCTGGGAGCGGCCATCACCTTTCATGCGATCTATAATCTGCTGATTGCCTACGGCGGCGCGGCGCAGTATATCGCCTATCTTCTGCCTGTGCTGATTCTGACAGCGGGAAAGCTGCTTGCCCGCCGTCTGACACCATAATGAAATAGATTTTTTCCTTTGGGAGCTGCCTTTGCGCGGCTCCCAAATTTTTTGAAAAAATATGATTTTGTGGTGAGAGTTTTTCCGCGTTTTTGTACCTATATAAATGAAAGGCTTTTTAAGCTGAGTTTTCAGAGAGGAGGTTTTGCGTGTATGTACGATACAGAAAAGCGTGTTGCGCTGGTAAAAAAGCGAATAGCGGAACACCGCCGCAGACAGGTGCGGCGGAGCATCCGCAGTCTGTCTGCCTTGTGCGTCCTGCTGTTCCTATCCCTTGTGGGAACGGTAGGGACGGTGCAGGGCCAGCCGATGGACACCGCAGGAATGTACGGCGCAATCTTGCTGCATGAGGGCGCGGGCGGATATGTGCTGGTGGCGGTGGCGGCGTTTACGCTGGCCGTGGTGATCACGGTCATCTGTATGCGACTGCATGAACGGGAGAGGCAAAAACAAAAACGAGAACGAAAAGATAAGGAGGACGCAATATGAAAAAATTCCTATCCCTGCTTTTGACCCTCTGCCTGCTGCTGGGCATCCTGCCCTCGCAGGCCCTCGCCTATGTGGGGGACATCCTGCCGTCTACCGGCTCGACGGTGACGACGGAAACACGGGCCGATGGAACACTCGTCCTGCAAAATGACTATATCCGCGTGACGCTGAACAAGCATGATGGTTCCCTCACGACCTCCCCGGCTGCGACGGCGGACAGCGCAAACTCAATTGACAGGCAAAAACCATACTGTGAGTTCATCATTTATGGAAGTTATGGCTATGGTAAGGCGCATCCTGCAACACTTCGCCTAAAAAGCGCAGAATTTGTGGATACGACACCGAACGGAACGGCGAAGGCTATCAAGGCGGTGTATGATCTGACGGTCAATCTATCCGGGAAATCCGTTGCTGCGACGACTGCGGTTTACTATGAGCTTGTGCAGCTCAAGGAAAATGAAACGTCGGCAGACACATGGGGAGTGCTGACGTCCATTGATAACATAAAAATTAACAATAATAGAGATGACCTATTCGGTTCCTTGACTGGTGATATGGGAGTTATATGGGGCTATACCCTCGACGGCTTCAGTGGTATGGGGCACGCCAACGCCACCGACGGCCCTGCCATCAAAATGAGCCGCACTGTCTACAATCAAGACAAGCAGGCGGAAATATCCACCGAATGCTCCGTGCTCACGAGTAAGGTAGAAAATCTGGATACATGGCAATCTTTCCCGCAAGGGGGCGATTGGTGTTACAATTACATCACCGAGGTCTATGTGGACGGCTATGCCTGGGCAAATCCTTTTGTGGGACTGTCGGGCTACTATGAGAATAAGACCATCAAAGCCTATCTGCCCGATACGGTCAGTGTCACGCCGGGCAGCAATCCCAACAGCACCCGCGTGGAGTGCAGAAACGATATTGGTTACTATTTCAGCGATGGCGAGGACTATCCAAATTCACAGCGCTTCCTCTGGGGCTTCCGCAACCTGGCGAAAGGCGCAGAGGACGTTCCGTCAGAACCGGACAAGGTAGATATTTCCATTAACGCCCAGCGCTTAGCCGCCTTTGCAAACGGGAACGGCGGCGTAACGGTGGAATATGTGGCTGACGATGCGGCGCTGGACGTGCTGAAACAGCAGTACGGAAACCCCATTGCCATCATCAGCGGCGAGTACGAGAGCAAAAACGGCACGGACTTTACCTTTACCGGCGGGGCGGCGCTGCTCTCGCCCTCCGTGACGGCGACGTGGGACAAATCGAATGGCAAGCTCATCATCAAGAAGGATGGTACGATTGAGCATAGCGGCCTGAGCCTGAACGCGCCCAGCTTCAAGTTCTATCAGCCAAACAGCGGCAGCGGCAAGGACTTGGAAATCAAACTCACGCAGGACGGCTTTTCGTTTGAGATCGACCCCGAAAAGAACGACGCCGTGATCTATGTGGACATCCCCTATGCCACGGCGAAGCTGGAAAACGCCGCCGCCGACGCGGCGGGAAACCTTGTGTTCAGCGGCGAGATCGGCTTCCAGACGGTTTTTGAGGGGGCGGCGTTTACCCTTGAGGAGTTGGGTTACGGCTTAAATGAGAAGAACGAATTTACTGTTAACGGTGTCCACGCCACGGGCGAGTTTGACACGGCAAAAACGCTGTCACTGGAGCTTGCAAAGGTCGAGGGCGAGGTCAACACCTTTAAGGGCGAGGAACGCTATGCTTTCAGTTTGGAGCTGAACGCCTTCGATCTATTTGAGACCGAGGCAGAACTGGCACTGGAGCGTGCCAGCAACGGTGGATTGCTCCCTGATGAACTTTGGTTTTATGTCAAGGCCAGCCCCGGTATCGTTTTAGTACCGCCGGTTCCGGTTGGACAGCTCAATGGTGGCGGCGCCGGTTTCAAGGATCTGGCGGCAACGGTGAACGGAGATTATTTCGCCATCCCGCCTATCAAGCTGCGCGGTGCGCTGACGGGAAGATACCTCCACCTCATTGAAGGAACAGGAAATGTAGTTATCGGGCCAAGTGAAATATCTCTCAAAGCGACCGATGTGGGCCTTGTGGGCGCAGGAGAAGCTACGCAGATTATTGACAGCTTCGGCTATACCCTCAAGCTCAATGGGCAGGAGCGAACTTATGAGGGAACGAACTACAAAGGAATTTACTTTGCAGGGTCAGAGGAACTCGCATTGGCTCTGCCAAGCAAAGCACTCAATGTTATCGCGCTGGACTCCGCCATTGAACTGGGCGCGTTCGGCGGTGTGAACGATAAAAAGGAAAATCTTTATCTCGGTATCGGCGCAAACGGAACTGTGATCGGCACACTGCAGTTTCCGAATAACTTCTTTATCCCTTGTCTCAGAGGTAAAGCATTATCACGAACGGATGTCGAACTCATCCTCGGTGGGCAAACAGTTATTCCAATTAAGGGTGTCAGCGTTGACGAGGGCATGAAGCAGGCGTTTGGCAACATCGACGTATACCTCGGTGCGATGACACAGACGACAAACTGGCTCTATGATGTGCGCGCATGGGTCATCATTCCGAATATCATTGAAACAAACTTCCGAATGGGTGAGGGCTGGGATATTGAGGGCACGCTGTTCAGTAAGCTGGACACATGGGACTGGACAGAGCACGGGGTTGAACCTGTGGTGCAGGCTATGTCTTTGGAAGATAGCGAAGATACCGTCCTGATGAGCAGTCCGAGCCCCACTGAACAAGCTGCGTCTTTGGAAGCTGTTGGGGAATCTACCCCGACAAGCAATACGAACTCAACCGAGCCGGCTGCGTCTTTGGAAGATACCGGGGAGTCTGTCCCTGCAAACAGTACGAACTCAACCGAACAAGCTGCGTCTTCGGAAGATACCGGGGAGTCTGCCCCTGCAAACAGTATGAACCCAACTGTAATTGCTGTGAATGCCGGCACAGACGAAACACCGTATATCCTGTTGGCATTTGATAGCAGCATTACCGAGGAGCAGATTAAGGGCGCCTTGAAGATAAAAAAAGATAGCCAAGATATTGACATCAACTGGCTGGGTGATAGCACCGAAATTGATTCCAACTCTGCCATCAACGCAGACACTGACATCATAAAGAATAATGAGGACGGGAAAGAATACCGCGTGGCGATCCTGCGTTTGAAGGAAGGCGGGTCCTATCAGGTCGATACAGGAGATCTTGCACTTCAGAAATCCGAGAGCGCTTCCGTTACGTCGTTTGAAAAGCTGAATCTTACCCTTAACAACAATCAGGTGTCGGGTGAAATCAAATACGCCGAGGAAAATACAAAGTATGTGCTTCGCACCTATTTTGCCAATGAAGAGGGCGGCGCGGATTATCTGATCGACGAGCAGGAAGTAACGGATGCAAGTAAAATCTCAGTCACGATCCCGCAGAGCGGTGCGCTGGCCCCGTCGGGCGAATACTATGTGACCTCTTTCCTGATGACGGAAAAGAGCGTGGAAAGCATCGACGAGAACGGCGAAAAGGAAACCCTGACCGGCCTTGTCGCCATCGACCATCAGCAGTTTGATACTCAGGTAAACTATCAGAACCAAAACCAGCCGACCGAACCCCAAACTGTTACGCTGGAGCTGGCCGGAAACGAGGTCATGACGGCAAAGTGGGATAAGGTGGACGATGCTGCCGGCTATGCCGTGACGATTTATCAGAAAAACGGAGGCAAATGGATCGACACCGGCTTTGGCTATGACCTTGATAAAGAAACGACCTCTATCAATATGGCGCTGACCGTGGGCGGAGAAGAAACAACAAAGTCTAAAAACCTGTCCGCAAACGAGGCCTACAAAGTCGGCGTGAGGGCATACAAGGAAGATGCTGAGAACGAGGGCGGCAAGTATTACAGCGCGGAAACCGAGTCTGCGGATGAGGGTGTGTATCTGCCTGAATATACGCCGCTGAAACTGACACTCTCTGTAAACGGCACGACCTGCACAGCAGACGAAAATGGCGTGTACCACGCCTATATCGGCGGTGAATCGAATACGCTGGCGGTAAGCTGCGCTGACGACAACTCCAATGCTACTTTCAAGGTTACAAGAATGGACAAGACTACCGAAAACGAGATTGCGGCGAGCCAGGATGGTAGCTATACAATCCCTGATTTTGAGGGCAGCCTGATGTTCAAAATCGACGGCATTTCAAGCGTCACGGGCAGTTCGACCGCCAAAGATGTGACCAGCGTATTCCTGTTGGTGAGCGTGGACAAAACAGCACCCGTGCTGACGCTCTCCGATCCGGTATTCTATGCCGATATGACCACGGGTGCGTATCAGATCACCGGCACAGCGGATGCGGGAAGCAAAATCATTTATGGAAATGATGGTGCATCGGTCAATGCAGGCAGCGACGGAACCTTTACCATTCCCGGTACGCTGGATAAAAACAGCGGTGTTCTCTCCCTCTGCGCACAGGACAGCGCAGGGAACAAATCCACATCGCGGTTTGCGCTGATTACGAAGCAAAACACCGCTACCGAGTTCATCGTCACCTTTGACGGAAACGGCGGTACGCCCTCTGTCGGCAACATGACCACCACCAATCAGAAGCTGACCTCTCTGCCCAGCGCATCCCAAAGCAAGCACAGCTTCGACGGCTGGTACACCGAAAAGAGCGGCGGCACAAAGATCACGACGGATACCGTATTCCATGCAGATACCATCGTCTACGCTCACTGGACATACACCGGCGGCTCATCTTCCAATGATGGGGAGGGTTCCGTTAACAACGATGCCACCATCATCCAACGCCCCGATGTGAACGAACCCAATGTCCCCACCACGGCGCTGAGTGAGAAGGTCAAGACAGACGCTAAGGGCAATGTGACCATTACCAATCCCATGGTATCGGATGCCATCAAGGCAGCAAAGGATGATACGAAAAAGCATGGTAATCAGAAAAATGGTGTTGCGGTGGAAGTCCCTGTGGAGATTGATAAGAAGCTGGACAGTGTACAAATCACGCTGAAAGCGGATGCACTGGATACTTTGGTGAAGGAAAATGTCAAGCGCTTCACCATCGACACAGACCGGATGACCGATTTCGGCTTCACCTTGGATACCCTCAAGGAGCTGAACCGCCAGACCAGCGGCGACATTATCTTGAAGGTGAAGAAAACTACCGTTTCCTCTATTGAGGCAAAGGCGACTATCGGAAATCGCCCCGTTTATGACATCTCCCTGTGGGAAGTCAAAAACGGCAAGGAAACCAAGCTGAGCAACCTAAATGGAAAGACTATCAGCATTGCCATTCCGTACACACCGGCAAAGAACGAGCAGCCCGGCAACCTCTATGCGGTTTCTGTGGATGGAAATGGTAAGCCCCAGTGGATCACCAAGTCCAGCTATGATGCCGACCAGAAGGCAGTCATCTTTGAGCTGATACAGCCCGGTGTTTACGGCGTGGGCTATGATGCTAAAATGCCAGCCTTTACCGACATCGAAAATCACTGGGCTAAGGATAACATTCTCTTTGTGGTCAGCCGCGGGCTGCTGAATGGCACCAGCGAAACCACATTCAGCCCCAATACCGGCATGACCAGAGGAATGTTTGTCACCGCTCTTGGACGGCTGGCGGGTGTTGATCCTGCTGATTACCAGAGTGGCAAATTCACCGATGTGAAAGCCGATGCCTACTATGCACCGTATGTCAACTGGGCGGCAAAGACCGGTATCGTCAGCGGAACAACAGACACCACCTTCGCCCCGGATACCAACATCAACCGGGAGCAGATGGCGGTCATTATGAAGAACTACGCTGTCAAGCTGGGCTACACAGTTCCGAAAGCCCTGGAAGCCGTGACCTTTGCGGACAACGCAAGCATTTCTTCCTGGGCAAAGGAGGCAGTTAAGTCCATGCAGCAGGCGGGCATCCTGGCGGGCAAGACGAACAATCGCTTTGACCCTGCAGGAACCGCCACCAGAGCCGAAGTCGCCACCGTCCTGCGGCGGTTTGTGGAAATCATCATTGACCCGCAGACCGCAAACGGCTGGCAACAGAATGACAGCGGCCAGTAGAGCTATTACAAAAATGGGAAGCCGGTGAAGGGCTGGCTCTCCGATGACCAGAAGTGGTACTGGCTGGATAAGACGACCGGAATGATGTTTGCCGGCGGCTGGAAGCAGATTGACGGCAAGCAGTATTACTTCTACACCGATGGTTCTATGGCGGTAAATACCACCATAGACGGCAAGACCATCGGTGCGGATGGAGCCAGAAAGTAGTTATCTCCGCCCACTCCGCCATAGAGACTCAGCGGTTCTATCGCTCTCTGGGCTGTGTGGACGCGGCCCAGCCCCAGCAAAAGCATATAGAGGCCGAGCCCTTCGACTGCCAGCTGGAATACAGACTGTAAAAGCCCGAGCTGCATGGAAGTAAAACATAAGCTCCCCCGGAAGGCAAACGCTTTCCAGGGGAGCTTTGTGGTTACTTGGGAGCAGTATGTATTTCATACACTATGGATTTCCACTTATCCACAGAGCATGACTTTGGCGGAGAAAGCGCCATTCTGATGGGTAAACGTACTTGTACCGCCGTTTTTTTCCGCAATATGGTTGACAGCCTGGATACCAATTCCGCTTTCTTTTCGCTTTGATGAGAGGAAAACGCCATTTTTTTCGTTGACTTTACCGTCAAATGCATTTACAACCTCGATCAGAAGAAGCCTCTTGGCATGCACATATGCTGTTATTTCGATTTGCCGGCGAGCGGGTGCGGTGCGAAGGCTGGCTTCCAGCGCATTTTCCAGTAGATTGGATAAGACCAGGCACATATCGACCTCATCGATCGGAAGCGATTCCGGCAGATCGAGCTTGGTGCGGAAGGGAATGTCCTCGCGCTTTGCAAGAGCGCAGTAATAGCCGACAACACTGTCCGCCGTACGGTTTTCACAGAAGCACATATCGAGATTCGGGATGCGGGAGACAGTTTTTGCAAGGTAGCTTTTCAAGTCCTCCAGTTCACCAGCCTCGGCCAGCGCAGAAATATGATTTAATTGATGGCGCATATCGTGCCGCGCCTGCCGGGCCTCTTCAATGGCGGTCTTGAGGCTCTCATAGCGCTGCTGCTGCATGGAAAGCAGCTGGTTTTCCTGCTGTAATCTTGCGTTGCGGTTGAGGCTGTTCGCCATCAGAAGGAAAATCGTGTTGAACCAGAAAAGCAGCACCAGAAGCGCAATGCTGAGCACAATGTAACCCTGCAGGACTCTTCCTGTCTGAAGTGTTGTCTGGTAACGCGGGATCATGAACAGGTTTAGAAGGATGAACCCCAGCGGTAAAACCCAGAACACATACCATGTCTGTGCAAAATTGTCGTCCTCGACCATCGCACGCACCGCATGGGTCGACGGATAGGATGCCGCCAGCACAAAAACCCAGCAAACTGCGTTATAAAAAACGCAGGCAGCAAAGCAGAACCAGGGCCCATCCGGCGGCAGCTGCATATGCAGGACAATCGCCGCGCTGACGGCTCTGGAAAGGCTATTCAGGCAGGCAAATACCGCGCAGATCGACAGCGCGATCGTTCCGGATTTCCAGAGGGATATCCGGAGCGTTCTGGTATACAGAACAATCGCAAGCAGCGTGATACCCGCAAGGACAAAAACAGTGGAAATGCGAAGCCGATAGCAGACGAGCCCGCCGACGACGCCCAGGCCCGCCATCAGCGGCAGAAGCCAGGCGGCAAGATTTCTTGGCGACTGCTTCAGATAGGATTTTACAGGGAAATATGCAAGCAAAAGGCCAGGGAGTGCGACGAACAGTTCCAGCATCGGACGCAGAATATCTTTCATCTCATACGCTCCCCTTGCAGCAGAAATTCCATAAACGCCTGCCGGGCAGGCTTCAAAAGCTCCTGGATGACATAGACACGGCTGCCGTCGGTCATACAGAAGGCGGCATCCCGAAAATCAGCGGCGTTCTCTAAATTGACGATCACACCGCGGCCGCAGACGAAAAAGCGTGGATCTTTTTTAAGCGGCTCGGTGAACGCCTTGAAGCTTTGGCGCGTGGCCAGCGTTTTTCCGGCGGTGGTGCGGATGTTGATTCTATGAGCAAAATGCTCGGCGGAAATAATGTCCCGATAGCGAAGACGGACGTCGCTGCCGCTGACTTTCACAGTCAGAACCGGCTCAGGACGCGGCAGTTTTGCAAGCATTTCGGTAAGCAAACCGGAGAGTTCTTCCTCGGAAAAGGGCTTCACGAGATAGTGAAGTGCCCGCACCTGAAAGCCTTCGAGCGCGTGATCGGTAGACGTCGTGGTGAAGATCAGAAGGCAGTCTGTGTCCGTCTTTCGAAGCTCCTTCGCTGCGTCCATGCCGCTTAAGCCCTCCATGTAAATATCGAGAAACGCGGCCGAAAAGCGCCGCTCTTTTTCTGCCGCGAGAAAAGCCTCGCCGCTTTCAAATCCCAAAATATCCGCTTCCACACCGCGAAGCGCCAGCTGATGCGATAAGCGTTCTTTCAGCAGTGCGCGTTCGGTCTTGAGATCATCCACAATTGCAATCCTCATGCTGACCGACTCCTCCCCTCCGTAAAAAACTCCAGTATGATTATATCACAGATGTCCTGCCCCGGCACACCAGCAAAGCCAGATTTCGTGTCGGAAACGGGGCTTTCGTGCCAAACAGCTTGAAAAGCGTGTGTGCATTCGTATACTGACAAGCAGAAAACGTCAACGACGGCAGAAAGGAGGAGCGCTGTGTACCGAATTGCCGTGCTGACAAATAGTGAAGCGCAAGAAGCTTTTTTTACAGAGCAGGTCTCGCAGTTCTGCGCCGAATGTGAACGGTTTCCCGTAATTGAAACATTCCGCGATCAGGAACAGTTTTTTGAAACTGCACAGAAAACGCCGCCGACCAATGTGGTGATCGCCCTGCCGGGTGTCGACGGATTGAATGCGGTGGAACATCTGCGTGCGCTTTGCCGCAATACGCGCATCATCTGGTGCAGCGATCTTGATTTTTCGCTTCATGCTTTCCGACTGCGTGCAGATTATTTTCTGCTGGAGCCGGTAACAAAAGAAGCTTTCCAGCAGGGGCTTTGCGCCTGGCTGAACGAGAAAAATTTGGTTGCTCAGCTCCGGCCCAACTACGCCGAAACCAACAAGGAGGACTATTTATGAAAAAGAGAAGCATCATCCGTTCTGCGCTATGCCTTATGCTGGCAGCAGCATTGTGTCTGTCAATGGCCGCCTGTGGTAGAACACAGACACCCGCAGACGAAGGTACAACTTCAGAATCTTCTGCGCCGTTATCCGGTGCACTGCCCGTGAAGGCTTTGCAGCCCAAACAGGTGGAGGAAAACCCCTACATGGCAAAGAGCGATGCGAATATTCATCACGACGGGTACAACACCGACTCCACGGATGAAATTCTGCCGCTGGGCATTTACCCGGAGATCAATGTCTCCTACGAGACGACGAACGCAAACGCCTCCCCTGCCATCTACTTTGACAGCTACGGTCATGCGGTCGTGCCGCTGCTCGGCGGCATCGCCATCCGCGATCTGAACGCCGAAGAGACGAAGACGCTCGGCTATTTCTCCCCGAAGCAGCACGACGGCGGTGGTTACGTCATCCAGAGTTCCTACACGTTCCTTGACTCCGAAAACCGTATCGTCTGCCCGACCAGCAACAACCATGTGCTGATGCTCCGTGCGACGGAGGAAGACGGTAGCGTCATTCCAGAATTTGAAAAGGTTCTGGATATCGATATCAAGGCTGCAGCAGAAGCCGCGCTCGGCAAGGAGCTGACGCAGAATCTTCTTTCCGTGGTCTTTGACTACGACGGAAACCTTTGGTTTGCAACGGGCGGCTTCCGTATCTACCCCGAGCGCCAGCAGCAGGGCGTTCTCGGCTACATTGCCCGTCCGGCCATCGATGCGATTTTAAGCGGCGAACAGACGGATCTTTCGAAGGCAGTCTTCGTCTACGAGCTGACGCCCGGCGAGGGTGCGGAAAACGGCATCGCCGCTTCCCGTGACGGCGCAGTCATTCTGACCAATATGAACTGCTATCTGCTGCGCGCCGACAATGGCGTGGACGTTGCGTGGTGCACGCCGTATGAGAGCGTTGGTGCAAAGGTCAGCGGTGAAGGCGATAAGACCACCGGCGGCGGTCTTGCATGGGGCGGCGGTTGCTCGCCCACGCTGACGCCGAACCTTGTGATGTTCACCGACAACGCAGACCCCGTGAAGCTTCTTGCGCTCGACATGAAGACCGGTGAGGTCGTAGCCAGTATGCCGGTTTTGGATGATCTGCCCGAGGGGTATCAGGTGGCGGTTGAGAACTCTGCGATCGTCTATGACGACGGTGAAGGCACGGTCAGCACGATTGTCTGCAACTGGTTCGGCGCGGGCAACGCAGGTCTTGCCGACCCCAACAGCGACTCCTCGATTCAGAGCTATGCCAACATTTATGACCAGAACTGGCTGATGAAGGGTAATGTTATGATTGCCCCGGGTATCGAGCGCGTGGACACCGTGAAAACCGATAGCGGCTATGAGATGAAGAGCATCTGGTCTCGAAATGACCTGAGCGATACATCGATTCTCAAGCTCTCCACCGCGACGGGCTATATCTACGGCTATGTGCAGGATCTGACCACCGGGATGTGGCAGTACATCATTCTGGACTTTGAGACCGGCGAGACCGTCTTTGCGATGGACGTTTCCAACAGGTTTGGCTACAACAACATGGCCATCGGGATGTACGCCGGAAACAGCGGCAACGCACTCTACTGCCCGACGGGCTATATGGAGCTGCTGCGCTTACAGGATCGCTTTGTGTATCTGCCGGAGATGCCGTATCGTGAGGTAGACTTAGACAAGGCGGCAAGAAATATCCTTTCGCAGGAGCAGTTTGAACTTGACGGCGGCGAAGGTACGGTCGCCAGCTGGAGCAACAGCGTGAGCATCCGCAACGTCCACCCCAACACCACGGTTGCGTTCCGTATGAACAATCTGTCTGGCAGCGCTTCCGACCTGAGCCTCTACGCCTACGGCACGGACGGCAAGCTGGCGAAGGTCGCTTCTGAGCTATGGTCGATCACGGATGAGACCGGTGAGGCTGTGACGGAACTCACCGACGGAACGCTCTATGAAGTGCGCATCACTGTCGCCGACGGTGGTGAACTCGACCTGAGTGAAGTGGAAAAGGAGATCAAGTTCTCCTGCGTACTTGGGAAATAAATCATTTCAGAATCCGGCGTTTTGAACGCCGGATTCCTTTTAAACAATCATATTCATTACGGAGGAAGTGCCCATGAAACGAATGATTGCGGCAGCACTCATGTTCTTATTGCTGCTTTCTGTCACCGCTTGCGACAAAGCGTCATCTAAAGAATCCACACCGCTGAATGCCGAAAGCAAAGCTGCAACAGAAATTACAGCGCAGGCCAACGCCGAGGTCTATCAGCTGCTCGATTTTGACGACGAGCAGGAGGCTGAATTTGCAGGCCGCGGCCTCATCTTCGCGCCGGACTCGCTCGTCATCCAGGCCGAAAACGGCATGACGATCTGGTCGCAGGACGCGTATGACTTCGTGCGGGAAAGCGGCGATGCGCCCACGTCTGCAAACCCAAGCCTCTGGCGCAACACGCAGTACAACGCCCGTTACGGCCTGTTTGAGGTCACGGACGGCATCTATCAGGTGCGCGGCTATGATATTTCGAACATCACCTTCGTCCGCAGTGAAAACGGCTGGATCATCATGGATTGCGGCAGCAGCCGCTATACTGCGTCCGAGGCACTGAAGCTCTTCCGTGAGCAGATGGGCGATGACCGCATTGTCGCTGTCATTATTAGTCATGCGCATGTCGACCACTACGGCGGCATCGAGGGGCTGATCGGCACAGAAGATGTGGCGGACGCATCGCTTCCGCTGGACGAGCAAATTGCCTCAGGCAAGACAGCCATCATCGTGCCGCAGGGCTTTGCTGACGCGGTCATGAAGGAAAACGTCTTGGTCGGGACGGCGATGAAGCGCCGCGCGATCTACCAGTACGGCAGTTTCCTGCCGTACTGCGAGCAGGGACGGCTTTCCGTCGGTATCGGTCTGACCGTCGTGCAGGGCGGCACGGGCTATCTCGCACCGACATATGAGGTCACCGACACACTCTTTGAGACGGAAATTGACGGCGTGAAGGCTGTCTTCCAGCTGACGCCGGGCACGGAGTCTCCCGCGGAGATGAATACATATTTCCCTGACAAACAGGCGCTCTGGATGGCGGAAAACTGCACCGGCACGATGCACAACCTCTACACGTTGCGCGGCGCAGAGGTACGCGACGCCAACGACTGGGCGCGGTACATCACGCAGGCGCAGACGCTCTTTTCGGACGCGGAGGTTGTGTTCCAGTCACACAACTGGCCGCACTGGGGAGCCGATGTGGTGCAGGAATATCTAACCAATACCGCCGCTGTCTATAAATTCATCCACGACCAGACACTTTTGTACATCAATCAGGGCTACACCGCGACGGAGATCGCCGCCACGATCGAGTTGCCGGAGGCTTTGGATAAGGTCTGGTACACGCGGCAGTATTACGGCACGCTTCGCCACAATGTCCGCGCGGTATATCAGAAATACATGGGCTGGTATGATGCGAATCCCGTGCACCTGAACGAGCTGGAGCCGAGCGAATACGCGAAAAAGCTCGTAGAATATCTCGGCGATCCCGAAAAAGTGCTCGAACAGGCGCGCGCGGACTATGAGAAGGGCGAATACCAGTGGGTCGCGCAGATCACAAACACGCTCGTCTTCGCAGACTCTGAAAATATGGACGCGCGGTATCTCTGCGCGGACGCGCTCGAGCAGCTTGGCTATCAGGCGGAGTCCGGCGCGTGGCGCAACGCGTATCTCGCCGCAGCATATGAGCTGCGAAACGGTACAGGCAGCTATCCACAGGTCAGTAGCATCGGCGCCGGCACGACGGCGCAGGGCATGGATGCGCAGACAATGTTAGACTACATGGGTATCATGCTCGATACGGAAAAGCTTGCAGATACGTCCTTTACCATCCGGCTTAAGCTCACGGACGGCGAGGATTATTTCCTGAAGCTCCACCACGGCGTCCTGCTGTATTATAAGGACGATGGCACGGCGGAGGCCGACTTGACGCTCTCAACCGTCCGCACCGGCATTCTCGCCATTGCAAACAGTGATCAGGAAAATATCGCTAAGCTTGTCACAACAGAAAGTGGAGATATGACACTGTTTGAGGATCTGTGCACCAGTATGACCACACCGGAATTGTATTTTAATATTATCGAGCCATGATTACCGCTCATCTGACTATATCGTGTATGGCTTATTTTCAGGATATCTACCATTCCGATCTGAGCCACAGGGCCAGAGCGGTCTATATGTATCTCAAAGATCACATCGACAGTGGGGGGCGGTGCCGGTTGGGGATCCGGACCATAGCCGCCGAACTGGGTCTCTCCCGCTCCACGGTCAAGCGGGCGCTGGACGATCTCTACGGAGCCGGTCTGCTCACCAGAGAGCCGCGCTGGCGGGAGAACGGGAGCCTCAGCTCCAATCTATACCGACTATTATGAATTCAAAATAAAAGGTCCACCGCCAAGGGGAGAATTAGCCCTGGCGGTGGACCGAGGATAGGTTCATGATGAACCAGCCAGAAGATCCCACTCTAAGGAGAGACTAAGACAGAAGAGAATTGAGAGAGGAATAGAAATTACATCCAATGTCCTCGCAACTTTTGCGATGTATGACAAAGTATGCTCAACGAACTCATCAACCGCATCGGAAAGGAGAAAATCATACAATCTACTATAAGTTTGTGGGTGTGTTACAGTAATCTTCTCTTTACCAATTTGAGTGTTCATCATCTGTTGTGAATCGGTAGGGTGATCCCCACCTGAAAGACATCCTCTCCGGGGTAGAGATCCAGCGTCCCGCCGCGGCGCTCTACCGTCTCCCGCACTGAACTCAGGCCGATGCCACAGCGGACACCTCCTGCCTTGCGGGAGAGGATATGTCCCTCCGACCGGACAAACCGCCCGTCGTAGGTGTTCTCCACCAGAAGGAACAGTGTCCCCTCCGTGGCCCGGCTGGTGAGGGACAGCCGCCGCTCCCCCCGGCTCTGGCGCTGGCAGGCCTCCAGGGCGTTTTCCAGCAGGTTGCCCAGAACAGTACACCACTCCACGTCCACCAGAGGGACCCCCGCCGGAATGGTCAGAGCCAGGTCCGCCCGGATCTCCTGCCGCTGGGCGGCGGCGCTGTAATATTGCAGCAAAGCGTCCACCGGCGCCCGGTTGCAGAAACTGCCGGGGGACACCCCGGGCCGCCGTGCCAGAACGGAGGGGAAATCCTCCAGATAGCGCAGCAGCTCCCGGCGGTGTTCCTCGGTCTCCGGACGGCTCTCAATCTGTCCCGCCAGCTCCGTGATGGTACGCAGGTGCTGACGGAAGTCGTGGATGAGCCGTCGGTTTTCGTCGGAGCGCTGGGCGAGCTGGTCGGCGTACTCCACCTGCATGGCCAGCTGCCGCTCCATCTGCCGGTACTCCGCCGCGAAGGCCAGATTGAAGCGGTAGGCGCTGACGATGTCCCGCCAGAGGACATACCCAATGGTCAGCGTCATGGCAAAGCTGCCCCACTCACCGAACCAGCCGGTGACCACCGGCTCAAAGGCCGGCAGCAGCCGGTCCCAGAGAAGAAGCGTTGCATAGAAGGCGGCGGCGAAAAACAGCGGCGCGGCCTGGGGGACCTGCTGCCGGACCGCCCGGAGGGCCGCTCCCAACAGATAGACCGCGGAGCCAATTTTGAAGCAGAAAATCAGCAGGGAGAATGCTTTCATCACCGGGACCGTCAGGTATGGAGACAGCAGTCCGTAGGAGAGGGCTGCCAGGCAAAACAGCCAGCCCGCGATTTCCACCGTCAGGGCAACCGGTCGTCGAATCTGGCAGAGCCGGTTTTGCAGCGTTACCACCAGCACTACCATGGCATAACCCACGGAGATCTCCACGGCATACCAGGGCCGGGGCGGCAGGGCGGCGGCACTGTGCAGAATGGGGTAGGCGGTGAACAGCGATCCGGCCAGGCACAAAAGGGCGAAAAGCAGGGCGTTTTTGTGGCGCATCCGCACACCGAAATAGGCGGCCAGCGCCGCCCCCAGCACCCCGCACAGCGTCACGCACACCGCCAGTCCCAGCCGCAGCCCCCGGCTGAGGTTGACCGCCAGAGGCGTACCCAGAGCCGGGGGATAGACCAGCCCGCTGTAAAAGTGGGAGTCATCCCGCACCGCCAGCAGGATGGTGGTGAGACCGCTCCCTGTGAAGGTGACCATGCGGTTCTGGGTGCGGGGCTGGTAGTGCTCCAAGTCCGGTTCTCCCACCTGCAATTCCAGATTTCCATTGAGATAGAGCCGATAGGCGGAGTAGATCTCCGGCAGTTCCAGGCCGTATTGGGCGGGCTTCTCCGGAAGCTCCAGGGTCAGCACATAGGTCCCACAGCCATGGGGCGTCACCCCGTCCGGCTGGTCAAAGCGGGTGCGTTCCCCGATAGAGGTGTAGATCATGTAGTGTTCCGTGCCGTGTGCCGTCCACTCCTCCGGGGTGAGAAGCACGCCGGGGTAGAAAGCCCAGTCGTGGATGAGGAAGTGGAGGTCGGTCTGCTCCAGTTCCTCATCCGTCAGGGTCAGCAGGCCGTCCATAGGCTGGGCGCCGGGGCGGGTATATTTGTTGTCCCAGGCATACAGGCTCAGGCACAGGGCGGAGCCCAGCACCACGGCCAGCAGCAGGGCCAGCAGCTGACGGTGGACAGGCTTCATCGCCGCCACCTCCTCCAGAGAAGGGCTCCAAGGCCAACCAGCACCGCCCCGCCCAGGAGAACCAGAGCAGCGGAGAGGACTGTTGCCCGTTTAGGCAGAGACGGCTCGGGCAGTTCTTCAGGTTCCTGAGATGCAGGAGCCTGCTCCGGGAGTTCGGGCTCCGGGCTGTCCGAAGGGGCGGCAGGCTCCCTGGCGGTCTGCTCCGACGAGTCAGACGGCTGTGTGGACACGGCACAGGACTTCGTCTGCGCGGGAACGGCGGCCCCTGCTTCTTCCTCTGCTGTGACTGGTTCCTCCGACTGGGCGGCGGGGAGTGCATCCGGCACGGGTTCCGTCTCCGACTGCTCGGTCAGCATCTCTGACAGGGTGTACCGGCCCGTATGCCGGATAGGAAAGAACGCGATGCCCCGCTCGGCATCCAGTGTTCCGGCAGCGGCCGTACCATCTTCCCCCGTCAGCACGAGGACAGCTCCATCCTGTTCCAGCGTGACCGGCAGCATCACCTCACAGTCCGGAAAATCGGATATTCCCCGCCCGTCCACCTCCACAGTGAGGGAAAAGCCGTCCTCCGTGGGAAACAACTCAATGTAAAAGACGCTGTCAGCATGGAGGGAAAGAGCGTCTAAGGCGGCGTCAGACAGGGTGAGGGTCACCCCCTGCTTGGAAAAGCGCACCGGCCCCACCTGGGCCATGGTCAGCACCCGGGCCCCGGACAGCAGGCTTTCGGTCTCCGTCACCCGCTCCTGAAAGGGCTCCGGTTTTGAAGCCTCCGAATCTTCCTCTGGCGGCTCCGGGCGGCGGGGCGGATCCTCCTCCGGCTCCCATGGCTCCGGGGCGGCATCGGTATGGTCATTTCCGGTGTCAGCGGGAGGCTGGACGATGTCCTGGGGCGGATTTCCGCCGGTGTCCCCGCCGTCCCGGTCCCCGTCGTGGTAGCCCTCCAGCACGATCTCGTCGGCGTAGAGAAAGGATAAGATTCCCGTCTGTCCGCCATCGTAGTCGGCCTGGATGCGGTAATGGCACCCCGTATTCAGAAGATCGGTGAACAGGGACAGCTGGGTTTCATCCCAGTAGGCTCCGTCCGTAATCTCCTCCCACGGCCCGCCATCCTCCGACAGCCATACGCGCACAGCAGCCAGATCGCCGGGTGGGGCCACCCAGGGAAAGACCAGTGCCCCCCGTGCGGCCAGAAGGCAGTTGAGTTCCGGCCTGCCCTGCTGCTGGACGGAGACGGGAACGGTGATCTGGGGCAGAACAAGCCCATCCCCAAAGACCGTGTTTTCCGGCAGGAGCACCGTGCCCACCGCCAGATAGACCCCCACGGTCTGGAATTCCACGCCGGAGAAGTCCCACTCGATGGCGGCGGTCACGGTTTTCCCACTCTCCGTTTCGCATTGGAGGGTATAGGGGGAGAAGCAAAATTTCTCCTCCAGAACCTCCAAAGCACTGCCCAGGGGCAGGGCAAATGCGTCAGTATAGGGGTACCAGGATTCCACTGCGGTGATGACCTCCGGGGACTGATCCTCCACCGTGACCGGGATGTACAGTGCCCCCGGCACACCCTCGGCGAGGACGTAGCCCTCGGGCAGCTCGATCCGTCCCACCGCCTGATAAGTCCCGGTCTTGGTTTGGTCGATGTCGCCAAAATCCCAGGCCACGCCCAGGGGTTCCTGCCGGCTCTCCTCCCCCGCCGTTACAAGGGCGGTCACCGATTGATGCTGAACCGCCAGCCTGTATAGCGGCTCCAGATCGTCGTCGCTGTTGCCCGTCTGCTGCACCGGGAGGGTAACGGCGGGCAGAGCGGGCAGACCGTCTCCAGCAAAGCCGGTCACGACGGCGGAGATCATGGGCGCAGGCTGCGGGGGTTCCTCCGGTTCCGGCGCAGGCAGGCCACCCTCCGGCAGACCGCTTTCTTCTGTGGCCGCAGGCGGCGGGGTCTCAGGTTCTGCGGCATAGGCGGGCCAAGCGCCGCTCAGGGTCAGGAGCAACACCAGCAGTAGGGCGGTCCCTCTGTCTCTTTTCCTCATTGTGGTTCCCTCATTCTTCCAAACATATAGGCCCGGTATTGGGCCAGGATCTCCCGCCTGCGCCGGGGGGCGATGGGCAGGATGCTCCCGTCGTCCAGACGCAGCTCGTCCCCCGTCTGGGCGGCGATGTGGTCCATGTTCACCAACACTCCCTTGAAACACAGGAGAAACCGCCGGTCCCGCTCCAGCGGGGCGGCCGCGGCGGAAAAGCTGCGGCCCAGGGGCAGGTCTCCCCGGGTGGTGTGCAGCACCACGCTGCGCTGCTGTACCTCCAGATACCGGATCTGACGGGTGTCCACCTCCAACGTCCGCCCCTCCACCGTAACGGCAAGGGTGGGTACCTGGAGGGCCCGCCCCAGGCGGCAGTTGGTCATGGCCTGGGCAAAGTCCTCGTCCTTCACCGGCTTGATAAGGTAGTGGGCGCTGTTGAGGGAGAAGCCCTGGCGCATAAAGTCCTCGCTGGTGGTAAGAAAGACCAGCTTGCAGTCCATGTCCCTGGCCCGGAGGGTTTGGGCGGCCTCAATGCCGGTGATGCCGTCCATGTAAATGTCCATAAACACCAGATTGAACCGCTGGCCCTGCTCCAGAGCCGCAGAGAACGCTTCTCCGCTGGCAAAGGCAGTCAACTCGTATTCCAACCGTTCCCGGGCCATATAGTCCGCCAGCTTTTTCGCCAGCCACGCCCGGTCCCGCTCCAGATCATCCACCACGGCAATGCGGTATGGCGTCATATTGATCCCTCCCGTCCGCATAAAATCCCAGTTTCAGTATACCATAAATCCACCGGCCCGGACGTGTATTTCGCGCCAAAAAAATGCACTTCGTGCCAATGACCTTGCGCTTCCCTTGACAACCTGATACCGTATAGATGACACCAGACTGTGAAAGCCTGGTGTTTTTTATTTTCAAAATTAGTGGAAGGAGGTGCGCCCGGATGAAGCTGGCCATCTGTGCCCCGTTTATGGAGTCCGATCTGTGGCAGGAGCGGCTGCGGCGGGCTGCGCCCCGGGCGGCGCTGGAGTTTGACGAGTTCTACCGCCCGGAGGAGATCCGCTCCGTCCCCGGCTTCCGATATGATGCCGGGGTGGTGGCTATGAAGGGGGCGCGGGGGTTGGAACTGGCCACAGCCCTGCGGGAACGGTCTGCCGCCCTGCCCCTGCTGTGGCTCAGCGACGACGAGAAATTCGGCCTGGCGGCCTTTGACTTAGGGGCGGCCATGCTGCTTCCTCTGAACTGTACCGATCAGGAACTGGCCGATGGCCTGCGCCGGTGCGGAGTAAAAGAACGATGGGAGGCGATGGGATGATCGCGCTGATCTGTGACAGCTGGGAAAACTTCTGGAGGGAGGTGCTGTCCCCATGGGGAGAGATAAAAACCTTTTCCGACGGGGTGACGCTGGCATACTACCTGCAGCATGGCGGTCCCTGCGACCTGGCAGTGGTGGCGGTTGACGGGGCGGACGGCATGAACTACTGCGACTACGCCCGGCATATACGCCCCGGAGTCCGGGTGCTGTGGGTGACCCAGGATGCGGATTTTGCCCCCCGCAGTCAGCGCATGGGAGCAGATGGCTTCCTGGTCAAGCCCCTACCCCGGGGCGAGCCGGAAAATACCCTGCACCGCATCCTGGGCCCGCCCGGCAGCGCCGGGTGACCACACGCAAAACCCATTGGCAAGGGGGAACCCCCTTGCCCCCGGAGGGGTCCCTCCGGGGGCTGATCCCTCTTGTGCCACATTTTTATATGGAGGCGATCTGATGAAGCTGGGCAAAGTAGACCGCTTTGATAACGGCGTATTTTGTGCCTATGCCATGCAGCGGGATGGGCCTTATGATGCTGTGGTGGTCATGGAGGACGGAGCCAGGGGGATGAATTTCTGCATGAGCATACGGGGGTACAGCAAGGAGGTCCCTCTCCTGTGGATCAGCGACCAGGCAGAGTTTGAACCCCAAAGCCGCAGAATGCAGGCGGACACCTTTTTGGTAAAGCCTGTGACGGAATATCAGCTGGGGGAGGCAGTCTCCCAGCTGCTTCAGAACACAGCGAGAAGGAACAAACAACGTGAGGAGGATGAATAAAATGAAATGGAAATGGAAACGGAAACGGCTGGCCGCATTTTTACTGGCGGCGGCAATGATTTTTACGATGCCGGGCATTCCGGCATTTGCGGTGGAAGCGGGTGCGTCCGCCGTCCATACGGGGTTGTGCAAGCATCACCCGGAACATACAGAGGACTGCGGATATACGGAAGGAACCGAAGGGGCAGCCTGTGAACATGAGCATACTGAGGATTGCTACACCCTTGTGAAGAAGTGTGTCCATGAACATGACGAAAGCTGTTACCCTGTTTTGGAAGGCAGCGTATCGGAAAATACGGCGACCCCATCTGAAGCAGAGGAGGCCCAGCCGACCGAATGTACCCATGAATGCAGTGAGGAAAGCGGCTGCATCACAAAAGAATTAAGCTGTCCCCATGAACGCGGCGAGCATGACGGTAGCTGCGGCTACATCCCGGCCACAGAGGGGACGCCCTGCGGGTATACCTGCGAGCAGTGCAATTCCCAGGACAGCGGCCTTGTTCCCGGCGTGTCCGGGAATGCTCCGGCGGAGTGTATCTGCGAAACCCGCTGTGAGCAGGGGGCGGTCAATCCCGACTGCCCGGTCTGCTCTGCGGAAGATGCAGACCTGACAGCCTGCAAAGGCACAGCGGAAGCCGCCTGCATCTGTGAGAAATTATGCGGCGCTGATGCTGTGAACCCTGACTGCACCGTCTGCTCTGCTAAGGGTGCAGACCTCTCCGCCTGCCTTGGAAAAGAGGAGGCGGTGCTGGCTGTGCAGGCACTCATTGACGCCCTGCCTGAAACAGTCACGGAGGACAATGCGACCGAAATTGAGGAGCAGCTGAAGGCCATTGATGCAGAAATAGAGGCCCTCACCGATGAGCAGGCCGCCAAGCTGGACATGACGCGCTATAATGCCGTTTGTGCGGCGCTGGCTGCGTTTGCGCTGCCGCAGGCCGACCATACCCACTGCGTCTGCGGCGGGAATGGAGATGTCAACGGACACGAACATGATACTGCTGTAACATGGACAACTGCCGATTCCCTGCCTGATTCTCCTGGTAACTATTATCTGACGAAGTCCGTGTCGGGCGACTGGACTGTGCCAACGGGCGAGGTCAACCTCTGCCTGAACGGGCAGACGATCAACGGCAAAATCACCGTCGGCAGCGGCGCGACGCTGACGCTGACCGACTGCACCGGCACGGGCGAGCTCCAGGGCAGCAAAAGCGGGAGCGGCGTGTCCATCAACGGCGGCACATTCAACCTCTATGGGGGCACGATTACCGGCTTTGTAAACGGTGTAGAGATTGGCTCACATAATGACATTAAGACTGGCTCGTCCTTTACCATGTATGGCGGTGCGATTACCGGTAATGAAGCAGACAGCGGCGGCGGCGGAGGTGTGTTCCTTATCGGCACGACGAACTACAAGGTCACAGCGCCGAGCTTCACCATGCACGGCGGCACCATCTCCAACAACACCGCGGGTGCGTCCGACGGCGGTGGCGGCGGCGTCTATGTGGGTGAGAAGTGCAGCTTCACCATGGACGGCGGCACCATCACCGGCAACACGGCCACCAACGGCAACGGCGGCGGGATCTATATCCACTTTAACGCCGGCAGTGTTTCGATCTCCAACGCCACGATCACCGGCAACAAGGCGTCCGCCACGGGGAATACAAGTTATGGCCACGGGGGCGGCATTTATTCGCAGAGAGGGGTAACCGTCAAGAATGTGACGATCACCGGAAACAACAGCACCTATGAGGGCGGCGGCATCTATGGAAAGGGCGCTATTACCCTCACCGATGCTACCGTTACCGGCAACAATCAATATGACGTTTACTACGACGGAGGGGAAAGCACAACTCCTGAGCTCACTGTTTCCGGCTTGGTGAAGGCCGGTTATTACGCCAATTTTGATTGGAAGCTGCCCATTCTTGTATCAGGCGCATTGAGTAAGGATTCGGTCATCCATGTGGGCGTGCGTGAAGGCATAAAGCCCGGTTACGGCACATCACTGGCCATCGCCGAACCGGCAAACGGCGTGACGCTCAGCGCCGAAAACTTCAAGGCGGACGCCGCCGACAGCGTGACCAGTCTGGGCGAGGGCGGCAAGGTCTATCTCTCCCTCTGCGATCATGTAATGGACCAGACCGGCTACACCTGCAGCAAGTGCGGGACGACATTCGACGCGCGCGTGGGCGAGAGCGCCTATTATCAGACACTTGCGGAGGCGTTTCTGAAGGCGTGGACTGGCAGCACGATAACACTGATGCGGGATGTGAACCTTAATGGAAGTTGCTCCGCCTCCGATACTATAACGCTGGATCTGCATGGAAAGACGATCACCAGCGGGGATAAGTTCTTCAATGTCAACGAAAAACTGACGGTCAAGGATTCCAGCGAGGGCGGCGGAACGCAGACGCTCAATGTCAAGTTTTCGGTTAGGTCCAACGGAACGCTGGCGGTTGACGACTCCTACACCGGCGAGATTTCGCGCGTGGAGCTGCAGACCGGCGGCGCGCTGGAAGCTTACACCGGTACGATTCAGGAACTGCTCCTGGGAAAGGGTAATGGAACCGGTTATAGCGTGAAGTTGTGGAAGGATAACGCCCACTGCTGCACTGTCAAAACAATTACGCTGGCCGAGAATGCTGACCAGAACCTTACCGTCGGCGGCCTGCTGGAAACCAACCATGCAAAGTGCGAACTGTACGGCGAAAAGGGCGGTATATGGAGCATCGTTCCCAAGACGAAAAAAATCTCCGAACTGACCGGCTATACAGCGTACAAGGTGCAGTTCCCGGAGTGCGTCCATCAGTGTGACAATGATACGGTAGAAAAGCCTGTGTGCTCCAAATGCGGCAAGGTGCTGGTCGTTAAGATAACAGCCACTGCTTCCGATGGCAAAACAAGAACGGCCTGGTTCCCGGCGGACAGCGGTATCGAAAACGGGGACGGCTATGTAGAGGCCATCCAGACCTTGAACGGCTGGAGCGCCGAAGGGTACACTGATGCGACCCTGATGCCGCTCTGTGATGTACACGATGGCACCGGCGGTATCGGCATTAAGAGTGTCACCCTGACCGGAAAGCTTGCTGTGGACGGCGGAGAGCATCTCATCAATTCTACGACCATCGCCGCCGGCGCAGATGTGACCTTCAAAACCGGTCAATTCCGTCATATCACCATCAACGGCAAGGCGTCTTTCGTGGGCGGCACCTACCTGGGCATGGTGACTGCTTCCTCCGGCGCAGAGGCGGTCTTCAGCGGCGGTGCGTATCAATACCTGAAGGTCGAGGACGGCGGTACGGCAGTGGTGAAGGACTCAGCTGCGTTTGGTGAAGATGTTACGGTGACTAAAGGTACGCTGACTGTGGAAGGCGGCAGCTTTGGTGCTGCGGTTGTCGTCGAGGGCGACGGAACAATGAATGTGAACGGCGGCAGCTTTACCGGAACCGGCTATGATAGAGTGAAATATAGCGGCGGTGCGAAGGGAACGGTCTCCGGCGGCTCCTTTGCCGATCTTTACTTATATAGCAGCGGCACAGCTTGGCTTGCCGGAGGCAGCTTCACTAAGCTGAGCACAGCCGATTCCGGCGTGCTCAGCAGCCTGCTGGCGGATGGTGCGGCTTACTACGATCAGAGCGGTAACGCCATATCGGGCAGCGCAGTTTCAGAACTTAACAATGTGACTGTGAAGACCCATGCCCACACTGTGGATGAGAAAACCGGCATTTGCAGTGTCTGCGGCAAGCAGATGGCGGCGTCGCTGACCGTCGGCGGCACAACGAGCTGGTATTTGACCCTTGACGCGGCCATCAAGGCGGTCAATGAGGGAAACGGTGAAAAGACGCTCAAGCTGTATCAGGATGTTAAGACAGATGCTCCGTCCTATGAATTGACCCATGGGCCGGTAACGCTGGACGTGAATGGCAAAAAAGCCTCTGGTTTGATAATCACTATAAAAGGCATCCAGCTGACGGTCACCGGCACAGGTACGATCCGGGATGTGACGGCCAGTGGCAGCAGCGCTGTGGTGAAAAATTCCACGGTCAATATCAACTACATCACGGCCGAGAACGGCGGCAGGCTGGAGCTGGGCGGCGGCTCATACATGGGGCTGACCGTAAAAAACGATGGCAGCAGCGCCAGCCTGAGCGGCGGCACATATAACAAGATTGAATGGGGTAAACCTTATGTTCCGGCGAATGAATATCTGGCGGATGGATATGGCTATAAAACAAGCGAAGGCACATGGGATGATGGCACTGGCAGCGTAGGCAATGTAACTGTCACGCCAGTGCCCATCAAAAGTACAAAGGTCTATCCGAACAGCGAGACGGGCTACTCCGGCAGTACCTTCGACGCAAAGGACAGCACCTCTGTAACGCTGACAGTGTCGTTCACACCCGAGGAGAGTGCAGGCCTGACCTATATCTGGTGCAGATCCATCAATGATGAGTGGCGTTGGCTTACGAATCCTTATATTACGCAAGGCTTGACTGAGAAATATACCGGTGCCGGCAGCCAGACGCTCTCCATTACCGAATTGCCCGCAGGCCAGACATTTTCGTATAAAGTCCAGATTGTAACGGACGACGGCTATAAGTGCTTCAGCAAACCCTTTACCGTGAGCACCTGCGCCCACGACGGAGATAAAACCTTGCAGCATGATGAAACGCATCACTGGTATGTCTGTGGAAAGTGCGGTGCGGAACTTGACAGAGCAGAGCACAGTGGCGGCACAGCGACCTGTACCGCGAAGGCGGTATGCAGCACCTGCCAAACCGCCTACGGGGAGCTGGGAGGCCATACATTAACAAAGCATGATGCCGTAGATGCCACCTGTACCGCACCCGGCAATGTGGAATACTGGCACTGCTCTGTTTGCGGCAAGAATTTTTCGGATGCCTCTGGGGCAGCGGAGATCGATCATGTTACAGTGGACGCTCTAAACCATAACTGGGGTGTGTGGACTTCCAATGACAACGGCACCCATACCCGCACCTGTCAGCGGGACAACCGCCATACGGAAACAGAAAACTGCTCCGGCGGCTCCGCCACTTGCACGAACGCAGCTATCTGCACAAGCTGTGGAGGTTCCTATGGGGAAGAGCTGGGTCATGACTGGGGCGAATGGAAAAACACCGGCAACGCCCAGCAGCATACCCGCACTTGTCAGCGGGATCAGAGCCATACCGAAACCGCCGCCCATACTCCAGGCACTCCGGCCAACTGTACCACCCCGCAGACTTGTACGGCGTGCGGCTATGAAATCACACCCGCTAACAATAACCATGATTGGAATGCGTGGGAATCCAATGGAGATGGAACGCATACCCATACCTGCAAAAACGACAGCAGTCATACAGAAACCACAAATTGTTCCGGAGGCTCCGCCACCTGTGAGGCGCAGGCAGTCTGCGACGTCTGCCATATGGTGTATGGCGAGCTTGCACCCCATACACTGACCCATACTCCCGCAGTGGACGCTACCTGTACCACTCCCGGCAATGTGGAATACTGGCACTGCTCTGTCTGTAACAAGAATTTCTCAGATTCTGAAGGGAAAGGAGAACTCACAGAGATCACCAGTCCGGCTCTGAACCATAACTGGGGTGCGTGGGAGAAAGTAAGTGAGACCCAGCATCAGCGGATCTGTCAAAACGACGGTTCCCACAAGGAGACCGGAGACCACACCCCGGGCACTGCCGCCACCTGCAAGGCTCCGGCGAACTGTTCCATTTGCGGACAGCCCTACGGGGAAAAGAATCCGAGTAACCATACGGGTGGAACAGAGGTGCGGAATCAAAAAGAAGCAACCACGACCACCGAGGGCTATACCGGTGATACCTATTGCTTAGGCTGTGGTGAGAAAATCGCCTCCGGTACGGTCATTCCCAAGCTGCCCAGCAGCGGCGGTGGAAGCAGTAGCGGCGGAGGCGGCGGTTCTTCCACCCCGTCCGTCACGGTCCCAGTGTCCTCCGACCACGGCGGAACCAAACTCAGCGCCACGATCTCCGGCAGCACCGCCACTGTGTCCGTCAGCGGAAAGGAAATCGACAAAGTCATTGCCGATGGGGCAAAGTCGGTGACGGTAGATCTCTCCGGGCTTTCCAAGGTAGACAGCGTGAAGCTGCCCGCCTCGGTCATTGCCAAAACCGAAGATGCTGAGGACACAGGACTGACGATCCGGCTCCCTGATGGCGCCGTGGAACTGGACGAAGCGGCGCTGGAATCCATCGCCACCGGCAAAACCTTGACCGTCTCCGTCCAGCAGGCCAAGTTGACCAACGCTCAACAGGAGGCTGTCAGCTCGCTGGCTCAGGTGGCCGTGGTGGTGGACGTGGACATCGTAGTCGGGACGGTGAAGCAGTCCGCCTTCGGCGGTGGGCGGCTGACCATCTCCATCCCCTACATCCCTGAGAAGGGCGAGGACACGTCCACGCTGGCGGTCTGGTATATCCGGGACGACGGCTCCATTGAGAACAAGGGCGGCAGCTATGATGCCAAAAGCGGCTGCTTCGTCTTTGAGACTGACCACCTCTCCCGCTACCTGCTGGTCCACACCGAACAGGTCATGGGTTTCACCGATGTACCCGCAAATTCCTGGTACGCCGGTGCGGTGGCATGGGCGGTGGAGCAGGGAATCACTTCCGGCACGTCGGACACCACCTTCAGTCCCAACGTCTCCTGCACCCGGGCGCAGATGGTGACCTTCCTCTGGCGGGCCAGCGGCACCCCCGAGATAGGCGGGACTAATCTCTTCTCCGATGTGAGTTCCGATGCCTACTACTGTGATGCGGTACTGTGGGCTGTG
>ENA-ORUW01000485-ORUW01000485.1-human-gut-metagenome-genome-assembly--contig:-NODE-485-length-39311-cov-33.312869_pt1 | contig 39311 bp, 27 predicted proteins | sample MGYA00242088_ERZ509227 | MGnify/ENA primary metagenome ERZ509227 (study PRJEB26280, sample SAMEA2338816) | human gut metagenome | biome: human gut; feature: human-associated habitat; material: faeces... | reverse complement strand
GCATGTTGATCGCACCCTCAAAGGCACCTGCGTCCATGGCCTCCAAAGCGGCGTCGAACGCATCGGCTTCCCCTCGCAGCCCTTCCTCGCATGACACTTCCGCCTTTTGGGCGGCGCTCAGCTCGGCGGGCAGCTCTATGTCCGCATCGTTCATCTTCAGCCGGTGCCACGTGGGGGCGGGCATCGCGTTCGCGTGTTCTATCGTGAGGGTTCCCATTATCCGATGGCCCCTTCCATTTCTAGCTTGATCAGGTTGTTCATCTCGACGGCGTACTCCAGCGGCAGCTCCTTGGAGACCGGGTTGGCAAAGCCGTTGACGATCATGGTACGGGCTTCTTCCTCCGAGATACCGCGGCTCATCAGGTAGAACACCTTGTCGTCGCCGATGCGGCCGATGGTGGCCTCGTGGCCGATGTCGACGTTCTTGGCGCGGATGTCCATGGCGGGAATAGTGTCGGAGCGGCTTTGGTCGTCGAGCATCAGCGACTGGCAGCTCACGGTTGCCTTGGAGCCCTCTGCCTTGGGCGTGGCCACGATGGAGCTGCGGAAGGTCTGGATGCCGCCACTCTTGGAGATGCCCTTGGTTTCGACGGTTGCCGAGGTCTCGGGCGCGTTGAGCACGACCTTGCAGCCGGTGTCGAGGTTCTGCCCGGCGCCGGCAAAGGTGATGCCGGTAAAGCTCGAGCGGGCGCGACGGCCGTTGAGCACGCTCATGGGGTAGAGGTAGCCCACGTGGCTGCCGAAGGAGCCGCTGATCCACTCGATGTCGCCGTCCTCGTCCACGCGCGCACGCTTGGTGTTGAGGTTGTACATGTTCTTGGACCAGTTCTCGATGGTCGAGTAGCGCAGGTGCGCACGCTTGCCCACAAAGAGCTCGACGGCGCCGGCGTGGAGGTTGGCCACGTTGTACTTGGGCGCAGAGCAACCCTCAATGAAGTGCAGGTCGGCATCGTCCTCGACGATGATGAGCGTGTGCTCAAATTGGCCGGCGCCCTTGGCGTTAAGGCGGAAGTAGCTCTGCAGCGGGAAATCGAGCTTGGTGCCCTTGGGCACGTAGACAAATGAGCCGCCCGACCATACGGCGCCGTGCAGGGCCGCAAACTTGTGGTCGGTGGGCGGGATGAGCGTCATAAACTTCTCGTGGATGAGCGGCTCCCACTGTGGATCGTGCAGGCCCTCCTCGATGCCGGAGTAGACGATGCCCATCTTGGACGCCGTGTCCTGCATGTTGTGGTAGACAAGCTCGGAATCGTACTGCGCGCCGACGCCCGCCAGGTAGCTGCGCTCGGCATCGGGGATACCCAGGCGCTCAAAGGTGTTCTTGATGTCGTCGGGCACCGACTCCCAGTCGTGCTTTTGGTCGGTGTTGGGCTTGACGTAGGTGACGATGTTGTCCATGTCCAGGCCCTCGATGGAGGGGCCCCACGTCGGGTCGGGAAAGCGGTTGAAGATCTCGAGGGACTTTAAGCGCAGGTCGAGCATCCATTGCGGCTCGTCCTTCTTGGCGCTGATCTCGCGCACGATGTCGGGCGTGATGCCGGCGTCGAGGCGCTCGAATCCCTCCTCGCCATAGGTGAAGTCGTAGAGGCTGCGGTCGATGTCCGCGACCTCGGTGCGGTTCTTGGTCATTGCGTCGCCCCTTTACGCCTGCTGCTCGGCAGCGGCGGCCTCGGCTTGGGCGCGCTGCTCGGCGGCTTCGCGCTCGAAGGTCTCAAAACCGTTCTTGTCGATCCAGGGGATCAGCGAGGCGTCGTCCTCGCGCACGATATGGCCCTTGACCATAACGTGGACGCGGTCGACATCCAGGTGCTCCAGGATGCGCGTGTTGTGCGTGATGATGAGCATGGAGCCGTCGCAGCTCTTGCGGTAGGCATCCATGCCGTGGCTGACGGTGGACAGGGCGTCGACGTCCAGGCCGGAGTCGGTTTCGTCCAGGATGGCGAGCTTGGGCTGCAGCAGCAGAAGCTGGAGCATCTCGACCTTCTTCTTCTCGCCGCCCGAGAAGCCTACGCCCAACTCGCGGTTGAGGTAGGCGGTATCCATGTTGAGCTCGGCCGCGAGCTCCTTGACGCGACGGCGGAACTCCTTGCCCTTCATCTCCAGGCCGGGGCGGCCGGCGATGCTGGCGCGCAAAAAGCTCGACAGTGGCACGCCCGGGATCTCGACTGGGGCCTGGAAGCTCAGGAACAGGCCGGCGCGCGAGCGCTTGTCGGTGGTGAGCTCGGTGATGTCCTGGCCGTCAAAGACGATGCGGCCGTCATTGACGGTATAGACGGGGTCGCCCATGACCAGGTGGCCAAGGGTGGATTTGCCGGCGCCGTTGGGGCCCATCAGCACGTGGGTCTCGCCGGCGGCGACGTTAAGGTTGACGTTGTGGAGGATGGTCTTCTCGTCCACGGAGGCGGTGAGACCTTCGATGGAAAGCAGCGGATTTGCGCTCATGCTGTCCCTCTCTGTATATGGTGTACTCATAGGTGTACTAAACCCTAGGAATCTTCTCGGAATAAAGTTACTATGGGTTCGGCGTTAGTCAAGGGAAAACCCGACTAATCCACTCGACTTTTCAAATTCTGGGACAAAATAACCTGTTGTGTTTGTCCCACTTACTTAAGATTTGGGACAAACAAACCTGGTTATGTTGTCCCAGGAACGATGGGAGGGTAGGTATGCTCATTTCTTCCAAGGGCCGCTATGCCCTCCGGCTGATGATCTACATCGCGGCGCTCGGTGACGCCGAGGGCAAGATTGCCTTGCGCGAGGTTGCCGACCGTGAGCATATCTCGCAAAAGTATTTGGAGCAGCTGGTTCGTCCGCTTATGAAGGCGGGCCTGCTTAAGAGCGTGCGCGGCAAGGGCGGCGGCTACATGATGGCCAAGGACCCGGCCGAGGTGCGTGCTGGCGACATCCTGCGCGCCGTCGAGGGCAGCACGGCTCCGGTGGCGTGCGACGGCATCGACAACAGCTGCGCCCGCAGTGATCTGTGCTCGACCGTCAAGTTCTGGCGCGGTCTGGACGACGTGATCGAAAAGTACGTCGACGGCGTGACGTTGGCCGACCTGGCCGCCGTTCCCGAGATCAACTTTGACATTAAGCTGTAGGTTGAGCGCAATTCCTTAAGATTTCGCGGAGGGTTGTTGCCGTTTACCGAGGGGTTGTTGTGCAACAACGGACGAGCTGCAATACTTACTTTTATCTTTGCAAACTGCACTTTAACTACACCAATGCAGGGAGGATCTTATGCAGCCCAAGCATTCTGCTATTGTCGCGGGCCTGACGCTGGCGCTTTCGTTTGGCGCCGTTTCCGCGCCGGCACCCGCCGCTGCCGAGGAGCCCACGCCGGGCGTTGCCTCGGATGCCACCGATATCGATAAGGGCCTTTACACCCAACAGTCTTTCTCGGGCGTGCTAAGGTCGGTCCAGGGCGTTTCGTTTGTCAACGTGACTCTCGAGATGAAGTACTTCACCAAATATGAGAGCCATGGCAACTATAACCAGGGCTTTTCGTATGGTGACGGCTACAACGCACTGGGCTATTACCAGTTCGACCGTCGTTGGTCGCTCATTCCGTTTATGAAGCAGGTCTACAACTACAACCCCGAAAAATACAGCATGCTCAAGGATGCGATTGATCGCGGCAGCGAGATTTCCAACGCGAGCAATGCCATGTATGAAAACGGCCAGCTCACCGAGTTGGGCCATATCGCTCAGGATGCCTTCCAAGGTGCGTACAACACCGATCCTGTTGAGTTCTCAGCACTTCAAGATGCGTATGCGTACAACTCGTACTATGCGGTGACCGAGGCGTGGCTCAAAAGCGGCTTGGGCATTGACATCTCCGGGCGCGCCGACTGTGTCAAGGGCATGGTGTGGAGCATCACCAACATGTGCGGCACCGGTGGATGCAGGGACTTTTTCCGCTGGGCGAATCTTTCCAACGATATGTCCGACCGCGAGTTTGTGACGGCGCTCTCCAATAGCGTGGTCAACAATGTCGCCACCAAGTTTTCGAGTCAGCCCCAGTATCATGAAGGCTGGAAGAATCGTTATAAGAATGAGCTAAAGGACTGCTTGGTCTATATCGCTGAGGACGAGGCAGCCGCTGCGACGCCCGTGCAGCCCGAGCCTACGCCGGCGCCCTCGCCGACACCTGATTCGAATGACGACTCGAGTGACGATGCCAACGATGACAGGATGGATGCGCCCTCGACCGATGCTGACGGTAATGGCTCTGCTGGTGGCACTACCAACGACGGCTCTACCTCGAACGGCTCTGCTGCGGGTGATTCGTCTCCAAGCTCTGCCGGCAATACGGACAGCGACGCTTCTGGTTCGACCGGCGCTGACACCTCTAACTCATCTACCGGCTCGAGCGATTCGTCCGTTGACACCGGCTCTAACAACGGCTCCGGCTCTGACACGACCCCTGATTCCGATGCTTCCAAGGATGACTCGAATAAGGCGCCGGACGCTCCCGTTGCTTCGCCGGACAAGAAGCCTTCTTTCTCCGAGCAGCTTGGTTCTACGCTGGGTTCTTCGCTGATGGCTGGCGTCAATAACGGCTCGACTCAGAACAAGGACAACTCTGATCAGGTTTCCACGGAAAAGACCGAGGCCGCAAAGGGCGACTCCAAGGACAAGGCTTCCGAGAAGACCGAATCCGATAAGGGTTCTAGCTCTGAGGGGAAGGACGACAAGTCCGCTCAGAAGAAGGACGAGGATAAGAAGTCTGAATCTGAGGAAAAGGACAAGAGTAAGACCGAGGACGGAAAGAAACAGTCCGAAGACGACGAGAGCGGTGCTGACAACCAGAACCAGGAGCAAAATGACTCCAAAACGGTGACCACCACGACCACGACGACTACAGCGACCAAGTCCTCGGGCGGCAACATGCCCAAGACGGGCGATCTGATTGTGATGGCGAGCCTTGCCAGTGCAAGCTTGGCCACACTGGGCGCTACGTCTATCGTAAGCGGTAAGCATAAGCTCGATCAGCAGAAGAAGGCTTCTGGGGAGGACGGCTCGGAGGAGTAGCCTCTCGGTTGCCAGATAACTAAAGAGTTGGGACGGGGTCCGGTGCGAATGCATCGGGCCCCATTTTGTTGCACAACGATTTGTTATGCCCCATCAAGGCCTTTGTTGCTACCGTTGCCCGATATGTTTGCGCGGCGATATCGGTACATGCGATGCGGTCATTACAATTGGCATCGTGCTGCGATTTAGGGGGAACGTTTTGGTGTCTGAACAGGCAAATGTTGATTGTGCTGCTGGCTTTGGTGTGCGCTTGATCGGCTGTGCCGACGATGCGACTTTGCCCATTGGCATGCACGACTATGCGGAGGCCATTGGTCGTTGCATACTGGTCGACAAAACCATGTTTATTGCCGATGTGTTGGATTGCGATGCGTCCGTTATGGTGTGCTGCCGACCCGAGGGTTTTGGCAAGAGCATGAACTTGTCGATGCTCAGGGCTTTTCTGGAGCGTCCAGCAGTCGGTCGCGCTGGTCAGCGTTTGTTTGCCGATGCTCAGATTTGGGATGCGGACGGCGGACGCTATCGGGATGAGTACGCTTGCTATCCGGTGATATCGCTGGACTTTTCTGGCGCTGCGAGGCGTGGCGCCGCTATTGCCGGCGTCGTGCGCGATGCTCTTTCGGGCGAGTGCGCCCGCCTGCTGGCGCTTTTGGAGGCTCCGGATTTAGCTCGAGACAAGGTGCGTCACATCGAACGCGTTGCGCGTGGCGTGGCGAGCGAGGACGAGGTCGCCTCGGTGCTTGGCGTGCTCATTGAGCTGCTGGAGATGGCCTGCGATGAGCAGGTTGTATTGCTCGTTGATGGGTACGACGCGGCGTGGTTGGGCCGTGCGAGCGCGAGGGTCGCTTCCGGCGCCGATCCGGCAGGGATATTTGATCGCGTGCTTTTCGAGGCCATTGCCACTGCGTGCGATTCGTTGCGGCTGACGTGTCTGATGGGGGAGTGTCCCGGCCCTGCCGAAGCGGCGCTTTCTTTGCATGGCTGCTCGTATTGTCTGGCGACGCCGCTGTCGGCGTGGTGTGACCGTTGGTTCGGCTTTTCGGATGCCGAGGTCGAGGCTCTGTTGAGTCATGCTGGACGCGAGGAATGCCTGGATGATGCGCGTGAATGGCTCGAGGGATATCGGTTTGGTAGGGCCTATTGCTCGAGTCCAGCGCGTGTGATCGGTTTTCTGGACCGAGGCTGCACGGCGCCCGTGCGTGCCGATCTGTATGGATATGCCGATTGCCTGAGTAGGGTAGTTGCCGGGTGGAATCTCGAGCGTCTTTCGGTCTTGTTCGATTTGCTCGAGGCCCACGGGCGCGCCGAGGTCCCGCTTTGTTTGGGCACTGCAGAGCCAGATGTCTCGCCTGACGATGGCATGTGGACAGCGCTATATCTGTCCGGTTTTCTCACGACGGATATGACTGAGGAGCCAGAGCATGGCGATCGCCTCCGTGCCTTGCGATTGCCCAATAAAGAGCTTCGCCAGGCCTTGCGTCTAGTGATTATTGAGTGGTTTGAGTGCGCTGCAGAAGACAATCGAGACGTCGATGCGTTTCGCGACGGGCTGTGCCATGGGAACGAGGATACCGTGAGGCGGGGGCTAAGCCGCATCTTGGGAGATGCGGGAATCGGTGCGACCGACCCAGATACACCGCTGCCATATCACCTACTCTTGCAAGGACTCTGCTTTGGATTGCCGGGCTATGCCAATCCTGCTTCGAGGCGAAAGTGTGGCGCGGATCGCTGGGACATCCAGGTTTTTCCTACGGGCGCCGTGTTCGACATAGCCGATACGATCGGTATGCTCGATGAACGTCCGCTGATAACGATTAACATGATGTATGACCCCGGTGTGGATGCGCTGGGCCTGGAATTGCTGGCCGTGCAGGCGCTGCTCGACATAGAGCGCGACGGCATCGACGAAATCCGTGTGCCGCGACCCGGCGTGGGTCGCATGCGCTGGGGATTCGGGTTTGACGGGCAGCGTGTGGCAGCGGTGTGCCAGCGGCTTTAAGCGCCGGGGTGTTTCCGGCTTCCGTTACTCGGTGTCCTTCAGGGGCGGCATGGGCTTCCAGTTGGGATCCTTAACGATCTTGCGGGCGTCCTTCATGCCACGGCGCAGCGCCGGAATACCGGTCTTAAAGCACTTGTCAACGGCGGCCAGGCGAATGAATTCCTTGCAGAAGGTCGCGGCGTTGCCCAGACGGAACAGCACGGGGTGGTAGTCGCCGTAGATCTGCATGTAGCGTGCCAGATAACCGCGGTTGCGCATGATGTAGTAGCGGTTGGTGTCGCTCGTAGAGTTGAGCTGGCGCTTGCCGGCGATGTCCCAGTTAGAGACGGCGCGGGCGCGCTTGAGCACCACGTCGGCAACAACGGCGGCGGGGAAGTGCTGGCTGGCCACGTAGCCATAGCAGGCATCGTCGCCGTAGATGAAGAATCGCGCATCGGGCAGGCCGATCTTGTCGACCACGCGGCGCGAGAACATGCCGCCCTCAAAGCATAGCTGGTTCATGGCGCGGTAGCCCTCGGGTCCCAGGTCCCACTTGGCGACAGGGTTGGGAATGCCGAGTGAAAGGATGAGTTGGTATTGCCAAAAGAAGGCGCCGCCGTCAAAGTCCAGGCGCGAACCCTGGATGACATCGTAGCGGTCGGTCCACTTGGCAAGACGCTCGATGCCTTCGGGGATGACGAGCACGTCGTCGTCCATCACCCAGAACCACTGGGCGCCCAGGTCGTAGGCGCACTTGGTGCCGGCGGAGAAGCCGCCCGCGCCGCCACCGTTTTCAAGCTGCGGCGCGTAGATAACGCGGTCGGTGCCGCCCTGCGCGTCAGGTTGCTCGGTGTCGATGCCCCATAGGTTGGCCAGGCGCTCGTTGAATGCGGTGCACATGGCCTCGGTCTCGCGCGAATTCTCGTTATCGACAATCACGATGCGCCAGGGCGTTGCCGTGAGCTCGGTCATAGAGTCGAACAAGTTGGCCAGGAGTTCCTGGCGCTTGTACGTAACGACGACGATGGCGAGCTTGTCGATGGGAGCGGGAAGGGTTGAAGGCATGGGGCAATATATCCTTTCACGCGCGGCGGGCGAGTGCTGCGCGGAAGCTATCGAATACGTCCTTGGGACTGTCCTATTGTAAAGGCTCGGCGCACCTTGACGGCAAGCTTTGAATAAAACGCAGGAACCTGCCACGGGTGTAGCGGCTTTAGCGTCTGACGGTAGCGTGTCTATTGCCGCTTGAGCTTGCGAGCGATAAGGCTTCTAGCTGCATCGATGATGAGAAGTGCCAGAGCAAAGATGATGCTAATGACGGTACCCGTGACGATACATATAACTGCCGGGCTGTTTTGGCTGACCAGTATGTTTGCGAGCAACGTATTGAAGACGGGACGCCACAGGCTACTGGTGAGCGACTGCATCACATAGAAACCGAGCGTGGCGGTCGATAAGGTGACGATGACACCTGCAGTCCGCGAATTGCCTGGGGCACTGCGTCGGGTAGCCGCAAAGAGCAGGGAGGCGGCAGCGAGGGCAAACGAGATCAGCGAGGTCGATTTGTAGGAGAGGATTGTCATCGCCGTGAGGTTGTCGGTGAAGGAGAGTGCTCCTTCCAGGATGATGGTGAGCACCAAAACCGTTACGAGCGAGCGCATGCCCAAGGCGCCCACCCTGTCCGAATCCATGACATCGGTAACGTCGCGGAGCAGTCCGCCGATCAAAAACGCGACTACGTACGTGGTAGCGCTCATGAGCTTTTGGAGCCAAGAAAACTCGCCGGCGCTTGTCGCACTCATGGCGGCCAAATACCCGTTAGCAACGAATGCGAGGATGCTAACGGCGATGACCGTCGTCGTGTAGCTCTTCTGGGAGAGTCGACTCTTAGCCAGTCCAAACCATGGCGCCATGAAGACCGTGGCGGCATAGACCCAGATAAACTCAAGGCCTAGCGTGTACCAGTAGTGCGTGTTGAGGGCAACATCGGGAATGGGGGAGACGACCGTGGACCATGCGAGCGCCGCGAGGCAATAAAACGCAGTGGGCAAGATGACCTTGCCCAGGCGCTGCGCCGTCCGTTGCATTTGCGACTTCCACGTTGCTCCACCGTTCCAAGCACGCGCGGCCGAAGCGATGAGAAAATAGCCCGAGATCATAAAGAAGACCTCGTTGGCCCAGCAGCCCAGCAGGTTGATAAAGCCGAGCGCGCCGGAGTAGGGGAACATCGCAAGTGGGGAATATTCCACGGCGCTGACGCAGGTCGCTTGGAAGGTCCACTGAAAGGTGTGGAACACCGCGATGCCGGCGACCGCGACCAAACGCAGCGCTTCGATGGGTATGTTGCGTGCGGCTTTGGGCTGCATGACGTCCTTTCTTATCGGTTTGCCTCTGCGAGCTCCATAGATTATATAAACGCCCGCTGGCGCGCTAACCCTTTGATACCATGAAACGACAGGTATTTCCTAAGGAGCACATTTGTCTACTAACGCCTCTGGCAGCGCTGTTCTGTCGCTGCTTATTCCCATTTACAATGTTCAGCGCTACCTGCGCGAGTGCCTCGATTCCGCCCTGGCGCAGACGCTCAAGGATATTGAGATCATCTGCATTAACGACGGGTCGACCGACAACTCGCCGGCGATTATCCGCGAGTATATGGAGCGCGATGGGCGCGTCAAGATGATCGACAAGGCCAACAGCGGCTACGGCGACTCGATGAACTACGGCCTGGAGATGGCGTGCGGGAAGTACGTGGGCATCCTTGAGTCCGATGACTTTATGGCGCCCGATGCGCTGGAGAAGCTTGTCTCGGCGGCAGATCGCAATAACGCCGACTTTGCGAAGGCGAACTTTGATTTCTACTGGTCTAAGCCCGAGGAGCGCCGTTCGCTGCACGAGATGTTTAAAGCCAAGGACTGCGGCAAGCCGGTGCACCCGAGCGATACGACGCAGTTCTTTAAGCAAAAGCCGTCGATTTGGTCGGCCGTGTACCGTCGCGATTTTCTTGAGCGCAACGGCATTACGTTCCTGCCGACTCCGGGAGCATCCTTTCAGGACACGTCATTCGCCTTTAAGGTGATCGCGTGCGCCGATAAGGCTGTTTACCTGCATGATGCCGTGTTGTCGTATCGCCAGGACAACGAGAATTCCTCGGTCAATTCTTCGGCTAAGGTCTTTTGCGTCAATACCGAGTATGCCGAGATTGAGCGTTGGATTCGAGAGGATTATGCCCGCGACCACGCAAGTGATGACGTCGCGCGCATGCTCAAGTTCAATCAGCTCATTAAGTACGATTCGTACATGTGGAACTACGTGCGCCTGGCGCCTAAGTTCTATAAGGAGTTCCTGGTTCAGATGGCCAAGGAGTTCCAAGCGGCCTTGGACGCCGGGGACTTTTCGCTTGACGACCTCAAGCCGTGGAAGCGCGCAAATCTCGCTGCCATCCTCAAAGATCCTGAGGGCTGGGTTGACGAGCATCCGAGTTTTGCGACGGATGGTGCCTTGGGGCGTGCTAAGTATTACGCCTCGGTTGGAGGCCCAGGCGTGGTCGCCGCTTTCCTCATCGAATCGCTGAGGGGGTAGGTCGACATGGGAGAGACTTTGACCCCCAAAGCGACCATTGTCGTTCCCGTCTACAATTCGTCGCGCTCCATTCAGCGATGCCTCGATTCGCTGTTGGCCCAGTCCGAGCGCTCGATTCAGGTTGTCTGCGTCAACGACGGTTCGACTGATGATTCGTTGAACGTGTTACGCCAGATCGCGCAGTCCGACGATCGCGTACTGGTGATTGACCAGGAAAACGCGGGCGTCTCGTGTGCTCGAAATACCGGTATCGATGCGGCCGAGGGCGAGACTGTCTTCTTTGTGGACGCCGACGATTACATCGATGCCCAGACGGTCGAGCGCGTGCTGCATGCCATGGAGTCGTCAGATGCCGAGGTCGTCGTTTTTGGCGGCGTCTGTGAACCTGCCGATGCTGCTCCCAAACGTGTCCAGCAACTCATGAGCCCCAAAGCTGGTACCTTCGGCGCCCGCGATCCTCAACTGCTGTTCCATTCGAATGCGCAGCCCTATGCCTGCCGTGCGGCTTTTTCGCGCGAGCTGCTCAATCGCGAAGGCATTCGCTTCGCCCCCGGTTTGGCTTTGGGCGAGGACGTCGTCTTCCAATTTGCGGCTTATGCGCTTGCCCGCAGGACCGTCGTCATGCCGGACAAGTTCTACCACTACGTGATGGAGAACGAATCGGCGACGCATGAGTTCAACAGCGCCGAGGCTCGTGCCAAAAAGCTTGACGCCCACATGAGGATGCTCGAGGAGGTCTTGGAGGACTGGGCGGCCTACGGTCTTTTGGACCTGTGTCCCGGCGAGCTGATCACCTGGTTCTTGGACCTTATCGTGTTTGATTTGGCGCGCTTGGATTCCGATGACTTCCATCGCGTGGCGGCTCGCGTCAACATGGACCTCACGACATTTTTGGGAACGGACTGGGCAGATATGCCTGCCAAGGGCGCCGTTTGCCGTGTTGCCCACAATTTCGTTGCGACGACCTCGGGCGTTTCGATGGTAGACGCCACGCTGTTCTATCTTTCGACTCGCGGTCTCAAAGCCTGCCTGGAGCGCTTTATCTAATTCCAAGCGCTGCCGCCCGCCGCAACTCGGCTGCTAAAATAACCCTGTTACACGCTATTCAACAGGAGGTTCTCTTGCAGAACTCTGATACCCCTAAAGTTTCGCTGCTTGTTCCCATCTGCAATGTTGAGCGCTACCTGCGCGAGTGCCTCGATTCCGCCGTGGCGCAGACGCTCAAGGACATCGAGATCATCTGCATCAACGACGGCTCCACCGATAGCTCACCAGATATCATCCGCGAGTACATGGAGCGCGACCCCCGTGTAAAGATGATCGACAAAGCCAACAGCGGCTACGGCGACTCGATGAACCGCGGCCTGGAGATGGCGCGCGGCGAGTACGTGGGCATCCTTGAGTCCGACGACTTTATGTTTGAGGATTCGCTCCAAAAGCTGGTCGCTAAGGCCGATGCTGAGCATGCCGATGTCGTTAAGGGCGACTTTTACCTGTATTGGTCCACGCCCAGCGAGCGCCGTGAGCTGTTTGGGGTTATCGACGAGCATATGACGGGCGCCGCGTATCGCCCCGTCGATCGCCCGGGCATCTTCTACCGCAAACCTTCCATTTGGTCGGCTATCTATCGGCGCGAGTTCCTCAACGACAATCAGATTCGGTTCCTTCCCACGCCGGGTGCCTCGTATCAGGACGCAGGCTTTAACTTTAAGGTTTGGGCTTGCGCCGAGCGTGCCGCGTTTATTGCGGACCCCATTTTGTGCTATCGCCAGGATAACGAGAAGAGCTCCGTTAATTCGCCCAACAAGGTGTTTTGCGTGTGCGACGAATATGCCGAGATGCAGCGATTTTTGACCGAGCGTCCCGAGCTCAAGGCTCAGCTCCAGGGCATTTTAATGCGCATGAAGGTCGATACGTACCGTTGGAATGATGAACGTCTGGTCGATGAACTGCGTGAGCAGTTTTGGAAGAAGGCATCTCCCGAGCTCAAGGCCGATTGGGATGCCGGTCGCTTTGACCTGTCGCTGTTCGATCCGCGTGGCGAGACCGACTTGCGCCTGATGGTCAAGTCGCCCCGCGCCTATATCGATTCGCGCTTTGACTTTAAGAAGCCGGGCAAGCTCAATACGTTTAAGCATTACTTTAAGATTGGCGGCCTGCCGCTGGTCTGGCGCGTGCTGACGTATCAGCGCACCTACGGCGACAACCCGCATCCCGATGACGTTCCGGCCGCACAGTAGGAGCGAGTGACTATGGCTACCCCCAAGATTTCCGTTGTCGTTCCCATCTATAACGTGGAGGAGTGCCTGGCCTGGTGCCTGGACTCCCTGCTTGCGCAGGACATGCCCGATTGGGAAGGCGTGCTGGTCAACGATGGCTCGCCGGACGGTTCGCGCGATATTGCGGCTGCCTATTGCGAAAAGGACGCGCGCTTTACGCTGGTCGATAAGGAGAACGGTGGCCTGTCGAGTGCACGTAATGCAGGCATCGCCGCGTCTACGGCGCCTATCGTCGCGTTTTTGGATTCCGACGACCGCTTTACGCCCGATGCATGCCGCGTGATCGTCGATGCCTTTGAGCGCGAGGATTGCGACGTGTTGACCTTTGGCGCGAATCCGTATCCGCTCGAGGCGGGGTATCCGTGGCTTAACTATGTGCTGAGCCCGCGCGATGTGTCGTTTGAAGGCTATAGCTCCGACCTGCTGTTTAAGGAAGCGTCTCGCCCCTTTGCCTGGCGCACCGCTTGCAAGCGTGAGTTTTTGCTGGGCAACGGGATCGTGTTCGACGAAACCGTCAAGTATGGCGAGGACCAGGTCTTCGATTTTGCCGTGTACGGTCGCTCGCGCAAGACCGCGCTTATTTCGAACAGGCTGTACGACTACCGCGTGGCGCGCAAGGGCTCGCTCATGGACACCATGCGCTATGACGACGAGACGCGCCTGCTGGAGCACGTGAAGATTTACTCCGCGGTGCTGGCTGACTGGCAGCGCGACGGTCTCGATGTACAGCACGCCGATGATCTGGCATATTTCCTGTGCGATCTGGTGCTTTACGACGCGCTCAGGTTGCTGGGCTCGGACTGTGGCAAGGTGTTTGCTGCCGTCGCCGCGGCCCTTGCCGGTTCTGCCGTAGGCAACGATGTCGCGCTCGCGCAATGTGCCCCGTCTGTTGCCGCTATGGTGCGTGCGGCGCTTACCAGCAAGGCCCCCAATGCCCGCGCATACAAAAAGCTCATGTTCGATTACGACGTCTTGAGGTTTGGGCGCCTGGGTGCCTGCAAACGCATGGCAGCGAACGCCCTGGGAAAGCGAGAAGTGTAGATGAGTATCAAGCGTTTGGCGCTTTGCCGCAGTCAGGGCCGTCTGTTTGTGCTGCTTCGTTTTGCCGGTCAGGATGTCGCCGCGCTTATTGAGCGGGAGGGTTCTCAAGCGTTTGCCCATGCGACGACGAGCGGTTTTTGTGTGCCGTCGCTGGTGCTCCCGGTCGATCATGGCCGTGTGCTGGCGCTTTGCCCTTCCGTTTCCGATTACGAGCGCGAGCTCGCCGTCTTGGTGCTTCCGTTTTTGGATGGCTCGTCGATGGATGTCGTTTTTGCATCCAGTGGCCAAAGGTTGGGCTCCATTCGCCTCGATAGCCGCGTGGCCAAGCTGGAATCCAAGATTAACTACAAAGCAAAGCCTGCTCTGTGTGCGCTTATCCGCGATGCGCAGCGCGGCGAGCGCTGCGGCTGCTACGAGATCGACGCCATTCGCTATTTGCCGGCAGACGCCGGCGCGGTGTGGCGCTATGAGGTTACGTGGGTGGGAGACTCCAAGTGCACCCCTGAGCTCCAGATCTTTGATACGCATATGAATGCCATCGATGTCACCGTTCATGTGTTTGAATCGCAGGCCGAAGTGCCGCAGCAGAACGGATGCCGCGTCAATAAAACGTATCTGAGCGTTGAGATGCCTCAGGATATACGAGATTTTGTCGCGATTGTGAGCGATCCCACAGAGCAGATCCAGAGCGGGTTTTGCGCCATGGATGGTCGCCTGTACAACGGCATGCTCGATGACAGTTGGAACCGCATGAAGGACGCGCGTGCAGACGACGCAGCTTATCGACGCTGGTTTGAGCAACATCGCGCAAAGCCGGGCGATTTGGCGTGCCAACGTGTCGCTTCGGCGGCCTTTGCCTATAGGCCGCTCGTGAGCATTGTGGTGCCGTGCTACAAGACTGATCGGGTCTACCTGCGCGAGCTGCTGGACTCGGTGCTAGCCCAGAGCTATGACAACTGGGAATTGCTGCTTATGGACGCCTCGCCCGAATGGGACGCGGTGGCCGACCTTGCGGTGGACGCCAATGACGAGCGCGTTTGTCGCATTGGGCTGCCCGGCAACGGCGGCATCGTGGTCAACACCAACGCGGGTATTGAGCAAGCGACGGGCGACTACATCGCGTTCTTGGACCATGACGACATTCTGGAACCGGACGCGTTATTCCAGTATGTTTCCGCGCTGAATAAGGCGGCCGAGGGCGAGCGTCCCCAGGTCCTGTTCTGCGACGAGGACATGTTCCAGAAAACGGGGGAGTGGGGTCAGCCTGTCTTTAAGACGCAGCTCAACGTCGACCTGCTCTATAGCCATAACTGCGTGACGCATTTCCTGATGGTGGAGAAGGCACTAATCAATCGTATTGGCACGTCCCCAGAAGACGTTGTGGGTGCCCAGGACTACGACCTGACGCTTCGCTGCCTTTCGGCGGGCGCACGGTTTGAGCATGTTGCGCACGTGCTGTATCACTGGCGCGTTCATCCGGGGTCGACCGCCGATGGCTCTGCCGATAGCAAGCCGTATGCTATTGAAGCCGGGCGCCTTGCGCTGCAGCGTCACTTTAACGAGCTGGGCATTTGCGGAACGGTCGAGGAGACCGAGATGCCGTTTGTCTATCGCATGCGCTATGCGCTGCCGGAGCCTGCGCCGCTGGTGAGCATTGTGATTCCCACCAAGGACCACGTTGAGACGCTCGATGCCTGTGTGATGTCGATTGCCCAGAAGGCCACGTATGCCAACTATGAGATCGTCTTGGTGGAGAACAACAGCGAAGCCCCGGATACGTTTGCGTATTACGAAACCCTGCCGGAACGCGTGGCTTCAGCATCAGGAGGCAAGGGCATCGCGCGCGTTGTGTACTGGCCGGGCGAGTTCAATTACTCTCAGATCATCAATTTTGGTGTGGAGCACGCTAAGGGCGACTACCTGTTGCTGCTCAACAACGATACCGAGGTTATAAGCCCGGACTTTATCGAAGAGATGATGAGCTATCTGCAGCGTCCCGATGCGGGAGTGGTGGGCGCCAAACTCTACTTTGCCGATCATCTGGTGCAGCATGCCGGCATTTTGGTTGGCGTGCGTGGCGCACTTGCCCATGCCAACCAGGACTTCTCGGCAAAGCGCGAGGGCTACTATAAGCGCGCCGTTCGCCCGAGCAACTTTAGCGCCGTAACGGGCGCCTGCCAGATGGTCCGACGCGACGTATTTGAGCAAGTCGGAGGCTATACCGAGGAATTCGCTGTTGGCTTTAACGACGCAGACTTTTGCCTGCGCGTGTGGGAGGCGGGCTACCGCACCATCTTTACGCCCTATGCCGAGCTGTACCACTACGAGTTCACCTCGCGCGGCAGGGAAGAGGCCAACGAGGAAAAGCTGCGCCGCTGGAAACGTGAACAGGCACTGTTCATTCAGCGCTGGCCGGAGTTCTTCTTGACGGGCGATCCGTGGTTGGGGCCGAACTTATCCGCTGAGGGCGAGTATTTCTCGATCTAGCGCGGAGTGATTCCGAGTTTGGGTAGCGATTCAGCAATCGTGTTGAGCTCATGTTGCTGTAGGTAGGCGGGATTGAGAGCTTCTTTTCTATAGGCTAGGTAGCTGTCTCTGGTCAGTTCCCTTAGCTGTTTAGTAAAGAACTGCTCCCAACTGAAGAACTTCTCGCAGTCGATGAAATCGGCAGGATGAAGGAGCATGTCTTGCGTTTCGACATCGTTGAAGAGTCCCGATCTCAGCACAAGCCATTCAAACGATTCCGGCAAAAAGAGCTCGATCTCCTTAAATCTTCTGAGCGAATAGACATAGGGCATCTCGGGCCCAAAAGCGGCCCCATCTGCAATTACGAGCAATTTTTGGGCTGGGGAGCTCAGAGCGGTTTCGTATATGTTTGATTTGCCACCGGCACTTACGCAGCGAATTTTACTTTTGGCGCACAGGACTTTAAAGAACTCATAGCCGGCATTGCTGTCTTCGACGATGACTTCTTCTGGCCGATCTCCATCGTAGAGCTCGTCTCCGTAAATGCGGTAGATAGAAGTGTACGTGCGTGTGTAGACAGGATATTTTGTTGTGGCCCTGTTGGTGTTTTTGAGGCCATAGATCTCATCCACGCTATAGGGGAGCTGGGGTAATTCGTCCCTCGCGACGATGACGTAGTAGTTGGAACTGTGTCGAGCTGCATGCTGGAATGCATGGCTCCTTACGAATTTTTGCGTATCGTCCACAAACACGATGCTGTTATCGATGCGACCGAGTTGCGCTTCCCAATCTTTGCCGCCGATGACGCGGCAGGGGGCTGCGCAATTAACGATAATCCCGCTTTGGGCTCCCAGGTTTTCGTATGCACGGAGGCTGTCTAACAGGGTGGTTTTGCCTGTTGCGCTTTTGCCTTGGATGATGGTGAGGTTTCGGCGAATGGTGAGTTTGACCTGAACTTTATTGGTCCTTACGGTCAGCTGGTATTCCCCTCTCATGCTCGAGCCTCCCTCAGACATTTTGCCGAGATAAGGACAAGCTCATCCATGGTATGAACAATCTGTCCGGAATTGATGACACGGGCTGTAAAACGCGCTTTGCCAAAATCCATCATATGGTAGAGGTTGATGGTGATGTCATGTTTGGAGGCGATGCGCAAGATCCAATAGGCGCAATTATCTCCGCAGGTTGAGGCGTTGTAGAGGTTTTGAGGCATAAAGAGCATCAGTAGAAGTGTTTTGGTGCCCGTTGATAGTTTCTCTGGCGGAATAACGCCAAGCACCTTGGTGTCAATTGCGTTTGCGCCAAGAACAGTGCCACTATCAATAGATTTGATAATGCGCTGTGACAGGGGATCTTGCAGCCAAGAGGGAGAATAGCTGTAATCAAAGAATGTTGACGTGTCATAAATCACATCGTCTCTGTCGCCGTAGTGAATGCTGAGCATTGTTCCTCCATGGTTGCCTGTTGCGACTACTTTACCATGTTGGGGTCGATTTCCCTCAAGCAGTGGGTAATGGGTCAATCAACATGTCTGTTAGAACGAACCGATGACTTTTACGGGTGTAACAGCTTTCTATCCTGCGGTAATTGCCTGTCTCGATATGTTGGATTTAGCGGGTCGAAACAAACGATATTCCGCGATAAGCTTATACATGTTTATATAAACCGATAATTCTCGATATAACTTACGATAGGAATATAAAGATGCGATTTGACATGAAACGACAGATTGAAATGCTTGAGACTCTTAAGAAGCCTTTCGTACGGGAGTATTTTTGCTAATGTCGAGAAATGCATTGGGATGTTGATTACAAAGCTGTAGCTGGAGGTAGACATGGCAATACTTCGAACTTCATGGTTAAACGAGCCCCTGCCGCAACAGGTTCTGGAAGACTCTAATTGGATGCGTGTAGTTCATTTTTTCCTGATTGAGTCTCCCTGCCCTGGTCAGAGTAATCGTAATAATAATGAGATTGATAAATGGGCGCCCGCCCCTTGGGTAGGGATTCGAAGCTTAAAGACTTCTCTAAATCAAGCTATATTTAGTCGCAGGGATGTCGATGTGATGCTTGTGGTAAGAAGCAAGAAAGAATTAGAGGGCACCTGCAAAAAGCTAAACTTAGATGAGTATTTTTACGAAAATGTTGATGATCAGCGCATGGCGTTTGTGAAAGTTAATTCGAAGGGCAATACGAGCAAATACATGAGTTTGTTTTATCACATAAGAAATGCTCTCGCGCATGGTCGTTTTGCATTTAAAACCGACACATTAGAGCGTTTTGTGTTTATTTTTGAGGATGGAACCGTTACATCCGATGGTAAGGAATTTGATTTGACAGCGCGAGGCGTCATTAGGCTTAATTCATTGGTCTTGGCGATTAATACCATACAAAAGGGACCTGGAAAAACGGTTGATATCGAAGAGAAAATCCTCGCAGCAATTAGCGATGGCATTAATACAAAGCGAAAAATTAAAGATGAACTTGGTATTACGGATAAGGACTGGTCTACATATAGTCAAGTACTTAAAAAAGAAGGAAAAATAGAATGCAGCCAGCACAAATGGTCAATTTGCAGCGGGGGCTAAACTGCCAATGGGTCGAACCCGTCGCCCCCTCCGCGGCCATTTCCCGGAGCGTCGCATCTATAATCTCCTGTAGGTCATCTTGTCTCTTGTTCACCTCAATGGCTCTCCTAACGCCGGTGTTGGCACCAACGGCGTAGCGGCGGCGGGGAGGCACGGCGGCCATCGTTCGGTGACCGGGATTGGTCAAAATCGTTTGACTATTAGTGGCTAGATCGCCCGGCGCTAATAGCGCATGCTAACCTCAAGTCCCGACCATCCCGCAGTCCAACTTTCTATTCGTAGCCCCACCAGAGTCAAACTTCTCAGAGAGAGGTTATTCAGGCGCCACAGAGAGGCTACGTGCAGTTTGCCCTGCCGGACCTAGATATCTATCTGCGAGAGAATGCCGAGGAGATTCTCGAACGGTTCTAGGTCAAGGTATTATTAGGTTTTGTTTTTACTTGGTGGCATTTTGGTAAAAATACGAGATTCCCGTATCGAATTTCTTCGCATTGTCCTTATGTGGACGGTAATGGCTCATCATTTTGTTGTTCACAACGCTGATTCTGTTTCCGTATTTCCTGGTTCGTTTACTAGGTTTTTCTACAATATCTTTTTCTATCCAATTGGAAGAACTGCGGTCGGCTGCTTTGTTGCCATAACAATCTGGTTTGTTGCGGGGAAAGCCGGATACTCCATTAAACAAGCTGTTAAACAGATAGCTTCAATCGAAGGCACGGTTCTCTTTTATAGTATTGCGCTGGGTTTTTTCTTCATGCTTCGCGGTGATATTCAAGTAAGCCCAACCAATTTGATAGATATTTTTGCACCAACTCTTACTGGTTCTAGTTGGTGGTTTGTGACCGTCTATGCTTGGCTTGTATTTTTGCTGCCCTTTATAATTCCGGCTTTGCATGCGTTGGGCAAGAAACTACATCTGTATCTAATAGTCTTTCTGGTCTCTGTCTTTGGATTCCTGCGCTATGTGCCGCTCTTTTGGATTCCCATCGACGGGCTACTAGTGGATTTTATTATAATTTGTGTTCTTGTTTGCTATATTCGCTGGTTTGTAGATTTGTCAACAGTGGATATACGGCGCTTGGTTGCTTGCTGCATTGCTTCCTTTGCTGGAGTTGCAATCTCGTTTTATGGTCAATTCCATTTTGATGGCTTGCTGGGCTCGACCTTTGCGAATTTGTATAACGGTTTTTTCGGTTCGCCGGCGTCTATTTTTTCGTTAGCTATAGCAATCTCGGTCTTGTTGATTGAATTAAAAATGCAGCATTTTTCCTCCCGTTTCGTTAGCGCTATCGCAAAACTTTGTTTTGCTACTTACCTTATTTCTGACTATGGGCCCATTCAAAGTTGGCTTTGGAGCTCGCTGTTTCCCTTTACGCGTGTAGGCGTTGGGCTGGGAATATTGCAGGTACTTCTTGTTCCAACGGTTGTGTTCGCGACCTGCTTAATGCTGGAAGGTCTCAGGAAGCCCTTGGTTGGTTTCTTCATGCGTCTTGTCGGTCCTTGCGATTTGTTAAATTAAGCTTTGTCGTAGAACCAAGATTTTTGACATTTTCTTCCGCATACGTGATTTGACGACGATCCCTCTACGCAGGTGATGGAACGATTGAGATTCCGAACCAGCGTTCTCTGGTTGTAGCGGATTGGTCGACAACCATCTTGGAAAGCGCGTCGTGGGCACGCAAGGCCTGTTATAGGCATGGTAACGCCCACGGTTGTTGCAACTAAGACGACTATCACCGAGACTGCTATTAAGAAGCCGATCGAGCCGAAGGCTGACGTGGTAACCGTTGCGAAGTTTTCTGAGACCGTCGATGATGATTCGGTTGGCATGCCTCTGGTGCTGGTGTTGTTGGAGGCGTTATTAATTGCTGTAGAGGCTTCGGTTTAAATCAAGGAATCGAACCGGTTTCCACACCAATAGAATGAGCTGGCCGCATATGACGTATCGATATGGGCATGGTATTGCGTTTTTTAATATGCGGCCACAAAGATGCCTTTTGCAAAGCGTGAGGGCTATCTTGCCCGTGCTGTGCGCCCGGGCAATTTCAGCGCCGTGACGGGCGCCTGCCAGATGGTCCAACGCGACGTATTTGAGCAGTTCGGAGGCTATAACGAGGAATTCGCCGTCGGTTTTAACGATGCAGACTTTTGCCTGCGTGCGTGGGAGGCGGGCTACCGCACCATCTTTACGCCCTATGCTGAGCTGTACCACTACGAGTTCACCTCGCGCGGCAGGGAAGAGGCCAACGAAGAAAAGATGTGTCGCTGGAAGCGTGAGCAAGTACTGTTCATGCAGCGCTGGCCAGAGTTCTTCCTTGATGGCGACCCTTGGCTGGGACCAAATTTGTCCTTTGACAGTGAGTGCTTCTCGCTTTAGAGCTAAGTTTGCTGTATTTCGCGGCCGCGTGCTTAAACGAATTACGACGAATTGCCTGCTTCAGGAAAATTTCGTATCACTGGTGCTTGTGTCGTTTGGGGCGCTGCTTATTGATTTAAAAATTTATGGTTTAACGCTGCGTCAATGGAAGAACGAAAAAGGCCATTGAGTACGCCTGCCTTCTTTTAATAGGAGCAGGTTACCATATACTTTTATAACAATTCGCTTGTATAACTGGACTTCCGATTCGGAAGAGATTGTAAGATAATTTAACCTTAGTATCATTATTTGTGATGGGGGATACGATATGAAAAAGGCATTGCGTGCCTCAACAGCGCTTTCTTTAGCTGCTCTCTTGACGATTTCACCCGTGATGAGTCCTGTAGCCGCTGCTTATGCTGCGAATAGCGTACAATCAGTGAATATTACATCAGATTCGGCGTCCGCAGACGGTGGTGTGGCTTCACGTGACGAGGGCGCTGCTGACGGAGAGATGACTGTCGAGCAGTCGTTGCCGGTGGATGTTGACGAGGCGGCTGATGAGGATTTCGGCGTGGATGCTTCTTTGGTTGAACCGCAAGCCGAATCGACTGATTCTTCTTTTCAATATATATATCTTGCCTACCCGAACCTTATCAGTGGGGCTGACCAAGTCGTCGCGTTTGCAACTCCTAATGACAGCGATACCATCGCCTCCGCAACGCTAAACTATGTGAGTGCCAACGGAGTTCAGGGAGCTGTTGACGCTTCCGCGCAGGCTGATAATTCTGCTGCATTTACATTCGGCTCGAAGCTAGATCCCAATACATACTTTCTTACTTCAATAACCTATGTTCTGCAGGGCGACGATGCTGAACATAAGATTGATCTCTCTGATAGGGATTATTCTTTTGCGGTTGTTGAGAGCTCTGCCAATTCCGAGGGCACTTCCGTTTACTATGCAGACGGTGAAGGCAATGCTGTTGAGGCCCAATCCATCAAGCAGGCGTTGGAATGTGCCGATTCACCGGACGGCATTTCTACCTATGCTGCACGCTCGGCTCGAAAAAACGTTCGGGTAATTGCCCTTGATGCTGGCCATGGCGGCACTGATCCCGGCGCGCAGGGAAATGGAAAGAGTGAGGCGGATCTGACTTGGAAGATTGTTGCTGCTTGCAAGAATAAGCTTGAGGCGTATGGTTTTAAAGTCGTTCTTGCGCGCGAGCAAAGCGGTGGCTACTCCGGAAATGATTACCTTTATCGTGTCCAACGATGCGTGAGTCAAGGTGCACAGGCCTTTGTTAGCTTCCACATTAATTCCGGTTCGCCTGTTGCCCATGGCGCTGAGGTATATGCCCCCACTTCCAATGAATATGATTACACGCAAGTTTCCGTCGAGCTCGCGAATAAAGTTATGAACAACCTCGCTTCTATGGGGCTCAGCTATCGCGGTGTATTCCAGATGGAAGTTGGAGATGAGTTTGCGGTCATCCGTTGTGCCCGCGAACAAGGTATTCCCGGCATCCTAATCGAGCATGGCTTTATTTCTAATGCGGGGGACGTGTTGAATTATTTTAGCGATGAGGGCTGCAGGCGTCTTGGCGAAGCTGATGCCGATGCGATCATTGCGCAATTTCCTAAGTCAACTTGGCTCGATTATTCTTCCGTATTCGATGCTAATTACTATTTGTCGCATTATCCCGATGTTGCTAAAGCTACGGCTGGAAATAGTGATTTAGCTCTAGACCATTTTATTAACTATGGCATGAGTGAAGGTAGGCGCGGCTCTGCCACTTTTGACGTACAGAGTTATTTTAATGAGTATCCAGATTTAAGAGCTGCCTTTGGCTTTGATTTAGTTAAGTACTATGAGCATTACGTCACGGCTGGAAAAGCAGAAGGAAGGCATGGGACCGGATGCTCAAAGATCGAGGGATACGCTACGAATATCAATGGAGTTGATTATTCATCCGTCTATGATCCCTCATTTTATCTATCGAATAACGAAGATATTCGTAGCGCTTTTTCAAAACGAAGCCCCGCTGGCGTTGTAATGATTGACGATGCTGCCGTGCTGCGCCATTTCGTCAGCTGCGGCATGGCGGAGGGCAGGCGCGGGAACGAGTCCTTCGACGTGCTGAGCTATTACAACAGATACCCCGACCTGCGTCGCGCGTTCGGTGCCAACCTCACCGCTCTATATGGCCATTACCTCAGTAGCGGTCGCGCTGAGGGGAGGATCGCGACCGGATGCGATTCCCTCGCGGGCGCTGTCGTTTCGCAAGGCGGTACCGATTATTCCCCCGTTTACGATTTCGACTTCTATACCTCCAACAACGGTGACGTCCTGAACGCCTTTACAGCCGTCAGGGGCGGTTTGAGGTTCGTTGACGATGCTGCCGTGCTGCGCCATTTCGTCAGCTGCGGCATGGCGGAGGGCAGGCGCGGGAACGAGTCCTTCGACGTTTACGGCTATCGAAATCGTTATACGGACCTGAGGAAGGCCTTCGGGCTGAACCTGAAGGGCTATTACATTCACTATTTATATTGCGGCATTAAGGAGGGGCGTAATGGCGCAAGTATGACTGGATATGAAGGTCTTATTATGTCGTCCGCCTATTCAACCTATCTAGATGCCGCCAATCATTTCACAAAGACCGTGGGCACTAAAGGATTCCCTTCAGCTGTTTATACGGATAGGGGAGTGTCGAACATTAGAGATTTCTGCAGAATTCTATATGAAGAAGCTCAGTCGGAAGGTGTCTCACCTGAGGTTTTATATGGACAGGTGATGAAAGAAACGGGATATCTAAAGTTTGGCAATTTGGTTCAGCCTGATCAGTGCAACTTTGGAGGCCTTGGTGCCACGGGGGCTGGTAATCCAGGCTATAGCTTCGGATCTGTTCGTGAGGGACTGCGAGCGCAGGTCCAACATCTAAAGGCGTATGGTTCAACGGATCCCTTGGTTAATCCGTGCATTGATGCTCGCTTTAAATATGTCAGTCGTGGTTGCGCTCCGAGAACCATTGATTTAAATGGTAAATGGGCTGTTCCTGGCGTTGGATATGGTGAAAGCATTGATGCAATCGCCAAAGAGGTTATTGGTTAGGCTATTTAATAAGATCTAAAACCGATTGGGTTAATTTGACTGATAATTTAAAGAAAAACATTACATGGAATACCGTAGGCTCTATTGCATACCTTGCTTGCCAGTGGTTAACGACAGTTGCTGTAGTTCGACTATCGTCGGATTTTACCTACGCCGGTGATTTATCTTTGGCAATGACAATCAGCAATCTATTTGTTCCAATCGGTTTATATAAGATTCGATCCTTTCAAGTATCCGATCTTTCATGTGAGTATTCTTCAGGGGAATACATTGGTTTTCGTCTAAGCACAATAGTGTTGGGATTTGTTTTCGTATTACCTTATGCATTCTTTACCTGCCAGCAGTCTTCCCTTCTCCCCGTGTACCTCTATTGCATATATAAGTCAATTGAAGTTATGGTTGATGTGTTCCATGGTATTGATCAAAAAGCGGGAAATATGATTTATTGTGGCATGTCGATGCTACTGAGAGGTATTTTGTCTCTTCTGGTGTTTTGTGCCGGAATGTATATCTCACATTCTCTTGTATTGAGTATTGTGCTGATGATTGCGGTGTCTCTACCCGTGATGATTGTTGATGCACGTTGGGCTTCTAATTTCGACTCGATCGTTCCTTCCTTTAGGTTCAAGGCGATGTCTGAACTGTTTTATAAGTGTCTTCCCGCTACGGTTGGGGTTTTTTGTTGCGCTGCGGTTACATCCGTTTCGCGTCAAGAACTTGCTACCGTACTGGGAGCCTCAATGTTGGGTGTTTATTCCTCGGTGTGTTCTCCCGCGGCAATCGTTCAGGCGGGTGCTGCTAATGCCTATGCCCCTTTGCTCGGCGCTTTTGCGAGCGCCAGCGAGTCGGAGGATAAAAAAACATTTAATACAATGTTGATGAAGGTCGTTCTTGGCGCCGTTGTTTTGTCCATTGTTATTCTGTTCGCTTGTTTTATCTGCGGCGACTACTTGTTGGGACTAATTTTTGGTGACCAAATTCATCAGTACTCTTTTTTGCTGTACGGTGCGGTTATTAGCTCGCTGCTTACGGCGTTTATCGGTTTCTTTTCCGACCTGACGATTGTTAAGAGAAAGATGGCTGGTAATCTTGTTGGTAATTTGGTTGCTTTAATTGTTGCCGTCCCCCTTTCTAGCTTATTGATTCAGCTATTTGGACCTAACGGAACGAGCGTTGCAATTTCGCTTGCTTATCTTGTCGGGTGTGTCGCGATGCTTCCATGCATTATTCGGAAATAGTGCATCAGGGATTCGTTAAATACTTAGATATAAAAGTGTTTGGCTGACGCTATATATCCACCTGCAATGACTTCTTCAACGTTAATTGGGGGAATTATCAATTTCGCGCAGGTATAAACGCTTTTTAATTCTAATTTATGCGCAGCAGTCGTCTTTTCGTTTAGGATAAGAAACGTATTAGTAGGTTAAGCATCGACTTACAATTTCTATAAGTTTCATTCACCTTTAGTTTATTTAATTGGAGCTTGAAATGTGCGATAGCGTTTTCAAGGACAAGACCCTCATGATCACGGGAGGCACCGGCTCGTTCGGCAACACGGTGCTCAAGCACTTCATGGACACCGATCTGGCCGAGATCCGCATCTTCTCCCGCGATGAGAAGAAGCAGGACGACATGCGCCACCGCCTGCAGGAGAAGTCGCCCGAGCTCGCCTCCAAGGTGCGCTTCTTCATCGGCGACGTCCGCAACGCCCAGAGCGTGCGCGACGCCATGCACGGCGTGGACTACATCTTCCACGCCGCCGCCCTCAAGCAGGTTCCCTCCTGCGAGTTCTTCCCCATGGAGGCCGTGCGCACCAACGTCATCGGCACGGACAACGTCCTGCACGCGGCAATCGACGAGGGCGTCGACCGCGTCGTGTGCCTGTCCACCGACAAGGCGGCATACCCCATCAACGCCATGGGCAAGTCCAAGGCCATGATGGAGTCCATCATCTACGCCAACGCCCGCAACGGCGCCGGCCGCACCACCATCTGCTGCACCCGCTACGGCAACGTCATGTGCTCGCGCGGCAGCGTCATCCCGCTGTTCATCGACCGCATCCGCAAGGGCGAGCCGCTGACGGTCACCGACCCGAACATGACCCGCTTCCTGATGAACCTGGACGAGGCGGTCGACCTCGTGCAGTTCGCCTTCGAGCACGCCAACCCCGGCGACCTGTTCATCCAGAAGGCGCCTGCCTCCACCATCGGCGACCTCGCCGAGGCGGTCCAGGAGGTCTTCGGCCGCGTGGGCACCCAGGTGATCGGCACCCGTCACGGCGAGAAGCTCTTCGAGACCCTCATGACCCGCGAGGAGCGCCTGCGCGCCGAGGACATGGGCGGCTACTACCGCGTCGCCTGCGACTCGCGCGACCTCAACTACGACAAGTTCGTCGTGGACGGCGAGGTGGAGACCCAGGCCGACGAGTCCTACACCTCCCACAACACCGAGAGGCTCGACGTGGAGGGCACCATCGCCAAGATCAAGACCGCCGAGTACGTGCAGCTTGCCCTGGAGGGCCGCGAGCACGAGGCGGTGCAGTAGGGTGCGCGTCCTCGTCACCGGTGCGAAGGGCTTCGTCGGGAAGAACCTCTGCTGCGCGCTGAAGAACATCCGCGACGGCAAGGACCGCCGCGAGAGATACGCGGGCCTGCTGCCCCTCGAGGTAATGAGGTACGACGTCGACTCGACGCTCGCTGAGCTGGAGGACTACTGCTCCCGTGCCGACTTCGTCTTCAACCTGGCCGGCGTCAACCGCCCCGAGGACCAGTCCGAGTTCATGGAGGGCAACTTCGGGTTCGCCTCCACGCTGCTGGACACCCTTGAGAGCCACGGGAATAAGTGCCCCGTCATGCTCTCCAGCTCCGCGCAGGCGAGCCTGTCGGGCCGCTTCGAGGGATCGGTCTACGGCGAGTCGAAGCTCGCGGGGGAGGGCCTGTTCCGGGAGTACTCGGAGCGCACGGGGGCGCCCGTGCTCATCTACCGCTTCCCCAACCTCTACGGCAAGTGGTGCCGCCCGCGCTACAACTCCGCCGTCGCGACCTTCTGCGACGCCATCGCCAACGGCCGCCCCTACACCGTCAACGACCCCTCGGTGGAGCTCGAGCTCCTCTACATCGACGACCTGGTCGAGGAGATGCTGGGCGCCCTGCTGGGGCAGGAGCACCGTTGCGGCTACGAGGGGCTGGAGCGCGTCGAGGGCGACGGGTTCTGCTACGCCCCGGAGACCGACGTGAAGACCCTGGGCGAGATCGTCTACCTGCTGGACAGCTTCCGAGACAGCCGCGAGACGCTCTCCGTGCCCGATCTATCCGAGGGTTCCTTCTCCAAGAAGCTCTGGAGCACGTTCCTGTCCTACTACGAGCCGGGGCGCTTCGCCTACGGCCTCAAGCCCAACGTGGACGCGCGCGGCTCGTTCACCGAGTTCCTGCGCACGCCCGAGCGCGGCCAGGTGTCGATCAACGTGTCCAAGCCCCGCATCACCAAGGGCAACCACTGGCACATGAGTAAGTGGGAGAGGTTCCTGGTGGTCTCCGGCACCGCGAGCATCAAGCTGAGGAAGGTGGGGGAGGACTCCGATGGAAACCCGTTCCCCGTCGACGAGTACATTGTCTCGGGTTCGGACATGCGCGCCGTGGAGATGATCCCCGGCTACACGCACTCCATCACCAACCTGTCCGACACCGAGGACCTCGTGACGGTCATGTGGGCCAACGAGCCCTTCGACCCCGAGGACCCCGACACTTACTACGAGGAAGTCTAGAGGTTTTGACCAGATACGCTCATATTAATAGCGTTCCAAATGGATCCACTGGGCGCATTATGATGAAGGAGCATCTTGCTCTTATTGATCAGGGGCACGAATCGCTTGCTTGCTGGGGCAGAAGAAGGCCTGCGAACAGTGTCAGTGAATACTGTTTTGGGTCACCGACTAATTTTATACTTGACGTTGGTCTTACTCTCCTTGACGGTAAGGTAGGCTTTCATTCGGTGAGGCAAACCGACGCGTTGATTCATCGTCTTGATGAGTTCGGTCCTGACGTGGTTCACTTGCACAACCTCCATGGTTACTATTTGAATATTGATAAACTGTTTAAATGGTTGATGAGATCTGATTGTCGTGTTGTATGGACTTTGCACGACTGCTGGGCTTTTACCGGCCATTGCCCTTATTTCACCTATTCTTGCTGCAATCAATGGAAAACTGGATGTGGCGCCAAGAGGTGCCCTCAACTTATGGGATATCCTCCAACTATTAATTCTGCATCATGTAAATGGAGCTACGAGGCCAAACGTTCGATTTTCACTTCGCTGCCTTCCAATCGAATGACTATCATTACCCCTTCTAAATGGCTGGCTGGACTGGTCGCTTGTAGCTATTTATCAAAGTATCCGATTGAGGTTGTACACAATACGATTGATCTCAACGTTTTTAAGCCACGATCCAATAGTGAGGTTTTTAGCGTTAAGGAGAAATACGGCCTTGATTCGAGGAAAATTATTTTAGGGGTTGCCTCTCCATGGTCCAAGCGTAAGGGTCTTTCAGACTTTTTTGCCCTTGCGGATAAGCTTGACAAGTCCGGGTATTCTATTGTTTTGGTTGGACTGAGTGCTAAGCAGATGAGGCAACTACCTCCGGGGGTGGTTGGTATTCCGCGAACCGACTCTCAGATAGAGTTGGCCTCACTATATAGTTCTGCCTCCGTTCTATTCAATCCGACATACGAAGATAATTATCCTACGGTCAATCTTGAGGCTGAGGCTTGTGGGGTTCCGGTCGTTTGTTACGATGTCGGTGGATGCTCCGAGACCTTGCATAGGGACGATTCAAAACTTGTTGAATGTGGTGACGTGCTGTCCGCCTCATTATTGTTGGCTAAATACTAGACTCGGCTTTTAGGGAAAACTATGAATTCCAATATTTCTTTTAATAACGACGGCCGCCTGAAGCTACTCATCATCGTGGGCACCCGCCCCGAGGTCATCCGCCTGTCCGAGGTCATCAAGAAGTGCCGCCGCCACTTCGACTGCCTGCTGGCGCATACCGGGCAGAACTACGACTATACGCTCAACGGCATCTTCTTCCGCGACCTGTCGCTGGACGACCCCGACGTCTACCTGGACGCCGTGGGCGCGGACCTCGGCGAGACCGTGGGCAACATCATCGCGTCCTCCTATAAGCTGATGGTGGAGACGCGGCCTGATGCCCTCCTCATCCTGGGCGACACCAACAGCTGCCTGTCCGCCATCGCGGCCAAGAGGCTCCACATCCCCATCTTCCACATGGAGGCCGGCAACCGCTGCAAGGACGAGTGCCTGCCCGAGGAGACCAACCGCCGTATCGTCGACGTGATCTCCGACGTCAACCTGGCCTACTCCGAGCACGCGCGCCGCTACCTCAAGGACACCGGCTGCGCGCCCGAGCGCACCTACGTCACGGGCTCGCCCATGGCCGAGGTCCTGCGCGCAAATCTGGATAAGATCGAGGCCTCCGACATCCTCACCGAGCTCGGCCTGGAGCCCAAGCGCTACATGCTGCTGTCCGCCCACCGCGAGGAGAACATCGACACGGAGGCGAACTTCACGAGCCTGTTCACCGCCATCAACGCACTCGCGGAGAAATATGACATGCCGATCCTGTACTCCTGCCACCCGCGCTCCCGCAAGCGCCTGGAGGCCACCGGCTTCAAGCTGGACCCGCGCGTGCGCATGCACGAGCCCATGGGCTTCCACGACTACAACTGCCTGCAGATGAACGCCTTCGCCGTGGTCTCCGACTCCGGCACCCTGCCCGAGGAGTCGAGCTTCTTCGCGTCTATCGGCCGCCCGTTCCCGGCGGTGTGCATCCGCACCTCCACCGAGCGCCCCGAGGCGCTGGACAAGGCGTGCTTCACGCTCGCCGGCATCTCCGAGAGGGGCCTGCTGCAGGCCGTCCACACCGCCGTCGAGCTCGACGCGGAGGGGTCGCTCCCCGAGGCGCCCGTTCCCGACTACGCCGACGAGACCGTGTCCACCAAGGTGGTCAAGATCATCCAGAGCTACACCGGCGTCGTGGACAAGATGGTGTGGAGGAAGAGCATTTAATGACTAGCTCATGTGCTGGAAAGAAAATGCTTGTTGTTACGCAGCATTTCTATCCGGAATCTTTTCGAATTAATGACTTGGTGAAGGGATTTGTTGAAGACGGAGTAAGCGTAGATGTTCTCTGTGGCATCCCTAATTATCCTTCAGGCGAATGGTCTGATGGATATGGTTATTTCGGTCACCGTCGAGACGATTATTTCGGTGCGTCCGTTTTTCGGTCTGGCGAAATCCGTCGTAAGGGTAATACTTCGATACGCATTTTCCTGAACTATATTAGCTGGCCAATTACTGCTTCTTTTAGAGCTTTGAGGCTCAATAAAAAGTATGACGTTGTATTTTGCTACAATACAAGTCCTATTTTGATGGTAATTCCTGCAAGGGTTGCTGCATGGCGAAATAAATGTCCTCTAGTAACTTATGTCTTGGATATTTGGCCCGAGAACCTTTACACAGTCTTGAATGTCCAAAGCGGTTTTCTGAGGTCTTTTGCCAAATCTTTTTGCGACAAGCAGTATGCGGCCTGCAATAAGCTGATTGCTTTGAGTGACTCTTTGGCCGATAACCTGCTTCATAGAGTCAAGCCTTTGAATTCTGATGTTTCGATAGACGTAATACCTCAACATTGCGAGGAAAGTTACGAGCAAAAGATTGTCTCATCGGAACTGAGATCGCAATTCAAAAATCAATGCGTATTCCTATTTGCTGGTTCTATAACCCCCGCCCAAGGGCTTGATACGGTTATTGAAGCGTTCTCGCGTGCAATTTCAGAGAGCCCTATCGAGATGAAGCTGTTAATTCTTGGCGATGGCATGTCTAGGGCAGAACTGCAGAAGCTCGTTTCAAGCAAGGGGCTTGATAGTTCTGTTTTGTTTTTGGGGCGCGTGGATCCCGAGGTCGTGCCCATGTATTCAGATATTGCAACGGCAATGATTGCACCATTTGCTGACAATCCCGAGTTAGAGCTTACTATTCCGGCGAAAATTTCAAGCTGCATGGCGTCTTCGAAACCAATACTTGCCGTAATGCGCGGTGAAGGGGCCAATGCGGTTCGTTTTGCAAGATGCGGGTTCGTCTCCAATCCTTCAGATGTTAATGCGCTTGCTAACAACATGGTTAAAATTGCTTCAATGAATAAAGACGCTATTGAAGCTTTAGGATCTAATGGCTTCAATTATTATCGTGAGCATTTCTCGAGATTGGTTTGTTTGGATAAAATTAAGCAGGTTCTATTTTCAATATAGGTCCGATGTGGATCGTTGGGGTTTTAATGGATGACATGTTGAGAGTGCTGGTAATCATTCCTGCATATAATGAGCAAGCCAATATCGTTCAGACTGTTTCATCGGTTGTTGAAGCTGGCTATGATTATGTAGTGGTGAATGATGGCTCAACCGATAAAACTCTATCTATCTGCCGTCAACATGGATTTAATGTCCTTGACCTTCCGCAAAATTTGGGCATCGGTGGTGCTGTTCAGGCCGGTCATAAATATGCGCTCAGGCATGGTTATGACATTGATGTCCAGGTTGATGGTGACGGGCAGCATGATCCTTCTTATATTGGGAACCTAATCGAGCCGGTTATTGATGGTGCCGATTTATCCATTGGTTCCAGATTTGCCGTTCCCACGGAAGGCTTTCAGTCTACTTTTTTAAGGAGAGTAGGTATCCGATGGCTTTCTGGTTGGTTGAGATTATTTACCGGAAAGACGATTAAAGATCCTACTTCTGGATTTCGCGCGTGCGGCAAAAAAGCCATAGATCTGTTCTGTAGGGACTATCCAGATGATTATCCTGAGCCTGAATCTATTGCCGCAGCATTAAAAACTGGTCTTTCAGTGGTTGAGGTTCCTGTACTTATGCGCGAGAGGCAGGGCGGAGTGTCATCAATTTCTGGCCTTTCTTCAATTTATTACATGATTAAGGTTTCGCTTGCAATTTCCATGGCCTGTTTTGTTTATAGAAAGGCGGCTCACTCATGAGTATGATAATTCGCGTGGGCGCTGGCGTAATTTTTAGTGGCCTTTTCTTTTATGTTGTTTCCTTAGTCGGTAAAGGAAAGCTACTTTTAAAGTACTCGTTACTATGGCTTTGCCTGTGCGTGGTGGCACTATTTAGTGTTTGCTTTCCGGAGTTAATTTATCGAATTTCAGATCGTATTGGGTTTATTAGCCCGTCAAATTTCGCTTTTCTTGTCGCTGTAGTACTTTTATTGATGATTTCATTATCACTCAGTATTGCGATTAGCAGACTCGTTACGGCTTGCAAGAACTTAACCCAACGTATTGCGATTCTTGAAAATGAGAATGATGTTTTGCGAAATCAGCAGAGTTAATTAAAGACGAGGTTTAGATTAACTGTATGAATAACTATTTAGGAGCGGAAGCTCGAAACCATCGTGTTTGCAGCGGCTTGTATCGCCTTTACCATGTTGGTATTTTTGCCCTGCCGTTATCTTTTGCACTGATATATCTGTCTTTGTTTGTTAATTATATTGATGCTTTCTATGGCACGGTTGGCTTTACAATTGCCAACCCGATGTTTAATGACGATATGGCAGTTCTATTTGTTGCTGGAGTGACTATTGTATTTGTCATTTCTGTAATCAAATTGGTGGAGTATAAAAGCGAGTTTTTGTATAAACATCGATGGTTAATCGGTATGACTGTTGCGATGCTTGCCGTTGCTTTTAAAATCAGCGGCTCATCGATTGGAATGTGGAGCATTATGCTTCCCGGAAACGCTGGTACTCCGTTTTGGGGTATACCGAGGTCCCTTCGAAGTGATGAGTTCTCAGTTGGAACCCTGTTTCAACTCTCTCAATCCCATAATGGCTATGCTCCAATTTCGGAAATCCTGAGAGGAGATTTAACGGATGTCCGGATGGTTTATGGCGCTTCCTGCTGGAGCATAATCACGTTATTTAGACCAGTGCTTTGGGGTTATTTGTTATTTGGTTTTGAATTCGGTCTAGCGTTTGCTTGGTCCGCGAAACTATGTCTAATGGTTCTTGTCTCTTTTGATTGTGCCTTTCTCATTATTAAGTCAAAGCCGCTCAGCTTGCTCTTTTCATGCTTGCTTTGTTTTTCGCCACTAATTCAATGGTGGGGCACGGGCGAGGTGATTCTTTATGGCCAAGCCCTTGTCTTGTTGTTGGATAGGGCGCTCTTTACTCGAAAAAGGAATATCAGGATTATTGCGATGGTTGCTATAGCATGGCTATGTGGTTGTTACATAATGCTGATGTATCCTGCTTGGATGGTCCCATTTTTCTTCATTTTTGCCTTGATGGGTGTATTTAGAATAATAGAGTATTGTCAAACTTTAAAATCTAACGATCAACATTCAGTTCTTGCATGGTCACTAAGTGATACTTTTGTTTTAGTATTCTGCCTATTGATCTCAGCGGGGCTAATATTCCTTTCCTTCTTCCAGTCCTCCGAAGCAATGACATCTGTTATGAATACCGTTTATCCTGGTGCGCGCTTTGAAACTGGTGGAAGCGGACTCCCTGAACTTTTTTCTTATGCAATTCCACTCTTTTACGCCTTTGATTCACCGCTGGTTTCAAATGAATGCGAAATTGCAACCATTCTTTGTTTCTTCCCTCTTGGAACGCTTGCATCTCTGCTTTGTTTTATTAAAAGGCGAGATTGGCAGTTAATTGTGCTTACAGCACTTCAATTGTTTTTCCTAGTCTTTGCATTTATTGGTTTTCCGTCATTTCTATCTCGAATAACCTTAATGTATAACGTTCCTGTTTTGCGACTATTGTTTCCTATTGGTTACCTGGAACTTCTCCTATTTTTGATTTCTGTCGAAAAGGCTAAAGAATCCCAAGGGAAGTACAGCTCCATTGGTTATTTGCCAATTATCTTAATAATCGGTCTTATTCTGAGTTCAGCATTCCAGATTTTCATGCTTCTTTCTGCGAAATATCTTGTCGCAAGGATGCTGTATCTGTTAATGCTTATGTTGTTCTGTCTTTTTTCGTGCCTCTCGTTTTGCTCCTTTATTCTTGGAAAAAAATGTACCGGTTTATTCGTTGCTTTTGCGATTTGCTTCGGCGTAATTCCTGGGCTCTGTATTAATCCAATTCAAATCGGTGCGGCTCCACTTACAGATACGAATTTAGAGTCTCTCGTTAATCAGTTTGTGGAAGAGAGTGACTATTCAGATAAATGGGTTGTCGATGGTTCTTGGACAGTTGCCAATCTTTGCGCTGCGTATGGAGCGCCTGTAATTAACTCCACCAATGCTTATCCTGATCTGACGCGTTGGAATTCTATTGATGATAATAACGAGAATGAGTACGCATACAACAGATATGCTCATATCGTTGCTAACGTATTCGCTCCATCTACGTCATTTAATTCCACTCAGGATGATCTCTTCACAGTGAATTTGACTGAGAATGATTTAAGGCAGCTTAATGTGAAGTACGTTATGTCTAGTAGAGATTTGACAGAGTATTCATCTGTTGAATTGCAAATCACGCAATTAGGTTCAGCAAATGGGTTCTTTCTTTATAAATTAACCTATTGAGAATAAGGGGCTGTCGGTTAAACCGACAGCCCCTTATTCCTCCTTTACCTGCTCAGAATTAAAGCGTTATAAGCGTTTTTAAATTTGATAATACAAATTCCCGCTGACGATGTTGCGATTTATATACGGATCGCCCTTCACGTAATACTCTGGCCATAGGTAGTTGAGCAGTGAGTATTCCCTATGGAATCTCATTTTCTTTTCATCGCTGATTTCGTAGCCGCGTGATAACGACTCGTAATGATACAGCTCGGTATCGGGTGTATATACAACAAGATAGTTGTGACTTCTCACTTTGAGGCAATAGTCAACATCATTAAAAGCAACAGCCAGTTCTTCTCTAAAGCCGCCGACTTCGTCGAATACAGCTCTCTTAGTCATGAGGCATGCTGCAGTTACTGCGCTTAAATCTTGTGTGCGGTCACATAGATTGAAGTAGCCCCATTTACCTCTGGGGTAGTCTTTTCCAAGGTGACCGGCTCCAATTCCTCCGATACCGACGCCCGCATGCTGCAAAGTATTGTCGCTGTAGAAAAGTCTTGCGCCAACAATGCCAACCTCTTTTCTCGAACAAATGCCCAACATGTTTTCAATCCAGTTCGGGGTTATAACCTCCGTATCGTTGTTTAACAAGAGAAGGTAGTCGCCCTTCGCTTTGCTAGCGCCGAAATTCATCAACTTTGAGAAATTAAATTCCGCATCCCAATATTCGATGCGAATCGTATCGGGATAGCTCTTCTCTAATTCGGAGTAGTACTCGAATGTTTCTGGGTTCTCACTATTGTTTTCAATGATGACGATTTCGTAGTTATCGTACGTTGAGCGTTCAATGATCGACTTAATGCACGTATCGAGAACAGAGGGATGGTCCTTTGTCGGAATAATGATTGATACAAGTGGATGACTATCTGGAACTGCATAGGTAACTTTATAAGTGAAGGGGTCATTCCCACGGTAAACCTTTGCTGAAACATTAAGTCTGTCCAAATGGGCCTGTACGGCTTTGACGCCAGCATCCCATGCATATAGCTTTGAGTTCGGGTCACCTGCAGTTGAGTTTTCGGTGATTCTCCAGTGGTACAGAATTTTAGCCACGTGTACCACATTCCGTGCGTTTTCTATCGCCTTAAGCGTCAGGTCATGATCTTGGGCTCCATCGTACTGCTCGTCGCCGTACTCCAGAGAATCGAATAGTGTTTTTCTGATTGCAAGAAAATGGCAAATATAATTAACACTTCGTAGTAAATCGATGCTTAAATCTGGCTTAAAGAATGGGTCACCATAGCTGCCATTGGCAAACAGTTTGTCTTCGTCGCAGTAAATAAGATCAGTATTGTTTTCAGCATTAATTGCATGCGCATATTCATAAAGCGCCGATGGCTCGAGCGTATCGTCATGGTCTAAGAAGCAAATGAAATCTCCATTCGCTTCTTTTGTCCCGGCAAGAGTATTTTTGGAAATGCCGGAATTGCTTGCTAGCTCTATTACCTTAATGCGAGCGTCTTTATTCTTAGCGGTTTCGATCATATCTACAAGCGCACTGTTATCTGGGCTTGCATTGACCAGCACAAGCTCCCAGTTCGCATAGCTCTGTTTAAGAACTGATTCCACCATTTCCCTGAACAAATTATCGGGTGTGTTGAATAGGGGAACGACGATGCTAAACAAAGGCATTTTCTTGAAGGTAACCATCGATTGCTTTTCGAGCATCGCCGAACTTGCCTTGTGTTGCTCGAACCAATTTGGATATGCAGACGGATCAATCGAAATAGGCTTCATTTTCGACGTGGTTAAAATGCGCAGCTTATCGAGCTCTTCGTTGTCCACAACAGCGAAGCTGTTAAAGCTTGGGTGGTTGTTGTCTTCGATTGTGAAGATAAGCCTATTTGTGCTATTTGGGATTCGGACCGAGTATTGAATTTCGCGACGTTTTTTATTGGGAGCAAACCACAAGGGAATCGTAATGTCATCGGTGGTGATCGGCTCGATCTCAATACGATTCATCGAAGTATCGAAGCAGCTGATGGCTATTTTGTTGTCGTTGCGCTGGGGAAGTTTTACTGAGCAACGAAGAATGGCCTCATCTCCATCTTCGATAAACTCGTGAAAACGCATGCTTGCTACATCCAAGTCATGCTTATCGTCATAGTTCCTAATGGAATGGGACAAATCATTCTTAATTTTGTAGTTTAATCTTGACGCCCATTTTGCCGTGCTAAAGCTGATTTTAATGGCGTCGTAGGCGTAGTGCGCACTCAAATCATTAATCTGAATATCGCAATCACCAGTTCTGAGGTCGGGAAGAACTACGACGTATTGACTTTTATCTGACTCGTATGGATAGATTGAGCTTGGTATTGTCGTTCCGTCGCTCTTCGCTGCTGTCACCTGAATATTTGATACATCTATCTCAACATTCTTTAGGAGAACGTATACCTTTCCGCTTCCGCGACAAATACAATCCGTGGTAATTTTCATTTCAATTTACCTTTCCGTTGCACTGAAGATGCCCACGCTATTTCACTTGGATCTCCGGTTGATTCTTGCATTGAATTAACCCAGTACAGGTAGTCTCTCGATTCTTTCTTGGTATCGAATGCGCGCCGCTGTAATTCGACGTTCATGCCATGTTGCCATAGTTGAATTGCTCTGCTCATCTAGCGGATGAATGTTTTCATACCCAATTGGATGCATATATTCTTTAGGATTCGCTATATACATTTGCGCTGCCTCGAGATTTCCGCTGCACCTACTTCTTAAATCGGGATTTCCATTCAGAAGAGAGCCGATAGAAAAATGTGGATGTGCAACTCGATGTTCATTAATGCCGATTGCGATGAAATGTTCCAGCGCTCCAAGGGGGTCGTCTTTATATCTATCGAATAGATCCTCGTAATGATTTACATAAAAGGAATAATCAAATACAGATGAATAATCTACTCCGTTAAATATGGCATTCGTAGAGCAAGAGCATATAAGTTGCGGTCTCCTTCGAGGCCACGTGCTTTGATCGATCGTGAGGGCTTCTTTATTAATTGGGTTAAAGATGTGGCATTCATAGCATTTAATGTCTTCCTTTTTAAGGAAGACATTAAACAGTCGTTCTGAGATAAAGCCAGGCATCCTTTGTTGATAGCTATTGCGACCACTTATATAGTCAATTCGCTTCTCAAGTTGTTTTTCGATTTTGAAAAGCCATTTACAATATCGGTCCATCAGCTCCTTTTTGCAAATAAACATATTGCATGGCGAAAAAGAACACTCCTCGCAGATTGCTTTATCAAAAGCATCCAAGTAGCTAGGGCATTTCGTCCTGATGATTTCCCTTGCCTGTAGCAGATCTGTCGAAGAATGGATCATTCTATACTGCTCAGCAACAGTGATTAAGTTGCACCCGATTGAGCTTGTGCAGGGTTCTTTGGCTGCAACAATACAGTCATAATTAGTAAGGATGTTCTCAATTTCATAGTCTTTGAGCATCTGCTTTGAGTCATTGGGGGACTCAAACGCCCTTCGATAATGCGTGAGCCCAACTATCGACTCAGGAGAATTCTTCCATATCCAATAGAGGCCGGTAAGTTCACAGTAGTGTTTGTTTTTCTGGGAAATATTATCGCCTTGATCGTCGTACAGCCATCCAGCCTGACGATTGTCTGTTGGAATGGAGCTTGCCCCAACGTAGAGCGGCTGATATGGCGCTTGCGCATCAATGTCAAAGTGCTTATGCGCTGCGATGTAAATCTTCACTGTTCCTGACGCTCTTTCCATGCTGAGGCAATTAGATAGCCTGTTCAATGGGTATCGCTCATATATTTTTAATTGATATGACCGATAGAGATTATTATATAAGTCGTAACTAAATCAGTTAAATGACACGGAGGACTACATGAAAGGCATCATCCTCGCCGGCGGGTCCGGCACCCGCCTGTACCCGCTCACGCTCGTGACCTCCAAGCAGCTGCTGCCGGTCTACGACAAGCCCATGATCTACTACCCGCTGTCCACCCTCATGCTTGCGGGTATCCGGGACATCCTGGTCATCTCCACGCCGACGGACCTCCCCAACTTCGAGCGCCTGCTCGGCGACGGCTCGCGCTACGGCGTGAACCTCTCCTACGCCGAGCAGCCCAGCCCGGACGGCCTGGCCCAGGCATTCACCATCGGCGAGGAGTTCATCGCCGGCGAGCCGTGCGCGCTGGTGCTCGGCGACAACATCTTCTACGGCAACGGCCTGGGGCGCCACCTGCGCGCCGC
>ENA-ORUW01000475-ORUW01000475.1-human-gut-metagenome-genome-assembly--contig:-NODE-475-length-39917-cov-5.080653_pt1 | contig 39917 bp, 38 predicted proteins | sample MGYA00242088_ERZ509227 | MGnify/ENA primary metagenome ERZ509227 (study PRJEB26280, sample SAMEA2338816) | human gut metagenome | biome: human gut; feature: human-associated habitat; material: faeces... | reverse complement strand
GCTAAATTCTCGTCCGGTTGAGCGACCAGTGTAAAATGCTCTTCTTTAGAAGTCGCCTTAAAGTTTCTGCAAGCGGAACTTGTTTATTAGAATTTTCAAGTGAGTCAAATAAATTCATAAAAACATGATAAATGGCTTGATTATTAAAGTCAAAAGATGACTAAACTTAAAATTCAGTTATAATTATAACTATGAAAAAGATTTTTGGTCGGATATTTATACTGTTTTTTATAGGTCTTTTCACAACAGGTGGAGGCTACAAAGGCTCATTGCCCGATATCAGCACTCAATTTGAATATCTTCAAACTACACCCAAAGCAACAAAGCCTATTTTTAAAACATTAGACGAATTTGAAAACGTCCCACAGTATAAAAAAGTCCCCAGAGAAAACCCGTCTTATATTGACATCATTTTAAAAAAAGATAAAACATCGCCATACATAAATGACTTAAACGATGTAATTTTAATCCTCGAAAAAATGCAAAAATGCATACAAAACCACGGCAGTGTACAAAAATTTAATGCAATAGCCAGCTCAATAATAGACCACGCCGACTATATGGCACAAAAATACGAAAACCGTCCCGAAAAATACTACATTTCTTTTGTAAAACTGCAAAGTATTGCAGCTCAAGCAAGAGCAGTAGCAACTTTACAATGCGAATCTCAAGTTTATATAAAATATTTGACTTATCAGGGAGAAGGTCAAATATACAGTAAAGAAAGCATTGAAAGACAAATCTTACTTTTTGAAGAAGAACTTGAAAAAACTATTCGAATTTTAAAAGATTCAACATAGCCAAAAATTTTATTTATCTGTCTAATGCTAAGCACTATAAAACATTTTATTTTTATAGTACTCAAGCAATACAAAAAAGGGACAGAGGTTATTATGCATAAAGTTTATTATGTAAAATTTTTGGCATTTTTAATGTTAGCAGCAACAGTATGCCCCGCGCATGCATACAAGGTAAAAACATTTGAGCCGCTCAGAGTTAACCCTCTTGCAGTACCATACAGTGCTTATCAGCAGCCCGGTGCAAATGAAAGCTATCCAAAGATTACACAACTTGAGTTTACTCTTTTCAAAAAAACATATGAAAGAGAAAATATCTATAACAGGCTTACACGATTGGAAAATAAACTGTTTAGAAGAAACTTTAATAATATGCCTCTTGCAAGCAGGGTAGACAATATATTGGCAAATATTGACCCTGGTATTATCTACAATATTTCTTCAAGAGAACTTGCAAAACTTGAAAGCAAAGTACTCGGACGTACATATATGAACGATGATACAGAATCCAGAATAACCAGACTGGAGAAAGAAATGCTTGGAGCAATGCAAGGCGGTAATTTAACAGAAAGATTTAATACAATCAAAACAGCCTCTAAACACTATAACTCTTATCCAGAACTTGCCCAAAGCCAGAGTGTGTATCCCATGCCTGCAACATACGGAATGAATAACAATTGGAGCGGAACAAGAGTAAACAGAGGCGTAGGCGGTCTTTTGCAAAACGTACTGGGTGCAATATTTGGAGATTTTAGTACAACAGGAACAATGACAGGATTTACCCCGCCGATTTATGACCCATACAATCCATACGGAGCATTTACAAACCCCGGTATGGGACAACAGAATTATTACATGGGCAATCATGGCGGCTACATAGATAACCGAAACATAGGTTCAGGCTCAAGTGTAAGGATTTTAGACTAAAGTACAAAAATTTGTTATAATACAGTCTCGTGGTATTAAAAGGAGAATATTATGGCAAAAGATTGCAGCTTTGATGTGGTTTCAGAGTTCGATAAACAAGAACTTGTTAACGCTGTTGACCAGACAAAAAGAGAGTTAACATCAAGATTTGATTTAAAAAACACAAACTCTGATATTGAGCTTGAGGCAGATAAAGCAATAACTATCACCACTGCGGATGATATGAAACTTCGCAACATTCTCGATATTTTGCAAACAAAACTTGTCAAAAGAAACCTCAATATAAAAATCTTAGACCCTCAGCCAATAGAAAATGCTCTTGGCGGAAATGTGAGACAGGTTTTTAATCTTAAAAAAGGTTTGACAACTGAACTCGCTAAACAAATAGTTGCTGATATCAAAGCATCAAAACTCAAAGTTCAGGCCTCTATTCAAGGTGAACAGGTGAGAGTATCAGGAAAAAGCAAAGATGATTTGCAAGATGTTATTCGTCTTTTAAAACAAAAAGAAGACGCATATAATATCCCTTTGCAATTCCAAAATTACAGATAAAAAATGTTAATTTATGTTGCATTATTGTCATGCACTAGCAATAAAAAATCTGTTCTGACTTGATATTATTGTTAGTGAATTCTTGTAAAAAACAATATTAAAATTAGTTAAATTTTGTTTTCAAAGTCTTGCTAATCTTACTATCTTATGCGAAATTACATAAGGGCAGGAAATAATGATAATAAACCATAAACCGAATCTATTATACGACAACCGAATGGTTCACAAGCACAAGAAACTTGTGAAAGATGAACAGTCGTCAAATAATTATAATGCAATGCCTTTATCGAGAGAGTCAAATGAGATTTCCTTTAAAGGCATTTCTTTTGGAAACATAAAAAAAGCTTTTAGTTTTTACAACAAAAAACAATACAACCTCGAAAACAATATAAATTTCCTAAAAAAATATATCGGTAAAGCTCCTGAAGTACTGAACAACGATTCTTCAAAATGGGAACAAATGAAAAACTCAATAAGAAGAAGCGCAGACGGAAAAGTTACGATATACGAAAAAAACTGGACACAACTTTTGATGGAAGGAATTGTATATCCTGTTACTGATCTGCCTTTCCATATTGCAAAAGCTGTAAGAAATTCAATCAAAGGCAAAAATGCCCAATCTGTTCAAGACAAGGCAGCTAAAAGCAAAAGCTTTATTCAAAATAAATTTAATACACTTAATAACGATGATATAGTTAACTCATTCAACGGCTATATGGAATCTGCAGAAAAATTCAAATATGATTCCGAAAAGGTACGTTCCGCAGGTCTTTTTTCAAGAGCAATGAAGATGTTTGACCCCAAATCAGGCAACTACAATGCGGTACATGAAAGAGCTTTGACAAGAATTGTTACTGGTTTTATTCCTGCATTTTTCCTTGCAAATGATGCATACAACCTGTCTAGAATATGTGATGACGATGCCAAAGCTGCTGAAAAAGAAAAGAAACTCCGTTTTAACCAGGAAACAAAACGTGTACTGTCAAATGCTTATTTACAACTAATCACTCTTGGTGCACTTTCTAAATATATCAACAGAAGCAAAGGCACATTCATCGGTGTTACTGCAGCAAGCGTATTGTTAACAGAATCTTTCTCAAGACTATCAAACGGCAAAAAACTCTGGTTTATCAACAAAGAAGAAGCATTAAAAATGAACGCCAGAGAAAATGCAGGCAAAACAGTTGAACAACAAAACAAACCTGTAGAAAAAGAAGAAACCAAAAATCAATCAAAACCCGGATTTAAAGGTTCAAAAGTGTTTAACGGATTCGGCATTATGTCAGATATGCCGATGACACAAATGAATAATGTTGCAATGTCAGGTTTATCAGACAAAGCACAAAACCTTAAAGAAGTAGAAACATCAAAACCTCTGTTAACGCTTCCCACAATCGCCAAATGGTTTGTTGGTACAGTAGCACTCGGTTTTGCGCTAAAACATGCTAAAGGCGTTAAACTCAAAAACGGAGCAAAAATTGCAGACTACTTTGATGTGATTTCTAAAAAATACGACAGTTTTTATAACAAATTGACTCAAAAAGATTACAAAATTAAAAAAGAAGACTTTAAGAAAATAACTGAAAAACTTGAAAGCTACGATAAAGTAATAGCAGAAAAAATACAACAGGTCACTTTAAATTACCAAAAAACAGAAAAAGTAAAATCCGTAGCAATTGATTTTGCTAAAGAATTGAGAGCAGGCAAACATGACAGCCTTGCTGAAATTATGGAACACATTGGTAATGTCAGATTAGACAAGTCATTCGATGCAATTCCAAAAAGAAAAGCTGCAAAAGCATTCTTTAAACAAAGAGATAACAAGCTTATTACACAAAACATAAAAGAATTTTTGAGTCTGATGGAAAACAAAGGATTCAAAAATGAAGCTGCCCAAATACGTGAACTTATACTTGATAAAAACGGCAATGTTTTAACTGAAAACTATACAAAAACACAAAAACTTATTAAAAAGATTGCAAAAGATTTCTCTTCAACATTTGAAAACAGATTCAAAATAGATGCTGACGAAGAAAACTACAAACTGTTCAAAGAAGTAATTGCACAACTCAAACAAAAAGACTCTAATCTTGCACAAAAATACGATAATCTTGTTGAAAATGCAGTTAATGCAGAGGAATTATCTTTTGGCAAAAAGAATACACCTATGATACGAGAAGTTGCAGACTTTATAACAGAACCGTTTAAATTTATCTGGGGAACAATAACACTTCCTTACAAACATATTGCTAAACCGTTCTCAAAAATTATTAAGCCTGATAACAAACTACCAGAATGGGATAAAGAAATCAAAACTGTATCAAACGCAATAAGCAGAATTACTCACAAATCAAGATTTGCTAACACATCAAAGATGGATTTGGATTCAGCAGAATTTTCAAAATATATGAACAAGCAAATTCACAAAGCGTTTAACACATCCACAATGTCCAGCCTTTCAAACTCTGATTTGTCAGCTCTGGCAAAAAATACATCAACAGCTGCAACAGCTTGGTTCTTGATGTCTGATAACCATAACATGGTAATGCAAAAAACTAACGGTGAAGACAAACAAGGCGCTGTATTAAAAGCTAAAGAAAGAGCAATACAAGAAACGTCTAGAACATTCTACAATGTAATGTTTATAAATCTGTTCAACAACACGTTCAGAAGCTTGTACAACAGCAGCTTATTCGGTGCACAGACCGTCAATACAGCATCTACACTTGTTGGTGAGTACGTAAACAGAAAAGCTATTGGTATGCCAGTAAAAGCATCTTCCAAAGATGAAATTATAAATCAAGAATATGAAAACCTCCACAGCAAAGGTTTAAAGGGGGATTTCTTCAGATTTATGTCCAGATTGACCGGTAAAAAAGTTCTTTCTCAAAGAGAAACAAAAAAACCGGCTAAAGAACAAGCTGTACAAAAATAGTATAAAAAAAGAGAGTAATGGAAATTCATTACTCTTTTTTTTTAGCTTTTTATTAATTATAAATGTTTTTCAATATTAGTGATAATACTTGTTTTTGGCATTAAACCAACAAGTCTCTCAACAGGTTTACCTTCTTTAAAAATTAAAAGAGTAGGCAAACCGCTTACAGAATATTCCTTAGCTGTTTTCAAGTTCTCATCAGTGTTAAGTTTAACAATTTTAATTTTACCTTCAAAATCTTGAGCAATTTCATCAAGTACAGGGCCTAATTTTCTGCAAGGTCCGCACCAGGGTGCCCAAAAATCAACAATAGTAAGTTCTGACGAGTTAACAACTTCTGCCACAAAATTGCCGTCGTTAATATCCAATGCGTTTGACATGAAAGTCTCCTCCTTAGTTACATTCCATAATGTATACCTGAATTGTAGCAAAAAGTCAATTAATAGGCCAGATAAAGATATTTAAAAAAAATTATTGACTCTGAATCTTCATTTGCTATTATAAAGTAACGGATAATCGTTTGACAATTAAAAAACATTTGCCACGTTAGCTCAGTTGGTAGAGCAAGGGACTGAAAATCCCTGTGTCCTTGGTTCGATTCCGAGACGTGGCATATTTTTTTAGCTTTTAATTAATTATTTATGTCCATTCTGTGTCCACTTGTATTGTTTCAAGTACTTTTGAAATTGCGGATAGTTTGGGCAAAGCCCATCAAATGCCCTAGAATTAGGGTTCTTAGTGTCCATTTTAGTCGGTATTTTAGTTTGAGCAAAAGTACTCAAAAGTCCATGAAATGGACACCAGTTGTCCTCAAAAGTTTTTGCCCTTAAACAAGGCATAGCCTGCTTTTCAGCCACAAGTGGCGATTTCTCTCAAACTATCTGCAATTTTATTGTTGGACTTTTGAAAATTAATAAAAATCCTGTGAAATATTTCACAAGAAGTCGGTACTTTTTTTGTGGAAGTCGGAACTTGATAAACTAAAAATACAAATGTATTTATTATCAAATTCAAAATTGTTTCAATACAGACAAATAGGTCGGTAAAAAAGCTCCAATCTTCCGACTTCAGAGCTAATGTGTTGGTATGAAAGATAAGTACATACCCATACAAAAAATAGCAGAACTAAAAGGGCTGAAAAGCACACGTTCCATAAGGAATAACCTCAGCAAGTATATCTACAGAGAGGTTAAGTTCAAAGGCGGAACAAGCTATGAAATCCTTGTCACATCTCTTGAGCCTGAATTACAGCATAAATTGATGAATGAAGATAATTTCCATCCGTTGGTTCCGTTGAATAACAAGGCTGCATCGTTTGTTACCGAGAAAGCTCAACTGACAGCTCTTGCTCGTGTCGATTTAATTAAAGGTTTTCAAAATTTTAGAACAAGGTTTAAAACCCGCAAAGAAGCCATGCAAAACTTCTTAGAACTGTATAACAGCGGTTTGTACCTCAAAAAGATTTATGAATTTATCGGAAGTGTTTCAAGAGGAACGATTGACAGGTGGATCAAAGCGTACGATGAAATGGGGCTTGAGGCACTAATGCCTCAATACCAATATTCAAAATATGATGAATACGATTGTTCTCTAGATGAGCATATGAAGCAGGTGCTGCTGAAATTTCTGTTTCATCCCAATAAAATCACAATCAGCAAAGCTATTTCTTTAACGAGATATATTTTAGAAAATGAAGGCTGTGAGGATATTCCGTCCGAGTCAACTTTCAAAAGATATGCAAAACATTTTAAAGATACAAAATTTGATGTTTGGACTCTTATGCGTGAAGGCGAAAAAGCCTTGAATGATAAAGTTGAACCATACATTGAACGTGATTTATCTAAGATAGAAGTCGGAGACATTTTAGTTGCTGACGGACACGTTCTTAATTTTGAAGTCATTAATCCGTTCACAGGCAAGCCAACGAGAGCAACACTCGTTGGCTTTTTAGATTGGAAGTCAACAGCTCTTGTTGGTTATGAAATTATGATGACAGAAAATACCCAGTGTATTGCAAGTGCATTAAGAAACGCCATTTTAAATCTCGGAAAAGTTCCAAAGATTGTTTATCAGGATAACGGCAGAGCTTTCAAAGCTAAATATTTCAGCTGTTAAGTAACATAAGAAAACAGAAAAAGTAACAGTAGTTTGCAGAAAAATCAACATATCAAATTTTTGACAACTCTGATATGTAAACCGAAAAGTATTTCATATATTATGTTCTAAATAGTTTTTAATAATCTTTGAGTCTTTTTGCCAGGTATTTATATCGGTTGCCCAGGGAGCAAACTCCGTTACTTTTTCCCAGCCGTCAAATATTTCTAGCAGTTTTTTATAGAATTGGGAAATTAATGTTTTTTTGGGGATAATTACATCTAAAAGAATATCCGCATCTTCAAATGTGTAGTTTTCAATTTCATTTCTGCAAAACCTGTGATAAACTTCCATAGTTTCAGCAATAAAAAACCTGACATCAGTTTTATCAACCGTTTCTATGTATAGAATTTGCTCATTTCCCTCATCATCAATGTATAAAATTGATGTTTCATTTGTTTGGGTCAAAAACTCTAAAAAGCTCCAAAAGTCATTTATATCAGTTAATATACCCATAAAAGGGATACAAAGATTCTTGCCTTTTGTATTTTTAATGTAAAAAGCATACTCTCCGGAATAATGTCCATCTAAAACCTCCGTAAAATTTAGCATCTTTACTTTTGTTGGAACAGAACTTTGAATTAAACTTATTATTTCGTTCCTTTCTTCATAATCTTTAAATAAGTAGTTGGTATTGCTGGGCATCTTTTATCTCCAAAATAATTTTATCATGAATAACAGCCTTCTGTTACTATAAATATGCCAATTATTTAATAATCTTGAAAAAGTCACTATTGGTTATGTAGTTTGTTATTTATCAAGTGCGAATTTAATTGTTCCATAAATTTTTTATATTCTTCATAATTAGTCGAATAAAGTTTTAATCGCAGTACAACAACTATTTATGTATCTTTATGGTAAAATTAAACAATAAGCTGCGAGGTCTTAATGAATAAAAAAGATTTATCAGAAAGAGATATATGCACTAAATTTATAACTCCTGCAATAATAAAAGCAGGTTGGGATAAAGATTCGCAGATTAGAGAAGAAGTTTCATTCACCGCTGGTAAAGTAATAGTTAGGGGTAAACTTGTTTCTCGTGGCAAGGGCAAGCGTGCAGATTATATTTTGTATTACAAAAACAATATTCCTCTTGCTGTCATTGAAGCAAAAGATAACAAACATAGTGCTGGAGCCGGTATTCAACAGGCTATAGAATACGCTCAAATGCTGGACATTCCTTTTGTTTTTTCTTCTAATGGAGATTCTTTTATTTTTCATGACAGAACGGTTGATTTAGGTAAAAAAGAAATAGAATTGCCTTTGGATAGATTCCCATCTCCGCAGGAATTATGGGAGAAATACAAAAAATACAAACAACTGGAAGATATCGAAACGGAAAAAATATATACACAGGCTTATCATAAAGATATAGCAAGCAATAAAGAGCCGAGATACTATCAAAGAATTGCCATAAATCGTGCGGTTGAAGCTATTGCTAAAGGACAAGACAGGGTTTTACTTGTAATGGCAACGGGAACAGGTAAAACTTATACGGCATTTCAAATTATATGGCGTTTATGGAAGGCTAAGAAGAAAAAACGAATTTTATTTTTAGCTGATAGAAATATTTTAGTTGACCAGACCAAAAGCCAAGATTTTGCACCATTTGGCGATAAAATGACAAAAATCACAAAACGCCATATTGATAAATCCTATGAAATCTATTTGGCTTTGTATCAAGGAATTGCAGGAAATAATGAAGATAAAGATGCATATAAAGAATTTTCCAGAGATTTCTTTGATTTAATTGTCATTGATGAATGTCATAGAGGAAGTGCAAAAGATGACTCAAGCTGGCGTGAAATTCTGGACTATTTTTCTTCAGCGACACAGCTTGGGCTGACTGCAACACCAAAAGAAACAAAAGAAGTTTCAAATATCGAATATTTTGGCGAACCTATTTATACATATTCTTTGAAACAGGGTATTGAGGATGGTTTTCTTGCTCCTTATAAAGTTATAAGACCTTTAATTAATATTGACTTAGACGGTTTAAAACTTAGAGAGGGCACCATTGATAAGTATGGGAATGAAGTTCCAGATGAAGAATTTAATGTCAAAGATTATGATAAACGAATTGTTGTAGATGAAAGAACAGAACTTGTCGCAAAAAGAATAACTCAATACCTGAAAAATAATAACAGATATGATAAAACAATTGTTTTCTGTACTGATATTGATCACGCAGGCAGAATGAGACAGGCTTTGGTTAATGAAAATTCCGATTTAGTCAGCAAAAATCCCAAATATGTAATGCAGATTACTGGCGATAATGATGAAGGGAAAAAAGAGCTGGACAATTTTATTGATCCGGAGGTTACATATCCTGTAATTGCAACTACGTCAAAGCTGATGACAACGGGAGTTGATGCTAAAACCTGTAAACTCATTGTTTTAGATAGCAATATAAATTCAATGACCGAATTTAAGCAGATAATAGGGAGAGGTACAAGACTTAGACCCGATTATAATAAATGGTATTTTACAATTCTTGATTTCCGCGGGGTTACAAGGCTCTTTGAAGATAAAGAATTTGACGGTGAGCCAGTTCAGGTAAAAGAAATCAACGAAAATGAAGATATTCCAAAAGAGGAACAATCAAAAGAAGAAGTTGAAGAAATTATCGACAACCTCTCTGATGATGAAACCGTTGTAGAAATCCCCCCGGATATTGATATCACTGATATTGAAAAGCCCACAAGAAAGTTTTATGTTAACGGAATTGAGGTCGTTCAAGTTGGCGAAAGAGTTCAATATTACGGCAATGACGGTAAATTAATTACGGAAAGTTTAACTGATTATACAAAGAGAAATTTAAAAGAACAGTTTTCTTCCCTTGACGATTTTATTAAAAAATGGTCAGAAGCAGATAAAAAATCAGCTATTATAGAAGAATTAGCGGAACAGGGAATTCTGCTTGATGAACTAAGGCAAGAAGTTAAACAAAAAACAGGTAAAGATTTGAGCGTGTTTGACTTAATATGCCATGTGACATTTGATATGCCTCCGCTTTCACGCAAAGAAAGAGCAGAAAAAGTTAAGAAAAGAAACTATTTTGGCAAATATTCAGAAAAAGCCCGCAAAGTCTTAAATGCATTGATTGATAAATTTGCAGATGCAGGAATTGAGGAAATTGAAAATAGAGAAATTTTGTATTTTCAACCGTTTGATGAAATAGGAACACCTGTTGAGATAATTAAAGAGTTTGGCGGAAAAGATAAATATGAACAAGCAATAAAAGAGCTTGAAAAAGAACTTTTTAATGACAACGAGGTGGCTTGATGCATTTGGATTGGATTTTGAAATTGGATTGGAATATTATTTGCTCTGCGGTAACAGCAATCTCAACTTTTTTAATGATGGTGGCTACTTGTTTTATGGCTGTTGCAGCCTGGAGAGCTTTAAATACGTGGAAAAATGAGCAAAAAAGACGAAAACTTGTAAATTTATTAGAAACCTTAAATGCATATATACAAGATTTACAATATTATGAATTAGAATCAACTGTGTTTTCTAAACACACAAGACAATCCTATCAAGAAAATCTAAACGATAATGAATTAATTGAAAAACAAGCAAATTATATTGATATGGAAATAGCCGAAGGTTGTGGTAGTTGCATATTAAGCCTAAAAAATTGGTTAATTGATGTTCCAAAACAAAATGAGATATTAAATAAAATAAATATAAACATTCAAGAATATAGAATAAAAATATTTACTTACGTAGAGTTAAAAATAAAAAAGAAAATATTTTATATGGAACTAACGATGGGTTATTAGAAGAAATATATGAAAGAAAAACAGATTTAGAAAAAACAAGAAATTTGTTATTAAAACAAATAGAAGAGTTAAAAGAAATAAACAATAAACTTTTAAACTAGAGGATAACTAAATGCCAAATATATCAAGTTTAATAAAAGCTATACAGGACATAATGAGAAAGGATACAGGTGTGGACGGAGATGCACAAAGGCTTTCTCAGATAGTATGGATGCTGTTTTTAAAAATCTTTGCCGATAAAGAAGCCGAAGCAGAGATTATGAAAGATGATTACAAATCTCCGCTTGATGGTGAATACCGCTGGCAGAACTGGGCTGAAAACGACGAAGGAATGACAGGTGATGAATTGATTGATTTTGTCAATAATAAACTCTTTCCTTATTTGCAAAACCTTGAAAACGACTCTAACCAGCAGGCATTAATTATAAGAAACATTTTTCAAGATACTTATAACTACATGAAATCAGGTACACTATTAAGACAAGTTATCAATAAAATCAATGAAATTGACTTTAATTCAAGCGAAGACAGACATCTTTTTAATGATATTTATGAGCAGCTTTTGCAAAGTCTTCAATCAGCAGGCAATGCCGGAGAATATTACACTCCAAGAGCTGTAACCCAATTTATTGTTGATATGGTTAACCCGAAATTAGGTGAAAAAGTTCTTGACCCTGCTTGCGGTACGGGCGGATTTTTAGCCTGTGCGATTGAACACTTGAAAAAACAAACAGATACTACAAAAGAGGGCGAAATTTTAAATAATTCCATATTCGGGATAGAAAAGAAACCGCTTCCTCACCAATTATGCACAACTAACATGATTTTGCACGGAATTGATATTCCGATAAATATCAGACGTGATAATACTTTATCTAAACCGATAAACAACATTTCACCTGTGGATAGAGTTGATTGCATAGTTACCAACCCTCCGTTTGGCGGGATTGAAGAAGATGGGATTGAAAATAATTTTCCGGCAAGTTTTAGAACTCGTGAAACAGCGGACTTATTTTTAGTTTACATAATGAAAATTTTAAAACCACAAGGTCGAGCAGGTGTTGTATTACCGGATGGCTCACTATTTGGTGAAGGTGTAAAGACAAGGATTAAAGAAGAGTTACTACAAGAATGCAATTTGCATACCATAGTTCGTCTACCAAATGGTGTTTTTAATCCATATACAGGCATTAAAACAAACCTCTTATTCTTTAGAAAGGGTGAACCTACTAGAGTAATATGGTATTATGAACATCCGCTACCAAATAGAATAAAAAATTATTCTCGTTCAAATCCAATTACAATTGAAGAATTTTTACCAGAAAAACAATGGTGGAATAATAGAGTAGAAAATGAACATGCTTGGAAAGTTTGTATTGATGATATAAGAGATACAAACTACAATTTGGATGTTAAAAATCCTCATATATCTGAAGATGAAAAATTAAAAACACCTGAAGAATTAATTAATGATATTAGTACAAATTTGCTTAATGCGAAACAACTTCTTGAAAAAATTAAGGAGGAAATTGCGTAGTGTCTTGGCAAAAAACAAAAATATCAGAATTTTTAACCGAACGAAAAGATAGATTTAAACCTGATAAAGCTAATGAATTGGGCTTACCCCGAATAGAAAAAATTGATTTTAGCGGAACAATCTATATTAATAATTTCAAACCAACAAAAACAGGAATGATTCTTGTTAAAAATGGCGATCTTGTTATTTCAGGCATAAATGTGGAAAAAGGTGCTTTAGCCATATATAAAGGTGCTACTGATGCACTAGCTACCATACATTATTCTTCATATACATATGATGAAAATAGAATTGATATTGATTATTTGAAGTGGTATTTACAAAGTAACATTTTTAGAAATATTTTAAAAGAACAAGTCAAGGGTGGGATAAAAACAGAAATTAAACCTAAAACATTTTTAAACTTAGAAATTATGTTGCCCGACTTAACAACACAAAAAAAAATTGCATCAAAACTAAATAAATTGGAATGGAACGTAAAAGACTTAGATTTTACTTGTTTTTGTAATAAAGAATTAATAGATAAATTACGTCAATCTATTTTGCAGGAGGCTATTCAAGGCAAATTAGTTCCACAAAATCCAAATGATGAACCAGCATCAGCTTTGCTTAAAAAAATAAAAGCAGAAAAAGAGCAACTAATCAAAGCAGGAAAAATAAAAAAAGAAAAATACATAATTCTAGATAATAATCTTGAAATTGTTATTCCTAAGAATTGGTGTATGTGCGTTGTTCAAGATATTTCTTTAAAGGTTACTGATGGAGAACATTTAACTCCTCAAAGGGCAAATAGTGGTTACTTTTTATTGTCTGCACGAAATATAACAAATCAAGGGTTAAAATTAGATAATGTAGATTACGTAGATGAAAGGGAATTTAATAGAATAAGAAAAAGATGCAATCCAAACAAAAGCGATATTCTAATATCTTGTAGTGGTAGTGTTGGTAGAGTTTGCTTGGCAGATAAAGATAATTGCTATGTTATGGTAAGAAGTGTTGCAATGGTGAGACCTCATAAAAATATTTATCCTGAATATTTAGTCTATGCACTAAAATCAGATTTTTTACAAAAACAAATTGAAAAATCTTCAAAAATAACAGCACAAGCGAATTTATTTTTAGGTAAGATCCTTGAACTTCAAATTCCATTACCTCCTACAGAAGAACAAAAACGTATAGTTACAAGAGTAGATGAATTGATGAAACTATGTGATAAGCTCGGAAACGAAAATAATAATGCACAAAAAGCTTCTTCAGAGCTACTACAAGCAATAATGCAAAAATATTTTACTCCGGAGGTTTAAATGGCAGAATCTCCGTTTCAAAAAGCATATGAATTTGAAGAAAGATATGGTATTGAACGCTTAAAAATAACTATCAAAAAAGCAGAAACTGCATACAAAACATATGAACCTGAAACTATCGGTTTGTGCAAAAACATATTAGAATCAATTTGTAAAGCGATTTTAGAAGAAAAAGCTGAAATATATAGTGATAAAGAAAATACACAAGCATTGGTTGGAAAAACACTTGGTTTGCTTGATATAAACTCACAAATAAGTGGAGGTTTATGTAATATTGTTGGGGGGTGTTCCCAGATTGCAAAAGGCATTAGTGAAATAAGAAATGATAAATGCATAACAGGTCATGGTGCAACAAATAAAAAGACATTACCAACAAAAACAGATATAGAGATTTGTGTATATACGGTATTGCACATTATAGACGTAATTTATTCAGTAGTTACGAAAGAGGAAATTGATATTACTAAAACTCAGATAGAATTTGAAAAAATTGATGAAATTCCTAAATATAATTATGTCAATCAATATATAGATAATAATGTAAATGTAGAGTATGAAAATGGAACTTTATTTATAGATGGTGCGGAATTTAGACCTAGTGAAATACTATATAATCTAGATCGAGTTACATATGATGCAATACATAAAGAATGCTTGAGTATATTAAGTAATGATTATAATTACTATCTAGCAGACCAAATTGTAGAATCTTTTACTTCTGAACCACTTGAAGATTCATATATGATTGAAGATACTTGTTTCGCAAATATTCATAATGTAGAAATAAAAGAATTAAATGAAATTATCGCAAAAGGTTGTATACACTGGGAAGAATATGAACCTGCCCCCAGCATAGAAGATTTAGTGAAAGTAGATTGCTCTGCTGAATTTATTGCTACATTTAATTATGAATATAATGAGTCAGATGAAGAATTTATATACACATTGGAATCATTTGAATTAAAGTAAAAAAGGATATATAAGAATAAAATATGAATATTTTAATTTTAGGGAATGGATTTGATATAGCACATGGTTTAAAAACTTCATACATTGATTTTTTAAATTACTGCGTTGAAAAAAATAATAAAAGAATAACTGGAATGATTAACTATGGAACAACATTTATAGATAATATATGGTTGCGACATTTTATAACAACTTGTAATAACTATGGTAAGAACTGGATTGACTTAGAAGAAGAAATATATCGAGTTATATTGTTGTTAAATAAAACATTATTGGATTTATCAAATGGTCAAATTGAAATGGTTTTTCCTCTAACATTTTCAATTCAAAAAGATATATTAAATTTTGATTTTGATCAAATAATTGATTATTTAAAAACTTGTAATAATAGATTGGAAACTGATAAGAAAAAATATACAACTGTAGAAACAAATGATTTTTCACATTTGTATTTTTATATTGAAAATTATCAAGGATTGATAAACTTTATATACGATCAATTAAGAGCTTTTGTCGAAATGTTTGAAAAATATTTAAACGATGTTGTTATGTGTGAAATTGATTCGGAACCAAAATACCAACTTTCATTATTACAAAGTTCAAAACCAAATATAATGAATTTTTTATTTGTACTGAATTTTAATTATACAAATACCTTAACAAAATTATATAAAGATACTATGGATTCTAGACAGAAAAAATCTATACAAAATTTCCATGTGCATGGCAAAATAAATGCAAATAATATAGTTCTAGGAACTCAATTTTTTGATAATAAAAATAATAATATTCCTTCAGAATTTAATGTTTTTAGAAAACATAACCAAAGACATAGATATAACACAATAGAAGATTATCAAAGTTTATTACAAATCATAAAAAGCCGTAATGATAATACAAAACGTATATTTCATGTGATAGGACACTCACTTGATAAAAGTGATTATGTTATTTTAAAGCATATTTTCCTTGCACATAACGATTCTATAACAAATATTTATTATCATGATGAGGAATCACAAGAAAGATTAATAAATAATATTACTGAAATAATAGGTGAAGATGAAGTTATGGCAAAAGTTAGATTTATTCACCAACATGATCCCAAAAGAGGAATCTTGATTCCAATAGAAGAACCTGTTTTAGTTGAAAATTAATTAGACTATAAAGCACTTTTTGTGCTAAACTAAAGGTATTCAGAGGTTATTATGGCAAATGAAGTTTCTAAAATATATAATGATATAGCAGATTTACTTAATATTGCACGGGCAAAGGCATATCATACAGTGAATTCCATTATGGTTGAAACATACTGGAAAATCGGGCAGCGTATTGTTGAAGAAGAACAGGGCGGTGCTTCCCGTGCAGAATATGGAACAAAACTTATCGAAAATTTGTCAAGATACCTGACGGATACTTTTGGTAAAGGCTTTTCAGAAGCAAATTTAAAGAATATGCGACAATTCTATCTTACATACCCAGAATTCGACACGCAGTGCGTAGCGAATTTGTCCTGGACAAATATTAGGACTATTATCAGAATAGATAACAAACACGAGAGAGATTATTATTTAAAAGAGGCAGCAGAGCAGAATTGGACATCAAGACAGCTTGAACGCAATATCAAAAGCGGTTATTATCACAGGCTTTTATCAACTCAAGCAGGAGTAAATAATACTGAAAAATGTCTGCCTGCCGTTATTGATACAAAAGAATTCATCAAAGATCCGTATGTCTTAGAATTTTTGGATTTGCCTGAAAACATTGAAGGCAAAGAAAGTACATTAGAATCGGCTTTAATCACTAATTTACAGAAATTTTTGTTAGAATTAGGCAAAGGATTTTCTTTTGTTGCCCGCCAATTCAGAATTAGCACCGAAACCGATCATTTTTATGCTGATTTGGTGTTTTATAATTACCTGCTCAAATGCTTTGTTGTGATTGATTTAAAGACAACAAAATTATCCCACGCAGATATTGGACAAATGGATATGTATGTCCGCATGTTTGATGAATTAAAGCGTGGTGCAGACGACAATCCTACAATAGGTATAATTTTATGCACTGATAAGTCTGAAACAATGGTCAAGTATTCGGTATTACAGGAAAGTCAGCAGATTTTTGCTAGCAAGTATAAAACAGTTCTCCCTACAGAAGAAGAACTTGCAGATATGATTGCGAAGGAAAATATAAAATTATTGACTGAACAAGACTAATCAAATCCTGTTTAAAAAGTGTTCAAACGGTCGATTAAGGCGGGTTATGTATGACTTATATAAATCCCCTTATCAAAAATAATTTAAGGCTTTAAAACGGCAATTCTAGAAAATTACTCTTCATAAGTTATGCCCAAAATCTTTTCTTCAATTTCTCTGATGGTTTCAGGGGATATTTCTCGATGATTTGCTTTTTTCGATGTGTGTTTATCGTTTAAAACATTATCCTCATATAGTTTAAAATAGAAAACTTGGTATAGGCAAATACAGAACTGAATAAATAATAACTAAATTCTTGTGAAATTTTTCCCAGAATTTGTTAAAATTTTTCTTATTTTTTTAGCTTTTTGCTCAAACTATCTGCAACTTGTGCTCAAACTATCTGAACGATTACAGAAAATTAACAAAAATCTTGTGAAATATTTCACACAAAGTCGGTACTTTTTTATTCCTAGTCGGAAGGACATAACTTTTTCTTAAAAAGGTTATTACAGCAGAAATATGTTTACTTTTGCTCTTTTTCACTTAATTGGTCGTAATTGCTAATTATTAACAACAAGGCGTCTAATCTATTTTGAAAATCTTTAGATAAGTCTTTATAGAATAACTTCTATTTAGAATGTATCATTAGAATGCTCATAACAATAACGTTTCATTTCTTCATTTAAATTTTTATAAACAACAACTCTTATGGACATATTTTTTAATTTTTGCTGCACTTGCTCAGACAGTTGAGTATATGTTTTACCTTCTATTTCTTTTAATTGTTTCACACCGATTAACGGGAAATCATTGTTTAAATACTGTTTTTAGATTGATAATCTAATCTGTCCATCTATAATTGTTACAGTTTTGCCTGATGGCAGTGTTAAGTTTTTTCTCATTTTTTCTCCTTAAATAAAGTGACTAGCAAAAAAAATTAAGTTTCGGTTTATAATAAATATAAATTTAGGGGGGCAATAATGAGCATAAGACCTGTATCTTTGGGAACACAATTGAATTACAAAAAGAATTATGAAGTTCAAAAAAAAGACGGTACTCCTGTTAGTAAAGAATATGCGGATAAAATCGTTAAAAGAAATATGATGTTCTTTTATGCAGGTATAATACCAGCAGCTTTTACAGGTTTTTGTGCTCTAATCGGTGAGCCTAAAAATAGAATAAAGGGCTGTTTGCTTATTTATCCCTTGATGACTTTAACATGTTTTTTGGCAACAAAGTCTAATTTCGAAGATGATATGTTTACTAAAGAATATAACCCTCAAAAATTTTACAAATGGGGCGGTTTTAAAGTTGTTGAAAAAAACGCTTAATACATTATTATAATCACAATCTTTATTAAATATATTTGTGAAATTATTCACTGTAAAATCTCTTAAAATATTCACAAAAAATGAAAAAATGCTCAAACTATCTGCAACTTATGCTCAAACTAAGTGAACGGTTACAAAAGTAACTGTATTGTTTCAATAATTTTTCTAAATATTTATGAGAGTCAACACTAATCTCTGTGTTTTAATCCCCATTGGCATAAAGAATGCAAAATAGGAATAAAAGACACGCCTTTTTCAGAAAGAGAATATTCTACTTTAGGGGGTATTTGAGGAAATTCTTTTCTTGTTATTAAACCATCTTTTTCGAGTTCCTTTAAAACAACGCTCAAAGTCTTATGAGATACCATATTCAAATATCTCTGCAAGCTATTGAAGCGGATAACTTCGTGTCTGTATATCGCATATAAAACTGTAAGTTTATACTTTCCGCTGACTAAAGATAAAGTGTAATTGAAGCCTGTTTTATCAAAACTTTCAACTTCTTTTAAACAATCTCTTTCTTGTAAATTCATAATACGCTTCTTTCTGTAAGTAAGTTACTTTTTTATCCGTACTTGAATAAAGTACCACAAAAGTTTAACATCATAAATATCAGAAAAGCAAAATTATAGAAAGGAGAACGCATCTATGTACAATTTTATTTTTGATATCCCGACCAGAATCCTATTTGGCGCAGGACAACTAAATAATCTGCACAAAGAAAAATTCCCTGGAAAAAAAGCTTTAATCGTAATCTCAAGCGGACAATCGATTAAAAAACATGGATATCTTCAAAGGCTTGAAGAGCAGCTTAACAAAGCAGAGATAGAATACATTCTATTTGACCAGGTAAGACCAAACCCTACCTCAGAAAATGTTATTGACGGAGCTAAACTTGCAAAAGAAAAGGGATGTGATTTTGTCATATCTCTTGGCGGCTGCTCAGCTATGGACTGCGGTAAATGTATTGCTCTTATGATAACAAATGTCGGTGACCTTTGGGAGTACAGTTTAAGCAGGCAGGGCGGCAAAAAAATCCCGCAGAATCCTGCTGCCCCGAATATTTGCATTACAACATCTGCAGGAACGGGAAGCGAAGTAAACGCAGCAGCCATAATCAGCAGAGATGATTTAGAAGAAAAAACTCTATTTTTAAGACAGTCAATGTATCCGACTATATCAATTGTCGACAGTGATTTGATGCTGAGCGTTCCGGCAAAATACACTGCTTATCAGGGAATGGATGCATTTTTCCATGCAAGTGAAACAATGATGAATAAAAATGTCCACCCTATGGCAGAAATGTTTGCACTAAAAGCTATTGAACTTCTTACAAAATATCTTCCCGTGGCATATAGAGATGGTTCAAACAGAGAGGCTCGTTCATATGTTGCACTTGCCAATACTCTTGCCTGTTATTATGTAATGAGTACATCAGCTCATAATATGGAGCACGTAATGAGCGGTTTTCATCCAGAGTTGGCTCATGGTGCAGGTCTTATTATGATTTCTCCTGCATATTATGACTACTTTATACAAAAAGGACTCGGAGAAGACAGGTTTATAAAAATGGCAAAGGCTATGGGTATTGAAAATGCTTCAACTGGTAAAGATTTTTTAAACGCGCTAGAGAAATTGATTACTGATGTTGGCTGTGCAGAAATAAAAATGAGCCAAATAGGAATAACGAAAGAAGAACTGAGAAAATACCCTGCGAAAGTTTTTGAAGTTCTTGGCGGTGATATTACGGCAGATTTATTGACATTAACTGCAGAAAATTATCTCGAGATTTTTGAAAAGGCTTATTGCTAAATTACTCGATACGGTCGTAATATATAATTGTGAGGTTAATATGAAAAGAAAAATAGATGTTTTTGACTACGCAAAAGAGATTACAACTGCAATATCAAAAGGAATTTTGATTACAACCAAAGCTGATAAAATAAATTCTATGACAATTGGCTGGGGCTCACTGGGGATTGAGTGGGGGCTGCCAATCTTTACTGCATACGTTCGTACAGGTAGGTTTACGACAGAGCAGTTGCAAAAGAATCCTGAATTTACAATTAATATATTAGTTGGTGATTTTAATAAAAAAATATTGGGGGTATGTGGCTCAAAATCAGGCAGGGATATTGATAAAATTAATGAATTAAATTTAACTCTTGTGGAAGGCAGTCAAGTTAGTGTTCCTGCGATAAAAGAACTTCCGTTGACTTTAGAGTGCAAAGTTATTTATAAACAAACACAAGTTTTATCTGAAATTCCTGCAGATATTCAAAAATCTTGTTATCCGCAGGATATACCGAGTTCAAATCCTATGGCAAACAAAGATGTTCATATTGCAGTTTACGGACAAATTGTTGATGCATATATCTTAGAATAAATCATATAGAAACTTGCAGGGACTAAGATAGCGACTTAAAATTAAAAGATAAATAATCTTGCACAAAAATTTATGTTAAAATAAACCAGTATAAGTATTAATTTACAAGAAAAACAAATGAAAAATGAAATTTCAACCATACGTTTAATTTATCCCCAGTGGCAAGGTGGAGATGTATCTTCACTTCTCCCAGATTTTTCAGAAGAAGAGTCTTCTACAGGATATTACATTGGTGCATACCTGCTAAACTTTCTTGCACCAAAAACTAATCAAAAGATACTAAAAGTACCTGTTGTAGAAGAATATGAAAAAAGAAAAATTCAAGACGGAATAACAGATAGAGATGTTATATTAAAACAAACAAATGCTGCTATTCAAATTCTAGAACAAGAACAACCTGATAAAATAGTAACCCTTGGTGGAGAATGTTCAGTCAGTGTAGTTCCTTTTTCATATCTGGCACACAAATATCAAAATGATGTTGCTGTAATATGGATAGATGCTCATCCTGATATAACACTGCCTGGTGATACATACACCGGCTACCATGCAATGGCAGTAACAGCATTGATGGGAGAAGGTGACAAAAAAATAGTTTCGCTTTTGCCTGAAAAAATAAAAGCATCTAATATACTGTTAGCCGGAATCAGAGACTGGGAAAGAGACGAAATAAAAATCCGACAAAAAACATACGGGCTCAAACATCTTTCCCCGCAAGATATAAGAATTGATGTTGATGCGGTTACAAATTGGATTTGTACAACCGGAGCCAAAAAGGTTCTTATCCACTTTGATATGGATGTTTTAGAACCGTCAGAAATAATACCCGCAGTGGGAATATGTCCGGAAGGTTTAAAAATAGAAGAAACTCTTGAATTAATTAACAAAATTGCTGAAAGTTATGACATTGTCGGATTAACCATAGCAGAACCTATGCCAAGAATTGCACTAAAACTCAAAAGAATGATGCAACAACTGCCCCTTTTAAATTAATATGTTAAATTAATTCTAACGTTTGATTGCACACAGTTTTTTGATACAATTGAAAAAGTGTACAGGGATATAAACGTATGAAAAATTTAAATGGAAAAACAATAGCTGTTATCAGCCTGGGATGGTTGGGCGATACAATAATAAATGAAATGTTATGCTGCAACATAAAAAAATTATACCCTGATTCAAGGCTCGTTCTCATTGTATCTAAAACTTTTGAAGACCTTGGCAAAATAATGACCTGTGACAAATGCTATTCATATGACAAGAGTAATGAACACAAAGGGGTTACAGGACTTTTCAAACTTGTTAAACAAATCAAAAAACAAGAAAAAATACATACAGCCATTTTAACACATACGCATGAACGTACTGTTTTGTTTGCAAAATTACTTTCACCTAAAACAATTGCTTCAGTATACCTTAAAAATTACAATCCTCTTAATTTATTTATCAATAAACATTACAAAATTGATGAAAAAGAATTTTTCTCCACATACAGAGGCAATTTTAACGCCAATATGCTGCGACTGCTGTGTAATAATTATGAGATTGATTACAAAACAAATATACAAATACCTCAGGAAGAAGATTTAAAAACTACAGAAAAATTTAAGGATATTATTCCTTTTGAAAAAGATTACATTGCAATATCCACAACGTCTAAACAAGAGGCTAATGATTGGGATATAAATGAAATTGTAAATTTCACATCTAGATGTGAATTGCCTGTGGCATTTATTGGCACAGGCAGAGCCAATGATATTGCTCAAAAAATAAAATCATACAACTTGCCAAATTTTATAGATATAACTAACAAAACTACTATAATGGACACTGCAGTTATTTTATCAAAAGCAAATTGTGTAATATCAGTTGATACAGGTACTATGCATATGGCTTACCTGCTGAACAAACCAACAATCTGCCTGTTTCACCAGCCGATAATGATACCTCAATGGTATCCTGCTTATCTTGATAATGTTAAGATACTGGTAGGACATAAATATCTTGATGAAAAAACAAAGAAAATAATCAAATTAAAAGAAATCCAAAGTACAGATGTATTGAATCTTGTAAATCAGTTAAGGAGTAAATAATGAATATAAAAAATTTAGATATCACATTAAAAGGTATAAATGAAAACGGAGAAGAACAGGAATACAGAATCTCTGATTTTACAGGTCAGGAGACAATTTTATATTTTTATCCAAAAGACAATACCTCAGGCTGTACACAAGAAGCTTGTGATTTTAAAGAAAACAAAAACAGATGGAGTGCTCATGCACAGGTTATAGGAGTCAGCCCGGACAGCATAAAAAGTCATATAAAATTCAAAGAGAATCATTCATTAAATTTTATCCTTCTCTCTGACCCAGAGCATGCTCTCTCTGAAGCATTCGGAGCTTGGGGAGAAAAATCAATGTATGGAAGAAAATACATGGGAATTATCCGCTCGACTTTTCTTATCAACAACCAGGGCGAAGTAACAAAAGAATGGCGAAAAGTTAAAGTAAAAGGCCATGTTGATGAAGTAATTGAAGAATTAAATAAATAAAAAGAAAGGTTGGAAAGCTCCAACCTTTCTTTTTTAAGTGTTTATAATACCGACTTGATGTCTTGAATCATCAAATCTGTTGTAAGATGATTTCTTTCATAGATTTCTTCAAGAGGGACTCGGTCCGTAAATTCTTTTCTTGCACCAAAGTTTAGCACTTTCATTTCAGAAGTGCCATAATACCTTGCAATTTTTTCACCAAATCCGCCGTCTAAGACACCGTCTTCCAATGTGACAACAAGCTTGTGGTTTTGTTTTAAAGAATCTAAAAGCTGTTCATCGACACCTGTGATAAATTTAGGATTAATCACTGTAGCGTTAATTCCCAGAGCTTTATGGATTTCTTTAGCCAAATCTTCTGCCTTTTCAAAGAATGAACCAAGGCCTAATATCGCGATTTCAGCTCCTTCTTTAACGACACTGTATTTATTCAATATTGAATAATCTGTTTTATCCTCTATTCCTGTTGTTACAAAATTACCAAAAGGAACTCTTATTGCAACCGGGTGTTGTGTCTGTTGTAATGACCAATCCATCATTGCAATGTATTCCTCTTTATTTGTCGGGGCAAGATAAACAATGTTTGGTATATTTGAAACAAGCGGTATATCAAAACATCCAAGATGGGTCATATCCGCCCCTGTTATAGCTCCCCAGTGCACAAGGATTGTTGCCGGAGAATTGTTAAGGCATAAATCTTGCGACAACTGATCGTATGTTCTTTGAATAAAAGAGCTCAATATCAACAAAATTGGCTTTGTGCCATTTTTTGCCATAGCAGAAGCAAAGGCAACAGCGTGCTCTTCTGCAATACCAACATCAGTATATTGATTGCCAAGTTGTGCTCTTACATCCGGAGTAAATCCATACGCACCCGGTGTAGCAGGAGATATTGCAAAAACAGTAGGATCTTGCTTTGCCTTATTCAAGATATAGTCAACAGTAACACTCGTGTAGTTTTCTGTTGGTGTGCTGTTTGTGTCATCATCTTTTTTATCCAGTGTACCGGGCATTATCCAGTGAAAAGCTTCTTTGTTTTGTTCTGCAGGCAACAAACCTTTACCTTTTAGTGTATGTATATGCACAAGTACTGGATGGTTGAGACCTTTTACCTTTTCAAACACTTCTATCAATTTTTGAGTATTATTACCTTCTTCCACATAGTAATAGTCAAAACCCATTGCTTTGAAGAAATTACATTCAGCCTGTCCGTTAGTCTCTCTTAAAAGGCGTATATTTTCGTACATACCGCCATGGTTTGGAGCAATAGACATTTCATTGTCATTAAACACAATTATTATATTACTGTCCAGTACTGCGGCATTGTTCAACCCTTCGAGTGCTTCACCACCGCTTAATGAACCGTCACCAAGTACGGCAATGACATTTTCTTTATCACCTTTTAAATCTCTTGATTTTGCAAGGCCCGCAGCCAGACTGACAGAGGTGGATGTATGACCTACAACGAAACAATCATATTCGCTTTCCTCGGGGTTTGTATAACCTGAAAAATCAAGATATCGTTGAGGGTTTGTAAAACCCTCTTTGCGCCCTGTGAGAATCTTATGGGGATAACACTGGTGAGACACATCATAAACAATTTTATCTTTTGGTGTGTCAAAAACATAATGCATCGCAATTGTAGGTTCAACAAACCCTAAATTTGGCCCCATGTGGCCGCCTGTTGTGTTAACTTTTTTTATAATAAGTTGTCTCATCTCATCAGCAAGAGTATCCAGTTCGGCAATAGAAAGTTTTTTTATGTCTTTTGGATAGTTTACTTTGTCTAATACTGTCATTATAGTCTCCTTTCGTATAATAAAATTTTAATACCTGATAGTTACTATCAGTCAAGCCCTAAAGTAAAAAAATGTAAATATTGAGATTAGTTTACAAAAAATGCTTATTTTTTAGATTAAAGTTGCAATTTATAATATAATCAAAAGCATAACTATTTAATTTAAGGGGTAAAATGGAAAATTTATTAACTTCAAACAAGGTTTGGCAGCACTGGCACATTAGCGACGAATTAAAACAGTTACTTGATAAATCATCAAATGTTATTTTGCCTGAAAAAAGAGATGAACTCATTGAACTTTCTACAAATGGTAAAGAAAATCTTACCTACAAGGTTGTATACAACGTAGAAGGCAAAGGCGAAGTAACTGAAGCAGAAGTAATAAGATGCAAAAACGGCATTGCAGTAAACTATACAGAAGCTTATATGAGAAGACGCGACCCCAACTGTATGGTTGTTAACAATATTGAAATGACAGACAAAGTTACATTTCAGGAAAGATTTAACAAAGAGTTTGAGCCGTTAAGAAAAGAAACTTTTGATTGGCTATCTGACAATGAAATTATTATAGTACCTTTTATGGCAGGCGGAACAGAATACGGGTATCCGGCATTAATGGTGGCGCCTAAAAACGCAGCATTCTTTGCAGCAAGTATTTATGACCTTCAAGGTATGATACCAACAGATAAACTTGAAAGAGATTTTGAACCTAAGGCTATTATTTATGTAGCACCTCCATTTAGACATTCTCATTTTGAAGGCAAACAGGTAGTTGTTCATAATCAGCAAAACTCTGTACACGAAGTTTTCTCTTATAACCTGTACCCGGGGCCGAGCGCAAAAAAAGGTGTTTACGGTGTATTACTGGCTCTTGGATTAAAAGAAGATTTTGTTACAGTACACGCTTCAACAGTAAATATTACTACTCCTTATGACAATGATATCAGTATCCTTCATGAAGGAGCATCAGGCAGCGGCAAGAGCGAAATGCTGGAATATGCTCACCGTGAAGAAGACGGACGTCTTTTATTAGGACGAAATGTTGTAACAGGTGAAGAAAAATATCTTGCATTACAACAGGGTTGTAAACTTCAGCCTGTAACGGATGATATGGCGCTTTGTCACCCAAGTTTCAGAAAAAATAACGGCCGTTTATGCGTAGCCGATGCAGAACGCTCCTGGTTTGTCAGAATCGACCATATTAAAAAATATGGAACAGATCCTAATTTGGAAAATGTTACAACAAACCCCAAGGAACCATTAATATTTTTTAACCTTGAAGCGCATCCAAACGCAACTTGTCTTATCTGGGAGCACATAGAAGATTCTCCGGGCAAAAAATGTCCAAACCCGAGAATTATTATCCCCAGGGAACAAATCAAAAATATACAAGACGGCCCTATCGAAATTGATTATAGAAGCTTCGGATTAAGAACACCGCCTTGTACAAAAGAAAATCCTTCTTACGGTATCTTTGGAATGCTGCATATTTTACCGCCTGCTCTTGCATGGCTATGGAGGCTGGTTGCACCAAGAGGATTCGGCAACCCGAGCATAACAAGCACAGGCAAAGATGCATTTAAGCTTGAAAGCGAAGGTGTAGGCTCATTCTGGCCGTTTGCAACCGGTAAAAGGGTAGACCTTGCAAACATACTTCTTGAACAGTTTATGAACACAACTAAAACAAGAAATATCCTTATCCCTAACCAGCACATAGGCTCTTGGGAAGTAGGATTTATGGCAGAATGGGTAATAAGAGAATACCTTGCAAGAAGAGGTCAGGCTTCATTTAGAAAGCTTAATCTGAAACCATCAAGGCACCCTCTTGGCGGCTACATTCCGGAAAACATCCACGTAGAAGGTACACCTATATCTAAAAAATTCTTTGATGTTACAAAACAACCTCAAATAGAAGAAGAAGGTTATGACAAAGGTGCAAAAATGCTTGAAGACTTCTTTAAAGAGGAATTAAAGCTTTATCTGAAATCAGACCTGCACCCGCTGGGCAAAGCAATAATCCTCTGCTGTATGGATAACGGCACGGTTGATGATTATGAAAAACTCATTCCGGGTACTTACTAAAAAGAGTCAAAAGGTATAAAAGACAAACAGAAATAGTCTTCCATTCCTTTTTTAAAAGAATCACACAGCTCTTCCAACTTTAATTGGGGAGCTGATTCTTTTATTGTGGTTATATTTTCCGATGCCGGAGTTTCGCCAAAAATATTTCTTATGACATCTTTATCATAATCAAACATAATAGAACCGTGCTGCAAAATATAACCCTGTTTTCTAAATTGCGCAGAACCGACTATTTTTTTCCCCATATAACTTAAATCTGCACCTGTTGATAAAGACATACAGTATTCATAATTTGTTTTTGCTTGTTTATCCTGAGGGAAAACAGCATCAATGCATGCTTTTTTTAAACCCTCTGCCAGTGCACCTGAGATTTCTTTGTATGATTGAATAACGGTCTGCCCATTTTTAAGAAAAGATACAGGGCACACAAACGAGTATGTCAGCTCGTTATCGTGCAAAAGAGCCCTCCCACCCGTTAACCTTTTGACAATATCAATATTATTAGCCACACAAAAATTTTTATCTATGTGGCTGTCACTCTGATTGCGTCCTAAAGACACACATGCCGGTGACCAGCCATAGAGCCTAAAAATCGGCATTGATAAATTGGTTTTGATTGCAAATTCAAGCAGCTTTTCATCAAAGTCCATATTAAATCTGCCATTATTCACACTGTAAGCTATAAAAAAAGCTTTCATCCTAAGCCTCTAAAATCTTTTTGATTGCTTGCGGAATATAATCAATCTGGTCAGTAGCCAGTACACTGTACAAAGTTAAATCTTTGGATGCAAGCTCTCCGCACAGTCCATGTAAATAAACACCAAGCTTTGCAGCATTTTCCACAGACACCCCCTGCGCCATAAGACCTGAAATTATACCTGTTAAAACATCACCGCTGCCGGCTTTTGCAAGAGCAGAATTGCCGCTGGTATTAACAAATACCTCCAGATCTTTTGTACACACAACTGTTTGATTGCCCTTTAACACAACACATCAGCCAAATTTTTCAGCAGTCAGCTTTGCATACTTTATTCTGTCATTTTGTATATCTTTAACAGGTGTGTTAATCAATCTTGAAAGTTCCACAGGATGCGGTGTAATAACAGAATCTGACGGAAATGAAGACAATTCTGATTTAGACAGAACATTGATTGCATCTGCATCAATTACAGTTTTTTTATTATTTTTATTCAGATACTTAATAAGATCATCCACAAAAGCGTTTGTTGCTGCTGTATCAGACAAACCAGGGCCGACAGAAAGTACGTTGTAGTTTTCTATAATATTCAAAACATCAGCAAAAGCATCTGATGCTATGCATTTTTTATAGTAATCACGTAAAGGATAAAACGTTACCCATGGACAATTGCCGGCAAGGTTATTAATTAGCGGCTCAATTGTAGCAAGAGTAACAAGCCCTGCACCGGTTTTTAAAGGAGCAACAGAAGACAAATAAGCAGCACCCTGGTATTCTATAGAACCAGCGATATTTAATACCTTGCCAAATGTTCCTTTGTTGCTCTGCTGAGGTCTTTGAGGCATAAGAGCCTTGACTGACTGCGCAGTAATTTCAGTATATTCCATAAATACTATCCGTTTATTTGTCGTAACGCTTCATAAACAACTATAGCAACCGAATTTGAAAGATTCAAGCTCCTCTGCCCGTCTTGCATAGGTATAGTTATGGAATGTTTTCCTTTTGAAAACAGGAGTTCTTCAGGAATACCCCGGGATTCCGGCCCAAAAACAAGAAAATCTCCATCTTTATATTTAACATCAGTATAATAATTTTGTGTTTTGGTTGTAAGATAGTAAAAATCGTTGTCAGGAAACTCTTGCCACAAATCCTCTATTTTTTCTATACGACGAATATTAACATCACCCCAGTAATCCAATCCTGCACGCTTTAAGTGTCTGCTGTCAATAGAAAACCCGAGTTTTCCGACAAGAAACACATCGCTGTTTGTACAAGCAGCAAGACGTACAATATTACCGGTATTTTGAGGTATTTCCGGCTCGTATAAAACAATATTAAGTTTGGTTGTTATTTTCATACAACCTTATTATCTGATTTATTCTCTTTTTTTGCAACTAAATAGTCTTTAATTTTTACCGTAGCAAAAGAAGTTGTTGCTAAAGAGAGTGCAGTGAGAATATATGTCAAATATGCAACTTTCGTGCCTTTTGAGGCAATTTGGGCCATATCTTTTGTTAACAATTTATCAGCAAGTTTTTGTCCTTTATAAGTGGCCATGCCTTCTTCAAAAAGTATAGGCAGCATAGCAGCAAAAGACAATTTGCCGGCATTGTTTCTTACAAAGTTTTTAACTTTTTGCCCTGTTGTAAGATCTTTGCCTTCTTCTTGTTTAGCATTTTTTGTAAAAGCACAAAACAAGGCAATATTTCCTGCAATTGCCATCATTGGATTCCTCATTTTTTGAAGAATTCTGCCTAATTTAGAAAAATTATGGTTTAAACCGTGTCCTATTTCATGAAAAGCAATATAGGAAATATCTTTAACCGGCATTAAAATTGTATTTTTACTAAATATCAACTCTTTAGTCAGAGGATTACGTGCATCTTTGAAGAGATAAGCAGCATTTTTGCCGTCTTTTATCTGCTCCAGAGGATTTAGCATTTTTAAAAATCCTGGCAAGGGTATTTCACCGGCTTCTCGTTTTAAATAAACAATTTTAGCACCTTTTTCTTTCAAACCAGTATTACACAATGCTGTCTCTGCTGCATTGTGTAATATATCAACTTTATCTTGAGAAAGTTGACCGATTTTTTGTATTTTATTTACGACACTGTTTGTAAAAGGCATAAAAGCAATGGGTACACATCCACCAAGCAACGAAGCGCCAATAGAAGCTCCAACATTTCTGTTTTTTTTATTATTTTCTTTAACAGTATTTTGTGAATTTATTTTTGAAACTTCCATTTTATTATTACTTTCTTTTGTATGCGTATTAAAATAAAAGCTCTCAAGAAATTATTTTGTTATTTAAAAGATAATCTTTTACAAATATTAATTCTTTTTGTCTTCAACAAAAAACCTTTTGCTTTCAATAAGAACAGGCAATCCTCTTAATACACAAAATGCAACTGCAGCATAGACACAAAAATGTGCAAACGGACAAATTGCAATGCAAACATTGTGGAATGTTGCCCACGCAGAAACAGCCTGTGCTGACAATTCAGGGTCAGCACCCTGTAAGAATAAATTCATTGTTGCAAACGGGAAATTGCATAAAATCATCAAAGCAAAAGCAAGAGCTTTTGTTACGGCATATGAGCCTCTTGAAAAGTTTGATGCAACAAGGAAATGTCCGAGTTTTGTTTTCATCATGGTAGTAGAACCAAATGCTGTAAAGCCCTGTTCTAAAGCAATACTTCTTACGCCGTCTGTCAAAATGCCTCTTGTTACAACAATAAGCGGCACCCAAACAGGTATCCAACCAAGAACTGCAAAAACAATCCAGTATATGTTTTCAACAACTCTGTCACCTAAGATATCGAGCACAGCACCAAATTTTGAGCTTTCATTTAACAATCTGGCAACAAAGCCATCCAGACCGTCAAACCAGATTGCAATTATTGTCAAAATAAAAGCAGTGATGTAGCATGCCGGTGTTTGAAAAAACAAAAGACATATTGCGACAAACGCAATTATCATACGTAATATTGTAATAAAGTTAGCCATTTTATTATACTCCTCGTGACTTTCTAAAATTATTTTTGTTTGCTTCTTGAAGAGGCGAAATTATGCTGTTCCAAAAGCTCACGTTTTTCACCGAGCATCATTTTTTCTGCATCTTCAAGTATTTTTACGACAAAGTATCCGTTTTCGCCGTCACTTCTAGCTTTTTTGCCGTTTTCAATACATTTAACAAAATGTTCGCACTCTAGTTTTAAAGGTTCAATTTCAATATAATCAAGAGCAATATTGCTGCCGGAATTAGGCTTGTCATTTTTGAATACCTGAAGTTTATTCTCTGTCAGAGTATCATCAAACATAGCAGAACCTTTTGTTCCTCTAAGCATCAGGTTAACGCGTTTTTGCGGATGAATCCAGCTGTCAGAGATATGCGCAACACATCCTGATTCATACTCAATTTCAACATGGGTAATATCCATAATTTCGTTTCCATCAGAGCTTACGCCCATTGCTGAAATTACACGTTTAGGCTCTTCACCAAGGATATAGCTGACCATCGAAACATCATGAGGAGCCAAATCCCACATTACACTTCTGTCATTTTTAAAGTAATTGATATTCAATCTGTCAGACTGCACATATTTAATTTCACCCAGCTCTCCAGATTCCACAATCATTTTGAGTCTGTTAACAGCAGGGTGATACAAAAGCAAATGACCAACCATCAAAACAAGATTTTTTGATTCTGCAAGCTCTTTTAAAATTAGAGCTTCTTCGCTTGCTGTAGCAATAGGCTTTTCTACATAAACGTGTTTGCCTGCCTCGAGTGCCATTTTAACTAACTTAAAGTGAGTGTGGCTCGGAGTTGCAATAACAACCGCATTGATTTCTTTATTTTCTAAAACTTCATTAAAATCAGGTGTGGTATGAATTTCAGGATAATCATTATTAACTCTTTTTCTGTTTTCTTCATCCATATCACAAACAGTATGAAGATAATTCAAATTATAAAAATTACGAACTAAATTTTTTCCCCATATACCTGCGCCCAAGACAGCGACTTTTGTCGTCATATTCATTCCCCTGTTTACGTAAACTTTATCTATCCAATTATATCAATGGGCATAACCAAAAATCAAATGAATTTTTTCATTTATTACCCGAAAGTATTAAAGTTTAACATTGCAGTTTAGTTGAATGAAAAAACACCCTAATCAAGCTATATTAACTATGTAAATCCTCAACTCTTCTGATTGCTTGTACTTAGTGCTCACCTCTTTCGCCCCAATTATTAAATTTTGCGCAAAAGAGGTTTTTTTTATGAAAAAGGAGGCAATAGCCTCCTTTCTTAATTTCTTACACTTTTGAACCCCTTACCTTGGTGCATATACTTTGTTGCAGGGTCCCAAGTACTTGATTCAAGGATACCTTTATTTATTACATCTGGATTTTTGCTCAAATATTCTTCAATTTCTGCATCTGTAACTGTAGATGCAACCGCCACAATTTTTTTCTCCCAGCTGTAGTCACTACCGAGCAAGGATTTTGCAACATCAGGGTCTGAGGTTAATTTTTCTTCGGCGACAATATCTTTAAGATACCATTCATATTTTTCTAAAAAGATTTGCTCATCTTTTGTGTATACATGAGGTGTATTTTCTGCAGAGCCTGTTTGCTGTGTCTCATCAGTCTTGTCTGCGGACTCTGCCCCTTGTACATCATCATTTTTAGAGAGCCCTAACATTTCCATCATAGTATTCATCATTATTGTCATCATATTTGTAAGACTTGTTAAAAGGTTTGCAAATGACATTAGAGAATTTTCTTTTGGTGTATCATTTTCAGTATTTTGAGTTGATGAAGTTTTGTCTTCGGCAATAACAGCTTCTTCATCTTGTGATTCCTGTGCTTGAGCGGCTTCTGTCTCTTTAGTTTCTAAAATTTCTTCTACTGTTTCTTGAACCAATTCCTTAATTTCAGCCGCGCTAATACCTGCGGAAATTCCACTGATTCCATTAACCATTTTCTACCATCCTTTCGTTTTGTAACTTCGATTATATCATCGTCATTTTTTTTTTTTCTTTAGGAAATATTAAAATCTTTTACAAAACTTAATAATGGTATTTTATTTTCTCAATTTGTTTACAAACTTATGTATTCTCGCAACAGCTTCTTTAAGGTTTTCTAGAGAATATGCATAAGATATGCGTAAATATCCTTCCCCGCATTCACCAAACGCAGTGCCCGGCACAACCGCTACTTTTTCCTCCATAAGCAGTTTTGTTGCAAACTCCTCTGATGTCATGCCAAATTCTTTTATGCAAGGAAAGACATAAAAAGCACCGTATGGTTCAAAACACTCAAGCCCCATTTCCTTAAATGCGTTCATGAGGAATCTGCGGCGCTGATTGTATGAAAGTCTCATTTGTTCTACCGCTTCATCACCTTTTTTAAGAGCAGTAACAGCTGCATACTGGCTTGTTGTAGGGGCGCACATTATTGCAAACTGATGGATTTTTGTCATTTGTTTGATTATATCCTTTGGCCCGCAAGCATAACCAAGACGCCAGCCGGTCATTGCATATGCTTTTGAAAAGCCGTTTATAAGAATAGTTCTCTCTTTCATCCCCTCAAGAGAAGCAATGGAAACATGCCTGCCCTTATAAGTAAGAGCAGAATAAATCTCATCAGACATTACAAGGATATCTTTTTCAACAACAATCTTTGCAATTTTTTGAAGGTCTTCACGTTCCATAATTGCACCGGTTGGATTGTTGGGATAAGGAAGTATTAAAACTTTAGTCTTGTCGGTTATTGCCTCAATTAGCTCCTGTGGTGTAAGTCTGAATTCATTTTCGGCTTTGAGTTTAATAATAACAGGCTTTGCCCCTGCCAAAACAGCACATGGCTCATAAGAAACATAAGATGGCTGCGGAATGATGACCTCATCACCCGGATTGATTACGGCTCTCAAGCCTATATCAATAGCTTCTGACCCGCCTACTGTGACAATAATCTCGTTATCAGGGTCATAATTTAAAGCCTGTGTTCTGTCAATATAACCGGAAATTTCTTTTCTCAAATCCTTTAAGCCTGCGTTTGACGTATAGAAAGTTCTCCCTTTTTCAAGAGAATAAATACCCTCATCACGTATAAACCAAGGGGTATCAAAATCAGGTTCGCCAACACCTAATGAAATTGCGTCTTTCATTTCGCTTACGATATCAAAAAATTTTCTTATGCCCGATGGTTTCAGGCTTATTACTTTGTCGGAAAGGAAATTTCTCATGGAGTAAACATCTCTCTTTCGTCTTTTGTTGTTTTATTTATTATTGTGCCGTGGTCTTTATATTTTTTCAGGATAAAATGCGTTGCTGTGCTCAAAACACTATCTAGAGTAGACAGTTTATCTGACACAAAAGCAGCTATTTCTTTGAGTGATTTTTCTTCCAAAGAAACAAGCAAATCATATCCGCCGGAAATAAGATATACAGATTTAACCTCCGGATAATTATAAATACGCTCTGCAATATGGTCAAAGCCCTGTCCTCTTTGTGGGGTAACTTTTACTTCAATGAGAGCGGAAACTTTTTCAATATCGGTTTTTTCCCAGTTAATTAGCGTGTGATATGCTGCAATAATATTTTCTTTTTCAAGTTTTGTTATTTCTTGAAGTACCTGTTCTTCTGTCACACCGAGCAAAACAGCCAGCTCTTTAAAATCAATTCTGCTGTTTTTTTCCAGTATGGAAAGCAATTCGTCTCTCATAATTAAATTTCTCCGTAATGTATTTAATTCAATGATTATATTACATTGCTTTACAATTGTAAAATATTTGTCCTGCTTGTAAATATACGATATTCTTTATATTAAAGGATATTGTGATGTATAAGTCTAAACGAATAATTGTTGTTGATGATGAGCAAATCATGCTCTCAACGTTAAAAATGCTCCTCAACATTGAGGGGTTTACAAATGTTGAGTATTTTGAGTCTGCAAAAAAAGCACTCGAAAATATAAAAGAAAATAAACCGGATTTGATACTTTCGGATTTTATGATGCCGGAGATGAACGGTATTGAGTTTCTTTCACAGGCAAAAACAAGTTGTCCTGACACAAGCATGATTCTTTTAACAGGTTATGCAGACAAAGAAAACGCCATAAAAGCAATAAATGAAGTAGGTATATACAAATATATCGAAAAACCCTGGGATAACGAAGAGCTCTTAATCAGCATAAGAAACGGACTGGAGAGAAGCGGTCTTATTTTTGAGCTTAATAACAAAATAGAAGAGCTCTCTCAGGCAAAAGCACAGCTTGAAAAATACTCGCATTCGCTGGAAGAAATTGTAATGCAAAAAACCGCTGACCTTGTGGAATCAAATACAAAGCTAAGTGCAATAATAAACTACTGTGCAGACGGTATTGTCATCGTGTCACATGACGCAGCAATTGTTCAAGCAAATCCCGCTTTTGAAAATCTTACAGGGCTTGATGAGCATCTTTTGGCCGGCAAAAAACTTCAGGAGCTAATTGTTTCAGATGAAACAAAATTGAAAAAAATCACAAACGATAAAAAAGAAGTGCTATTAAGAGACGCTGCAATAAGAAACTTTATTAACGATAAAAATATTCCTGTAGAAATCAATTTTGCACCTATACCTTCTGACGGCAAAGATGATACGGAAATAAACTATGTAGGAGTAGTAAGAAACGTAAGCCTGCAAAAAGAGATGGAAAGACTGAGAGATGATTTTATTGCAACGCTTACACATGACCTTAGAACCCCTCTGCTTGCTGCAATACAAACATTACAGTTTTTCCTTGACGGAACTCTTGGCGAAATAGGTGACAAGCAAAAAACACTGCTTGATACAATGAAAAAAAGCAATGAAGATATGCTCGGGCTTGTTAATGCACTTTTAGAAGTTTACAAATACGAATCCGGAAAACTGAACCTGTGCAAAACAACTTTTTCGCTAAAAGACTTTATAGAAGAAGGCATAGCTCAACTAGGAGCATTAGCGGATAAAAAAGGCATAAAAATTTCCGTTTCATATGAAGATACAAAAGACGCTGATATCACAGCTGACCGCAACGAGTTGAGAAGAGTACTTTTGAATCTGTGCGGAAATGCCCTCAATCATACAAAATCAGGCGGAGAAATTTCCATCAACGCATTAAACAAAGAAGGCGACCTGATTTTAAATGTAAAAGACAACGGAATAGGCATACCGAAAGAAGATTTGAAAAAGCTGTTTAAAAGATTCTCGCAGGGAACAAGCCAGAAACGCTCTGCCGGTACAGGGCTTGGCTTATATCTTTCAAGACAGATTGTAGAAGCACATAACGGGAAAATATGGGTAGAAAGCGAAGTGTCAAAAGGCAGCGTATTTTCGATATTAATACCCGACTCATTGAATATTAAGGAAAAAGTTTAGGAAATAATATGACAAACAAAGATATAAAAGTTTTGCTGGTCGAAGACCACATGATGATAAGAATGGGGACAGCTCTTGTAATTGAAAAAACCGAAGGCATAACACTTGTCGGCGAAGCAGAAGACGGACAGCAGGGTGTTGAAATGGCAAAAGAACTTTTGCCGGATGTAATTCTTATGGATATCGGGCTGCCTGTTATAGACGGAATAGAAGCAACAAGACGAATCAAAGAGTTGAACCTTGATTCAAAAATTCTTATCTTTACATCAAGAGACAATGATGACGACGTTTTTGCGGCGCTTGCAGCAGGTGCTGACGGTTATATTATGAAAGGAGCGACAGCCCAGCAGCTGACAGCTGCGCTAACAGCTGTTAATGAAGGTACTGCCTGGCTTGACCCCGCTATTGCAAGGCTTGTTTTATCAAATGTACAAAAACAAAAATCAGAAGATACAACAACAGATTCCATAAATTACAAAGCAGGTAAAAATACTTTCGGCCTCACGGAAAGAGAGATGGAAGTACTTGCTCTTATTGTAGACGGATTATCTAACCCTGAAATTGCCGAAAAATTATTCATAACAAGAGCTACTGCAAAAGCTCATGTACACAGCATTTTACAAAAGCTGTATGTTGATGACAGGACTCAAGCCGCTGTTACTGCAATGAGAGAAGGGCTTGTTTAACGATGTATAAGGTATTGTTAAGATGCACGGCAATATTCTTATGCCTGTTTGTTTTCAATGCACAATACAGCTATGCTTTTGACTTTGAAAGAGATATTGCCTCAAAATTTTTCTGGACAAAAAGCTACAAAAAAGCACACCCAAGACCTGTAAACAATATGCCAAAAACAATGCAGGACTATTATAGGGCCGTTAACAAAGCTGCTGCACAAAATCAGGAAATCCCATCCCCTCATTTTGAAAAAGACTCAAAACTTGTTGATTTACCTGATCCATCCACATTGCTTGTAAAATATAACAACCCGCCGGGTCAAACAGATATCAATCTGAATGCGCTTAAAAAAAAGAGAAAAGTTAATTCAATAGGAGTTGTTTCCCCGCAGTTTGACAAGATGGTTTACTCAACCGTTTATTACTATCCTTCCACAAAAACAGCCGGTACAGAGCTTTATTTGATGAATCTTGATTTGAATAAAAGTATCAAAGACAGGATAGAGCAGGCACATGTAAACCATGGTAAAAAAACCATACACAGAACCCAGATGGATTCTCTTGATTTGGATATTCAAAAAACACTTACTGTGGTTGACTGGTCAGCTGACGGAAAAAGAATTGCAATAAAAGAAAAAATATCATACACACCCGAAGGCCTGTGGAGAACAAATCTGCTTGTATACGATTTGGAAACAGGAAAAGTTAAAGACCTTACGGAAGTAAGAGAGGCAATACAGTATTACTGGAAAGAAAAAGAGAATCTTTACCTAAAAGACTACAGATGGGACATTTATCCTGTCGGATGGGACGCACTTAATCCCGAAAGAATAATTGTATTTGCTTATGCAGCTACAGGCGAAAAGCCAAAGTATCTGGGAGCTTGGTCTGTTGATTACCACGGCGACCGTGCAATGCTGATGTCATTGACGCACACAAATTTTGAGGTCACTCAAAACGGCTCAAGCCTGAAAACAGAGCTTCAAAACTAAAAAAGAACACTGAGGAGAAAGATGTATAAATATTACAAAAAATATGTGCCATATTTGTTTCTGCTTCCGGCAGGAATAATTCTTACACTTTTCTTTTTTATACCGTTTTTTGAAACTATTCTGTTAAGCTTTTTTGATTACAACACTAACATTTATCATCCCGCTTTTGTGTCGCTTGCAAATTATACGGCTCTTTTGAAGAGTCCTGTATTTTATAAGGTTTTGATTAATACATTTATTTATCTGATTGCAGCAGTGCCGTTTCTTGTGGTTTTTCCTTTGATTATTGCCATAATGATTAACCAAAAAATCAGAGGAATAACGCTTTATAAAATTCTGATTTACCTTCCTGTAATTGTTTCTATTGTTGTTGCAGCAATTGCATTTAAATGGCTGTACGCTCAGCAGGGAATTTTAAATTATGTTATGGCATTGTTTCACATAGAGCCTGTCGGATGGCTGACAGACCCTAATATTGCATTATACTCAGTGATACTTGTAACAGTCTGGAAAGGTATCGGCTACTATATGATGATATATCTTTCCGCATTGATGAGTGTACCAAAAGACCTTTATGAAGCGTGTGAAGTAGACGGGGCAAATCCTATTACAAAACATTTAACCGTGACTCTCCCTCATCTTATGCCTACAATCGGACTTGTTACAATGATATCTTCAATTTCCGCAATGAAAGTTTTTGTAGAAATTTATGTTATGACAAAGGGCGGACCGCTTGATTCAAGCAAAACCATTGTGTATTACATCTATGAGCGTGCATTTGAAAACCTGGAGCTCGGCATTGCTTCTGCTGCTTCTGTTATATTGCTTGTTATTGTACTAGTAATGTCAATATTGAATTTTACACTGTTTGAAAATAAACAGTATCAGTTGTGAGGAAAAAGTTTTGAAAAATTTTAAAAGTATATCAAGAGGATTTTTTATTCACGCAACATTGATAATTGTCTCGCTTTTATCAATATTTCCTTTTTTGTGGCTTTTGTCTACTGCATTAAAAGGTAACAGTGAAAATATTTTTCAATACCCGCCTGTATTTTTTCCGCAGGAGCCGACACTGGCAAACTTTAAGGGTGTGTGGAACCAGATACCTTTTATGCTTTACTTTTTAAACAGCATGGTTGTTGCAGGATTTACTGTTTTATTAAATCTTATACTATCGGCGCTGGCGGCTTATCCTCTTGCAAGAATGGAGTTTAGAGGGAAAAAGACAATATTTTATGCAACGCTTGCAACAATTATGATTCCGTTTCAGGCAATAATGCTGCCTGTTTATTTGATTGTTTTAAAACTTCATATGGTAGATTCAGTTAATTGTGTTATGGGCTATCTCGGGTTAATTTTACCTTTTGCTGTTAATGCTTTTGGTATATTTTTGATGAGACAGGCTTTTCTTGCAATACCCAAAGAAATGGAAGAAGCTGCCTTTGTTGACGGGTGCAGCGTTTTTCAAATATGGTGGAAAATCCTTTTGCCTATGGTCAAACCGACTCTAGCCGTGCTTGCGATATTTACATTCATTGGTTCCTGGGGTGAGTTTTTATGGCCGAGCATTGTCTTAACTAAAAAAGCGTTGTATACACTTCCTGTTGGTGTAAATGATTTGCAGGGAATGTTCAGTGCCAACTGGAGATTTATAGCAGCCGGTTCTATAATTGCAACAATACCAATACTTGTATTCTTTATTGCAATGCAAAGATATTTCATCTCCGGCGAAAATGACGGAGCTATAAAAGGATAAGTTGATAATATTTATTATGTAGTTTTGTGCTTTTGGCGTTCGGAAACAGTTTATATCCTTTGCCGTTCCGAAAAATGCTTCGCATTT
>ENA-ORUW01000461-ORUW01000461.1-human-gut-metagenome-genome-assembly--contig:-NODE-461-length-40617-cov-9.202184_pt1 | contig 40617 bp, 59 predicted proteins | sample MGYA00242088_ERZ509227 | MGnify/ENA primary metagenome ERZ509227 (study PRJEB26280, sample SAMEA2338816) | human gut metagenome | biome: human gut; feature: human-associated habitat; material: faeces... | reverse complement strand
TTTCCATTCAGATACTGTTCCAGAAGCAATTGAAAGTTCCTTAGCTACCTTGTTATGGGTATTTTTAGTTTCATAAAATTTTCATTGACAAAACAACAAAAGCGGCATATAATATAAATGCAGGTAGAGATACGCTGTATACTTGTGAAACCGAATTAACGTTTAAGCGATATGTGCTATCGCCGGACACAAGGGGCCGCCTTTTAGGCGGCTTTTTTTATGGGGTGATGAAAATAAACATTTTTGTATATTCGGATGAATCCGGAGTTTTCGGCAATGTACATGATGATTTCTTTGTATTTGGTGGGTTGGTTTTTCTGGATAAAGAAACAAAAGATGAAGCTTCTCGGAAATATTTACACGCTGAAAGAACTATCAGAAATACTAATGACTACGGTAGAACAGAATTAAAAGCTTGTAGAATAACGAATAAGCAAAAAGGAAAATTATATCGTGCCTTAAACCAATATTATAAATTCGGAGTGGTAGTCAATCAAAAAAATGTATTAGAAAGAATTTATAAAAGCAAAAAGGACAAGCAACGATTTTTGGATTTCGTGTACAAGATTGCCATTAAAAGATTTTTTGAGAAGCTTATTCGTGATAAAATAATCAGTCCCAATGATGTATTAAATATTTATTTTTTTGTAGATGAACATACCACTGCCACAAATGGAAGGTATGAATTGCAAGAATCATTGGAACAAGAATTTAAATATGGTACATATAACTGGGATTATTCAAAAGCGTTTCCTCCGTTGTTTCCTAATCTTAGGAGTGTCACCGTTGAGTTTTGCAACTCAGAGAAAAGAACACTTATTCGCGCCGCTGATATAGTAGCCAATAATATTTATTACCATGCAAATTCAAACAATAGACTGTTTATTTTCGATCATAACTTACATGTTATAACTTTTCCGTAATAATCAATAATGGTGTTACTCAGTATGATTGTAAGAGGTCGGAAAGGGTTCCCGACACACCTGTTTTACAGGTACCTGAGATGATAGAGTGCCGCCTATCCTTACAATCAGAACATGAAGTGCCAGCAGTCTTTTGATTGTTGGTGCTTTTATCATTTTATAGACACTAAAAAAACGATAGAACCTCCGGTGATTTTTCACCTGGCTTTGCCTTGGGAAAGTGAAAGAATCAAAATTTTCATTGACGAAACACCAAAGGCGGCCTATAATGGAATTGCAGATAAAGCGATGCCGTATCCTTGTGAAACCGAATTAACGTTTAAGCGATATGTGCTATCGCCGGACACAAGGGCCGCCTTTTTAGGCGGTTTTTTATAAGCTATATTTTATATCAGGGAGGTGAGCCGCCTGAAAAACTTGATTGTTGCCTGTTATGTGCGGGTATCTACCGAAAATCAGCTTGAAAACTACAGTATCGAAGAACAAACAGAACGGTTGAAATTATACTGTAAGTCAAAGGATTATACAATATATGATATGTATATCGACGGCGGATACTCCGGCGGGAATATGCAGCGCCCCGCCCTGCAAAAATTATTGTCAGATGTTCAAAGCGGCAGGATCAATGCAGTACTGGTGTATAAATTAGACCGTTTAAGCCGCTCGCAGAAGGATACCTTGAATATCATCGAAGACCACTTTTTAAAAAACGGCGTGGACTTCATTTCCCTCAATGAGAATTTTGACACCTCTACCCCATTCGGAAAGGCGATGATCGGGATATTGTCGGTGTTCGCCCAACTGGAGAAAGATCAGATCACAGAACGCTTTACCATGGGACGGATCGGCCGCAGCAAAGCAGGGTATTACCACGGCGGCCCCACCGCGCCCACTGGATATGATTATAAGGACGGGAAGCTGATTGTAAACCCTGTCACCTCACAGCAGGTACAGGAGGTATACCGGGAATTTCTCAACGGGAAAAGCATCAATTCCATCCAGCGGCAAATGCACGAAAAATACGGTGGCTGGAGTTCTGCTACATTAGTGCTAAATGTTTTAAGAAATTCCGCATACATTGGTATGGTGAAATTTAAGGGTATTTCCTATCCTGGTATCCATACGCCTATTATCAGCAAGGAACAGTTTGAGCGCGTCCAACAATACCTCAATTCCGAAGAACGGGAATCGCGAAAAACAACCGCGCAAAAAACACCATTTAAGGCAGGGTTTACTTTGTCCGGTTTGGTGTTTTGTAAGCGCTGCGGGGCTAAGTTTTCAGCAGAGCATGGAAATTACACCTGCTATTCGCGGTCTAAAAGCAGCCAAAAGCGGATAATCGACCCAAACTGCAAAAACGATAAATGGAAGATTGCTGATTTAGATGAACTTATTTTTGACGAAATAGAGCATATGAGTATTGATGATGATCGTTTGAACCAGGTAGTTTCCTCTGTCAAGCAGCCTTCTGCTGTTGACGAAGCCTCCTTTCAAACTGAAATCGAGAAGATAGACCAGCAGCTCAAGAGATTGCTCGATCTATATCAAATCGGTACTCTCCCCATCTCGGAAATATCGGAACGTGTCCACTCATTGCAGGCAGAAAAAGAAAAGCTGGAAAACCAGGCAAAAGAAAATCGGCAGCAAATGAGCATCAAGGAGCGGATCGAGCGGTTTAAACAGTTGGTATCACAGATTCAGTACATGCGGACCCAATCTGTAGAAAAGAAGCGGATCTATGTTGCTGAGCTGATTGAGACTATATATATTGACGGAAAGGAGGTTTCTATTAACTGGCGCATCTGATTACAAATTTGTATATACCATGCACATTGTATATACATTTTTGTAATCACATTAGAATCCTTATACTCAACAACTATTACTTTATTACGCATAATATAACTATGGTAATAAATACTTGTTGAAATAAGGTAAAAAATGGAATATTCTGTAGAAGCAGAGGAGAATGGGAAATGATGAAGAAAAGAAAACCAAATCCAAATGAAATCGACCCAAAGATGAAGAATTTAGGGAAACTGATCCGCGGGTGTCGGCTTTATAAAGATATGACGATCGAGCAACTGGCCTATCAGTCTGACGTCAGTGTGTCTTATATGTGGCAGATCGAAACAGGAAGAAATAATATCAGCTACTGCACGCTTTGGCGGATCGCGGATTCTCTTGGTGTCCCAAGCGGACAGCTTTTATATGGCGCAGGGAATCCATTGACTTTCCAGGAATGCCCGTTTAAACACATGCTGGTTCCATGTCAGCAGTGCCAAAAGGAAGATTTTTTTGAGTGCTGTATCTCGACCGGCTCCAAGTATGCCAAGGACATGCTGATCTGCGTCAATACCCTTTTAGAAAACCAATAAAAAACGCCGCTGGGGAGTCACCTCAGCGGCATTCGTTTTAAAAGCGTCCAAGGGAAATGAGCGGTGATAAGTAAAAAAAGAAAAACAAAAAGCGAGGTCGTAACCCCGCCCTTGCAAAAGCACATCAGTGTAAATAGCATATGCTTTCTGATATCAATAATATTATATGCATTCTATTATAAATTTTCAATAATTTTTTGTATGGAGATAATATCTATTGGGTGAAGCCGTCCTAATTTATGAACAAAATCACTGTTAAATAGTTTTAACCGTTTACTGCATCGTATAGTAGAAGCTTTATTCAAGCCAGCTTCGCTCCATTTTACAATCGAATATTCACCATCATATTCTGTTCTTGGAGGATGACTTGTTATTTTAATAGATATAATATAGCAACGTTTTGAATCAATTACAAGAACCGGGCGTGGTTTCACTTGAGTAGGGTTATCCTCAAACTTTACTTTCGCCAGCCATATTTCCCACTTATTCGGACTCATCATCGTATTCTTTAGGAAGAATCAATAATCCATCAGCAGAATCCCTATAACCCACATATGATTCCATCGCTTCTGGAAGCGAAAAGGATTTTAAAGTGTTTTGTTGAGAAAAATAAGTTTTTAAACTTTCTTTCGATATTATATTTTTTTGTCCCTCAACATATACTTTATCCCATGGTCCGTTCTTCTCATGAGTAAAATCGACTAAAGTACTGGAAGTATATTTCCCATATTCTCGCGCAACATCTATAAGTAAATCTAATTCATCGCTAGAAAATGAGTTCAATGAATAATCTCCACTTACCGAAGCTATCCGTTCCCTCCCGCAAGCGCTGAATGCTGTATATACTTCTGGAACCACCGGGCCATACTTCCATGCCTGCATGTCTTCTTCAAATAAAGGTTTGTTTCTTCTAACAACACTCCATGCTTGGGCAAAATATAACAGCTTATTTACTCGTAAATTTGTCATGCAATCATCTGGATCGCTATTGGCTAAATCGACAAAAAAATTAGCCACATCAATTGCTTTTAACATATTATGCCCTCCATTCTAACTTAGTTAATATATTTATAAATATCTTATTTTGTTAGTTTTACCGGAGTAAAGCCATGTTTCTCAGCCCGCGCAATAGCTTTTTTATACGCCTGCTTATCTATCTTTCTTTTGAAATCATCAACTTTACTATCATCAATTTGAAACGGTAAATTGACAGGTTTGGATAAACTAGCCATTGATTACTCCTCCTTTCATTTTTATTATAACACATCGTGTCAATACTTTTCTATATTGTTCTATATTGAATGATGTATTCATCATCACCTTAAAATATGAAAAAAGTTGCACGTTTGTGCTCAAATTTTCCCGTTATAATCTGTTCACAAAATAAAAAAAGCCTCTGAGGAATAACCCCAGAGGCTGTACTTTTGTTATCTCTCTTTGATTTGAATCTGAATCCTGTCAATGGCTTTCCCGTTAAGATTGCCCGCGTAACCGTCAGACCCATTGGCGGTGCTGGTATCTTCAATCCAGTGCAGATACCCGGAACGCCCCACTTCGGACACCCGGTAATATGCCTGCTGGTACGGGCGCACATCGTCCGGTGTGTAGAAGTAAACCTGAACGCCGTCGATCGGGTGGCCTTTCCCATTCCCGGCATAACCGTTTTTAAAGTCGTTTTTGTTGTACCCAGTGATCCAGTTCAGCCAGCGGTTTTCTTTTGCCAAGTGTACCCGGTATTTGATCTTACCCTTGTCCACTTTTAACATCAGGGCTGTGATCGGCTGGTTGTCATTCCCCGCGTAGTCCTCAAGGTTCTTTACCTCCGGCAGCCATCTTCCGTTTGCTTGTACGCAGTAGGTCACGTTAATCTTGGTGCTTTTGGGGGCTGTAGAATACACTTCCTTCCCGTTTTCGTCAAACACGGCGTATCCTTTGTTTTTGTCCGCCATGACTTTCGCATTATCTAACTCCTCAAACGCCCCTAGCTGGGAAGAAGAGTCCTTCCACGACTTCCTAACCCGGTACAAAGGCTTGTCCGCACCTAGGCGCTTGTTGACCTCCTCCGCGATGTACGGAAACTTCCCTTGCAAGTACGGCCCTGGGCAGGTGGTAGCAGTAAACATATTGTGCCGGGTCAGGTTCCCTTTGCTGTCCCCGGTGTAGGTCAGCTTATCAATCCCATTTCTCCGGCAGATGTCCACACACAGATCAATGAGTTTGGCTAAAGCCTTGTCCGATACATGCCAATCTGTATCCGCCCCGCCGTCGTTCGCCACCTCGATTGTAACAGCTTTATAATCATTTTCCCGGCTGGAAGAAGCCCACGAACGGTATTTTTCTTCTACATACATTCCCACCTTGCCATTTGAATCAATGCTGTAATTAGCACTTGCTTCCCTTGTCTGGAACACGTTCCCGCAGCTTTCTACGGAAAGGTTTCCCGCCATATGATGAATTGTAATCTTTGTGATTTTCCCTGTCGGGTTATAGGTTGAATTTTTTCTCGGGTTTTTGTTGGGAGAAATCTTTGTATATGCTACTAATTTACTGTTGCTCATTTTCTTATCCTTCTTTCTTTTCAGATAATTGCTTTACCGCCTGATCAATTCCGGTTGCCGCCAATCCGCTTACAATCCCAACTGCAATCGCCGTAATATAATCTGTTGCTGGAAAATCCGGAATGGTGATCATTCCAACCACACCCAAGGCTCCTCCAAATGCCCCGCAAATGACGGGGATAAACTTATTATCCAAGGTAGTACATTTTACTAAACTCCCTACCAGATAACAAATAATCGTAATTGCTGCGACTCCTGTGATTCCTAACAGTTCCATTCAAAATTCCTCCTTTAATAAATTCCGACTTGCTTAAATAGAAAGCCTATCACAATACCTAAAACCGCTGTTAATATGTATCCGGCTACTTTCCGCCACATCTCTCCGTCCCGGTTTTCCAATTCTTCCAGCTTTTCTCCCTGCTCTTGTTGGGCCTTCGCCATGGTTTCCATACTCACCGCCAGTTTTTCCACCGATACCGCAAGGCTGCCAATCTGTTCAGTTGCCTTTTCCATACTGTCCAACCGGTGGTGGATCCGTTTGTGCTCTGCATCTACCGCGCGCCGGAACTCCTCATGCTCCGCCCTTGTCAGTGGTGTATCCATTCCCTGCTATTCCTCGCTTTTCCACCCCTGCGGGTATTCTTTTGGGGAGAAGTTTGTATCCTGCACACACTCATATAAAACACCCTCATACCAGACGTATTCCCCGGCATGATATATATCATGTGATCCTTGTACTGGTACAAAAGGGCGAGCTGTTTCCTTTGATTTTCCATGTAGTGGTTTCCAGAAAGTAAACCATGCTTGATTATCTGGTTTGATATCCGGGTACACCGCGTTATCATGTGTCTGGAAACATTCCCACGTCTGGTCATACCAGTTGCGGATCTCTCCAACTTCATATTTCCCCGGTGTCCAGACTTCATATAAGCCAGAAGCTTTCAACTTGATGTCATCGTCTGTGAATGTACTCGTTTCTAACATAGTTCTTATCACAGTTTCCATAGATATCTGTTTACTTGGAATATATTCAGACTGGGAAGCCTCTCCCTGTTCTTTCTCTGCCAGATAAGCAGCATATTTTTCCTCGTCTAATACGGCCTTCCCGCCTTCATATTTGTAATACCCGATTTTCTCCGGCTCCAGTTCTTCCAAAAAGCTGTCCGGCACCTCTATCCCGTCTGGGAACCCGCCTACCGTCGCATACCCGGTGATGTATCCGTCTGTTACTTGTAGCTGCATATTTTCACTCTCCTACACTATACCCACGATACTGGTTGTTGTCCATGATTGCATTCCCCCTGTACCTTTATTCATAAAACCACCTTGTTTAATAAGTTTCACCGTCCCATTTTCTAGATTCGTAATTTCTGCGTTGATCGCATACCACCACAGATTTTCACTATCAGATATATATCCGCCTAATCCACGAAACCAACTTGTAGTTCGAGGTACTAAAATGACTGTCCCTTTTTCGGAATCAAACAGCGCGAATAAACGATATTTCTTTAGATTTGGGATCGTGATCGAACCTGACTTCCAACTTCCGCTCCATAATGTTTTTCCTATATGTTCGCCATATACAGGAACTAAGTTACCATCTTTTTTTAATTCACCGTTAGCGTCTATTCTTAATGTATAGAAATCTGTTTCTTTAAAAACATAATCTGGGCCGGAAATTGAAATCCCTGATTTTGGAAAATTTAGTCCCTCAAGCCCATCATTTGCGGCATCATTAAAATAAATACCATTAAAACCAATTACATCTGAATTATTAAAGTTAAATCCGTAATTTCCGCTGGAAAAAAATTGATCTTTTGCTGTATAAAAATTAGAACCACCGTCAGTATGGATTTGTACCCATTCATCAAATAACCAATTCGCATTGCTTCTCCAAAAATATCTAAAATATATTTTATCTAAGCTATACAACATTTGTGTTCCTGTAAGATTGGTTCCACCGTTGTCTTGCACTACTAACTTAAATAGGTTTTTCAAGCCTGACGGTCTATTGACAATGGTCTCTGCGGTCGCGTTTACCTTGCAGTCATATGTCCCCGGCGCAGTATAGCTGTTCAAATCCGCTCCATTGGGAATCTCTTCCGCAGTTCCCAAATTAAGCGGCGTGTTTTTTATGAAATCGGAATTGAAATTACCTGGAAAATAAATCCCCTGCCTAAAATATGCTGGCAAACCAAAATCAACGGAATTTTCAATATCTGCGATCTTCCCGAATGCGATAGAAAATTTCTTTTTCCAGATCGACCAAATTTTTTTGATTGATGACCCGCTTGTCTGCTTACTCACAGAACTAAAATTATCCGCCGCCGTTACAGCTATGTCATAGCTTGATATAGTATCAGCCGCAAAAATATACGTGCCATTTGTGACAGTATATGCATTCGCATAATTCGACAACGTAACCGTTGTGTACGCCGTATCCGCTGTTTTCTTGTACTTTAGCGAATATGCCGCCGTATTGTGATTATCTAACGCCGTCACTTTCCCGCTGAAAGTCACTTTGATATATGCGCCGGAAGAATTGGCTGATCCGTCCGAATTGCAACGTGCGGCGCTAACAGCGCTGATGATTGGGGAAGAATACGCCAAAACGGCTATATTTTCAGAATCTGTTGCAGTCCTGCCCCTCGAATCGGTTACAGTTGAACTAATTTTTAATGTTCCACTGCCTTTAATAGCACCTGTAGTAAAGGAAGCAGATGTGTATTTGCTCCCGTCTACAGAGGTTGACCGGCTTTTAATGGTTGAACCATAAGAGCCGGATGAGGTAAGCGAAACGGCGATTTTTGATTTTCCCTGAACCCATCCGCCATATGTCCCGCTGTATCCCATAGCATCCGAAACGGAAATAGAAACAGACGGTTTTACACTTGACGGGATAGAACAGGTTTTTGTATAGCTGTTTGAGCCTAAGTTTGTTGTTCCGCTGTACGTTGTGATCGTGTAGGTCACTGTAAGACTTGTACCGGTTGTGTTTTGGCTCGCCCAGTTAAGCGGAGGCGTAAAACTTATACTTTCACTTGTTGACTTTGTACAGATCGTTGTGCTGGCGCTCCCACACTTTGCCGTTATGGTATGCGTGAAACTCGTTGCTTGTCGTGTGACGGTCAACGTCTGGCCGGTGTTTAGCGTTCCATTTTCAACGCTCAGCGTGCTTTTCCTCGGTATTCGTGTCAATGCTTTCGACGTGCTGGCTTTGACCGTCCCTGAGTTAGTACCAGAAACAAGCGTTGCACTCGCTGATACGGTTTTAGTACCATCACTGTCATGCGGAACCTTGATAGAAGTAACGGTTTTCAATGTCCCGCTGGTTGTTCCTTTCGGGAAGGTAACGTCACCGCTCCAAGCAGTAGAATCATTCACAACAATCGTCAGCGGTGCCCCGTTAGCGTTCCATGTCGTGGACGATTTATTATATTTAACCGTTGCGGAAACATAGGAATAGTTCCCGGAAACGCTTTGTGATGTTTGCGCTAATGAAATGCTAATTGAAATCGCCATCTGCTATACCTCCATATCTCTGCAGTTGACCCGTTCGTTATCCTCGGTAATAAGCAGCCCCAAAAGTTCAAAACTTCTTGTCACCTCTAAATCCGGGATCAAGCCTTTCCCAGTTGCATCGAACTGTTCAACCTCTACGCCGTTTACAATAATCGCAACTTTCTTATTGTCGATAACGATTTTATTTGGGCTGTCCACCTCCCCGATCGTTAACCCGTTCAGATTAAAAGTGAAATACTTTGTGATACCGTTAATCTGTTCCTGCAATTTCCCGTTTTCATCATAAATACTCTTATTTTCCTCCGTGAATTTCATGATGATTTCGTTAGCCTTAATTTTTAATAACGCTTCGACTTCCTCTTTGGTATAAAAGCCGCCCAGGGTTTCAGTGACTTCTTCTTTGGTTGCAGATAGAGATATGTCTTTGGTATTCTGTTCGATCAACGTTTCTGTTGATGTAACACGGGATTCCAAATTATCAACATCAAGCTGTGCTTGTTCGGCTGCGGATCTTGCTTCGTCTGCTGCCGCCTGCGCATTATCGGCAGCAGTCTTTGCAGTGTCAGCCGCATTTTGCGCTGCCTGGGCGTTTGCCTTTGCCGTATCTGCTGTTGCCTGCGCCGCTTGGGCATTGGTTTTCGCCAAATCAGCCGCCTTTTGTGCCGTTTCAACAGCCGCTTGTGCCGCGGCTACTTCCTCTGCCGTTGCGTCAACACGGCTTGTAACATTGGCTAGGTTTTGCTGTGCTGTGGCAAGATCAGCCGCCGCCTGCTGGGCTTTTGCATCTGCATCATTTGCGGCGTTTTGCGCTGCCAATGCTTTTTGAGCGGCGGTATCTGCTGTTGCCTGGGCTGTGTCCGCATTTGTTTTTGCTGTATCTGCCGTAGATTGTGCCTTTGCTGCGGCTTCGGCAGCTTCCTGCGCTTTTGTCTGGGCGGCTGTCGCATCTCCTTTCGCTTCGTCCGCAGTCTTTTGTGCCAAATTCGCTTTACTCGCCGCATCGTTGGCCGCTTTCTGAGCCGCCGCTGCATTATCTACCGCTGTATTCGCTTTAGTTTGGGCGGTTTCAGCTGCTTCTACCGCTGCGGTTGCGTCTGCTTTTGCTTTATCGGCAGCCGCTTGCGCATCAGCTACAGCCGCCTCTGCCGCCGCAATGTCTTCTTCTGTGGCATCAACCCGTCCTTGTACCGTTGCAAGATCGGCCTTTGCTGCTTCAAGGTCTGTTTCAGCCTTATCTGCGACATTTTTTGCAGTTTCTGCCGCCGTTTTTGCCGCGTCTGCTTCACTTTGAGCGTTTGCCGCGGCGGTTTTCGCAGTATCGGCTGCTGTTTGAGCCGCGGTCGCATCTGCTGTAGCCTTATCGGCTGCTTCTTTAGCGGCAGCTGCCGTATTATTAGCGGCTTCTGCCTGTTCGGCTGCATTATTGGCCGTTTCGTCAATCGTTGTGATCTGCTTGGCGTGCGTTGCGATCGTTCCGGCATTCTGGGTGATCTGGGTTTGCAGGTTCGATGTAGCTTCGGTCAAATCCGTTTTCCGAGCATATTCAGCCGTCATAGTGTGGGAAAGGGTATCAAGGTTATCGCCAAGAGAATCAATTTCTTTCTGTGCCTCCTGCGCGTCGGCTTTCGCCGCTTCTGCCGTAGCGCTTGCTCCCTCTGCCTGCGCTTTCGCTGTGTTCGCCGTACTGATTGCAGTTTCCGCATTGGTTACCGCTCCATCCGCTGTACTTTGAGCAGTGGCCGCCGCTGTCTTTGCTTCTGTTGCATCCTTAACGGCATTGCTCGCCGCCGTTGCCGCTTCCTCAGCTTTTGTCTGCGCTGTCTGCGCCGCTGTATAGGCATTATCAGCCGCTGTTTGTGCGTTTGTTACAGTTTCCTGTAATGACGTTACACTTTCAACAACTTCACCAACAGCCGTTTGTGCGTTATTGGCCGCCGTTTGTGCTTCCTGTGCTGATTGTTCAGCCTGATCCGCCGTTTGCTGTGCCGCATTGGCTGCTGTTTGCGCTGAGGCTGCGTCGGAAACAGCCTGATCTGCCTGTGTTTGTGCTGCATTCGCCGCCGCTTTCGCATTGTTTGCAATAGCAAGAGCACGGGTTGCCGAAACTGAGTTTTTCGCAAACTGGGCCGCAAGATCAGCCACTTTCTGAGCAATCCCGCTTCCCTTAATGAGATATTCTCCCAATGTTGCGGTCTGTTCTTTTTCCGCAACGGAAACTTCAAGTTTTAAAATTCTTGTCGATAAATAAAGGCCGCCCTCGTCATCTATGATATTGACCCGATCACCTATTTTGACGTTCTCAGGCAATTTTTTCAGGTCAACAGCATAATTGACTTCTATTTCACGAGCCTTTTTCAGTTCTGTTCTTGCATGAGAGCACAATGTCGCCGGGCTTGTCGTGTCATAGGAAAACTGTTTCACGATATGCCCGCCGGATGCTTGTGCCTGCTCAGTCCTCCATAAATATCTGGCCCATTTTTTAAGGGCTGTACGGGATTTTAAAACAGTGCCGTCGACATAAAAATCACCGTCGTCATAGGTATAGTTTTTCAGTGTGATCGGATTCTCCGAATTTTCAGGCGTTCCCCCGGTACATTCTAAAGCTGTTGCAAGATTAGCGATAGATTTAGACGTGGTAATACTGTCTATATCCTGATTCAGCCGTAATTGAATCCCTATGTCCTTTCCCCGCTGCTTATAGATGTTGATATACTTTTTTGTTACAAACAAACCTTTAATGTCGAAACTGTACGAGATTTCGCACCCATCAAACTGTGTCGCAACACTGGCAAGCCGGGCCGCCGCTGTAGATTCACCGTCCCAGCTTAATTTTCGGGTAAGGCTTGAAACTTCATTCCTCCCAATCACAAAACCAGAGCCGGCGGAAAACTTATTGATGTAATGGCTGATCGGGTATGCCTTATCAGCTTCATATGCGCCTACAACGTCATTCAACAAGTCCATTCCATCATCTTCTGCATAGATATATACAACCTGTTTTTTGGTATCTATTTCGGATTCAATGATGGTGTAGAACTCGTTTTCATCATCGTTTTTCCGCAAGATATAGTTTCCAACCTCAGCGCAAGCATTAACCTTTTCCCTTGTGCTTGAATCGTAAGGAATATCACATTCAAAGATTGCAACTCCGGTTTCGATTTCTTCAGTTTTCTTATCATTGGCTATGGTTAACCCTTTTCTTAGTTCCGTGCTCCCCATGCCTAGAATATTCATTTTACGGTCTGCAAAGTAAACAATCATAGGAAAACCTCCCTATATCTAACCTTGAATGCAGGCGCATATTCAGCGGGCACCCATTCAGAATAGGAAATACCGATCTGATTTAGTCCGGGTGTTAAATAGAACCCTTCCCAATCGTTCCCCAATGCTCCAAGCTGCGGCGATAATATTCCATTCAAGCGAATATCACCGTTTTTACAATCTGCCTCAACAACATCATCGGCGCTGAATTTGTTCGGAATGTCCTTTTCCGTTTCACAGTTATTTTTGACAAATTTTGCACGATAAAGCCCGTTATACGACAATGCTGATTTTGTCGAATACTGTTCAAAAGTGAAAGTAACTTTCCTAGCCTTTGCCGCACTTACCCCGGAATCGGTGAACGTCTTTTTCACTCCTCCTATGCTGAAAGTAATTTTACTACCGCTTTTAGAGATAGTAGAGGTTTGAACAGATGATTCCTTTGCCCCAAAATATTTATTGTTATACGATAAATCAAGGCTTCCGGTATATACCTGTGCGCCATCAATATACAAGACAAGCCGACCGGATTTCCCAGATGTATTTTTATATATCCGTACCCCGGCGATCTTCTCCCCATTAGTCCCGACAACCTGAACCTGAAAGGCCCCTAATTGGCCGGTTCCGCTGCTGCTGATTGACATTTTTTGTTTATAGGTCAATGTGAAGTTTTGCGCTCCAATATCCCCCGCCGCATCCGCCGGTAATGTCCTAGTGATAGATGGGCCATGCCATGCCCCGTTAGCTGAGCCATAACTAGAGGCGGCTAGATAATAGGTTTCAGGCACGCTTGCAATATAGGTACTGATTGGCAAGCTTTTACACGATGTTTCTCCTAGGGTTCCTGCTGTTCCTAGGCTGTCTGTTCTGGTTACTTTGAACTTGATACCGGAAATAGATGAAGTTGTACCAGAAAGCCCCGAAACAGTAACGGCCATGCTCACAGTATGACCGCTTTTTCCTTTCCAATATGAACTCGTGTTTTTAATTGTGATATTATGCCACGAACCACCAATATACACAGAACCCCTAAGCCCGTATCCACGCCCAAAATATGAACCGCTGGAGCCTAAAGAGGTTGTTATTGTTAGGCTAACTTTAACCGATGTTGCGTTTCGGCTTGTCGTTTTCGCCTTGATCGTATAATAAAAAGTCGGTGCGCTTACTGTTGTTTTTGCCTTATTCAAGATAGTTGCGGTTGTCGTTGTAGGGCTAGGAGGTGGCGTATAGGAGGCGACTTTCATCGCCACACTACCAAGCTGCTTTACAGATGTAGGTAATACAGTCCCGTTATTTACACCCCACAATGATTTTGCAGTTGTTCCCCATGCAGTGCTACTAAGAAAAGTTTGATTCATGAGCGTTTGGGATTTTGCGTATGCTTCTTCGGTATCTTCTTCATTCGGATTCCCAAGCTGTATGATTTTTTCGTCCTCAGTGAAGAAAGCAACATAGCCGCAATCGCCTGAGCCGGTAAGTGTCCCCGCCGTTTCTCCATCGTCTGCAACGTCCTTTTCACTGAAAAAATCAGCTTCCAGAACTGGAAACGATTTATATGTCCCGTTGTAGTCGATCAGTATGCTTGATTCATCAAGTGACGGTTCCGCCTCATATTCGACAACGGAATATTTGAACGGATCAAGACACAGAAACTCGATTTCACCGACAACGGCATTTGTTCCGGGGTCAACTTCATCAATTAAGGACGGTGTGCCGATATAAAATTTATCCGGTTCATCGTTAAATATCATTTCTGCGTTTTCAACATTTAGGATCTTGCCTAGTTGATTATATGCCTCCCGGAATGCCTCACTTGTTTCGGCCATAAGCTGATATTTTACAACGATTGTCCGGGCCGGGTATCTCCTATTGAGTAGGGAAGAACCGTCTCGAACGCCGGATTCATAGGTTGATAACTCCGGGGACAACGCTTCACGCCCTGAAACGGCCAAAGTGCGATAGCCCGGAATCAGATTTTCAATATATTCGCTGTTTAGCTTTAAAGCTTCGGAGGGAAGCAAATTCCCCTCCGAAACTTCTGTAACATCAATAAAATGATACATTACTTCCCCTCCTACACTCTGCCATGTTTTCGGCTTTCTCTGATCTGCCTTTTGGATAGTTCTGATTCAGAATATGGCGCAATCACACGAGCAGTTTCTTTTCCGTCAATCTCAACCGGTACAACGATTGTATATTGAGCATTGCGGGAATATTCATAATCAGCGGACATCTCGCCACCATATGCTAAAGCTAGATCAGGCGTAGAAATATTCGGGATTGATACAAGGTTATTTGCTGCTTTCTGCACCTTACCGGTCATTTCAGAAATACCATTTGCAAAACCTTCACCCCAATATGCACCTAAACCGGCCGCTACTCTTGACGGGCTTTTGATCTTCGCTTTTGCCCTTACTGCCCTATCGGCCGCCGCTGCCATCTGGTTCGCTGCGTTTCTGATTCTGCTAAGGCACGACAACATACCTTGCGCAAATCCTTTACTGATATATGCCCCGGCACTGTATACCGCATTGCGGCCAGATCGTAATGTTGCAGTTATAGAAACAACTGTAAGATTTGCAATCATAGGCGCAAGCTGTAAACCTACTTTCATACCCTGAGTAAATCCGGTTCCAACCTTCTTACCAGAGGTTTTTACCTTGCTTGCTGTATTATCAAATGCGTTTTTCAACTTATTCATAGCTGTTTTCGCTTTGTTCCCAAGCGAATCAAGTCCGGTTTCCACATATTTCACCGCTGATTTCATGGTTTTCAGTGATTTTTCTGCTGACTTTGCGTTTTTAGCAATGGATTTCATTTTAGAAGTAACAGACTTCAAGGCCGCCGCCATTAAAAGCGTCCCAGCACTTGCTGTCATCATTGCAATTCCAAACGCTCCAATCCCTAACGCTGAGGCCGCCGCACTACCAACAAGAACCAACAAGGATGCCGATAATACAAGCAATGTACTGCTCATTACCATACACATTCCCATTAACGCCGTAAACGCAGAAATAACAAGCATTGAAGCAACCGGGATCAGCATAAACGCCGATATAACCGTTGTGATCGTACTGCAAACCATCATCAAGCCCATTGCAAACGTCATAGTGCCGGCTGTCAATAACGTCATAGCCGCACCCGCCGCCAGTGTAGATGCTGCAAGCAACGTCATAGCTGCAACGGAAACTGTAAGCCCCGCCGCCAGCACTAACGCACCAGCTCCAGCGGCCAGAGCCGCCGGTGCAAACGCCACAAGGCTTGAACCTAATACAGTAAACGCAATCGCACCCTGTCCGGCCATCGCCACAATAAGAGGCAAAGAAGCCGCCATAAGCGCAATACTTGCCGCAAAAATCTGAGCCGATAATGCAATTAACATCATTCCAGCCGATAAAGCCATAATTGCAACAGAAACAAGCGTAATTCCAGCCGCCGCAACTACCATACCAGCGCCCAAAACTAAAGCCGCCGCCCCTGCTGCTAATGCCGCCGGCGCAAATGCCAACAGGCCCGTGCTCATAGTCATAAACGCAACTGCTCCCTGTTTCGCAATACCAACAATCAACGGTAATGTTGCCGCCATAATCGTAAAGCTTGTTGCTGCTACTAAGGCCATTGATGCAACAAGTGTCATTCCTGCGCCCAACAACCCAACAGCTACAGCTGCAACCATAATACCGGCGCTAGCCGCAACCATACCAGCCGCAAAGATTCCCGCTGCCGCACCGGCTGCTAATGCTCCGGGCGCAAAGGCTAATAATGCGCCGCCGATTTCTAGCAAGGCCGCCGAGGCTTCGCCGCTGATTGCAACCAGCATCGGGAATACCATATTCAATAAGGCAATGCCTCCGGATACTGCTGTTATGCCTACAGCCGCCAATAAAGCGCCAACTCCTAACGCCGTAAATCCAGCCGCAAGGACAAGCGTACCAGCCCCCGCCACTGTTGCCCCCGCACCGAATACAAGGAACGCCGCCCCTAATTCGACAAGAGCCGCTGCACCTTGACCGCCAAACAATGAAATAATGGGTAATATCTGAGCAATCATCTGCAAGCCCACGCCTGCGATCACAGTTGCGGTTGAAACTAACATCATAGCCGTTGCAATCATCATCGCCGCCCCAGCTACCACGAGCAAACCAGCACCAAGCACCGCTGCCGCTGCACCGCCTGCCAATGCGCCCGGCGCAAAGATCAGCAATGCTGCGCCTAACTTAACAAACGCCCCGGCTGCCGCCGCCCCATTTTCTGCAAATATAGGAAGAACAGTCGAAAGCAAAGATAGGCCTAAAGCTGCAACTAAAATTGCCGCCGAAAGCACTACAAAGCCCGCTGAAAGGACGACAACTGCGACCCCAGCCACCGCCAGCCCAACAGCTAAGACTAAAGCCCCAGCACCAGCTACTAGAGCACCAGCACCAAACACGAGCAAGGCCGCCCCTAATGCCAGAATAGAAACAGCCCCCTGCAAGCCATAAGCTATAAGTTGAGGAAGTACAGCAACAACTAACTGCAATGCTACAGCCGCCAATAAAGCGCCGGCACCGCACATCAAGATAGCTGCACCGAATGCAATGAATCCAACAGCCCCCGCCGCTAATGCAGGCCCTAAAACAGCCGCTAATACCATAAGAGCCGCCAGAGCAATCACAAGCCCGGCCATAACTGCAATAGCCAATCCGCCTGAATTTGCTAGAGCGATAGCAGTTGCCGCCAGTACCGCAAAGCCAATACTAACTACAAGAACCGCCGCACCTAGAATAAGCATCGCCATTGCTCCCTGTGTAGCAGTTGGGCCTAATGTGCTTAAGAATTTCAAGAGGAGCGCCATACCAACGCCTAAGCCCACCAGAGCCACTGTAAGCCCCGCCATCACCGCTATTGCAGGCCCTCCGGCATTTGCTAAGCTAATCGCCGAAAACGCTAATAAGGCGAATCCTGCTGCTATCATGAGCGTAGCGGCACCCATCATCATAAACGATTTCGCAGAGGCCATCATCTGGGTAGCACTTCCAGCTGCCGCACTTCCAGCCGCTTTCGTGCCTCCGGCAATACTGAAAAGTTTCGTTGCTAGTCCTGCAACGCCTTTCCCCGCCATTGATACAAGCGACTTAGCAAACGAACCCAAACCGGGAACAACAGAATTGACTGCCTTGAACGCTAAGAACGCCGCCGCCGCTTTTCCAACCCATGGAAGGATTTTTGCTATTGTGTCCGCATGTTCCGTCAAAAATGCTGATACAGACTTGATTGTGTCTGCAACACTTTTAGCCGCATTTTTAAACGTTTCCAGCGGTGAAACATTGCTAAATTCACCCGTAGCACCTAGCGCATCTTTGATTGCCTTAAATGCGCCAGAAACAGCCGTTCCAACGCCGGAAAAGGAATCAACCAGCGCATCCCAATATTTTTTGATCGTATTAACGGCACCGGAAACTTTATCAGCGATAGATTGGGCATCAATTTTGCCCATCCAGTCAATAACTTTGCTGATTGCGCCCGTTGCGGTCTGTGAAAGGACATCAAAAGCAGGCCCTAGTTTATTCGCCGCCGTTTCTTTCAAGCCGTCCATAGCTTGACCGACGGTTTTATACTGTGTGGCTAAATCCATAAAGCCCTTACTGTTTCCGACTTTCTCAATCGCCTTAAAAAATTCATCGGTTGACACTTTGCCGTCCTGGACATCTTTTACAAGCTGCGATGTGGTTTTTCCCATAGACTTTGCAATCGCCGCAATCCCAGCCGGTGTCTGCTCCAACATCAATTTAAAGTCTTGCCATGCGACCTCTGGCTTTGCGGCCATCTGTGTTGCTTGTTGTGACAGTGTTTTCATTGCCTGCTGTGGATTCTCCGCCGCTGCCGCCAAACCGCCGAATCCTTTTACAAGTTTTGTTGTATTCTTAGTGCCTACCGCTGCCAGTTGTGCGTAAGTACTCGCCATATCGCTTGAACTATATATTGTCTGTTCGGCGAATGATTGCAGTTCCTTTTTTACCGGTTTAATATCAGCACTCTTTCCGAATATTTTCATATTCCCGGCAAAAGTTTTCCATGTGGCATTTGCTGAACTCATATCGCCCATCAAGCCCTTTACTCCGTTTGTGAGCATACTAAAAGCCTGCTGCCCAGCACCGGCAAAAACTCCGAACGAAAAGCCGTTTTTTATTTTGCTCGCTAAACTGTCAGTTGATTTTGTGGCGTTTTTCATGGCAGATGTAAAGCCCTTATCATAAGCAGATAATACCGCTTTTACAGAATAGCTTTCTGCCATATCATTCCACCCCCTTTTTCAAAAATCTTTTCAATCCGGCGAATCTGCCTGTATCTTTGCCCTTATTTTTTACTTCCTCAATTCTTCTTTCGTAGTTAAAGAACTTTTCAAACCGGTTATATACCGGCTTTGTTTTGTTCTTCCCGGCCTTTTTCTCAGCCTTAACAACAAAATTCAAATAGGCTTGCAAGTGGTTTCTATAGTCCTGATCTACCTGTTTTAACCGCACCGATTCCATCAATAGTTCATATTCTGGAATCGTTATACGGTCAATCTCTGCAAAACTCTTGTAATCTAAAAAACGAAAACAATTTAAGGCAACTTCCCGGTATACTTCTTCAAAGGTTTTTAGTTCTGGTTCGCCTGTTCTTTCGCTTTCTGTTTCTCCACTGCTTCCAGAATCGTTTCCACTGCTTTCTTCGTAGCATTTGCATTCTTTAAAAAATCAATCACCGTTTTAAACAGATCGTCAATATCCGTTTCAGCATCATCGATATATGAATCTAGCAAATTGCGGGAAACTCTAGGACTAAAGCCCTTGTTTGCGACTTCAAGCAGATCAACCAGTGCCTCCGGATCCCCATCAATAACGCTGGCAACGATATACTGCAAGCCGATATTTTTATTAACGTCTTTCAGGCCATCGACCGGGGTGCTGATCTTTTTATTGATTTCTCTTAAAAAGCCCATTCCAAAATTAAACTGATATACTTCGCCTTTAATCGTTAATTCAAACATTTTTAAATCCTCCTAAAAATGAAAGGGGACGTTTACCGCCCCCTTTAACTGTAAAATATTTGCTTATTCCCCTGTTTTCACTGTATCAGTAAATGCGTATTCAGCCATTTCCTGCTGAGCAGTAGTCACAGTAACATCACCGCGCTTGCCAGAACCGTTGATGCCGAATGTCAAGGACACCTCAACCATATCCTCCGCATTGGAAGCGTATTCGATTTCGGTTAAATAGCCCTGGAAATACATGCCTTTAAACTTATTTTCTCCGGATTCTGCCGGTTCTTCCAGGTTTGCTTCCCATACTTCAATCAATTCATTGCTATCCATCGCATCTTCAAGTGCTGCGATCAGCGTGTCACCTTTAGACAGAATGGAAGTAGCAGAGATTTCAACCTCAACGGCTCCCGGTGTACGGATAGAACCATCTTTTGTTACGGTGGAATCGCTGTCCTTAGATTTTGTTCTGCTGTTCTCAGTAGTAAAAGCAATCCCTTCCGCTGCTTTGGTGCTTTCTGTGCTTTTGAGCCGGTAAAGGTATACGATTTTTTTACCGCTTACGGCCTCAGCGAATAACTGTAAATTCATTATTTTTCCTCCTAACTAAAATGAAACTCCAAATCTACATATCCATGTAAAAGAGGGGTTTTTGTCGTATTGTCTGGCATTATGCCTTGGTTTACATTGCGCAAAAACCAAGCAAATGTTTTTGTGTGTTCGATCTTACGGCAAACACCTTTGATATCAAGCAAGATTTTAGAAACTGTTCCCCGGTTTTTCGGTGTGTCGCTCCAAACGTGGATTGTTGAATAAACAAGCCCGTTGATCTTGCTTTTATTTTGGCTATCCGTTTGCCGGAACTCTCCCAGATATACGAAAGGATATGGGGTATTTTCAGGCGGCAAAACGCCGTCATATACCGCATATCCTATCGCTTCAATGCCTAGTTTTAATGCAATAAATAACTCCTGCTGTGGGTCTAGGTAATCCAATTTATCACCTACTTTACAAGCTTTTGCAGATCTTGTTTAAATGTTTCTTTTTGTTCGTCAAATGCGGGTTTGACAAAAGGCTGAGCGTCCATAAGCCGGGTGCCACGTTCCAAATACTCGGAATACTCCGTTGTCGGCCCGCTTTCCGCTGTAAAACCTCCGTCTTTGATACTCAGTCCAACGCTTTTTTTGGTCTGTCCGGTTGCATAACCTTTTTTAAAGTTGGCGTTTCCCTGTATCTTTTTGTGTAGTTCTCTACCGTTCTGGTCTACAACTAGCTTTACTTTCTCCAAATTTATATTTTTACGCAGTTTTTTGTTGAGTTCTTCCAGCCCGTCAATCTTATAGACTATCTTTGCCATTCTGCTGCGCCTCGCTTATAACGAATGTATGGCCCACCCGCAAGGGCCGGGACATATCAACACGATATATTTTATCACCTATGCGGATGCGGTCATACGGTTCTGTATAATGATTCTGCAAGCGAATTGTAAGGCTGCCTTGCTTCAACTCGCCATATACAAGATTGAGCGTTTCAATCCCGGAATTGGTAACAGAGGCGTAACACTTTGTTTCAACCGGAATATCTGGTTCATAGTCCCCGGTGTCTGGATTGTATTCTCCCGCTTTGATTCGTTGAAAATATACAGGCGTGTCATATCTCATTATAAAAACCTCAGCTTTCCACGGGTGCCGGATTCCTGAGATTCCAGAAACGCCTGTATTTCATCTGCAAAACCTGAAAAATCGCTATCAGCAAAAGAAAGGCTTTCACCCTCTACTGAATGACTAGACAAACCCTCAGAACCTATCCGATTAAACCGTATGATTGATACCTCCATGATAATATGTGCCATGCTTTCAGGCGGTTCAATGCCTCCAAGCAAGTTTTTAAGCCTTGCCGTTGCAGTTTGCAAGATCAGGTTTAATCTACTATCAAGGGCAGTGTCATTCCCAGCAATGCCAAGCATGATTTTTAGATTTTCAAGCATTCAGCCCACCCCCTCTATACTTTGGCGGTCTTTTTTGCTCTTTTCGGTGCTTTCTTGTTTTCCTCGACAAGCCGGATCAAAGGAACCCCCTGTTTATTGCCGCTCCCGGATAATTCCAAAATCCGGGTATCGTTTACAATTAACCCCTGACGAGGGAAAGTATCTCCTACATAATACGGATAATCCTTGTCCTGTAGATCGACAAAGTGTCTGATTACCTGATACATCTTACGCTCCCACCCCGGTAGTAATGGAACCAATGACAATTCCGTCCAGTTTTTCAGCAAACAGGCCAACACCGGAAGCTGCTACGGTTTCAGCGGAAAGGTTGTCATAAGTCGGGCCAGTATGAATCCCGATCAGGCCGGTTGCATCAGAGGTCAGGTCAAACGCCTGCGCCATATCCGCGCTGGTAACAGGGATATAGTACAGAACAATGTTTTCTGCTGCTGTTGCATAGATCTTTCCTTTCGGAATATCAGAAGCAAGAATAGCGGTACCCATACCCAAGAAGTTTTCAATATAGGACATACCAAAAGCGGTCTGAGTGCTGATCTGAGCACTTCCCAGATAATCAGCTACATCCAGCGGATTCATGAGATATACAGTTTCAATGCTGGTATCTTCAAACAGTACCTGCATCTGTCCCCATACCTGAGCCATAGCCGCCTGCAAGCCAACGCCGGTCGCCTTTCCTGTACCGGTTCCCAGAAATGTTACAAAATCGCTTCTAACGCCTTTTTGAATGTCTTTGAGCATTCTGTCATTGGTATCGTTGACCGCCTGTCCATAGCCTTTTTCAGAAATAGCTTCGGCGGTTGTCACCTTGCGCCATTTTTTCAGTTCTGCTTCACCGATAGCGGTGTATGTGGTTTCGTATTTAGAAAGCGGGATCACTTCCCCCTCTGCGACCGTGCCGCTTTCCAAAGTGCCGGTCACTTTATATACTTTCAAAATTTCCCCAGCTTTTTTCTCGATCTTACGGGTAATACCCAGCATTTTCATGAGGGTTTCAATCCCTGTGGTGAATCTTTCGGCAAAGTCTACATCTCGCACTTTTGCAAGATCAGCCGCCTTGATTGTTTTCTCATCAACAGCGAATAACTGTAAATCAAAATGTTTCATAATTTACCTCCTAAAAATTGAATAGTTCTTTGTGTTCAAGCATTTTCTTTTGTCTTAGTTCAGGGTCACGAATTGCCATGATCTGTTCTTTCGTCATGGCTGGCACGCCTGATCCTGAGCCTTTGCGGGGCGGATCGCCTTTCAACCTTTCTTTTACGGCGGCTTCCACGGCTTGGGTAAACATCTGTGAAAACCCGTCGACAGCGGCTTTTGTGGTTTCCGCGTCCTCCGTCACCATAACGGAAAGAAGATCGTCGGAGATCGTGATCCCGTTGTCAGAAAGCATCTTCCGGGCTGTTTTGCTCATTTCGGACAATGCAGAAATGCGCTTCAACTCCTCTAATTCCTTTTTTAGCTGATCCCGTTCATACTCCGCCTTTTGTGTGGCGTTCATGGTCGCCAGCTTCTGGGCTTCGTCCACTGCTTTCTGCTGTTTTTTCTGCCATTCCGCAAATTTCCTGTTTAAGATTTCGTCAACGTCCGCGTCTGTGTATTTTGCGCCTTTCTCTTTCAGCACAGCCGCTGGTGCCGGTTCTGGTTTTGCCGGTTCTTCTGCCTGTTCTGCCGCGGGTGCAGCTGCCGCGTCCGTGGCTGCTTCTTCCGCAAATAGCTGTAAATCAAATCGTTTTTTCATGTATGTACCTCCGTTTTTGAAACTTTCGCATGTTTGCCGTAGCTTTTTTAGGTTCCACGCCTGCCTTTGTCCTAATGGGTTTAACGTCTGCATAGCTTAGACGATCACCCGGACATAATCCGGGTATGCGTCGGCGATCATTTGAACGCCAATAAAAAAGGAATCTAAAAGCAGTTTAACGTCTGCTGATAGATTCCCATATCGTACAAGGGCATTTCCCGCCCTTATATCGCATTTTAATTTGCCGGTGGTCTGTTTATCCACCGATTCTATAAACGTCTGTAAAAGTGCGCTGACAGCCGCACAGACAATATCCTTTCCCGGTTCTGCATATCCCGCGTGGCCGGTTACTGTAATACCGTCGGTTTGGCGGCGTATTACAATCAAGCTGCATCACCTCTAAAAATAGGCATGAAAAAAGCACCCTGCGTCACTGCAAAGGTGCTTTTATATTTCCGTCCATGTTATTCCATAATCCTTCTTTAGTTTTTCAATTTCATTTTCTAAGCAATCAAACAAAGGCCACTTGTCTCCATATCCACCTTTCGCCTTTTCTGAATCGCTCTCAACTACAAACACAGAAGATCCGTTATCCTGATAAATATCAACAACAGTACCAAATATACCATTCTCAATAATTTTCACTTTATCAAACAATTTAATTTCCATGCTTAATCCTCCCTGTGCGCTGTTATAAGACGCGGTTCACTCTCTGGCGTATCCTTTTGCCAAACAGATCTAAATCTTTTTTTCTTTTTAACGCCCAATTGCATAAAAATGCTAAATCTTTCTACATCATTAGAAAATACAATCCTATCTACAATTTCACCATTTGAAAAGCCATTTAACAAATCGTTTACTAAAAGTTCATAATCACTTTCTTTATATCCAACATCAAAAAACTCTTTGGAATGTTTGGCGCCCGGTTTAAGTAAAAACTTGTTGATTTTATCTGGTGGGATTTTTGCAAAATATTGCATATCTATCCTCAAAGGTTTCCTTAAAGATATTATACCATTCCCACTGGATTTTGCAACAGCTTTCCCACCATTTTTCTGCTTTAACCACTCAGCATGTCTGCCTTGTCCCCAGCCTTCCATTGTTCCGCCACGGTCTATATAGTCCATCATTGCGTCAAATTCTTCGCGGCTTCTATGGGCTGCTGTAGAACACCGGCAGTGCGGGTGGACAGGCGGCGCATTGTCACCGGGCATCATTTTTTCAACGTCAAATACTTTCCCGTTGTTCGCCTGACAATCAGCGCAGCACCCGCTGTTTGCTATGAACATATATTGAGTGAATCCATTTTCAATGAAAGACTGCCTTTGCGCTTCGGTCTGCACCCTTGCCATCTCGGTGCGCATCAGGCGTTCCGTATTGTAGATCGCGCCGTTTCTCCCGTTTTTTAAGCGTTCGTCGCCGTGATAATATTTCCTGAGTTCTCTCGCCAGCTGCCGGGAATTTTTACCTTGAATCAAGCCGGTTTGCAGTAATTTGGAAAGATCAGCTTTCATAACGTCATGATACATCCAGATCCGGTCTGAGAACGTCGCATTGTGGAAAGAGGCATTCGGGATAGTGTGCGCAAGCTTCGCATTGTCTTTAATCGTGTTTCCTAATATGCCCGCTTGCCTCTTTAGTTCTTCCTCTGTCCGCCCTTGCAGGATTTCCCCCATAAAGGTTTCTAGTTCTGCATGGCCTTTAATCATTTCAAGCCCTATATTAGCTTTCAACATTTCAAGGCGGTTAACTTTCATTGTCAGGTTGTACAAGCGCATTTCTTCATTTGCCTTATCAGAAAAATAATAGCCCTTATAGTTGGTTTTTCCGTCGTTTGCTTTCCGATCTCTGGCTGCATCTTCAACATATCGCTTAGCCTTGCGCTCGTATTCCTCAATATCCAGCTTTGAAACACGCTTTTTCGCTTCGGATATAGTAATACCCTCACGGCTTGCATAACGGCCATAGAAGCCATCTATTTCTTTCTGAATGCTGTCTAGCATATCATCATATATTTTTTCTATTTGCCGGTCATATTCCTCTTCTTGCTTGATATAGTGCTTTGTGTTTTCATCTTCCCGGCGCTGCCAGTATTCTTTACTGTCCATTTGTTAAATCCTCTGTATTAGTAGCCGATGATTCCTCGGATACTGGTGACATTGATTCTCCATTCCTTCCAAACATAGAGCGTTCAACAATGGTTTCAGCCGGTGCGCTGTTTTCTTCCTCTATCCGGTCTAATTCGTCCTGCACATTATCAACGATAGAAAGCACCTTTAATTGTGTTTGATTGCTTGTGATACCTTCCATCTGCGCCGCTATCTGCGCTTCTTCAAGTAGGTTAGCGGGAATGTTAGGGGTAAATTGATAGTGAAGTCCTACCCATGAATCAGCGGGCACCTTTGATGCCGGGTGTGAAAATAACAGCTTATATCTCCGGTTCATGCCGCTAGTAAACTTTCTTTCTTTGGTCTTTTCAAGGTTTGACATGGATTGCAGCTTATATTTCAGTGCAATCCCGGAACTAGCGCCAAAGTTTTCATCTGAGATATTCGCCACCATAGACATATTAAAGATCAGGCGTTCTAGACGTTCCAAAAGATTTTCTTGCGCTGTGTCATTGTTTGGCTTATCCATAAATTCAACAATTATTTTCTGTGCGTCATCTCCTGGAAAATTCACTACCCTATTATCACGAATAAACTTTAAATCTTCGTTTTCTACCAATGTTCCTAGTATTTTCAAATAGGCATCAGCAAAATAATCAACGTCATTCGCCTTTTCACTAATCGCTTTGTTATATGCGTTCACCATTGACAGGACAGGCTCAAAGATCCCCTGCCTTTCCGCATTTTCCAAATACTCGGTAGCAGGCACACCGTCAAAGTAATGCGGCTCCCAATCTTCATCAAGCCATGCAAGGCCGCCTGTAACCTTGAAATAACGCACACCGTACTGATTGGAAATACTTCCAAATTCATGATTTTCCCTGTCCGTATACCGCCGCACAAAATAAAGAGGCCGTTCAACGATCGAATCATCGTAGATCATGAACGCCTCTATCGGAGAAAGATAGGTCATGCACAATTCAGAATTTTCATCTGTGTAGTACATTTCAAACCCGCTGCCGTAAATGCTCATGGTTTTTGATAGTTCTGCGTTATTATCGTCCTGATCGTTGTACTGGTCTAGGTATTCCACAAAGTCGGATACAGATTCATCATCGGAAACAATCTTAATCGGATTCCCAATAAAAAAACCGTTCATGGTATCCACGATATATTTCGGGAAATTTACCACAATACGGTTATCTGGCTTGTATTTAGGTTTGTCTGGCATATGTAGAATATCGTGATCTGATTCATAGGCCGCTTTTAGTTTCTCATATCGGTTTTTGACCTCGTTCCTATGCTTATCAAGAAACTCCTGCAATAAAGGCAATGTCAGCGGGGTTTCTTTGGCGATCATAAACATTCCTATATTCCTCCTGTAATTGTTCTGTTTAGTTTTGGCATGGTGTCAATTAAAATCGTGTTGCAGAAATAGCGGATATCGTCCATGCAGTTATGCGCCACTAGCCCACCATTTATCAGAAAATTATGGTGTTTCTTTACTTCCATGTTATAAACATCTTCTATCCCGGCTGGACGTATGCTTTTTATCCCGACGAAGCTGATTACTGCATTCTCTGGAACAGACGGTTTGCTTTGAATATTTGTTGTTGAGAAACGTTTTTCCACAGACAGCACACTCCTTTTCTATGTTATCTAATCCCAATTTTCGTCTATACGCAGATTTACAAGCATTTGAACAAAACTTATTTTTGCTTATTGGCTTCTTGTAAAACACTTTCCCACATTGCAAACAATGGTATTCTCTTTTTTCCATTTTCCGATAGTTTTCTTTTGCGTGTTGAGAATGCCATATCTTTCCTGCTTCTGACCCATGCCACGCTTTTGCCTTAGGTACAGCATTGGTTAAGAGATTTTCGACGATTTCCTGGTGATGTTCCTGATCTCTTTTTTTGCCATGATAAGAACTATGCTCTTCGCCCCTGATAAGCACAAGATTTTCAATATCATTGTTCTGTTTATCCCCATCTAAATGGTGTATATGGTACCCCTTGGGAATCTCTCCATGATAGGCTGTCCAAACAGCCCGATGAAGTCTCAAATGCAAATTAGAGTTAAGATAATATCCTGTTTTTTTGTCCCGTCTAAATTTATTCCCATGAAACACAGCTAAATCATTATTTTCCAGATAGGTTATTTCCATTTGCGAATCCTCCTATGCAAACAATTCGGTCATTCTCCGATAACTCCTTTAACATTTTCCAGCCTGTTTCTGTTAAAAATGGGTGTTCCGCAGTTGCCTTGATTTTCGTCCCATTTTCTAGTTCGATCTCATACACCTGTACTGATTCCTGTGTCTTCCGAACATGAAAAAAATCAGACACGGTCAAAGCCTTATCTGATTCGTTATAACAATATATTTTTCCTGTCTTTCCGACCAGTTCTTTTATTTCAAAATCTCCCTTTGGCGTATGTACAATGCTGTTTCCAACCAAACAATGGTCGTTCTCCTTGATCACCCTGTCCTCCGTTGCCTTATCGTCCCACCGGTAAAGGCCAAATTCCTTGATGGTGTTCCGGCAGCTTTCATGGAACAGGATATTTTTGTTTTGCAACATCGTGGTCGTCACCCTGATCCCATTGACTACCTCATTTTTTGCCTTCCTTACCCGGAATCTCCTATGTTTTTGTATGCAGGTGATAAAGCTCGCCGCCGACGGGTCGACCACCACATACTCAATGTACCGCTCTCCTGCCAGCTTTTCCAAAGCCTGATAGTATTCCTCGTCGGTCAGCTGCTTTTGCGTGTCCCTCCCGGAATGGTAATACTCAGCAATCCTTACCGCCTGTTTCCCGTTCAGGCACCACAGCCCCATACTGCACGGATTCAGCGTCCCATAGTCGATAGAAATGAAATACCGCCCGGCTTCCGGGACTTCCCTCACAACATGCTCTTTTTCATTGAACATCGGGTATACAAGCCCTTCCGCTAACACCCACAGGCCTTTGATATATCGATCATAGAATACTCCGGCGAAACGTCGTTCTGCTTTTTCAATCGCTTTTTTTGTCATGATTGGATTATCAGACATTAAAAAATGCAAATGTAGTGTATCCGGTTGTTTTTTTTTGATCCACTCGTTATAGAACCAATGATTTGGAGATTCCGGGTTACAGTTAAACCATAGCTTTGAATCTTCTACGGAAACGGTTCTCGCGATTGCCTGCTCCACGAAACTTCTTGGCATTAACGCCACTTCATCAAACAGCACACCTGATAATGTTATCCCTTGTATCAACATATAACTGGATTCGTCTTTTCCCCCGAAAATATAAAAGCTGTTTGTATGTTCTTTTCCAGCCACTGTTAACAACTTAGTTGATCTGGTATAGGACAACGAATAATATTCTGTGATATCTGACATTTCAAATATCGGGGTTATAATATTTCGTTCCGCACTCTGTACAGTCTTTCCACAAATTCCAAATATCGCACCATTATAAAAACGCATAGCCCAATGAACAAAAGAAATAACCATACAAACAGTTTTGCCGGATCGAACTGCACCGTCGCAAATAATTACACTATACTTTTCCCGGCTTATCGGGTTTTGACACCATCCTAAAACCTTTCCCTGCTTTTCTGATATATTTTTTAATGTCATTTCCAAGCCCTTTCTAACACCTTATATAACTCTGATGTTTCCTCTTTAGATTGTTGTTGAGAGAATTTGCCTTTTAATTCAAAGAACAAACGAATCGCCTGTACATTTCCGCTTAAGCACTGCTTAATCAATGCTTTCCACACTCCTGCGAGTTCGCTGTCAGTATATTTATCTATTAACCCATCAAGGTAATTGCAAAACACTGGATCATCACGCCAATTATAGAACGTTCTGCGTGGCACATTGGCCTCGTTACAAAGGTCTGTAATTGACCCCTGAAACTCCGGATTTATCAACATTTCCGCTACTTTTTTCTGTCGTGCTGTCGGTTCTCTATCTGTGCCGTTTTGTGCCATTTTCCACCACCTCTCTTTATGGCATAATAAAAGCACCCAACCGAATGATTGAGTGCAAAAAATATTTTAAAAAAGTTTTAGAAAAGTATTGACAACCACGTTTTTACGTGGTATAATATATACATAAGGAAAGGAGGAAACTGAATGTGAAGAAAAAGAAAATAAAAAAGCTTAGCAAGTTAATCGCTCACATACTTGAAATGATAGCCGTCATACTCAGTATTGCAGTAGCAATTAAAACTTTACTAAGCTAATAGTATTGGGGGTGAAATCCCCCTTTACTATCTTTATTTTATCTCACAATCAGTGAATAGTCAACAATGAAAAAGTTTCCGATAGTATTATTTATCTTGCTCTTAATGAACATTTGCATTGGAATAAAAAACGGTTTTGACTGGCTTGTATCACTCACTATTTTAGTAACCGCATTTGCAATTATATTTTCAATGATAAGCAATCAAAAGGAGAAATAATCATGCGATTAAGAGAAATTCGAGTTTCAAAAAAAATTTCTGTTCCAGAATTATCTAAGAAAAGTGGTGTCCCGATAAGAACGATTGAGGACTTAGAAAAACGTGGTGACGGCAGGGTTTCGACCGTTTTAAAATTATCCATTGCTTTAAATGTTTCTATGGACGAATTATGTAAGAACGCAGAGGATTAATTCCCCTGCGTTTTTTCTTTCTCGCGCCTGTTTTGGCGCGTCTTTAATATTTACGGGATTATCCCGGCGGCTGTACCGCGTAATCTTTGAAAAGGAGTGTCAAATATCTTTTCACTTTTCCCATCTTAATGATACCATACTTTTTATATCGCTTTCTATCGCCTATTAATTTGAAGTTTAGCTAAGGCTCGACCATGAAGCTTACAAACCCATTGATAACCATAAAACATTTTAACAGCAACCTCTTCCCACGTCTTACCGTCTATGTAGTGGTACTTCATCAACCGTCGCAGGGTATCATCTTCCAGACTGTCGATCACCTGTTCAATCTCTTCCTTGGCGCGCAACATCTCCCGGATTTTTTCAGCCAGCTTGTCAGCATTTTCTACGATGTCCTCTACAGCCAATTCTAAGCGATTTGCGCCACTTTGTGACTTAGGCATATCCGATAAGGTCGGCGTGATCTTCTGAGCTCTAGCAAGCGTCTGCGCGCGCTCATCGGATAGCCTGTCCACTTCTTGGGTGAAATGCTGATATTTTAGTAAATATTGTTTTTTCTCTTGGCTTGTCAATCCTGTTCCTCCCCCGCGCTCAAAATCATTTCCGCTAACCCCTCGATCAAAACGCCCAAAACGATGATCCCGATCCCGATAAAGCCAATGGGAACGGCAATCAGCTTACGAATAATGCGATCCATTCCCTCATTCCCTCATTTCCTCTTTTTCCTCCTCCCGGCTTTGCTCCGGTCTTTCCCGCTCGCCGTACCAATCACACGGTTGATAAACTTCCTAGGATTGTCCGTTTTGTTTTTCATAGCAATCACCCTCATATCGCAAAATCTAAGCCGCATTACAGACGTTTTCTATTTGTCAGGAAAATAAACCGATACATACTCTAAATACCGTTTATGAGCCTTCTCCCGGCTGATCTGAGCCTTTTTGATATATTCCTGTTTTTTTCTTGCACGGATAGCTAGTTGCGCATTGGATTCATGTTCCCAAATATCCGCGATGATGAAACAGATCCGGCTTATCCCCTGATAGATTTTGATCTCCTCGGCCAGCCTTTCCCCCGTCATGCCGTGATCTCCTCTTCCAAGCGTTCCAGTTCCTTTTCTTCACGGGCTTGCAGCTCGCACAAGAAGGCCATATTGCAGGCCGCGTGCTTTAAATGGCTGATCCCGCTTTCCCGGTCGCTGGAATATGGGTTCATCAGCCATGCAAACAGGTGCCGGAACAATGCGTTGATATACCGCGCCTTTTCCACCCGTTTCCAGTTTTCCGGGTCCTTGTATTTTTTCACCCCGTATTCCCGTACCTCGGCAATGTCAAAGATGATCTGCGGCGGCACTAGGGTGATCCTCCATTTCCCCGCGTCTGACTTTATTTCCTGATCCGCTTCTTTCGCCCGAAAGGTCAGTGTTTCTTTCATACCTGACCTCCTCCTAACCGCTTGACCATCTTCTTCAAGCTTTCGTTTTCCTTCATCAATTCCTTGAAAAGCCCCTCCCAATATTCCGCACGGCTTTTCAATTCTTTCACTTCCAAATATTGATGTTCCATCTTCTGCGCTTCTTCATAGGTCATCTTCATTTCCCCCTTATTTTTTCCCTTTATCGTTATACTCTTTTTCCAATAACCTTACTGCCCGCTGCGCAAACACCTTGTCCTGGCAAAGCGAAGCAATGCAGTCCGCCATCAGCCGCATCGCTTCTGCCGGTTCCGCGTGCCGTTTCAGCGCGCCTAATATCTCCGGGCGGTATCTTCCCGCCAACCGTAAAAATTCCTGATACTGCGCCAGCGCGGCCGCGTAGCGGTCATGCAGCCAGCACATGTGATAAAATTCCTTTTTTAGTTGTACCCGTTCCTTCACTGCCTGCTCTTTTGTAATCCGTTTGCCGGCAAGGCTGGTGTAAAGCCCGCGCAGCGCCAAAAAGCACACCGTTTCTTCATACCTTCCAGACATGGGAAGAGGAGCCTTTTTTATCACCAGCTTTTCCAGTTCCTCAAAGTTCATCTGTCAGATCCTCCCACTCTTCCGCTTCAAACAGCTTCATCTCGTCCAGATTGAGCAGTTCGCTGCGCTCGTTTATTTCCCAGCGATAAGTACGCTCCGGCGATTCCAGTGAAGTCACCCGCTTTGACATATTGCTGTAAAATAGTTCTATTTCTTTCCCAGCTCTGGTAAGGCGCCCAGTCAGCCGGTTTTTTAAAACGGAAAGCTTGCTGTCGCACTCGTCCGGCATATCTTCAGACTTTTTTTCATTCCGGGAATAGGACAGCACCACGTCGACACGGTTGGTAATGTCAGACGAGCCGGAAACATCGTCATTGCTGATCGCTTCTTTCGTTTTCCTTGGGTGGGCAACTAAGATCACCACCACGTCATATTTCACCGCAAGCTTTTTCAGCTGCTTCACAAACTGGGACTGCGCCTGATAAAAGTCCTCGCCGGGCATAGCGTCCATTGCAGTCATCAGATTATCAATGCAGACCATTTTGATCCCATACCGCTGAATGCTGCTTTCGATCGTCTTTGTCAAGCTCTCTGTTTCTTCTATGTCCGCATCTAAAACCGTATTGTCAAAAATATATGCCCGGTCTCCATACCACCGGTTTATTTTTTCTATTGTGTCGTTGTCCAGAGAGAAGGATTCCTGTTCATACTTATTTTGGCGAATGATAATATGATCCGGCCCCGCGCTCTGGAGATCCATCCAATTTTTCACATGATAATCCGCTAACTCTCCGGAGTAAAGAAACACCGGATAATCTTTATCAATCGCTTCCACTGCCAACTGGGAAAGAAAGGTCGATTTTCCCTCCCCTCTTCTCCCAGTCAGCAATACGACCTGTCCGAAATAAAGGCCGCCGATCAGCTTGTCCAATTCAACAATACCGGTTTCTATTTTCGGCAAGGCTGATAAATCCACGCTTTTCACATCACTGAGACGCTTCACGCACTTTACCGGCACCACCTGGGCGTTTTCTACCGCTGTCAGAATCGCTTGCCTGCCGTACTTTTGGTAAATGTCGTTTGCGTCTTTTTCGCCCAAATAATCCTCTTCCCGTACCGCTTTCACCTTGATCGGCAGCTTTCTCTGCAATTCGTCCAGCAGGGTGATCCTCCCGTTTTCATGATCTCCAAATACCACCACTTCCGAAAACTTCGTGATCCAGTCCCATATGTAGTTTAAAAAGGTGAACCCCTTGCACCCTGTTGGAACGCTTACCGCATTTTTCACACCGCACTCAGCCAATGTCAGGCTGTCGATCTGCCCCTCGGTAATGACCAGCCTTTCAAACCCTTGGCAATGGTCCATCCCGAACAGGATCGGCTTGGTGTCCTTTTCGCAGAACTCTTTGCCGTGGTCTTTAATCCGCTGGGGGTCGGTGTTCCGGTATTTCACAAATTCCAGCACATGGTTTTCGTTGTAAAACGGGAACACCAAAACGCTTTTGTCCTTCTTCCGCGTCGTGATATGGTAAAGCCGCGTTATCTCTTCGCTGATCCCTCTTGTTTTCAGCCATTCCACCGCGGGGTCGCGGACGGTGATCTCCTTTTGAGGCAGGCGTTTAAATTTCTTTTCCCGCCAGTTTTCCCCAAAGTCCAGCTGGTAGCCAAAGTCACGGGCCAGCTCTACAAAGTGTCCCGACTTTCCGCAGGAGGAACGGAAGCAGTGGAACGTCCCTGTCTGAAGATTCACGGAAAAGGTGTTTTTGTCCCGGCTTTGCCCCCCGTGGCAGTAGGGGCAGTACTGAAAAAACAGCTCGTCCCCTTTTTGGCGGGTGCGGCCGTCCAGGGTGTGGGCTAAATCCAATATGTCCGATTGCTTTAATTCATAACTCATAAATGCCTCCAATCGCCCAGCCTTTGCGATGTTGTGCGGTTTTCAGCCTGCTGAAACGCCGGCTGTCCTTATTGCCGGCGGCGCAACTCGCTGAGAAAGCTTCGCTTTCTATGTTATCGCCTTAACCGCTTGATCTTTTCCAGCCGTTCCTCTCTTGTCATCTCATAAGCCGCACCGTCCGGCGCATCAGCCGGCACGGGCGGCCCTTCTTTTTCATTCTTATTACTTTCTTTATCTTTCTTACTTTGTTGCCCCTCGCCTGCCCCTTGTTTGCCCTTTGCTTGCCCCTCGCCTGCCTGCTCGTTTGCCGCGTCTTGGTACTTATCGTAATTATTTACCGTAATTATGGTGTATTCAGAATTTGATACCTTTGCCACCTCGCCTGTCGAAATCAAGTGTTTGATTGCAGTCCTGACCGATTTTACTGACAGCTTTGTTTCTTTCGCAAGTATCGCATAGCTGGTAATTCGCGAGCCTCTTTTGACGGTCTTTCCCCGCCATTGCCTGTCATAATAATTCACCGTCAAAAGCAGGTGCATAAACAGCTTAAAGGTGTTTAAATCATCATACCATTCCCATTTCAGCAGGCTCCTGTGCAGTTTTACAAATCCGTTTTCTAGCATTTTCGGTTCCTCCTGCTGGCGGTCAGCCGCTTGTAGTTGTGCCAGTACCAGTAAAAAATCTCCAAAAGCTTTAACGCGGTCTGCCGGCTGTCCAAAATAAATACCGGGTGGAACTGGTAGCGGTTGCCGCACATCCAGGAATAAATGGTGGAATAGCAGATCTTCCCGATCTCCTTTTCTTTCCGGTGCAGGCGCGCCAGCTCCCATTCCGGCACCTCGACGCCCCGCAGCGCCTCCATACTCTCGCACCCCTCCACCAGCAGCGTGAAGTCGGTCCCCATGCTGCTGGCCGCGTAAAACTCTTTTTCAATCCGCTGGCGGTCCTGCGTGATATTGGAATAAAATTCATCCGCCGAACCTTTCCGTTCCACCACACAGGAAAGGGAAAAATCCTTCCCGTCTACCGAAAAGGAATAATCCCCGTAATCAAGCTTTGTGTCCTGATACTTCACATGCAGCTGATCGAAAGCCGACAGGATATGCTGGTTCTTTTGCTCTCTGGTATCAACTAACACGGTGACCCTTTTTAAAAAAGTCTTTTTGTCATACGCCATCTTTCGTTCTCCTTTGCGGGATTTCCTCTTGCGGGACGTTGCGCGGTTCCGGCTTTCACGGATTTGCGACTTGCTTTTTGCCGCAAAAGCGCAAACTCCAGAGTTAAATCTTTGATTTTACTCTTAAAACGGCATATCGTCATCATCTGTCACAATCGGTTCGTAATCGCTCAATGGGTCGGAAACGGGCGGCTTTGCGCCCTCTAACAGCTTGTCCGGCGGCACTTCTACCCCTTTCCTGATGGTTTCAACATCACGGAAATACATGCATTTGGTAGAAAACCTCAATTCCCCCCGGTTGTTTTCATACTGCTCCCGGCCAAACACCCCGCCGATCAACTTGTTTTTCAGATAATCGTTCCCGTTGTCAGCCCACAGCCTGTTTTCATCAAACCCGGGATTGGAGCGCTTTACTGCCTCTATAAAAGTTTTGTATCCCATATTGGTATTTCCATTGCCGTCCTCTTCCAGTTGGTAAACGGCGCACGGCCATTTTTCCTTGTTCCGGTCGCCGGATTGCCACATCTTGGCGTAATACCCTTTCTGCTCCCCTTCCGCGATGTCCAGCCAGATCACCGCCATTGGTTTCCCGTTCCGGGAGGTTGTTTCCGTCACCTTGCAGATCTTGCAGACATGCCCGCCTAACTGCAATGGTTCAAAGGTCCCAAATTCCTGCGTCGATTCATAATTTCTTGGCTTGTACATTCTGTGTTCCTCCTATATTTCCCAATATTCCCGTATTTTTTGGTCTACAAATTTTAAATCGTTGTCGATTTCATCGCTTTCAAACATATCTTCAGGTGATTTCGTGATGTCCATTCCGTCGGTGTGAGTTCGGAAAAAATGCTTTCCGTCCTGTGACATACAGCGCAGCACGATCGTGACCATTCCCTGAATATTCACCTTTTCGTCCAGCAGTCTCCCTATTGTTTTCAACTGCACTTCTCCGCTGTCTTTCACATCTTCATGCATCATCAAATATACAATGGTATCTTCTGGAAGTGACAGTTTAATAAAGCGGATCAGCTTCCAAAATTCATCGCCTATGTCATTATAAAGCTCGAAGGTTGCATTTCCTTTTGCCCCCGCCGAATGACGTGACATAAACATATTGGTCAGTAAATATCCTGCGTCATCTATCACCGCCGTTTTTAACGGCATTTTGCTTAGCTGCTGTTTGATCTTTTCATAGTTATCCGACCGATAGGTATATTCAAATTTCCCTCGAAACGGAAGGTCCTTTCCTTCCACGTTCACCAAAAATATTTCATCTTTGGCAAAGTTTTTTAAACTCCTGCTTTTTCCGCTTCCTGATTTGCCGTATATGATCACCGGCTTTCCCATCATTCCTGCTCCTTCCTGAACGTTAGGTCCACTTCCTTGACCTTTTCGATATTCCGGATCAGGTCTTGGGTGCTCTTCACGACCTTTTTCATCGCCGCTGCATGGGCGCTGGAATAGTCTCGTTCTTCCCTCGTTTCTTCCAAAAAGCCCCGCAGGGCTTCCTCAATATTCAAATTAACTTTCATCGTCAATCCTCCATTCTACCGGGCACTCTGCCCCGATTGCTTTATCAAATGCCGGGAGGATCTCCCAAGTAAACCAACAATACCGGTACCGCATTCCGCTGTCGTATACGCACCCTCTGCAAGTGTTACAGTATGGCGCTTCCCGTAGCAACGTCAGTTCGATAATGTCCTTATATGTACCGCGGATATATCCACCCAGCGCCCGTTTTAACTCCATTTTGTATGCTCCTCTTTCCATTTTGCAAAGCAGCTTAAACACCATGAGTCGCCGTCAAAGTCTATGTATTGCTCGTTTGCCTCAATAATGTCTTCGCACTGCACGCAAAACCGTTCAGGCTCCGGCAATCCGTATCCATGATAGGGATAACCTTTCTCGTCTGTCCTCTGATTTCCCACTTGACTTTACGCCTCCTTTGGTGTATTCTGTATGTATACAACATTTTGTGTGCGCCTTTTTCGTTGGCAGACGAAGGGGCGCTTTTTTCTGCCCTTTTTCAGCTTGTCCATCATCATACATGCCGGTATCCACCCGGCAAAGATCAGGCCGCTAATCAGAGCCGTTATTACTTCCTGCATCTTTGCACGTCCTTTCTTTTTGTTCCCATTCCTTTTCCAGTTCTTCCCCGTGCTCTGCGACAAAATTAAAATACATATCCGCCAAGTGTTGATAAATGCGCTTGGTTTTTTCATTATAAGGGAGCGTATATCCCTCCATGGAATCCCTCACTGTACCATCAGCCATGATATTAGTCACATAAGCCACTTTGCCGGAAGAAAGAACTACCTTTCTCGCCATAATAATCACCTCAATTCAGATTATGATAAACCTAATTTGTCCTATGATTCTTCTGAAACATAATCGTTCAGTTCAAAGTCCAATACCTTTGCGATCTCCCACGCCAACAAGATTGTTGGGATTTTTGATCCACGCTCAATCTGGCACAACATTGACTGGGTAATCTGTACCCGGTCTGCCAGTTCCTGCTGGGTCATGTTTTTTGCCAAACGCTTTTCCTGGATCACCTGCCCGACGTTCATTTTTTCGCCTCCTACAACTTTGAAAATATCAGTCCACCAATTCGTCCATCGAAACGCCGAAATAGTCGGCTATTCGCTTTAGAACTGCTACAGATGGTACTTTATAGCCTTTCATAATATATGACATGAAAGCCTGAGAAACTCCCGCAACTTCCGCCAGCTCTGTTTGTGTCGTATGGTTTTGTTCCATTAGCTGTTTGAGTTTTTTATTCATTTATTCCACCCCCTTACAATGTAAATAATGACTGCCGAATAAAATATAAGTTCAACAACATTCAGCGCGATTTCAAAGTACTTCATCGTTTTTCCTCCTATTATAATGATTTTAATTAATACTATTTTAGTGGAAGTTGTTGTTAAAAATAATAAAATCCCTGTTTCACCATTGACTTATAGAACATACTTTCTTATAATGTTATTGTAGCTACCAAACGTTGATTTTTGTTCGCGAATAATAATAAAATGTAGTCTATTCAGAAAGATTGGGGGTGTATAAGTGCCAACATATAGAGCCGGGAATAAGGCTGACATGAAACGATTTGAGAAAGATTTAAAAAATACGATAATGGAAAAAGCCAGACATGCTGCATTAAGCAAAAAATATGAAATTGTCTGTCCATTCTGTCATCAAGCTATAGCTATTTCAGCAGGCAAACATTTGTGTCCAAAGTGTCATCAAGAAATAAATTTAAAACTTGATTTCGATTTTTAGGTCATGTAATGAGGAAGCTAGTTTTTCGGCCAAAAAATTAGCTTCTTCTATTTTTTTGTACAAATCGCTTATCATATCAACAGTTTCTTGTATGCTATTTTCATCTAATGCTAAGCTTAACTTAATACTTTTATTCATTTTGATACTCTCTTCTTTAATAATTTATCCTTATCTAAATCCGAAAAAAATACTTCTTGCATAGCGCAAACTTCGTCCCATAAAAACTTTCTTCGTCCTGTCAATTTTAGCGACAATCCTCTGGGGGTAATATTCAGTGCTTTTGCAACATCTTTTTTTTTTATTCCACGTTCAAAAATCATCTGTTCTAAAACTGGATAATATCTTTCGGATAATGGAATTTTTCGATTCATATTTTCACCTCCTGTGTATTAAAATTTTTTTAATCATTATATATTGACAATGAACAGAATTTTGACTATCCTTAGAACAAGGGGAGTTTTATCTCCCCTGTCCCTATCCGGTCAGCCTGCGGATAATATCCAGCAGAGTATTGACCAGATTTAGGATTGCGGTGATGAGGACGATTGTTGTGAGGGTTTTGTCCTCATCACGTTTTTTCTTTTTTCTGCCCATTGGTTTCAACCCCTTTCTCTTAACTTGATTATATTATATCACCATATTTGGAGATTGTAAATAGATTTTCTCCATTTTTGGTGAAAATCGGAGGTTTGCACAAATGGAAAACAATAATTTGTACAATTCGCCAGATATAGTGATAATGATTAAAAAACAAGCAAAAATAAAAGGTATTGCCATCAAGGATATGCTGTCTAATTTAGGACTTGGGATTAACACACTATCTCATATGAATCATGGCCGTTCTTTGGCCTCAGATAGCCTTGCCCGAATCGCCGACTATCTGGATTGTTCCGTTGACTACCTGCTGGGCAGAACGGACAACCCAGACGTGAACAAATAATATATTGACAATGAGCATTAAAAAAGGTATCCTTTAAGCAAGGGGTTTTTAAGCCCCCTGCCTTTACTCAATGAGTGTCTTGATGAGCTTCATCAAGGTATCAATGAGTTGGATTAGGACGGTTGCCAAGAGGATTTTAGAAGTGTTGTCTTGGCTTCCGTTCTTCTTTTTCTTACCCATTGGTTTTTTCTCCTTTCTCTTAACTTGATTATATTATATCTCAATTATTCTCAATAGTCAATAGATTTTTTCAATATTTCTCAATTTTTATATATTGCACAATAGTTTCTATTGAGATTTATTGAAATCCACAAAGAGGTGATCTTGTGTTTTTTGAAACATATAATCAACTATGCAAAAATATCGGAAAATCTGCTAGTTTCGTTACTCCCCGTATGGTGGGGGAACTACTTACTATGGGTACACATTAACAGGTTTGTAACTTCCGTTACAATTATATTATACTCATAGTTTTAAAAAAGTCAATGCTCATATTAAAATTTTTACTCTTTCTGCTTTGAAGTAATAACACATTAAAATATTGATACACACAACATCAATATAATCATAATAATATATTACTACAAAAAATACACTATTTTCTTTCATTTTCTCCTAAAATTTTACAGGATATGGCAGAAAACGACCCGAAATTGTTGAAAACATTTTAAGATAAAGTTGAAAAGAAATGTCAAGTTACGAAAAGTAGAAATATTTTCCTATTTTTACTACAAACTGACGATTGCGTTTTTCGGGATACAGTGATATAATAAAGCCACAACAGCAAACAGAACAAATGTTCGGTACATAATAAGGGGAATTAGAATGGATAATTTTAGTGAGTTGAAAAATAAAACAAAAGAAGAATTGATAGCATATTTTATGGAATTGCTTGCTTATGCAAAGGAATCAGGTATTATTGTTCCTTCCCACCATTCTGATCAGAAATAATCTTTTGCAGAGCAAGAATCGCTTGAATAATTTGCTCCTTATCCATTTTGCGGAGCAGTTTAATAATTTCCTCTTCAGACTGTGTTAAATCAATACCTTCAACGCTGGTTTCAGTGTTGGAGGTATTTTTTTGTTCAGTTCCTAAAAGGTAATCAACTGACACGTTAAAATATTGAGCAATTTTGAGAAGAGTTGAATTTTGAGGAGCACGTCCTTTTTTCCATTCAGATACTGTTCCAGAAGCAATTGAAAGTTCCTTAGCTACCTTGTTA
>ENA-ORUW01000453-ORUW01000453.1-human-gut-metagenome-genome-assembly--contig:-NODE-453-length-41337-cov-3.310910_pt1 | contig 41337 bp, 29 predicted proteins | sample MGYA00242088_ERZ509227 | MGnify/ENA primary metagenome ERZ509227 (study PRJEB26280, sample SAMEA2338816) | human gut metagenome | biome: human gut; feature: human-associated habitat; material: faeces... | reverse complement strand
GCTCCCTGATCGAGTCCCCATCCTATTACGGCAATCTGACAGGGTATGAAAATCTCAAAATTTCCTGTACGCTGAGAAACCTGCCCCACTCAGAAATCAATGAAGCCCTGCGCATCGTGCGTCTGGACAACCAGAAACACAAAAAGACCTCCCACTATTCCCTGGGAATGAAGCAGCGGCTCGGCATCGCAAACGCCCTGCTGGGAAAACCAAAGCTGCTGCTTTTGGACGAACCCACCAATGGCTTAGACCCCTCCGGCATTCACGAAATGCGCGAACTTATCAAGAGTTTACCGGAAAAATATGGAATCACCTTGATGGTGTCTAGCCATCTTCTAGCGGAGATCGAACAGATCGCTGACAATGTGGGAATCATCTCCAATGGCAAGATGATCTATCAGGATTCTCTCTATGATCTTCAGTCCAAAAACAAACGGGAGCTGCTGCTTCGCACCTCCAACGACCTGCTGGCCTATCAGCTCCTGATTCCCAAATACGAACATGCCGGCCTTGTACACCCGATTCAGCAGACCAAAGAGGGACTGTTGCTGCCCTATGAAGGGGACCGCAGTCTGGGACTGCACATCCGCCATCTCTTTGAAAACGGAATTGATCTCTACCGGATCGAGGAGCGCAGAGGCAATCTGGAAGATATCTACCTGCAAATGGTACAAAAGGAGGCGAGTCTGTGATGAAAAATCTAAAAGCAGAATTTCAAAAGCTCCACCGCCGACACATGTGGTTGTTATTTTTTTTGTCCTTTGCGCTGATCTGCGCATGGATGCTCTGGTGCGTCAAAGACCTGGATTTAACCAAGCTTAATAGCACAACAGCCATGTTAGAGATTAACCTGCTCCTGATAAACACCATCGTGACGCCTCTGGTCTTGGCCACCGCCGCCAGTCGAATGTGCGATATGGAGCAGGTGGGGAGCACTTACACCTGGATTTTCACCATGCAGTCCCCTGGTTCGTTTTTTAAATCCAAGCTGCTTGCAGGGCTTCTCTATCTGCTGGTCTTCGACCTGCTTCAGACCGTACTCCTTGTGGTCCTTGACCAGCGCTTTCAGTCCGGGTGGCAGAAATATTATTTTCAATTTTTTGTAACTGTCATCTTTACGCACGTTTTCCTATTCCTGTTTCAGCTTCTAATGTCGCTGCACTACGAAAACCAGCTTTTCCCGCTGTTCGTCAGCATTGGGGGAACCTTTGCCGGTGTCTTCTCCTGGTTCCTGCCCCAGATTCCGCTGCGCTACGTAATCCCCTGGGGTTATTTCGTGGCTCTGTGCAACTCAGGCTACAACTACGACGAGACCACCAGGTACACGGAGTATTTCTGGGACTCCTATCCGCTGATCTGGCTATTCGTGTGCGTGATTTGTATCTGCCTGCTGTACTATTTTGGAAAAAAACGTTTCTGTCAAAAAATCGCCGCTATGTAAGGAGGAATCTACTATGCTTATGAAAGTCATCAACTGTGAGCGAATGAAGTGCAAGGGCACGCTGATCTGGCCCGCCTTTTTTCTGATTCCCATCATTCCCACCCTGCTGGGAGCCGGGAACTACCTGAGCAATATAAACATTCTGCAATCTCAGTGGTACTCTTTTTGGACACAGGTCAGTCTGTTCTACTCCAATTTCTTCTTCGCGCCACTGATCGGAGTATACTGTGCCTTTCTCTGGCGTTTTGAAAATTTTCATTCCTGCCGGAATACCCTTCTGACTCAGCCCTTACGTTTTTCTACCATTTACTGCTCCAAATATGTTATGGTATGCGTGATTACTCTGCTGACTCAGCTATGGTTTACCGTTCTCTACTTGATCGCCGGAAAAGTTGTCGGCCTCCCCGGCCTTCCTCCCATTGATATTTTGGGATGGATTTTCCGCGGCACGATCGGCGGCTGGGTAATCGCTACAATTCAGTATCTGGTAGCCTCCGTGATCTCCAACTTCGCAATCCCAGTCGCCGTCGGCCTTCTCGGCGGAATCTCCGGCTTACTCATGGCCAACACAAAAGCAGGAATCTTCTACCCTTACTCTTTGATGGTACTGGGAATGAACTCCAACAAAGACGACAACATGCTAGGAGGCCTGCTCCCTACCTTTTTCTTATTCGCTCTGTTTTACATTCTGCTGTTCAACCTGATCGGCGTCCGTCTGTTAAAAAAACGCTGAAGCATTTTAAAAGCCCCTGTGCGAATGGCTAGTCCACCGCGCAGAGGCTTTTTATCCCTATATCTATTTTCTTTTTTCCATCTTTCTCCGTCCTGCCATAGCAACCACCATACCTGCTGCTGCCAAAAGTCCCGCCCAGACTGCCGGCAAATTCTCATCTCCTGTTTTCACAGAGCTGCGCCGTACCGGGTCCTGGGTATTCTTTTTCGTACTCAGGTTAGGCGAAATCGGGCGGCCCGTCGTTCCGGTGGGCTTTCCAGGTTCTTCTCCTGGAGCAGCCGCCTTCGGCGTCACCTCCACGTCATAAATCCACTCTTCTTCCCAATACGGAACTGTCACCAGAGAAGGACTAACAATTCCATAGTCGTCCCCCGGCTGAATCAGGAGATATTTGCCCTGAGTCAGCCCTGTGAACTCTGCTTTTCCTTCACTGTCTGTGGTTCCACTCAGCGCTTTCAGCCCACTGTCCTCCACTGCGTCTGCCAGTGTCTGTGTTATTTCCATAGTCTTCTCCGTGGTATCCATGGAATTTAAGTCCACTCCTGTCCCAACCAGAGCCTCATCCAACACCCACTGATAATCACTGCCCGCCTTCAAAGTTCCGACCTTGTACAGCTCAAAAAGCACGTCTTCTCTGTCTGTTCCCAAGTCTGTAAGACTGATGCAGATGCTCCCCAGCCTCCCTGGATCATAACTCTCAGCCTGGGCCGGCCGGGCCGGACTGAAAAACACGGATAAAACCAACAGAGCCGCCAGGCCCTTCCGCTTTCCTCCACTCCTGAATAGCCGCCTCATGAATTCTCCTCCTTTTTCTCTCTATGTCTTCTGCTCATACGACGAATCAAAATAAATAGTCCGGCCAGAAAAGCTGCCACCAAAACTACCACCGATGCCAGAAATACTTTCTGCCGCAGTAACCATCTCCCCAACGTCTCTCTCTGAATCTGAGAGACCGATATCTCCCTATCCTCCTCATAGGGAATCCGTTTCCCGTGGATAAATAACCTGTGAGAGTTCACCCCATACGGAGTACATGTCACCAAAGTCACCAGATCCCGGCCCTCTTGGACGGCCAGCCCCTTCACCTGGTCTGGTTTTACTGTCTCAGTCTCATAAACCTGATACACCAACACCCGGTTCAAAACCCGCAGGTAAAATACATCCCCCTTTTCCATCTGGTCCAGATTGGTAAAAAGCTCTGACTGTGGAAGTCCCCGGTGCCCGGTGAGAACTACGTGCGTGCCCTTTCCTCCCACTGGAAGAGAAGATCCCTCCAGATGTCCTACCCCTTTTGCAAGTGTATCCCGGGAAGTCCCGTGATAAATGGGGAGATACACAGCGATTTTAGGAATCTCAATGCTCCCCATCATACCGCTCCCATCCACATTCAGCAAGCTCTCATACTCTGATTCCATCTGCTCGATTTCTCCGCTAAACGCGTCGTAGAGCCGAGTTCTATTTTGAACCGTCTGCCAGTTATAAGCCTTGGCCGCCTCCCAGACTGTTTTCCGTTCCTGTTCGTTGAGGTCGACGACTTCCGCCTCCTGGCGGCCGATGAGCTTTCCCTGCTGAATCTGGTTGTACAAAGTACTGATTACCGGATAATTCAAGGTCAAAACACTCGCCAGAAACAACATCGCCGCCGTTATTTTCAAGATCTTATCTCTCATCGTCCTACCTGTCGCCTCTCCTTGCCACCTTAATTCGAATCCCTGTGTCTGCCCCTTCTTCGACGCCGCCCAATGATAATCAGTCCCAGAACCGCCAACAGGGCTGCCCCCGTCAGGACGGCTCTCAGATACTGTGCTCTCCAGGAGTCACTTTTTTCAGGCTCTTTGCCCGTCTTTGTGAATTCTGTTTCTTCATAGGGAACCCTCGTACCTCTCACTAAAAGTCTGTGGGTATTCACGCCATAAGGCGTACAAGTCAGCAGAGTCAGTAAATCTCTGTTTTCCTCCGGCGTCAGAAATTCTAGTTCCTCCGGCTCAATCACTGTGATTTTGTCCACCTCGTAAGCTAATGTTTCATCCAAAACACTGAGATAGAACCAGTCCCCAATCTCCATCTCGTCCAGCCGGGTGAACAGTTCGGCACTCGGAAGCCCTCGATGGGCGCTGATCACCGGATGCCGGTTTTTTCCGCCGATGGGCAGCGCTGTGGCTTCCAGATGTCCAGCCCCTTTTTCGAGAACCTCTTCGCTGGTCCCGTGATAGATCGGCAGCTCCACGTCGATTTTCGGTATCTCGAGATATCCCATCACGCCGTCGCCGTTCAAGTTCAACACTTCCTCATAGTTATCCGGCAGCACATATCCGCTCCCCATCACAAAAGGATCATGTACCGGGTCGCCTGCCAGATTCTCGTTGTACTCCTCTGCCTTTTGCCACTCCTCTTCCAACTTCTGCCGATTTGACTCGTCAACCGCCGCCTGATAGCTGCGTATCACATTCGTCTGCGCCCTCTCCGCTAGAAAGTTGCTGACGGCCGGATAAAGGAAAATCCCAGCGCCCGCCGCAAAGACCAGCAGGGGCGCCAGGAATATCCATGGGTTTCTTCTGCGCTCTTTTTCGGTTTTTCGTCCCATTCAGCTCAAACCCATTCTTAAAAAATTACTTGTATCCATGTTTTTTTCTTCTGGAAATCACAACCACCATCGCAGCAGCACCGCCCATCAGCAGGATTCCCACGATTGTGAAGATTGTCGTGCCCATACCACCAGTGGTAGGAAGGGTAAAGCCCGCATCCTCAGCGCTTGTGTTCTCTACGATTAGAGAAATTACCTTCGTATTTACAGTAGCTTTTTCTTTTAACTTAATTGTTCCGTCAGAAGTCACTACACCATCGCCACCATCAATTGTTCCGTCAGGCTCTTTATCCTCAATAACAATCGTAATTTTACCGGTAGGAAGTACATAACCGTCCGGCGCTTTTACCTCTTCCAAAATATATGTGCCCACATCCAGGCCCTGCAGCTTCAGTACTCCGTTTGCTCCTACTTCAACTTCTGAACTTGTCCCCTCAGAGTTATGGGTATAGACGCCATCCACTCCGTCAAACTTCAGCAAACTATTACCTTTTTTCAAGGTAAAGACAGCACCCGACAATATACCACCATTCTTGTCAACTTTTTTTACCTCAATGCCGTAAGTATAAACCTTCTTTGTCGTATCTGTTTCATAATCAGAGCCTACATATGGGTCATTGTTGTACCCTAAAAATGCGTCATTCTTCAACTCGTCTACTGTAAAAGCCTCATCATTTACAACTGCACGATAAGTAATATAAATTGTTTGACCTGCATTTTCAGTGATAAAAGCATCCTCAAAATTGATTTGGAAAGTTCTTTCTTTTTCTGGTGTTTCTGCGATAGTATAATTCTCGTTGCCAATCACTTGTTGTCCTGCTTCATCTCTGAAAACTTTAATTGTCTCATCTCCACTATAGTCAAAACCGGTTCCTAGTTTATCACTTACTACAAATTTGCGATATGTTGCATCCTCTGGATAATCCGGAACTATTGCCTTCAGTCTAAAAGTCACCTCATCGCCCACAGCAACGGTCTCGTCATCTTTATCTACCACCTCTTTGCTGATGGTCGGTTCCGTACTTTTCATCACAGAATCCGTTCCCACCACAGGGGTTCCTACTTTCCAACTCCCATCCTTGTACTCTGGAACTAATTTCACTGTCGTCGGCTGGTAAATCTTCACTCCGCCACTTGCAATCAACAGATATTCGCCCATTGACATATTCTCGAAGGTTACACTCCCAGAGTTTGATTTCATTGTATCAGTCGCGTCCAAGTCACAGGTTCCCGTCTTAATTCCATTGGCCAGCTTTTCCAGAAATTCTTTCTGATTGTCCGCACTCATATCTCCAAAAGCATCTTGAACGGCATTTCCACTACCAATATAATTACCATAACCATTATCTTTCAGCCATTTTACCACCTCTGAATTCCAGGTGTACATCGGATTCTTTGGCTGTCCAGATTCTAAATCAATATTCACAGTAATAATTTGATATGCTTCTACTGTTACCTCATTTTCTGTATCCAAGCCGTCAACTGTAACGTCGGCTGTCTCAGAACCCGTTAGCCCTCCTTCCGGCGCCGCCATCGCCGTTATCCCCATAGCCACAGACAGTACCATTGCCAGGCACAGGGCCAAGATCTTCGAAATCACTGAGCTGCTTTTTTTCATTTTCATAGAATTTTCCTCCTTACTACTAAACCTCATATTTATTTCAAGGGGCGACTTTTGCCGCCCGCCTTCTAAGGTTTTCAAACAGAGCTGCTGCCTCTGTCAGCTTCTGGCCCGTCTCAAGCGAATCCTTAGATACCAGAAGCCTCCCGCCATCATCAGAGCACCTCCAATGAACAGAAATACCTTGGTTCCCCTGCTGCCTGAAACCGGCAGTTCCCCTGGCCGGTAGTTTCTCACCTGGTAGGAAGCATTTTTCCCTTTTATCTTCTCAAAGGCCGCCGGGTTGCCCAGCTTCTTCTTGGCGTCGGCTACCTGGAAGCTGCCGCTGTCCTTATCATAGGTCACCTTCCACTGACCATCCGGCAGTACATAACCATCCGGCGCCTGGTATTCCACAAGGCGATATTCCAAAGCCTCCGAGGACAGATTTTTAAATTCTACCAGACCAGTATCCGCTGCCGATGTCTGAATTGAAATCTTCTCCCAGCATCCTGCATTTTCAGAATTAGAGACAAGATTTCCCTGGGCGTCCACCTGAAGTCGTTTATCGTGGTCATGAGAAGTCTTTGTACATACCAGCTCGTACAGCACGAACTCCGCACCGGCTAAAGGACTCTCCTCTCCGTCTGTTTTAAGGAAAGAAAATTTACCGGTCAGACTGTTCGTAAATGCCGCTAAGTTTGCATTCTTATCCTCTTCTGCAATCGCTGTCGAATTGTCATAAGTCACAGTGGAGGTCAGCTCTGTCTCCTCCTCATTTGCTTTCACAGTTACGATTATCTCAGCTGTGTGGCTGTCATATCGTATCCCGTCTATTCCCACCGGATTCTCTTGTGTAACTCCTTCTGGCAGCTTCTCATTCACATGGAAGCAATAGATTCCTTCTTCCAGAATCTCAATGGAGCCAAGAGGAAACTCCTGCTGCCTGTCTGTTCCTTTCCACTGAACCTGAATGGAGTTCTCAGGAATCTTCACAATTCCAGCCTCTATAGCTTTCTTCGTCTCATCATTGCCGCCTGTCAGCTGAAATTTGAAGCTGTCTTCTGGTCTCAGATTCCTTCCGATCAGAGTCTTTCTGCCTTTCAACTCAACCTGGGCAGGCTTCAGGAAGATGTTTTTGAACGCCACCTGGGAAGTATCATTTTTGGGAATTTCTCCGCTCACCTCGTCTCCTTCCTGAACGGAGCCATCCACGGAGACCACCGTGCTGTAATTATCGGAATTCCCTTTTACTTCCTTCACTACGTATTTCGTACCCGCTGGCAGCTCTTCTACCAAGAGTGATTCACCACCCTGAAGCGTTACCTGGGAACCATCAGACACATTCTCTATCGCACTGTTCCCATCAGTATTGCCTGTCTTCTGAGCCGGATAACTGCCTTCCAGCGATTTCCCGTCTTTATCTGTAAGAGTTATCTCAAATGTAAACTCTTGACCTTCCCCCGCCGGCCCTACGACTTCCTTGGACACTTTCAGATTTCCCAGCGTCTGATTCTCCACCGATACAATCACGGTCCGGGAAAATAATTCGATCAGATTCTGGTCTCCCAGCTCCTGTTTATAAGAACCTTTGTTGCCGTGCAGCAGACACTGCTGAATCACGAGCCTGGACCATCCGACCTCATTCCTCCAAGTCGTCGTTCCTTTGCCATCTACCGGCCCATATTCCAAATTTTCACTGCCATTGAGATACTGAAGGTGCAGGTCCTCCGCTTCATTCGACCTCTTCCACGATTCTTCCTGGTAATAGTCCTCCGCCGTCTCTTGGCCGACTTTGATGTCATGCAGAGTCGCATCCACCTTATCATCCGCCGCAAACTGAATCATACTACGCACAATAGAACCCACGCCGCGCTCCACGGCTATCCCATCGTCCTCAGTCCCGGCGTTTGCATAGACGCCTGTGTTATCCACAATCACCGGAATCGACGTCTCACTTCTTTTATATCCCTCAGGAGCCTCTATCTCCACCAGATAATATTTACCCAACGGAATTCCTGAGAACATCGCGCCGCCCGTCAGATCAAAGGGAGCCCCCTCTTCCTGCTTCATATCAGAAGTCGTAACAGTCCTCTCGAGGGCACTCTCTGTGGGGGCATAGTTGCCATCTGCCAAAAACTCATCCACTTTATAGAGTGCAAACGTCGCTTCTCCGCTTTCCTTGGCAGCTGAAATTGGAGTTCCATTCTCATCTAATTTCTGCACATACAGATTATTCTTCACATTGGGAACATACAAGTTTACAGAGAATAATCTCTCAAACTCATCACTATCGACGCGGGAGGTATTATCTTTTGTCGCCCCGTCAATGCTATCTGCGTTGGTATAAAAGTATCCAATAGTATACTTCGCCTGACTTTTTTCGTCATCACTCAGCATATAGTAATAGCTCATAATATCGCCTGGCAGGTCCTGAACTGTCGTTGTGTACGCTCCGTCAGGAGTCACAATGAACGGATGTTGATTCTCCTTAGCTGCCGTCAAAATCCCATCCATTCCTGTATCCTCTGTGACCTTCCAGCCTGCGATCGGTTCTCCGGACACTGCATGCCAGTTATTCGGATTTTCCATACCACTGGAATCCTCTCCTTGGTATTGGAGTACCACAGCGAACATCGTGCCGTTTTTCAGGTTTACTTCTTGCGATTTTCCCACAAGGCTTATTTCTTCATCTGCCTGTACCGTGACATTGGAGCTGGCGTACGCCCCTGTCTCCCAAGGATTTGCAGACAACAAGACCAGATTGTTCCCTGATTTGCGAAAGTAAAAGCGGTACTCCTTCATGGAACGGTATCCCTCCGGAGTATCTGATTCCATCAAAACCAGCCTAGAAACCTTACCTTCTTGGTAGATATCTTCTAACCCCAGTATGGCATCGTCTTTCATGAAGATAAATTCTCCATTCTCATCTGTGACACCCGTCGCAATCAAATCTTGTTCATTATATTCATACTCCTCATTCGCCGCATACAGCCTAAAACCAGCTCCTTTAATCTCCTCTCCGGTCTGATCGACCTTAATCACAGAGCTCTCTGGAATCGTAACCAAGTTGAACTTCAGGGACATGTTAGAATCACTATGCCCTCTTTCCAGGTAATAAAACTTCAGCGTATGGTAAGTATCATCCCGAAAGGTATTGGAACCGTCCGCAAATTTGCCGTTGACCCCGGCACTCTCAAATTTTTCTCTCAGTGTCCCATCAGGATTATCATTGATGAAAATCTCTCCCGTTGAGAAATCAATTTTCAGTGAAGCCGCATTGTGAATTCCTCCCAAATCACCGACCAACACGTCGTCTATGAAAACCCAAACATCATCGTCCCCGGAGAATTCATAAGTAACTGGCTGTGCCTTGTCTGGCTTCGTATGTCCTCCATGCTGCTGTATAAAGCGAGTGGTCATTGTCATCCCAAAATAATGGTTCAGCAGAGCATTTTTCACATTGACATCTTTCGCCACCAATTGTCCACCTTGCTCCTCCAACACTTGATCTGCCGCGTTGAATGGAAAGAACTGTCCATTTTTAGCCCCTCCTGGCTTCACCGCTGGTGCATCATACAGAGCAAACGACCTCGTGTCATCATAATAAACCGCGTAGTTTTGGGTACAGTCATAATAATAGTAGTTTTCCTCATCGATCTGCAGCAGCCCCTGCACATTTTTGTAGGTCGCCTTCCCCTCCTGCTCATAATTGGGATTAAACAGATAGGACAGGGATTCCCCTCTTGGATACCCCTCACCATAATACTTCAGCACATCCTCTCCGTTCATTATAGGATAGCCGTCCACCAGTTTCTTTTCCACGATATTTGAGTATGGCCACTTGGCATTAATAGGTTTTTTCCCTGTCCAGTGATTCCATTCTCCCCGTACTTGCTCTACAGCTAGATTTTGCTGATCGTTTCCAAACAACAGAGCGTGATTTTCATTAATGCCTAAATTCTGGTAATTATTAGGCCTCTTATCATCCGCCTTCGTCTGCTCCTCCAACCAATAGTCAAACAAATTAATCGTAGTTCCCACTGGTGAGATACCCTTTACCGTATGATTTGAATACGGAATCTCTCCCTCAGGCAGTTTCGTGTACACCTGAGCTTCTCCCAGCCTCAACGTCACCTGTAAGGTTCCAGCCCCATCTGTCAGCTCATAGCCTTCCGGCAGAGCCGCATTTAGGACATAGTTTCCTTCCTGGGCGCCGTCCTCCGGAAAATCTTCGATGTCCCAGGTGATTTCCAGGTTTTCTGTTTTGACTTCAGCACCGCTGGTGCTGTCGTCCGCTGTCCCACCGGCGCCGGACTCAGCCGTCTCTTGTTCCTCTTCCGATTCCCGTGTTCCTATTTCCTCAGTCGATGTCTCCATCTCAGTTCCACTGTCAGCCTCAGAATCCCAATCAGACTCGCCGTCCTCCAGAAACATTTCCACAGGCTCTTCCCCGAAGTCCGTCACCTCTGTACCTGGCTCTTCTTCGGAGTCCGCTTCTTCCGCCGGTTCCTCTGGTTTTTCCGTGACTTCCGGCTCGCCCTCCGGCAATTGCACCTGAGCTGTGATCTCCGTAGGCAACATGGAGTACAAATCCTCACGGTCAACTGCCGCACTGTCCTCCATATCCAGTACCCAGCCTCCGTCCTTTTCGCTCAATACTCCTCTCTCATCGTTCCAAGTCCATTGGGAAATCGAAATCTCCTCGGCGGGCTGTTCCGTATCCTCACCTGTACATATCTCACAGTGATACCCGCATGGTGCTCCGGTCTCTGCCTCACGGTAACCGCAGCTCTCATCATGTACATGACCGCAGTTTAAGACCTGTTCTCCGTTCTCATCCAGGACATAACACTCTTCCGTATGCTCATGAGCGCACGGACTGCCCTCGTCCGGTTCCTGGTAGCCGCACTCTGGAGTATGTACGGGATGATGCTCGCACAGACCCTCGCCGCTTAGCTCTCCCTGTTCCATCTCGCCCTCTGCCAGTACAAACGAGGCCCCAGACGTAAAAATCAAAAGCATCGCCAGCACAAACGCCAGTACGCGTTTCTTTTCACTATACAATCTTATCTCCCTCCTTGGTCCCCGATGTTTTCTTTATTTTCCAAAACATATCTCTGTTTTTTCTCTTGATGTCTATTATAAAAGCCTCAAAATTACGAAAAGCATTACATCCTTCCATATTTTCATACTTTCATTTTTTTCTTCAAATTCGTTCTAAATATCCTTACCTTTTGTTCCTTTTTGCACAAAATGCGTAAAAAAAAACGGAGCTGCTAAGTTTCAGCGCTCCATTTTTTCTTTAATATTTAATATTTACCTTCTCATAAATAGGGATAACATTACTAATTATCATTCCCTTTCAATTGGAAACAAATCAAACTTTAAATATCTCGCCCAGCTCTTGCTCTGCCGTGAAAACTGCCTTCGAACCTGATCGAAAATCTGTTCACAGTTTTCCCGATCTTTGCCGCTCAGAAGTATCAGATACTCTAAATCACTGTACTTCGTAAAAGCATCGTCTCTCTTCAAAGAACACTGAAGCGCTTTTCTCAGATACGTGGATAATCTTTCCGTCCGCTTCGGCCTGCTGGAATGGTTCTCCGAATTCCAGAGGGAACACACCGCCACGTAGACTGGCCGTCCTCCTTTTCCCGATATGCGCTTCAGCAACCGATAGATATCCACAAAGCTTTGAAAACTTAGATACAGCGCTTCTGCCTCCTGCCTCGTCTCTTTAAACTGATTTTCAATTCTCTGAATGTCCTTCATACTACCCTGGAGCATTCCCGTGAGCCTGTGATACTGCTCTGTCATACGTGCGGAAACTGAAATTCCCAATTCTTCCCAATACATCTTTGATGTATCTTTACAAAGTTGCAGCGCACCCTCTTTCCTTCCCAGTTGTACTAGGCTGTCGATCATCTCCTCCTGCCACTCGTCGTAAGGGTAAAGCTTCACAGCCTTTGCACACAACTGTACAATCTCCTCGTGTTCCTCCTTTTCCCTTAACAATTTCAGAAGCTCTCTCATCGCTTTCTTATATTTCTCTTTGTATTTCACCGCACGCACGATCACCCATTCTTCCAGACCCATGTCCTCTAAGAATTCACCTTTATATAAAATGCAGGCCTTTCTCAAAAATCTTCCTCTCTTTTCTGTGTCTTTTTCCTGGCGTGCGGATTCCAGTTCGTCCTCAAAGGTCTGTACATCCGTTTTCACTTGAATTCTCTCATCCCAGCGATAGATGCCTGTCGCACGGTTCAGCAAAAAGTACTCGCTTTTAGGAAGCCCAGCCTCACGAAGTTGACTTCTAAGCCGGTGCATTGTCACTCGAAGATTATTGGACGGATTCGAAATCTCTTCTTTTCCATAGAGATACTCCAGAAGTGACACTCTAGATATCCCTTCTCCCGCATGAGCCAGCATAATCTGAAGTAATTTTAGGCAGCGGCTAGAACTACTCTTCCCACTCAGAATTTCTGTGCTATCCTTAGTACCCCCCCCCTATAAAAATCTGAAAATTTCCAAATAACTTCGCATACAACATATAATCTTCTTTCCCACCTTATTTTTTCCCTTCGCGCAACCCCCAGATGTCTCCTTAACTTTCAGTCTTAAAACTATTTTAAAAAATGATCAGGGTAAAGTCAATCACCAAACAGATGGGCAGAATATGAAAAAGAGACATGGCCGAAATCCATGTCCCTCATCTTCCTTGCATTTTCCTGTCTTAAATAAATTCCAGAACACCGCGGATATCTCTGATCACTGCGTCTGCTCCTGCTTCTTTGTATTTCCTCTCAGCTTTCGCCAGCTGATCAACTCTCTCCTGCTCAGAGAGTCCTTCGTATTCCTTCTGAGTCAGCCCCATCACAGAACTACCTTCCAGTATTCCCACGGTGAACATTCCCGCATTTTTCCCTTCCTTAATATCAGAGACCGTATCTCCCACCTTGATCGCTCTGTCCACACTAGAGATCTTCAAGGTCTCCAAATTTTTGAAGATCATATACGGGTAGGGCCGTCCCATTCCACCCGTAGAATCCGGGCTGTACCAACAGTCCGGTGCATAGCCCTGTCTCTTCGCCTCCGGCACCACGATCTCCATCATTGTGTCTGTATACCCAGTCGTGGAACCAAGTTTGATTCCTTTTGCTCTGAGCTCATTCACCGTCTCCACCACATGGGGCTTTGGGTCAGAGAACTGATTCAAAATTTTCAGAAGAGACGGCTCAAACTTCGAGAACAGTTGGTCAGCGTCCGTATCCTCGGGTTTTTTCCCATATTTTTCTGTCCACGCTGCCTCAATTCTCGGCATCCTCAGCATGGTCCGAATGTGGTCCCATTTCAGCATTCCCATAGGCTCCCGAACCTCCTCCATCGTCGGCTCAATGCCGGCCTCCTTAAACACCTCTGTGAACGCCTGCACCGGAGCAAAGCAACCATAATCCACGGTGGTTCCTGCCCAATCAAATATCACTGCTTCTATCTTCTTACCCATCTTCATTCTCCTCTTGTCCAAAATAATGAAAAGTCCATGCCAATCTTCTTATCTCATTTTATCAAAAAAACTTTTAAAAATCCCGCATAGCTTCAGAATATCTTCCTCATAGATCTCTCCGATATTGCCGATACGGAAGGTATCCGCGTCGGTTACTTTTCCAGGATAGATGGCGTAGCCGCGCTCTTTTATGTACTCATACATCTCCTGGAAGGAAAAATTGCAGTGTTCCGGATAGAAAAATGTGGTAATAATCGGTCCCTGGTGTTCTTCTCCGATGTAGGTGCGAATTCCCAACTCTTTCATTTTCTGAATCAACAGACGGTTATTGTCATAGTAACGTTTTGACCGAGCTTGAATTCCTCCCTCTTCTTCCAGCTCTTCCATAGCTTTCGCGAAGGCTAAAACGGTGTGTGTCGGAGAGGTAAAACGCCATTTTCCATCTTTCTCCATAGTCTTCCACTGATCGTATAAATCCAAAGACAGGCTTCTCGCCTTCCCCTGGCTTTCTATCAGCTTTTTGCGGTTGCAGATGATGAAAGAGAATCCTGGAACACCCTGGATACACTTGTTGGCGCTGCTGATTAAAAAGTCAATACCCAGCTCTCCCACCTGGATATCCACGCCCGCAAAGCTGGACATGGCATCCACGATCATGGTCTTTCCTGCCGCTTTTACCACCTTGGATACGGAAGCAATGTCGTTCAGGATTCCAGAGGTCGTCTCACTGTGAACCATCGCCACGTGGGTGATCGCAGGATCACCTTTTAAGATCTCCTCCACCTTCTGCGCAGAAGGAACCTGGTCATAATCCACACGGTAAACCGCATAGGAAAGCTTCGCATGATCGGCGATATTTGTCATACGTTCTCCGTAAGCTCCGTTGGCCACGATCAAAAGCTTATCCTCCTCTCCTACGACGCTGGTCAGCACAGATTCCACACCGAAGCTTCCGCTTCCCTGCATCAGAACCACCGTATAATCTTCCTCTGACACATGGGCCAGCTTCAGAAGATTTTTACGGATTTTCTGGGTGATCTGTTTATAGTCGTCGTCCCAGGTACAGTGGTCTTCCATCATTACTTTTTTCACACTCTCCGTGGTGGTCAGTGGTCCTGGGGTCAATAATTTGTACTGAATCATCTCTTTTTCCTCTTTTCTGTTCTATTTTCTTTCTATTATTATTTTACTTTTTATTTGCAGCTCTCTGACAGTTCCTGATGTCTTTCCAACAGTTCCGCTGTCAAAGGCTCTGAAAACACTCTTGGATACTCCGACTCATTGGACTTGTCTGTGGTCTCTCCCACATACAGCGCATTCGGATAGGTCTTCTGAAGTTGTTCTCTTCCGTTCTTGACGATACATTCCGCCATCTCCATCGCCAGTGGATTCGTGTCCTCTTTCTTGTCGACCACAGCCACTGACTCTGTCAGAGAGAAGTTGCCCTCTGTGGGGTCCACATAGTCCACAGGCAGCCCGTCTTCCTTGTCAGCCGCCACCTGATGCCGAAGCCCAAAACCGACTGCTACCTCACCAGAACGAACCTTCTTCAGCGGACCGGAGCCCGAATCCTCAATATGCGGTCCTGCATTCTTGTAGATGTCGGTCAAAATGTCCTTGGCCTCGTCTTCGCCGTACTCTTCCACCAGAGCCTGGATGAGAAGCCATGCGGTAGATGAACTCTTGATATCCGTCACAGAGATCTGTCCCGCGTAGACTGGGTCCGCCAAATCCCGTATGGATTTCGGCATGGGAAGATTCTCTTCCTTCATTACCTCGGTGTTGACAATGATCGCCCCCTCCTGGGAGGTAATCGGACGATAGAAGTCTGGAGTCTCTGAGAGTGTCTGTGCCTCAAAGGTCAGCTTCTCGAACATCTGATTCTGTTCCTGGGCGCTGTCCAGATAGAAGGAACTCATTGTAACCAAATCCGCCTCTACGTTTTTCCCTTCCGCCAGAAGTTTTCCTCCCAATTCGGAGGTACCGAAGGTCTGGAAGATGTATTTGCCTTTGTAGCCGTTATCGTCCAGCGCACCTTTGATGGCGTCCACCGCCTCATCATCCGCGTTGGAATAAATAATTACTTTTTCGCTGCTGCCTGAACCTCCGTTCAGGCCGAAAACAAAGACACCCGCTGCGCAGATCAGCATTCCTGCCGCCACGCCGGCTGCGATCCTCTTTTTCTTCGCTCCTTCTGTCTTAAAATCCTGGCTGCCTGCTTTCCGGCAGCTTGCAATAACCCGGAAAATGCCCTTCGCAATCAGGTTTGTGAACAAAATACACAAAGACAGCACAAAGATTTCGTTGAACTTAGCGAAGTGCTGCAGCTCCTTAATCTTCGTCGTCACCACCATCGTCTTTGCTCCGGCAATGAAAATGACAGCGCTGACCGTCACCATCGCGTTCACGAAATAGTAGCTGAAAACTTCCAGAATCGTAGGCAGCGCATTCGGCGTCACTACCCGGAAGATCGTCTTAAGCCAGCTATCTCCCATCAGCATCGCCGTCGTCTCCCAAGAGCCGTTCATTTTCTGAAGAGAATTCTTCATCATCAAATACGGCGTGGAGAAATAGTGAACCACGTTGCAGACAATTATCAATAAGAAGGTATTCTGCAGGCTCGTCCCTGAGAACATCAGCATAAATCCAATACCGATCACCATACCTGGAACCGTGTTGGTGACAAGGGCAATCCCTTCCACCACGTTCTTGGTTTTGGCCGTAAGCTTGCTCCTGGCCGTAATCAACGCCGCTCCGTAGGCCACCAAAGACCCTGCGACAGCCGTCATGATCGCCACAAACAAGGAATTTCTGAACACGCCGGACAGCTCGCCGTCCTGGAACACATCTTTGACATGGTCCAGAGTAAATGCCATCTCATAGGGCCATTCTCTCACAAATGGAACGATAAATACCACTGCGAACAGGATGACAATCATCAGCATCACTGCCCCTGAAAACACTCCGAAGACACCGTCTCTCAGGCGGTTTTTGAAGTTTTCCACCGGTGAGATTTTATTGTACCGCACATTGTATCTCTCCAGATAGTGGAGCAGCAGAATGCTGACCACAGAGGGCACCAGCATTACCATGGCCACCACGGCTCCGTTGTTAAAGTTCGGAAGACTCCCCAGCATCTCGTCGTAGAGTACGGAAGCCACCACCTCGTACTGTCCCCCCACGGACGCCGGAATACCAAAATCTGTAAACGCCAGGAAAAAGCACTGCACCAAAGATGCAGCCAGAGTTCCCAACAGAGGCCGAAGAACCGTAATTCCAAAGGTCTTCACACCCTTGTCCCCCATGACGCGAGACACAATCATAAATTTCTTGTCTATGTAGTTCATGGTATTTTGAATCAGAAGGAAAGATACCGGCAGTGTGTAAACCACGTAACCAAGCAGAAGCCCTCCGTATCCATAAATATCAAAAAGCTGTCTTCCCAAAAGCCTAGTCACTAAACCCTGTTTTCCAAAGGAGTAGATAATCGCAAAACCATAAGTAATTGTGGGCAGCAACATTGGCAGCACCGCGCCGCCCCGGATCACTTTCTTTAAAATTCTGGGCAGATTCGTATAATTGACTGTGTAAGCCAGCACGAAAGCCAGAATCGTCGTGACCACCGCGCTGCTGCCTGCCGCCTGAAAGCTGTTTCCCACCGCCTGCCAAAATCCTTTTGTGGTGAATACTTCCATATAATGAAGCCAGATTCTGCCAGTATCATCCTGAAAGGATTTCAAAAGCAGCATGATAATGGGAGCTGCCAAGAACCAGAGGAATAACACAGCCACAGCTATAAATATCAGTTTGATCTCTATGTTCTTTGTACTTTTCATTCCGACACCTTTACGCAGTCAGCCCGCACTGAAACAGGGAAAAAATGTTATTTCTCTTGATCTCTAACTGATTCAAAATGAATTCTCTGATAAATGAGTTGTCAGGGCGGTTAATGATTTCCTCAGGTTTTCCATACTGTGAAATCTTTCCCTTATTGATAATCAATACCCTGTCTGACAGCGTCAGCGCCTCCTCCGGGTCGTGGGTCACGATGATCGTCGTCAGATGATACTCTCTGGCGATTGTCTTAATCCGGTCTTTGATGGACTCTTTGATGACTCCATCCAGAGCGCTCAGAGGTTCATCCAACAGTAAGATCTTCGGTTTCATCACCATGGTTCTCGCCAAAGCCACCCTCTGCTTCTGGCCGCCTGAGAGCTGTTCGATTTTCTTGGTTAGGTGCTCCCGAAGACCCAGCAAGTCAATCAGCTCCTCCACTTCTTCTTTGGAAGAAATCCCTGGTTTATTTTTCAGACCATAGGTGATATTCTGATATGCATTTAAATTCGGAAACAGTGCATAGTCCTGGAACACAATATTGAATCCTCTCTGTTCCATGGGTACTCTCGTCAAATCCCGTCCGTTATACACCAGACTTCCTTTATCAATATCGGTGATACCTAAAATCAGATTCAGCAGGGTCGTCTTACCGCTTCCTGAAGGTCCCAGAATTGATACAATTTCCCCCTCCTCTATATTTAGACTGATATCATCTAAAATTACATTTCCGCCAAAGCTTTTTACAATATTTTTCAGTTCCAGCACAGTTAAAACTCCTTTCCGATTCCATATTCTGAATCCTGTTAGCTGAAATATCGCTCACGTTCTTATTATAGGAGCCCTCACGCGCCAAATTCAATCAAATCCCAGTAAACTTTATGTCAAATGTATGTAAATTTGCATTTTTATGTAAATTTTCAGAAGTCACCTTTATTTGGAAGAATTTTGAAAAAAATAAGCAAATTTTCTAATTTCCTTTATCATATCCATACTACAACTTAACATTATTAGGATACCCATAAAAAATCTAAACTCGTTCCGAGTAAGTTAAGGCTAATCATCTTCCTCGGAAGCTCCACTTAATTTTACATTGCTTTATTCTTATGTTATAATATTTTTAAGATTCTTTTTTCAAATCTGCTGAAAAAATCCGGTTATAAAACTTATATTTGCCCTCATATGGGACATTCTATTGACAGCCTCTGAAACGCTAATTTATACGGCCATTCTTACATCTTATCAAAAATATTTATACTTTCTTAATATCTTCAATGATAAACTTAAACCGGATACGGGTTTTTTCGACAGAACAGTTTTTTTGAAGTATTTTTCATATTGGGTTAACCCAATAAGTATCAACAAGGAGGTATCCATGATTCAATTTAGTAACGTCACTAAATCGTTTGAAAAACAAACTATTTTGAAAGATCTGAATTTTACGATTGAGTCTGGTGAACTGGTCACATTAATTGGTGAAAGTGGTTGCGGGAAGACCACCACACTAAAAATGATTAACAGACTTCTCGAACCCACTTCCGGCCAGATTCTCATAGACGGAAAAGATATCATGAGTGAAAATCTCATCCAGCTTCGCAGAAGCATGGGATACGTCATTCAATCCACAGGTCTCTTTCCTCACATGACGATTCGCCAAAACATTGAATTGATTGAGCGGCTAGAAAAAAGAGATGAGGAGCAGATCGCAAAAAAAACGATGGAAATGATGGAAATGGTCAACATGCCCACCAGATATCTAGACTGCTATCCCAGTGAACTGTCCGGCGGCCAAAAACAACGTATCGGAGTCGCCCGTGCATTTGCCACGGACCCCAAAATCATCTTAATGGACGAGCCTTTCAGCGCTCTTGACCCCCTGACCAGATCTCAGCTTCAAGACGAGCTGGTGACTCTTCAGGAGGAGTTAAAAAAGACCATCGTTTTCGTCACCCATGACATGGGGGAAGCTGTCAAAGTCGCGGATAAGATCTGTATCATGTACAAAGGCGAGATCTTACAGTATGATCTGCCGGAGACAATCCTGAAAGCTCCCTGCAATGAGTACGTCAGCAATTTCGTCGGCAAGCACCGTATCTGGGAGTCCCCGAATTTCATCAAAGTGCGAGATATCATGATTACAGAACCTATCAGCTGTCCGCCTAGTTTTCCGCTGGTACGTGCAGTAGAAAAAATGCGTTCCAATAAAGTTGACAGCTTGATGGTCGTTGACAAAACCAAAAATTTCCTGGGTGTCGTCCGCACCAAAGACATCCGTCAATTGGATGAGAAGAAAGGATTAATCAAAGATGTAATGCATCCGCCCATTCTTTCCACAAATCCTGATACGGATATTGTCACTATCTTAAAAGAATTAAAGACGCACTCCACCTCCAATGTACCCGTCATTGACGAGGATGGAAAGCTCTGTGGACTTATCACCAAGAGTAGTCTGGTTTCCACTATGAGCGCGCAGTTTATCGATATGGATGAGGAGGGATTTAATCTATGACAGCTTTTCTTGAATATGTTGTTCAGAACAAATCACAGATTCTCTCTCTTCTCATAGCCCACATACAGCTAACCTGTATTGCGGTTGGTCTGGCGATTTTAATCGGAGTTCCCTTAGGACTTCTAATCAGCTATGTAAAGAAATTAAACAAAGCCGTTTTAGGAATTGCCAGTATTATCCAGGCAATCCCCAGTATGGCCTTGCTAGGATTCGCGATTCCGTTTCTGGGAATCGGTGTCCTTCCTTCTGTCATCGTCGTAATTTTATATTCCCTTCTTCCGATTGTGAAAAATACCTTCACTGGAATCCAGGGAATTGACCCAGAACTGCTGGAATCTGCAAAGGGAATCGGCCTGACTAAGACACAGATTCTGTTTAAAATCCAGATTCCTCTGGCGCTCCCAGTAATCATGGCTGGCATCAGAATTTCCGCGGTAACTGCCGTGGGATTGATGACCATGGCTGCTTTTATCGGAGGAGGCGGTCTCGGCTACCTCGTGTTCTCTGGAATCAGTACGGTAAATAACAGTCAAATTCTGGCCGGAGCGATTCCCGCCTGTCTGCTAGCACTATTAGTAGATTTTTTGCTAGGCATGGTGGAGAAATTTGTCACTCCTGTCAGTCTGCGCAACAAGAATGCTGCATCTAAAAAGCAGCGTGCCCGCCAGAAGGCGATTCTGATCGTCTCCGGAGCACTTATCGTCATCTTCTTTGTGGTATCCGGCATCCGTTCTACTATGAACTCTCCACAGGGAGATACCATCACTGTGGGCGGCAAAGACTATACAGAGCAAAGATTACTCTGTGAACTGATGTCCCAGGCGATAGAAAAAGAGACAGATCTCAATGTAAGCCGAAAATCTAACCTAGGAGGCACGCAGGTCGTATTCAATGCTGTAAAATCCAGCGAAGTGGATGTCTATATGGAGTACATCGGTACCGCTTACGCAGATACTTTGGGCTATGAACCGATCTCCGATGTGGACAAAGCCTACCAGACTGTAAAAGACGAATTCAAAGACAAGTACGACTTAGATGTCCTGTCCCAGATGAGCTTCAACAATACCTATACCCTTGCGGTAAAACCGGAGCTCGCTGAGAAATACGGCTTGAAAACAATGAGTGATCTCCAGAGTCTGAATGGACAGTTGAGAATCTCTCCGACATTGGAATTTATGAACCGTGGCGATGGCCTTCCAGGATTGAAGGAAACTTATGGTCTGACTTTCGCGGAGGAAACCGGTATTAACGGTTCTCCTCGCTATACCGCTCTCATGAGTGGAGAGAGTGATGTGATCGACGCTTTCCTTACAGACGGACTGCTGAAAAAATTCGGTTTGACAGTTCTAGAAGATGACAAAAATTTCTTCCCGCCTTACTACGCGATTCCTGTAGTTCGCGGTGAAATCCTGGAAAAATATCCAGAGATTCAAGACGTTTTTGAAAAACTGGCTCCTCTGCTGACTGACGAAAGTATGCAGGAGATGAACTATCAGATTGATGAGCTTCAAAAAGATGAAAAAGACGTGGCTGCAGCGTTCTTAGAGAAAAATGGATTTTAATTCGACAAACCACCAGGAGGCAGGTGAATCATCACCTGCCTCCTGATTTTTGCTTGAAGCCCCCTACTCTCCCCCTGACACCTGCACGCTGCTGCCGATCTGCCTCTTTCCATCCCGTCCTCGTTCTCCACGGTATTTTCTGACTACAATCTTCTTTTCTATCCGTTCTTTCAACTCCGACACATGAGAGATAATCCCTACCATTCGCTTTCCGTCTGCCAAGCTTCCCAGAGCTCTCACCGCCTGACTTAAAGCTTCTTCGTCCAGGGAACCGAATCCTTCGTCCACAAACATAGCATCCAGTTGTACTCCCCCTGCACAGGATTGTATCTCATCCGACAAGCCCAATGCCAAGGACAAAGACGCCTGAAAAGACTCTCCCCCTGAGAGCGTCTTTACACTTCTTCTGCTTCCGTTGTAATGGTCCAAAACATCCAATTCCAACCCTGTTTTTTCCCGCCTGTTCTCGGTCTCCTGCTGCCGTATCAGCTCGTATTGACCGCTGCTCATCGTCAGCAGACGCAGATTTGCTCTCCGTAGAATTCTGTCAAAATAATTCGTCTGCACATAGGTCTCCAGCGTCATCTTTCTCTTTCCCGTCAGCTCACCGTTTGCAGTGTCTGACAGGTTCTTCACCCATCGATACTCCTGTTCCAGCTTCACGGAAGTCTGCTGCTGCTCACAGACGCGCTGATAGATCTCCTGGTTTTTGTCCTGCAAGGCATGAAATCTCAAAATTTTCTCCTCCAGCTGTGTCCTGCGTTCCTCCAACTGTCTCTTCTCATCCCTGATTTCCTCTTCCTGAGGTTGTTCTTTTTCTTCCAGCTGTCCCTCCAGAGTTCTGATCGCTGACTTCAAGCTCGTCTCCTTTGTCTCGAGTTCTTTCCAAGCCTCCTGTGCAGCCTCGAAATCTCTCTTTCTCTTTTCCGCCTGTTCACGGTAATTTTGAATCTCCTGCCTGATCTCCTGCTCACTCTTCTCCCCCAGGCTTTGCTTTCTCTGCTGAATTTGAAGATTCAGATTTTCTCTTTGAGTCCGCAGCCGTACTATCGTTTTTTGCAGCTCCTGTATCTTGGCGGCCAAGTCTTCTGCCTCTTTGCCATGCTCCGGCAGTTCCTGTTCTAACTGACGCTTCAAAGAAATCTTTCTCTCAACTTCATCCAACGTTTTTTCGCACTCGTCCAGAGCCTTTTTCGCGATGCCTTCGGCTTCTCTCACTGTCTCCACCTGTTCTTCTTCGGTCAGCTTTTGAATCTGTTCCCAGTCATACGACCAGGCAGCATCTTCAGCCGCCAGACTTTCCCTGAGATGTCTTTGAACCGCTGCCTCCCTGTCTTTGAGCACTTCCAGAGAACTAAGCGTCTGCTGGATATCCTGCTGAATCTGCGTGAGCGACTCCTTGCATTCTTCTTTGCGCAGCAGAAGCTCTCCCTGTCTTTGTCTTGCCAAAGCCTGGTTTCTTAACTGAGCCTTCACCTCTTCTTCCTGCTGCCCAATCCATCCGCTCACACGGCTAAAGCTCTCCCTCGCTGCTTCCCTGGATGACAAATCGGGTTTTCCCGGGATTGCTGCCTTTTCGTACATCTGCGCCAGTTCCTCTTCTTCCTGCTGCCTCAGTGTCTCCTCTCCCCCTTTGAGCGCTTCTAACTGCCTGCCAAGGTCCTGTCTGCCCTCCAAGATATCCTCCAATTCTTCCTGGCACTTTTCCTGTCTTTGCCGATACGCTTCATACTGCTTAGCCTGACGGCCAGCCTCTTCCCAGGAGTCTTTTATCCTGCGGCACTGTTCTTCCAAAGCCCTCCCTATTTCTTCAATCTCCAATTCCTTCTCTGACAGCCGCTGCGGCTCTATCGCCTCTTCCAAATCCGGTTCCAGCTCCTTGGCTCGCTGGACGCATCTGAAAATCTGCTCTTCTTTTTCCCTGGCCTGACTTTTCAGCACCGCCAGCCTCTGTTCCTTTTGATGGGATAAGCCCAAGTTTTCCCGGGATTCTTCCCGGGTCTTTGCCAAAAGCTGTTCCAGCCTTTCTTTCATCTTTGCTGCCTCGTGCAGCCGCTTTGTCTCTGCAAGGTTTCGCTGCAAACGTTCTTTTAACTCTTCTAACCGTCCCCAAAGCTGCTCTGACACGAAAGGAAGTTCCTCAAAAGTTTCCCATTGAACCCCCTGATCGCTCAGTCTGTTCCTTTTCTCTTCCAGACGGTTCTTAAGCTGTCCAGCCTGCGCGCTCAGACTCTGCACCCTTTCTTCTTTCCCGGAAAGCTCTCTTTTCTGTTTATCCAACGCCTCTTTCTCTGGAGCTTCTTGGGGGCAAACAGCAGGAAGAGGATGATGGATGGAGCCACACACCGGACAGGGAACCCCTTCCGTCAATTCCTGGGCCAGCACACCGGCCTGAGCGTCAAAAAAGAGCTTTTCCATTCGCTGATAAATTTTAAGACATTCCTCTTTTTCCTGGTATGCCTGTCGGTAAGCCTCCTGGTATTCTCTTTGCAGAGCCAACAAATCCTGAACCTCTTTCACTTCCTGTCCCAGCTGCTTTGACTCATTGATTTGTATCGTCAGAGCTGCCTTTTCCTCTGCCAGCCGAGCCGCCTTATGTTCCGTGTCTTTGACTTTTTCCCATTCCTGCTGCCAGATCTCTTCCTGCGCCTTTCTTTGTCCCTCCAAATAGCTCAGTCTCTCGTACTCCTTCTGTATCAAAGATTCTCCCGCTAAAAGAGCCGTCCGCTGAGTTCTCAGAGTCCGAAATTCCCCCGTGGCCTTTTGCAGTTCTTCCAGTCTATAGCACAGTTTTTGCTCCTGAGTCTCCGAGTCTTTCCATTCCTGAGCTCGCTGATACAGTTCTTCTATGAGCTGTCTTAATTCTCTCTCTTTCTCTGTGAACGCCTCCAGCTTCTGCTCGACTCCTGCGCGCTGTTCCCAAAGACTACTCAGATTTTCTTGGACTTTTAGAACTCGCTGCTTTTGTCCAGCCACCTGTTCTCGTTTTTGTTCCAGGGCTTCTCTCTGTCCCTCTAAGCGTCTAAGCTTTTCAATCTCATCTTCCAGCCTTTCCGCCATTGCTTCTAAGTTCTGCTGTTCCTTTTGTGCTCTGTCCTGTTTTTCCCTCTCTTTTTCCTGATCCGCTCTTACCGCAGTCCACTCTTCCCGTAAACTGCTAAGCTCTTCCTTCTGACGATTTCGCAGACGGAATCTGTTTTCCAATCTCTCCTTGTGTGCTTCCACGAGGCTAAGAGACTCCAAGCTCTTTTGTTTTTCCTGTATCTGAGCCCATAATAACTCTCTTTTTGCCTCCTTTGTTTGAAGCTCTCCCTCTTTCTCCCTCAGGTCTTCTTCCTGTTTTCTCAGAAGCGTCCGGTCTTGCTCCAATCTTTCGCACTCTCTAAGCTGCTCCGTTCCCTGGCGTATTTTCTCAAAAAACAGTTCATTCTCCTTTGCTGCCTCCGTCTGTTCTTCCAGCCTAATCCTAGCCTGTTCCAGTTTGGGAATGATCTGTGTCAGGAGTTCTCTCTTTTTTTCCAGCTCTTCTCTGTATTTTTTCTCCTGCTCCAGTTTTCCCAGCACCTGTTCCAGCTCTTGTATCCTCCTGCTCAGCAGATTTTTATCCTTGCTGGATTCTCCCAGCTCTATACCTGTCTGACTCAGCAAAATCTCTAAGATCTCCAATCCTCTCTGTACATTTCCCTCAAACCGTGTTTTCCTTAAATTCTCATACTCTGCGGCATACGCAAATTCCGCCGGACAGCTCACTCCATTCAGATACTGAACAATACTCCTTCTGCCTTCGTCGTATTCCTTCTTACGCCTCAGCTCCTCCTCTCTTAGACGTCCCTGCATCCTGCGGAACGATTCTGTGTGAAACAGCCGGCAAAAAATCTCTCCCCGCTCCTTGGTATCCGCCAAAAGCATCCGTTGAAAATCTCCTTGGGCAATCATTGCGATCTGTGTGAACTGCCGATAATCAAGGCCCAAGAGCTGCGTCACTGCTTTGGTCACTTCTCTGGTCTTTGTGACCGGCTGACGTAGATCTGGATAAATTAAACTGGCATCCGCCTTCTGTGTAGTAACTCCATTTCCTTTCGCTTTCGGTCTTTGGTATTCCGGATTGCGATTGACCTGGTAAATTTTCCCTTGATAGGAAAATGTCAGTTCCACATAGGTGGGAACGTCTGCCTCGGCATACTTACTTCGAAACATTCCCGATTCCCTCACCTCTCCGCTGGCCTCTCCATACAGCGCAAAAGTGATCGCGTCAAAAATCGTGGTTTTTCCTGCCCCTGTATCTCCTGTGATCAGATACAGGCCATGTCCTCCTAGTCTACGAAAGTCTATTTCTTCCCTCTGGGCATAGGGCCCAAAGGCGCTGATAATCAATCTCTCTGGTCTCATGGCTCTCTCCCCTCATCTTCCCGAATCTCTTCCGCCAGTTTTCTGGCCAGCTCTCTTTGCTGGTCACTCATGGGTTGATTGTTTTGAAGCTGATAGAATTCTTCAAACAATTCCAGTTCTGATTTTTTCTCAATCTCCTCCGCCCGGTCGATTTCTTGATCTTCCCGGGTTCTCTGATTGTCATACTCCAACCGCATCAGATTCCCGTAAATCGTCCTCAGCCTCTGCAAACCGTCTGGAATGTCTTCCTCATCCGTCAAAGTGATCTGGTAATAGTCATCCAGCTTCATTCCCTGGTAAAAAGAGCGGGCAGTCACTTCCAGATAAGATCCCCGTATTTTTCGCATATCACGAAGGGGCTTCAGCGGAATCGTGTGAAGCTGAACGCTTCCCTTTTCCCCTATCTGTACCACGGTAAGCGACTTTTCCTGGTCTGCCTCAGAAAAAGAATATTTCAAAGGCGTACCGCAGTACCGGACCTGCGGCCTTCCCACCTTCTGAGGACTGTGTATATGCCCTAGCGCCACGTAGTCGAACTCGTCAAAGACAGAAGCCTCCACATTGTCCACCCCGCCTACGCTGATCTCCTCGGAATCACAAGTCCAAGCTCCCGTCACAAATTGATGAGCCACCAGTATATTTCTCTTATCGGTGTCTACTTCCATGTGCCGTACTGCTGCCTGTACTGCGTCCTGGTAAGTCTGAATATCCTCCTGCGGGTACGCGTGGCGCACAGCCGCTGGTTTGACATAAGGAAGCAGGTGAATCCAGACTTCGCCGTATTCATCTTCCACACAGATTTTCGCTGTGCTGCCGTCATATGCCGGAGACAAATAGATGTCTCTCTCCTGCATAAGCCGTGCTCCAAAGGCGATTCTCTCAGCAGAATCGTGATTGCCGCTGACCGCAAAGACTGAGATTCCCAGACTGGCTAAGCCTGTGAGAAACCGGTCCAGCTCTTGAACCGCTTCGATGGGAGGGACTGGTTTGTCATAGAGATCCCCCGCCAGAAGCACACCGTCTGCCTGTTCCTGTTTTACAATCTGTATGATCTGTTCCAATATATACTTCTGGTCTTCCAACATGGAAAATCCATGGATTCTCTTTCCCAGATGAAGATCTGACAAATGGATGAATTTCATATGTTTCTCCTGTTCAAGCTGTATTTTTAACTTTATTATAACAGACAACACTGTTCTTTCCAAAACAAACCTTTTCCCTCTAGGTTTGCCCACAGCCACTTAGTAACTCTTAAGTATATCGCTGAGATTTGTAACCGTTCAGTTAGCGCCATTCGTAAAACCGTACTACGTGCTTGTCGTGGCTAACACCACCGTTTTACTCATGAAAAGGCACTCCGCTCATACAGATGTCCGCTCGCATAAACATACAAGTATGTTTGATGCTACCCGTATATTGTATGACTGAACTGTTACGGATTCCAGACATAGATTCATTTTCTCATGGACATTTTGTTTTTTATCACGTATACTAAAAATGGTATGTCTCTGACCTCGAGCCGCATACTGAAAGGAGCAGTGTACAATGGAAAAAAAATACTTATCTCCTATCAACAGCCAATCTGTAGTACAAAGTGTCATTGATCGAATTACAGAAGGAATTATAGAAGGAGAACTAAAACCGGGAGATCAGATTCCCACTGAACATGAATTGAGTTCCCTGCTGAACGTCAGCAGAAACACCGTTCGTGAGGCAATCCGTATCCTGATCGCCTATGGTGTCCTGGAAGTCCGCCGGGCTGAAGGAACCTTTGTCTGTGATGGTTTCTCCACTAAAATGTTAAATCCTGCCATATACACAATTATTCTGCAAAAAGAGGGCAGTTATGAACAACTGATCGGTCTTCGTAAAATTATAGAAAATGGTATTATGCTTCTGATAAAAGAGCAGGGAATTGAGAAAGAAGAGTGGAATAAGATATCAGAAAGGTGCAATGCTCTGGTCTGTGAGCTGGAAAAAGATCCTGTCGATGTAGAAGCTGCCGCCGACCGTGATATTGAATTCCACAATGAAATCGCCCGCGCTACCCATAATGATCTGGTCTTGGTGATACATGACGTAGTGGTGCAGCTGAGTAAGAGTTCCCGGTATCGTACCATTGAAAAAGTAATTGAAAAGGGAGACAAACAATATTTAATTGATACGCATAAGAATCTTTTGGACAAGTTAAAAGGAGAAAACATAGAAGAACTCTATGCAGCAATTAATAATAGTTATTTTTATTGGAAAGATATTTACCGCTGATGTCTCACTGTTAAAACAAATCAGGCAAATCCCTGTGCGCGTTTTCTTCACGCAGGGATTTGCCTGATTTTTTAGGAGAAATTTATCTGCTGTCTCTGACGTCCGGGCTGCAAGCCAGCCTTAGGAGTCAGAACTCTAACATTACTTTAATCACGGGTTCCGGCCTCTTATCCGCCATCTCCATGGCTTTGTCTATTTCTTCGATAGGATACCTCTGGGTGACAAAGCCCTCTGTGCTTATCAATCTGCGCCTTATAGCGTCCACCACTGTCTCAAAATCTTCATATACATACATATTGGAACCTGCCAAGGTGATCTCTTTGTTTTGAATCCATCCATAAGGGGCTCCTACCCCGTTCGGCATGACCGCAATCTCAGAGATCACACCGCCTCTCTTCGTACATCTGGCAGCCGTCTCTGCCACTGCCGCGTTTCCAAAAGCTAAGAACGTCACATCCGCCCCGTTTCCCCCTGTGATCTCACGGACTCTCTCTTCCAAGTTCTCCTTTTGGCTGTTGATTGCATAGTCGCTGCCGATTTCCTTAGCCTTTTGCAGATTATAATCACTCACGTCCGCCGTGATCACGCACTTCGGATTGCAGGCTTTCGCACACAGCAATACACCCAGCCCAATGGTCCCGGCGCCGATAATCAAGACGGTGTCTTCCAATCCCACCTGATGCTGCCTGACCGCATGCATCCCTACAGCCAGAGGTTCGATCAACGCCCCCTGTTCAAAGCTCAGTTCCTCCCCTAGAGGTACTACCGTTTTCTCAGGGACCACCACAAACTCTCCGAAGGAACCGCTCCATTCTCCTGCTCCCAAAACTTCCTTTGCTCCACAGATATTATACCGGCCTGAAAGGCATGCTTTGCATTTTCCACAGCCATATTGAGGTTCTGCGGTCACCCGGTCCCCAGGTTTATATTTCGTGACTGCCTTCCCAGTCTCCACGACTACTCCAGCGAACTCATGGCCAGAGACCACAGGAGGAATCCGAAACGGGTGCTTTCCGTGAAAAGCGTGGACTTCCGAACCACAGATTCCAGCCGCCTTTACCTGAATTTTCACATCGGTGTCTCTCTCGATCATCGGTTCCCGCGACTGCGTATAATAGATTTTACCGGGTTTTTCCATAAATCCTGCCCGCATTTTTTCTGTCTCCTCCTTTCACCATTCCTGCTTTGCCAGCGCCACGAGATGTTCTACAGTGATTCCATTGATTTCCAGCAGTCTCTCATAAGGAGCCGACATTCCGAATTGGTCTTGAATTCCCACTCGTTTTACTTTTGCGTCGCCAGCTTCCGCCGCGATCTCACACACAGCGCTGCCCAGCCCGTTCAGGATGTTGTGATCCTCTACCGTGATAATACGGCCAATGTCACGGACACAGTCTAAAACCGCCTTTTCATCCAGTGGTTTGAGCGTGTGCATATCCAGAACTCTCGCGGATATTCCTGCCTTTTCCAATTCTTTTTGCGCTTCCAGTGCAAGATGGACCGTATCTCCAATGGCAATCATTGCCACATCCCTGCCCTCTGTGAGCCTTTTCGCTTTGCCGATTTCAAACTTTGTATTCTCATCATAGATCACCGGAACCGCATCCCTGGTAAATCTCAGGTACATCGGCCCATAAGTCTTTGCCGCTTCCTTTACCAGTGCCTTGGCGGCGTAGTAATCCGCAGGCATCATGACTGTCATATTGGGAATCGTGCGGTAGACCCCCATATCCTCAATACTCTGATGGCTCGCGCCATCGTTGGCCGGAGTAACGCCTCCGTGGGAGCAGGCAATCTTCACATTCAGATTGGGATAGCACACCTCCTGACGAATCTGCTCCCCCATACGAAGGCTTCCAAACACCGCATAAGTAACCACAAAAGGGATAATCCCCGTCGTCGCCAGGCCGGCTGCGACCCCCGCGCCGTTTTGTTCCGCGATTCCCACATTGACATGCTGGGCTGGCAGCTCCTTGGAAAACGCCCCTGTCTTGCAGGATTTTCCAATATCAATATCTACCACATAGATATCCGGGTTGGTTTTTCCAATCTCCAAAATCGCATCCCCAAAACCGTCTCTCGTCGCTCTCTTGTTCTCTCCCATCTTTTACAGTCCCCTTTCCAATTCTTCCATAGCAGTCCGATACTGTTCCTCGTCAGGCGCCATTCCATGCCAGCCCAACTGATCTTCCATGTAGGATACACCCTTTCCCTTGACGGTACGGGCATTGATGCATTTAGGCTGTCCAGTCTTTGAGGCTTTGATTTTGTCCAGAGTCTCCACGATCTCTCCCATGTCGTTTCCGTCAATCTCATAGGTCTCAAAGCCAAATTCTCTCATCTTCTGTGTCAAATTAAGATGAGGAATAAGCTGCTCACAAGGACCATCCAACTGAAGACGATTATTGTCGATCATCATCGTTAAATTATCTAATTTCCAGGCACTGGCCGCCATCACAGCCTCCCAGATCTGTCCTTCATCTAACTCGCCGTCGCCGGTCAGCACGAACACGCGGTAATCCTCCCCTCTTCTCTTCGCTGCCAATGCCATTCCCACACCGCAAGAAAGTCCTTGCCCGAGAGACCCTGTAGAGATGTCAATGCCAGGACACTTTTTCATATCTGGGTGCCCCTGCAAAATGGACCCCTCCTGCCTCAAAGTGTGCAGATGGCTTTCCTCAAAATAACCCAATCGTCCCAGCGCCGCATACTGTATCGGACACGCATGTCCCTTTGACAGAATAAAGCGGTCTCTCTCAGGCCATCTAGGTTCTTTTGGGTTAATATTTAATTCTCGGTAATACAGTGCCGCCACAAGGTCAGCTGCCGAGAGCGCGCCCCCTGGATGCCCAGACTGCGCTTCATAAATCATAGTCAGAGCGGTCTTTCTCAATTCCTTTGCCCGTTCTTTCAGCTCTTCCACACTCACGTTTTTCATTTTTCCACCTCTCTTTGTCCTACTTCCAATGTTGGACATTATATTCTATTTTTTTTCCAATGCAGCTATGCATTGGAAGAATTATCATTTGACCAGATTCGGAATCGCCATCGAAATCTGCGGGATATATGTCACCAGCAATAAGGTGAGAATGGATACCGCCACAAAAGGCAGCACTGCCTTGGATATGTCTTTCAATGACACATCCGCGATTCCGCATCCTACATACAGGTTGACTCCCACCGGCGGCGTAACCAGCCCGATCGCCATATTCATAACCATAATACACCCTAGGTGCACCGCATCAATTCCCAGACTTGCCGCAACCGGAAAGAGAATCGGTACAAAAATGTAAGAGGCCGAGTTTGCGTCGATAAAACAACCTGCAATCAATAAAATAACGTTGATAATCAGCAAAAAGATGTACTTATTTCCATTGCAAATGTCAATCAGCATATTGCTGGCGGAAGCCGCCATGCCTGTGACCGTCAGCACCCAGGCAAACAAGCTGGCTGTGCCTACGATGAACATGACGACCGCAGTCTGAGACACCGAATCTTTTAAAATCTCCAGGATATCTCTGATGCGAATGGATTTATAGATGAACAGCCCCACCAACAGTCCATACAGCGCGGATACCGCTGCGGCTTCCGTCGGTGTGAAGATTCCCCCGTAGATACCTCCCAAAATAATAACCGGCATCATCAGTCCCCAGAACGCATCCTTGAATGAGCTCCAGCGTTCTTTGGCAGACGCTTTCGGCATCAGTTTCAGTTCTCTCTTTCGGCTCATCCACATCATGGCCGTCAGCAGCAAAGCTCCCATGAGAATCCCCGGCACGATACCTGAGGCAAACAAAGAACCCACAGAAGTTCCTGTGATAGAACCGTAGATTACGAAGGTGATCGAAGGCGGAATGATGATGCCGATGGCGCCGCTGGTGGACATCAAGGCTGTAGAACTGGCTTTGTCATACCCTGCCTTCACCATGGCCGGAATGATAATCATACCCAGCGCCGCCACTGTCGCGGGACCTGAACCAGAGATCGCCGCAAAAAAGCAGGCCACGATTACGCACACCAGAGCCATTCCACTCTTTCTGTGTCCGACCAACGATTTGCAGAAATCAATCAGTCTCTGGGAAATACCGCTCTTCTCCATGATATTTCCTCCCAGAATAAAGAAAGGAATCGCCAGGAGTACAAATTTGCTGGTTGCGGAGTACATATTGATAGTCACCATAGAAACCGGCAGATTCTCATATAACAAGGTGAGAATACTGGAAATCCCCAGCGAAAGTCCGATGGGTACGTTCAGCAAAAGCAGAACAAAAAACGCTCCAAACAGTATTAGGCCTGCCATCAGCTCTTCTCCTCCTTCCCTTTTAGATCGCGGATAAATAATTGCATGTACCGTACAGTCAGTACGGCTCCGCTGACGGGTACAAAAGCTCCCATCATCCACTCCGGCCACTGCATACCGGCAGTCACCAGCTTCAGTTCATATTCCAAGGCCGCCATAGAGATTCCAAATCCCAACAAAACCAGCCCAAATACCGTTCCCAGTAAATGTCCCAACAGAACACATCCTTTTTGGACTTTTTCAGGCAGCAAATCTGTCAACACCGTCAGCCCCAGATGGGCGCCTCTTTTGGCTGCCACAGCAGCGCCGCTCAGGCTGATTATCACCAGGCCCAGAGCAGTCAATTCCTCTACAAAAGGCATGGAACTTTTGAATACATATCTCGCGAACACATTGATACAGGTGAGAACCATCATGGCCAGCAGAAGCAATCCGCAGATATTATCCTCAATTTCTTTCAAAAATTTCTTCATCCCGCCATCTCCTTTCTCTGAAATTTATTCCGCGCCAAATGCCGCACAGGCATTACTTCCATAGAGCTCTTTGTATTTCTCCTCCAAAGGCAGGACTGCCGCTTTGAAGTCGGCAATATCTTCTTCTGTCAATTCATAGATCTCACAGCCATTTTCCGCTGTAAACTTCTCTTCCAGCGTAGCCTCTTCCTCTATGATCTCCTGATTAATTTCCTTTGTGGCTTCCTCCACACATTCCCGAATCAGATTCTGTGTATCCTCATTCAAGACATCAAACCGTTTCTGATTTGCCATCACAGTGAAAGCCTCATAGGTATGCTTGGATATCGTGATATATTTTTGTACTTCCTGGACATTTCCCGAGTTGATGGTGGTGAGAGAGTTGTCGTGTCCGTCGATGGTTCCTTGCTGAAGCGCTGTAAATACTTCCGACCAGGACATGGCCTGCGGAGATGCGCCAAGCATCGAATAAAAGTCGCTGAAGAAACTGCCTCCTGGTATTCTTATTTTCAGCCCTTTGAGATCTTCTGGCTTCTGAATTGGATGCTTGCTGTTCGTGATCGCTTTGAATCCATTGTGGACAGCGCCCAGGTAGTAAACTCCCTTCTCCTGCAAAATCGAATCTATGTACTCTCCGCCTTCTCCGTAAAAAGCGTCCTCCGCTTCCTGGTAGTCCGAAAATAGCCACGGCAGCGTACTGACCATCAGCCGGTTATCCAAATTTGAGATGACACTGGTAGAGTGAATATCCAAATCAACAGTTCCGTTGCACAGCATTTCCAGCCCCTTGGACATATTTCCTCCAGACAACTGATCGTTGGTAAAAACTGTCATCGTCACTCTTCCTCCGGACTTCTCACTGAGCTTATCCGCGATCCGATAGGCCGCCTTTGCGTCATTCGCGGTCTCCGTTCCATTACAGCTCAGCCTCAGTTCCACTTCCTCGAATTTTTCGTACGCCCCATCCGATACAGTGCCGCTCCCGGCTGAATCCGTCTCTTTTCCGCAGCCTGCCAGAAAAACCGGTACCAGAAACGCAGCCATACAAACCGTCATCGTTAGTTTCCCTACTTTCCTCATACGTTCTCTCCTTTGCCCTTAAATATCCAACATCCGATGTTGGGTTTTATTATAGAGGCAAGTATTCAAATTGTCAATACGTTTTCACGTTTTCGACAGTATTGACATTTATAATTAGATTTTTTTGTGCTATTTTCCCTAATTACACGTCCTTAGCGGAACATTTTTCGTTTCATAGGGATACAGTTTCCTATGAAACAAAAAAAGGCCTTGCAGACACTACGTGCCTGCAAGGCTAAAAAATAGGATTAACTGAATACTCATACCCAGACCCAGTGGATATGAAATGTTCGGACAAAACGTACTATATCATACTTTTCCAAAATCTGCAAGCTATTTTTCAGACCGCTTTGTCGAGTTCATAAGCTTGGTTACACTTCAGGTCTTCAAGATCTAGCGAGTTTTTTTGTACATTTCGTACAAAAATCCCGAGACATACTCGCGCCACACTGCTGTTTACAGCAGTTTGTGTACATCACAAAACGTATTACTGCTCACGAACCGCAAGTGAGTGAACAGTAACTAAGCTTGCTTTAGCGTAGGATGCCTTGTAATCGCACCTACTTCGTCCCCCTTCATTCTCCGCAGCCGCCGACAAAAGGATAGATGTCATCAAACGCATATTCTGAACCGTACAGTGAATTTGCTCTGTCCAACAAAGTCTTCGTCTGTCCCGCCATCTCGAAATAGTAGATCGGCGTCGCAAAGGCGGTCACTCTCTCTCCTGCTCTTAAACAGGCCAGATATCCTCTACAAAACTCTGCCATTCAGCTGCTTTCTTTGATTTTCTGCTCAATTCTATTTTGCGGGTGGCAAATGGGTGGCAAATAGACTGAACCACCACATAAGAACCCCGAAAATCCGCTTATTTTCGTTCTAAAAGGCAGATTGTCTCCACATGCACCGTCTGACAAAATTGGTCAACCGGGCACACCTTCTCCAGCCGATACCCTCCATCTCCGCACAGATACTTCAAATCTCTGGCTAAGGTCGCGCTGTCGCAACTAACATACACCACACGTCTTGGTCCCATTTCCAGGATGGTATCTAACAAAGCCCTGTCGCAGCCTTTCCGGGGCGGATCCACCACAATGACATCCGCATACACCCCTTCACTTTTACGCTTCTTCGGCAGAATTTCCTCTGCCTTTCCCACGAAAAACTCCACATTCTTCATACCGTTGATCTTCGCATTCCGTTTGGCGTCTCTGACGGCATCCGGCACAATCTCCACACCGTAGACTTTTTTCGCTTTCTGAGCCAGAAAAAGAGAGATCGTACCAATTCCGCAATACAAGTCCCAGACAACCTCATTGCCTTGCAGCTTGGCATACTCCAACGCTTTTTCATATAGCTTACGGGTCTGCAAGGGGTTTACCTGATAAAAAGACAGTGGAGAAATCTCATAAGATACCTCCCCGATCTGGTCGGTAATATAAGTCTGGCCCCAGACTGGCAAAATCTTCTCGCCCAGAATCACATTGTCTCTCCTGGTATTCACATTCGCTGTAATACTGGTCATCCCATTTATTTCGATGAGCGTGCGGATTAGTCTTTCCTTAGCAGGCAGCTTGTCTCCATTTATCACGAGACAGACCATCCACTCACCACTGGAAAAACCATAGCGAATCAAGATATGGCGTACTAAGCCAGAACCGCTCTTTTCATCATAGGGTTCCACTTGATTTTCTTCCATCCAGTCGATCACCCGATTTAAGATCTCTTCATTTCCCAAAACTCCCAAGTAACACCTGCGGGTTTCCACAATGCTGTGTGTACGGCCCGCATAAAAGCCCGTGACAATTCTTCCTTCTTTATTTCTTCCTACAGGAAATTGAGCCTTATTGCGATAGTAATAAGGCTCTTCCATTCCAATAATCGGCTCCATAGGGATGTCAGAAAACCCGCCGATTCTCTCCAGGTGACTTTTCACCCTGTTCTGTTTATATTCTAGTTGCTTCTCATAAGACAAAGCTTGAAGCTGACAGCCTCCGCAGGGTCTAGCCTGCGGACACAAAGGTTCCACCCGATCCGGAGAAGGCTCCAACACTTCCATCAACCGACCATAGCCATAGCTTTTTTTCGCCTTGATAATTTTAACTTGCACTTTGTCGCCAATCACCGCATCTTTGACAAACAAAGTGTACCCGTCTTCTGTCTTCCCAATCCCCTCACCGTCATTTCCCATATCGGTGATTCTCAGGCAAAGAATATCATTTTTCTGATAGTTCATCTTTTATAAATCCCCTGTCGTTCTTCTCAGGTTTGACTCAAACAGCCGGTTATACCCCAGCCACTCCTTCTTTTCCTTGCCGGAGAAAATCTCCGTCAATGTCTCCATCCTGGCATCCGTATTGTCTGCCAGATTCAAAGCCACAGCCTCCACCAACGCCGGCTTTTTCGGTGAACCGAACTCCAATTCTCCATGATGGGCCAAAATACAATGTTTTAATTCATTGGCCAACACCTCCGGAAAATCTGGAATCTCTCGTATCAGATCATGAAGCATCTCGGTTCCGATAACAATATGTCCCAGAAGCTGCCCTTCATCTGTGTAATCATTCAGCGGAAACTCTGATAACTCCCTCGTTTTCCCAATATCGTGGCACAAAGCTGACGTAATCAGCAAATCCCTCTTAATAATCGGATACGCATCTGCCATATAATCGCAAAGTCTTACAACACCCAAAGTGTGCTCCAACAAGCCTCCTATATATCCATGATGCACCGTCTTAGCAGCAGAATGGTTTTTGAAATTTTTCACAAATTCCAGATCATCCACAAATAATTTTTTCAAGAGCAAATTCAAGTGAGGATTTTTTACACTGTTCACATACTCTAAAATTTTATGGTACATCTCCTCTGTGCTGTTTCCGCTGACCGGCAGGTAATCCGCAGGGTCAAATTCCCCATCCTCGGCCTTTCGAACTCTTTTTATATTCGCCTGACGAGCCCCTGCAAAGCTGATCACATCTCCGATCACCTCTATATAATCCAGAGCATCAAAATCACAAATCCCCTGGGAATTTGGATCCCAAATTTTCCCGTCCAGGACTCCTGTCTTATCCTGTAGGATAATACTGTCATAAGGTTTTCCATTTTTTGTAACTGCTGACTGTTTCTGCTTACACAGATAAATTCCGCTAATTCTGTCGCCCTCACGTAATTCTTCCAAATATCTCATAATTTCTATCCTTCCACTTTCTCTCTGCCTTTTGTTCTCATAACATATACTGTGACCATCTCAGGCCAACAGGCACTTCGCATATAACAACGTGGCCTCACTTCAGCTCCTCTATCCGCCGCGATATTTCGGGCAGCTCACGATTCCGCCGTTATCTGTCCGATAAATGCTTGCCCGTGCAAGTACGGCAGGTCTTCGCTCCGCTACGATCCGTTCTAGACGCGTACCACCAGCACGCAGCACCGCTTGCCGGCCTTATTGCGCTGAAAAGGCAGTGCCAACCTTTCTGGACAGCACTGTCTCTCTAACGGGATTCCACCTCTGCCTCTATTTTCATTTCCGCATAGCCTTCCGCACCCTTGCTTCGCATGACTGTCAGACTGACTTTCTGACCTCCTTCGCACTTTTGAAGCTGGCTACTGTACTGCTGCATCGTCTCAATCTCTTTCCCATCAATCTTCTGAATCACATCACCGCTTTGGAGCCCCGCCTCCATTGCGGGAGAGTTATCCTCCACCGATTTTACATAGACGCCTTGAGGAATGTCAATACTATTCGATACATTTTCTGAAATATCCTTTCCCCGCACACCCAGATACTGTATCGCCTCCCCATTGGATAAAGTTTCAATCAATGGCTTGAGCTGGGATACTGCCAGAGCTTTGACCATGGTCTTCGACTCATTCTTCTCATCTCCGTAATCCTGGGCAATCAATCCAATCACTTCTCCGTCCGTGTCCAAGAGGACGCCGCTGCCTTGCTGACTTCCCAGAATATCTGTAATTAGCAGATTGTACTCCGTGTCTGTCACGGCTACCTTGTTCGATACAGAAGTAATTGTTCCAAAGTACACGGAATCGTCATAACCAGAAGGGCTTCCAATGGCTATCACCGTTTTCCCCTGAATCAGACTGTAAGAATTCCCCAGCACCGCCACTGAAACTCCCTCTTGGGTCTTTTTATCAACATCTCTCTTATGCACAGTCACAACTGCCAAATCTGTACGGCTGTCGCTCTTCTTTATTGCTCCATTGACGATCGTCCCGTCCTGGAAAGTCACCTGAATATTTTCCGCCTTTTTCACCGCTGTCTGTTGAGTCAAAATATAGTAGTCCCGATAGTCTTCCAGAATGATAATTCCCATTGCCTTTCCACTAGTCAGTAGTGTATTATCCAGAATATCCTCTTTTTCTTTTTGTCCTACCACGGAGACAATCGCCTTCCTAGGCTCCTCCGAAATCTGAAGCGCTTCCTGGTAAGCTCTCTCAGCTTGCTCCATCGCGCTTTCTTCGGACGGCATTGCCACCGGTACCGGCGTTGCGGTGGGTGTCACAGAAGGATCATCCTGAGGAATGTCAATCTTGGCCTGCTGCTTTCCCTCATCCAATTTTCTCACAAGTCTCGGCGCGGCCACCGAAAACGCCAACGCCGCCGTCACACCAATGATAATTCCGGCACCTGCCAAAGCTCCAATCCTATATAAAAGTCTTTTTTTGTCCAGTGGCCTATTCTTGATTGTCTCTCTGATAAAATCGTAATTTTTCTCTTCACCCTTTGAAGATTTCTTGTCCCGCGAATTTATATTCTTCTCATTTCCCATGCTACATCTCCCTGCAGAAATAAGTCACGCTTAACTAAGCAATCTCAATATACGTAACCATTCACCCATAAGCTAAGACCTGCTCGTGCGAGCATGGCAGGTCTTCGCTCCACTACGGTTTGTGCTAGACGTGTGCCACCGGCAAGCAGCGCCGCTTGCCGGCCTTATTGCGTACCCTCTCATGCCGCCTGTCGGCGGCACCTCCAAAAAGTATAAGCTGGATATAGCCTCTTGACCTATATCCAGCTTTTTGCGTCCTGTATTCCGGCACCACATATATTCGTCTATACTTCTCATTTTCCCTCTCTGCGCAGATAATTCCAAAATGACTGGCAGCCTTCCCGTATATCCTCGTATGTAGTGTCAAAATCTCCTGTGTACCAGGGATCTGCGATATCTCTTGGATGCTCAGAAAAATCTAAGAACTTAAAGACTTTCCCTTCCGGGTCTTTCCTGATAATTCTCATGATATTACTGATATTCCACTGATCCATTCCAATCAGATAATCATAATACTCATAGTCCTGTTTTCTCATCTGTCGGGCATGCTTCCCCGCACAGGAAATCCCCAGCTCCTCTAAAATCCGGCGTGTTCCCCTGTGAACCGGATTGCCGATCTCTTCTGTACTGGTGGCAGCCGACGCAATCTCAAACTCCGCCTCGGCTCCTTGTTTTTTTACATAATCTCTGAATAAAAATTCCGCCATGGGGGAACGGCAGATGTTGCCGTGGCAGATAAACAATATTTTTACCATCTTCTCATATCTCCTTAAATTTTTATTTTTCCTTATGTTTACGGCATCTCTGCAACTTACAGTTTTTCCCGTTCTTCACATATCTTTTTAAAACTTATTTATCAACACGGACCTTTATTTTAAATTTAAATCTCCCCATTGCTTAATAACTTCCAGTACAGACATAAAACTTTCACCCAATGGGGTGAGCGTGTATTCTACATGGGGAGGAACTTCTTTAAAATCATATCGGTTAATAAATCCGTCGGTTTCTAATTCACGGAGTTGTTTCGTCAATGACGATTCCGTTATGTCGCCCACATGGCGGCGAAGCTCACCAAATCTATGAATGTCTTGCATTCCGATGTAATAGAGGATTTCTATTTTCCATTTTCCCCCTAATATCTTTTGAACAGTTGAGATCGTAACACATCTTTGTATGGATTGTTCTGTTTTCTTCATGCTCGCTTCACTCCTTTTCTGTATTATACGCAACAAGTAACCAAAAATCAATGTATAGTTTTTCTGATAGGTACTATAAAAAAGTACCGTACTTGTAAAAATATCGTACATAAATATAATGGATGTTAGAAATTGAGAAAGGAGCGATAGAAATGCACTACGCAGGAACAGTCTGGCGGCCACCTTATGAAGCATCGTCACTACTTATAGAAATAACTGCTGGGTGTACTCATCACAAATGCAAGTTTTGTACACTTTATGACGATCTTCCATTCAAATTCAGAATGTCGTCTTTAAAAGATGTTGAGGAAGATTTAAAAGAAGCACAGGGGCATTACAAATTATGGAGTTTTAGAAAAGTATCAAGAACCTTTTTAGTCGGTGCAAATCCTTTTGTGCTGAAATCTAGTCGTTTGTTGGAAATAGCTTCTCTTATACAGAAGTATTTTCCCAGTAATCAGTCTATCGGCTGTTTTGCGAGGATAACGGATATTACCATAAAAAAAGATGAAGAATTATCCACACTTCGTAAAGCTGGGTATGACGGTATAACAATTGGGATAGAAACAGGCGATAATGACGCACTGGCATTTATGAATAAAGGGTATCAGGCGGAAGATATTCTTACACAATGTAAAAGATTAGACAATGCTGGTATTCATTATAACTTTTTCTATCTTACAGGTATTTCAGGTCTGGGAAAAGGAGAAAAAGGGGCAAGAAATACAGCGAATGTCTGTAATCAGCTTAATCCGCAGATTATCGGAGCAAGTATGCTTACTATTTTTCCTAATTCCGAACTGTATAAGGAAATAGAAGCAGGTCATTGGCAGGAAGAAACAGAAATTGAAAAATACAGAGAATTGAGGACGCTTGCAGACAATTTGAATATTCCTGTATGGTTCGCCGTCGGCGGTGCTTCCAATGCTATTCCGATACAGGGAACTTTCCCGAAAGACAAGAAAAAAGTTGTATCTGTTCTGGACAAAATTATCAAGAGTGTAGATGAAAAAGAATTACGAGATTACAGAACAAATCTGCGTCATTTATAGGAGAATTCTATGCACTTTACAGGCAGAA
>ENA-ORUW01000452-ORUW01000452.1-human-gut-metagenome-genome-assembly--contig:-NODE-452-length-41442-cov-17.688791_pt1 | contig 41442 bp, 33 predicted proteins | sample MGYA00242088_ERZ509227 | MGnify/ENA primary metagenome ERZ509227 (study PRJEB26280, sample SAMEA2338816) | human gut metagenome | biome: human gut; feature: human-associated habitat; material: faeces... | reverse complement strand
ACCTTCTCTTAAAAATCAGTATACGAAAAAAAGAACTGTTCTACAAGACTATCCACGCAAAAACTATTGTCGTATTGTATCGGGTAATTTTGAGGGAATTCCTCAGACCGACGAAACTGCCGGTATCTTTCACAGAGAGAATTTCTGTGAGTGGATTTATCATAGCATATCTATCCTTCAAAAACAATAATATTTTTCACTTTACTATTAAAAAACACCTACATGAGGTGAAGAGTTTATTTCCACTTTGAACAAAGTAGATTGTAGTGTTTCATTTATAAAGAAACACAGAACCACGGGGAATGTCAAAAGGCGCATTTCGGGATTGTACATAGCCGCCAAAATCTCCGGCGTTCCCGCGCTTTGACCCATCGCCTATATGAAAACTGCCGACAGGATTACCTGTCGGCAGAAAAACTGTATGATACTATTTTATTTGTTATGCTTTCAAGATCAATTATTTATCACATTCTGAAAACAGTTTTTAAATTAAGAACGTTTTTTGCGTGATTTCAACACCACAACACCGGCTCCTGCGGCTGCGCCGAGGCATACGATCCACGGTACTGCATTTGCTGTATCGCCTGTCTGTACTGCGCCTTCTACTTTATCATTTTTGTCGTTCTTATCATTCTTATCAGTCTTATCAGTAGTCGGAAGTTTCTCAAAACGAGCCTCGATCTTCAAATCTCCCGTAATCGGAGTATTGAAATCAAATTCTTTTCCATCCACAAACCAGCCGATGAACTTATATCCTTCTTTTACAGGATCAGCAGGACGATCAAGCGTCTTGCCATCTTCTACTGTAACTGTTTGTCCGTTAATGGTTACTGTATGATAAACTTTTGTATCATCTTTCTTCTCATATACAGCTTCGACTGTTGTATCTTTCACCGGCACAAATGTATAAGGTGTTCCAAGAGCCTCTGTCTCTTTTCCATCTACTTTCCAGCCTTTAAAGATATATCCGTCATTTGCCGTTGCTGTTACAGTTACTTCTCCTTTATCGTTCATCTTGCTGACTTCAACTGTTCCGTTCTCACTCTCTACTGCTGTAACTTTATACTGTGTAAAGCGTGATTCAACATTCATGTCAGATGTGATCGGTTTTGTGAAATCTACAGCCGTATCTGTTCCAACGAGGTAGAACCCTGCAAACGCATGACCCGGTTTAGACGGCTCTTTTACTGGCAGTGTTTCGCCATCCGGTACTTTATGTTCTTTTCCATCAATCGTTACTGTCCACTTCTCTTCCGGCTGAGGATCCGGCGTTTCACCGTTTTTCGTGAAATGAGCGATCAAAGATGTATTCATTTCTACAGCAAATGTATATTCCGCATCATCAGATACCTTTTCTCCTGTAAGAATATCATACCATCCTGCAAACTCATACTCTTTATTCGGAGTCGCCGTTACAGTAACGTTCTCGTGCTGCATTACTTTTCCGTCTTTTGCGCTGCTTGCAACTTTTCCGCCCTTCTGAGCCGCAGCATAGACTGTCATTTCTTTTACTTTTTCATTGTCAACATCAAATTCAGATACAGCTACCCAACCGTCATTCGATGTTTTTGCAGCGAATTTCACAAACTGAACTTCCTGCTCGTCAAAGTAGAATGTCTTCTTAGATGCATCAGCGGCAAATTCTGTATTTTCGGCAACTTTTACCCATTCGTCACCTTCATTTGCCTTCACATATAAATCAGCTTTTGTCACCTGACCACTTGCGCTTCCCTGTCTTGGAGTGAAGGAGAACTGATTGATCGTATATTTCTGACCGAGATTGATCACTCCGCCGATCTCATCAAAACTTCCCTGCGGTTTCAGCTTATCGCTTTTTCCATCTTTCCAATTTGAATGCCAGATTGTATTCGATTTTCCGTCAAATGCATATGTGAAAAGACCTTCTGTTTTACTATCAGCAATATTGGTTTCTGTATCAACAGATACTTTTGTCCATGCCGCTTTATTATACTCATCTTTTGACGAGATCGGATCTGCTGTCTTTACTTCTACATTATCGATCGTGCCGACGATTGAATTCGTCTTTGATCCGATGCGCTGAACAGGCAGAAGCAGTGTTGCATTTTTAATTCCCTGTTTTCTGAGCGTATTATCAGTCTGTCTGTTGATGTAAATTCCTGTTGCCGGATATTCTTTTCCGTCTACGATCAACACAGTTTTCAACGTATCTGTCACGATTTCCATATGAACTTTCTCGCCAACCGGAAGTTTATAATCGAAGTAGTAATCATAAAGTTCTCTTCTGAATCCGACTCTTCCGTCATCCATGATGCGGATATCATGTACATAATCTTCCCCACCCGGCGTATCTGCTTCAAACAGGATCTGTCCCGCTCTTGCTTCTTCAGTTAATGTAACATCAAATGACAGAGCGTTTCCGACTGCAAGTTTTTCAATCGGAGTCGATGTATAACTCTCTCCGCCTTTCAGCTTCAATGCGCCGTCGATATCTGCATTCTTTGTTTCTCCGAGATCTCTGTTGCTTTCAGAAGAATCTTCTTTATTGTCAAAACCATAAGACATGTATTTTCCGTTTTTGTCTGCCGTCTCTTCAAAGTACGGATTACTTCCCGGAGCATCTCCAAGTTTCTCCGCTTTTTCTTTTACTGCGGCAAACTCAAGATCTTCGCCTTCGCCCCAGCCTTTGCTTGCAAGAATCGGAAGCGCATCTTCAAAACGCTCAAAGTTATCAACTTCTGAGATTCCCTGTGCAGCAGTGTCAATATTATCGTTCCAAATCGCAAACGTACTTCCGAGCATCTGATCAGATCCTGCCGGAATTACTGTTCCGCCCATATTATTCGGAATCCAGTTTTTGTAAAGGTCTTCTGTTCTCAGATAATCGCCATATCCGCCTCTGCCTCCGCTTCCATTCGGAACCATATAAAGTGAACCATCCAATGTGTTAATAAGATCAAATCCATCATTGTACATCTGCTTCGGATTGGAATATCCTGTATTCCATACGTTCAACTGTACGTTATCACTTGTTACCGAAACTGATCCATCACCTTTAATTTCTGTCAAACTTCCCCACATACGGACTGTACGGTCTTTACCTTGAATATACTTGATCATATCATCGGAGAAATGACGGAACGCATTCTCTTGACCGTAATATTCATCTGTTCCGATATGTACTGTCATACTGTCGTCGAACATATTGTCTGTCAGATATTCATCCCACACGCTCTGAACAAATGAAAGACTCTTACCATATTGGCTATCTTTTGAAGTCACATCTCCGCTTAAGTCAAACTGCTCTCCAGCTCTATTCTGCACCGGTTTTTTCTTGTCGATAACTTGATCTTGCGGAAGCATCAAATCAGGGCGAACTTTTGTAAATGCACCCGAATGTCCCGGAGCATCAATTTCCGGCACAATACTTACTCCCTGCGCCTCTGACTCTTCAATAAAGTTTCTAAAGTCTTTTTTTGTATAGAAAAGGTCTTCGTTAGTCAGATCTTTTTTATTTTCTCCGCCTGCCTTAATATCGGACTCAAGACGGAATCCTGTATACGCCCTTTCTCGAGCGACTTCTGCGCTTTCAAAATTCTCGTAGAAAATCAAGTTATCATTCAAATGAACCTGGAAATCATTCATCTTGTAGTATGCCATAGCGTCTACAAAATCTTCCAATGACTCAAGAGATGCCGGTTTACGAGCAACATCCAAGCTAAAGCTTCTTACTTTGAACTTCGGATAGTCTTTTGTAATACCTTTCGGAATCTCACCGTTATTCAGTTTCACGATCTGAAGAATGGAACGTGTAGACCAGTAAGCTCCCTGCGCCTGCTCAGCCTTTACATTTACTTTATCGTCCATCTCCATGATGTAACCTTCTTCACCGAGTCCGTTTTTATCATCTTTTGTAAAGACGATATCGCCTGCATCCTCACCGCTGTCTGTAACCTGAAGATCAACGCCGTACTCTGCTTTATAATCCGCTGCAAGAGCTTCTGCCGCTGCCTTAAACGCGGCGTCTTTATAAACGATCTTTGTGCCTTCACCGATCTTAACAGATCCGGCCTCTGTTCCGCCATACCACTCTGCCAGTTCCGGAATTACAACCGGTTTTGCATTTGTTCCAGCGTTATCGTATTTACCCGGAATCGTAACTGTATGTTCTCTTGCGCCTTCTGCTGTCTCTTCACCTTTTGTTACTTTGTAAATTCCCTTTACGGTTGTCTCTCTAAGCGGCTGATAGATCTTGCCGTCTCTTCCGACAACCTGCTCGTAATCTGCGAGGAACTCTACAGTAACTCCCTCCGGCACATCCTGCCACTCTAATCCGGTTTTGTCCGCTTTTACAGTCGGAGCTGCCAGCTTGTCCGCAATCTGTTTTGCTGTTGCATTCTCATCGATGACGCCTGACTCCGGCTTCATCGCATATGCGCCGAATTCTGCCACAGAAACGTTATACCAAGTTCCTGTCGCAGCGCCGTACTCCGTTACGTTCAATTTAAGTTCTTTCGCCCATACAGGTTTATCTAACTTGATAATCTGTTCAGCTTTTGTAACCTGCTCATTATTTGTATGGACTACTTTAAATTCGCCGCCCTCTTTTTCTGCCGCTTCAATCGTATATTTCTTCGGAGTCGGCACTCCATTTGCCGGCATTTCCCAATCGATTTTAACATACTGTACCCACTGCGCTGCCGGAAGCTTCACGGTAAGTGTGCGGGCTGTCGTTCCTTTTCCATCGCTTTCTGTAGCCCAGCGTGTTGTCAGATCATCATCAATCGCTTTTGCCGGACCTTGTTTTCCCGGCTCGCTTTGAACCTCTTCAAAATTGCTTGCTTCTGCTGTTCCTTCCAGACAGTAGTTTTCATCCGGGAGAACCGTATCAGGAATCTCATTTGCATAGATCTGGAAGTCATAAAGAGAAACTGACCGCCAGTTTGTCTGATCATCCGCTGCATTCGCCGTATATCCGTCAATATACAGGCGCACGTACCGAGCTGTCTTCGCCTCCGGCAAATGAATATTTTCATTTATATTAGAAATATGACTTGCTCCTGTTTTTGTATAGACGTCTTCCCATGAATCATCTTCGCCTGTCTGTGAGATCTGGATTTTATAACCGGTAATATTTCTTCTTTCCCATGCAAGAACAAACGACTGGAATGTTTTTGCTTCTTTCAAATCAATCTTCAGCCACTTTGCATCTGCATCTCCACCTACGTTCGTTGCCCAACGGGACTGATCTCTTTTTGCTGCAGTTCTGTTAACAATACCGTCAACAGCTTTATCCGCGCCCCAATAGTCTGTCTCTTTATCGTTGACTGTTGCTGTTGAACCAATCGCCAGATTTTTCACTTCATCTGCCGCCTCAACACTTAGAGGTGCAAGCGGAGCCGCCAATCCGAATACCATCACTCCGGCAAGCGCTCCCGCGCCAACGCGCGTTAACTTTTTCATTTTTCTTCCCATTTTTACCTCTCTGCTTTCTTAAAATTTTTAACGAGAGAAAACACGTTTTCGTACTTCTCTCGTTACTTCTGTTAATAAACTTCCAGTAAAAAGTTTATATCCTGATTTAGTCAGAGTCGATATAAAAACTAACTCGCCTCTAGAGACTCTCTCACTATTATAGTTTTTTTCATCATAAAACTCAATATTTTTTATCCACCGCATAATTTTTTTGTGATTTTTAACAATATTTCTTTTTTTATTCTATGAAAACAGCCTTTTCAGGCGCTTCTTCTCTTCAAAAATTTGTTAATTTTACTATTTTTACTTTTTTACACATGTGTTCCATATTCACATGCTTTAAATAAATAATCGCTCGCCAAGTTTCCGGGCATATCCGGACTTTAATCCGGTTTCTATAAATTTCCTATAAAACAAACGAGACAGCACATATTATGATGTACTGTCTCGCTGTATATTACTTTAATTATGCAAGTTTCATCGGATTAACCTTCACGCCAGGTCCCATTGTAGATGTAAGAGTAATGCTCTTCAAATACTGTCCTTTAACCGCTGACGGTCTTGCCTTATTGATTGCATCGATAAGCGTCTGGAAGTTGTCCGCTAACTGTTCCTCTGTAAAGGATGCTTTACCGATCGGAACATGGATAATGTTTGTTTTGTCAAGTCTGTACTCGATCTTACCGGCTTTGATGTCGTTGATCGCTTTTGTCACGTCCATCGTAACTGTTCCGGCTTTCGGGTTCGGCATAAGACCTTTCGGTCCAAGTACACGTCCGAGACGTCCTACAACACCCATCATATCCGGTGTAGCTACAACTACGTCAAAGTCAAGCCATCCTTCGTTCTGGATCTTCGGAATAAGCTCGTCTCCTCCTACAAAATCAGCTCCTGCTGCTTTTGCTTCTTCTGCCTTTGCGTCTTTTGCAAATACAAGAATGCGAACTTTTTTACCTGTTCCGTGCGGAAGAACAACCGCGCCGCGGATCTGCTGATCTGCATGACGTCCGTCACAACCTGTTCTGATGTGAGCCTCGATTGTCTCGTCAAACTTTGCTGTTGCTGCTTTTTTCACTAATGCTACCGCTTCTTCTTTTTCGTAGAGGTTTCCTCTCTCGATCAGTTTTGCAGCTTCGATATATTTCTTTCCTCGTTTCATTTTACAATAACCTCCTTGTGGTATTTGCGGGAACGTGCCCCTCCCACTTCTTTCAAATCACTTGATGTTTGTTTCAATGCATCACTGATGTTTACATTCTGCCCTTCAAAACCGATTCATCCTCACCGCGCTTTGAATATACAGACGAAACTCTGTGCCTACTCTTCTACTACTACACCCATAGAACGGCATGTTCCTGCTACCATACTCATAGCAGACTCAACTGTTGCCGCATTAAGATCCGGCATTTTCAGTTCCGCGATCTCCTGAAGCTGAGCTTTTGTGATCGTCGCAACTTTATTTTTGTTCGGTACGCCTGATCCGGACTGGATCTTGCAAGCTTTTTTAATCAAAACTGCTGCCGGCGGTGTCTTTGTAACGAAGCTGAAACTTCTGTCATTGTATACTGTGATGACAACCGGAATGATCAGATCGCCCTGATCTGCTGTTCTTGCGTTGAACTGTTTTGTAAATTCAACGATATTAACGCCGTGCTGTCCAAGAGCCGGACCAACCGGCGGTGCCGGAGTTGCCTTGCCGGCAGGAATCTGCAATTTGATATAACCTTCTACTTTTTTTGCCATTTCAATTACCTCCTTGTGGTATTGTCGGGGACAAGCCCCTCCCACTTACTTTTAATCCATTTTTTTCACTTCTGAAAAACTAAGTTCAACCGGTGTGTCACGGCCGAACAGCTCAACATTGATCGACAGACTCTTCTTCTGTTCGTTCATGCTCTGCACAGTTCCCACTGTGCCTTCCCATGCTCCGCTAAGTACGACAACCATGTCGCCGACTCCGAAGTTTACGATAACATTATCTCTCTGGATGCCGAGATTTTCCATCTCATGTTCCTCAAGCGGAACCGGTTTTGATCCCGGTCCGACAAAACCTGTCACTCCGCGAGTATTTCTGACTACATACCATGTATCGTCATTCATGATCATATGGATCATCACATACCCCGGAAACATCTTGCGCTGAACCGCTTTTTGAACACCGTTTCTCAGTTCTGTCGCTTCTTCCATAGGAACGCGTACTTCAAGAATCTGATCTTCAAGATGACGGTTCTCGATTGCCTTATCAATATTCGCTTTCACTTTGTTTTCATACCCTGAATAAGTATGAACTACATACCATTTTGCTTCTGACATAAAATCACCTTTCCGCTGCGGTCAACTATTTTATCAATAAGTCAATACCGTATCTTAGGATTACGTCGATCACCGCGATCAACGCTCCGAGGATTACGGAAACAGCAACAACTGCCGTGGTCTGTCTTGCAAGTGTTTTCTTATCCGGCCAAATAACCTTTTTGAATTCCGCTTGAAGTCCTTTGAACCAGCTCTTTTTCTGAGTCTTTTCTGTTTCACTCATAATTCCACTTCCCCCTGACGACTACTTCGTTTCTTTGTGCAGTGTGTGTGATTTGCAGAATCTGCAGTATTTTTTAGTTTCCATGCGATCCGGATGAGCTTTCTTATCCTTCGTCATGTTGTAGTTACGGTTTTTACATTCCGTACACTCCAATGTAATTCTTGTGCGCACAACTTCCACCTCCGCTTTAATTATTCACTACTTGTTACTGACGGCTGCGACCCCGTCAAAATTTAGGCATAAAAAAAAAGACCTACTTCCATTCGCCGTAGTATTGTACCACGAAAAACGGAAGTAAGTCAAGATGTTTATTGAATTCCTTTCATTTCTACATGAAATATATGAATTATCTCTGTTTTTGTTCCAGTCTTTTATAGACACTCTCTCTAAACAGCGTATATACAACCGACACTAACGGAATAAAGATCAGCATTCCCACAACGCCCATCAAACTGCCGCCGATCGTCACTGCCGCAAGCACCCATATGGAAGGCAGACCGACCGAATTTCCCACAACTTTCGGATAAATGAGATTTCCCTCAATCTGTTGAAGCACGAGAAACATAATAACAAAAAACAATGCCTGCAGCGGATCGACCATCAAAATGAGGAACGCTCCTACAACACAGCCGATAAAAGCCCCAAATATCGGAATAAGCGCTGTAAATGCCACGAGCACACCGACCAGAAGCGCATACGGCATCTTGAAAAGGCTCATCGCCACAAAAAACATCGACCCGAGAATAAGCGCCTCAAGACATTGTCCCGTCAAAAAATTAGAAAATGTTTTGGAAGTCAGTGTACACACTTTCAGACATCTTTTTTCCCATTTTTCTTTCAAAAACGCATGCATCACTTTTTTTACCTGCACGCCGAGTTTCTCTTTTTGAAGCAAAATATAACATGCAAATACAAACGCGATTACAAATGTTGTCACACCGTTTACGATAGAACCGATCGCATATACTGTAGAATTCAGCACGTTTCCGGCACCGTTTCTAAAGAAAGCGATCACGCTGTCCAAAAGCTTATCCAAATCTACGTTCAGATTATTCAGCCACGCGCGTATTTCGCTGTTGTCTGTAAATAACTCTTCCAGAAAATGCTGCGCCTCCGGTACAAATGCCTGTATTGTTTTTCCAAGCGAAAGCACTGTCTGCGCCAGCTCCGGAATAACGACGAACATCACCAGAACGACAACTCCGATCACTGCCATGATCGTAAGCACAAGACTCAACGGCCGAGCCAGCCTTTTCGCCAGTTTCTTTTCTTTTACCCGCTTATTTCCAAACAAAGTTTCTTCAAAAAAACTCATTGGCACATTCAGCACAAAAGCGATTCCTCCGCCTATAAGAAACGGAGTAACAATGCCGAACGCAAAGCCGATCCACTCAAACAGCAGTTTATAGTTCCAAAGTGCAATGAGAAGAATGATCGTAAAAACGATCAATTCTCTCATCTTTTTCATGTTTTCTTTATTCAAATCCATATATTTTTAATTCCCGATCTCTATTTTTTACCCGCGAAATCGTAATGCTTATTCTGTCAGCCCCTGATCTTCGATCACCTTCACAACGCTGTTTACATACTTTTCGCATATTTCATCAGTTGCCGCTTCGACCATTACACGGATCACAGGCTCTGTACCGCTTTCGCGAACAAGGATACGTCCGTCGCTTCCAAGCTCGTCAGCCGCTTTTTGAACTGCTTCCTGAACTGCCGGATTTTCTCTCGCTGTCTTTTTATCTGTGACACGGACATTTTTCAAAAGCTGAGGATAGATCTTCACCTCTCCCGCAAGTGTGCCGAGAGACTGTTTTTTCTCAAGGATTACTTCCATAATCAAAAGCGAAGTAAGGATGCCGTCGCCTGTTCTTGCATGTTTACTGAAAATGATATGGCCTGACTGCTCACCGCCGAGAATATAACCGTTTTTCAGCATATTCTCATAGACGTACTTATCGCCGACCGCCGTCTGCTCATATTTCATACCGATCTTATCACACGCTTTGTACAGTCCCAAATTAGACATTACCGTTGTTACGATCGTGTTTCCCTCAAGACGGCCCTGTTCCATAAGATATTTTCCGCATATATAGAGAATCAAGTCTCCGTCTATCACTTTGCCGTTTTCATCCACAGCAATACATCTGTCTGCATCTCCGTCATAAGCAAATCCGACGTCAAGCTTTTTCTCTTTCACAAATTCCTGAAGAACGTGAATATGTGTAGATCCGCAGTCTGTATTGATGTTCGTACCATCCGGTTCATTATTGATAACATATGTTTTAGCTCCGAGCGCGTCAAATACGCTTTTCGCGATCGCAGATGAACTTCCGTTAGAACAATCCAATCCGATTCTCATATCTTTGAAAGAACGTGTTGCCACTGAGATAAGATGGCCGATATAACGGTTTCTTCCCGCTGCATAATCGACAGTACGTCCGATCTTTTCTTTTGTCGCCAGCGGAAGCTCTCCGATCTCACCGTCTATATACGCCTCAATCTTTTCTTCTACTTCTGCCTCTAATTTATGTCCTGCGCTGTTGATCACTTTGATCCCGTTATCATAAAACGGATTATGACTTGCAGAAATCATAATACCGCAGTCGAAATCTTCCGTTCTTACTACATATGAAACACTGGGGGTTGTCGTAACATGAAGAAGGTACGCATCCGCGCCTGACGCTGTCAATCCCGCCGCAAGCGCATACTCAAACATATAGCTGCTTCTTCTCGTATCTTTTCCGATCACGATCCTTGCCTTATGATCCTGTCCGAAATACCAGCCGAGATAACGTCCTACCTTAAATGCATGCTCTACTGTCAGCACAACATTCGCCTCACCGCGAAAGCCGTCCGTTCCAAAATATTTTCCCATAATGATTATCCTCTTTGTTCTTTTATAATATTTATGCTGCAAAAGAATCTTCTACTCTCTTTTGTGACACAAACACATTATATTACCATTACGAAAAAGTTACAAGTATTTCTTATATGTTACATTTTTCTTTTTCCGCACAAGCTCTTAGTTCGATTTCGCTTCGCTACATCTCACTACCGTGCGTCTCGCTTCGTCCGCACAAGCGCTTAGTTCGATTTCGCTTCGCTACATCTCACTACCGTGCGTCGCACGGTATATACAAAAAAAGAATCCGATATGAGTAAACTCATATCGAATCCTCTTTTTGTATATGTCGCGCTTGTGCTAAACGCTTACATTCCAGCCTGTGCTGCTACTTCTGCTGCGAAATCGTCAACTTTTTTCTCAAGTCCTTCGCCTGTCTCGAAACGAACGAATTTCTTAACTGTTACGTTAGCATTGTTTTCTTTTGCTACTTTGTCAACGTATTTTGCAACTGTAAGGTCGCTGTCCTGAACGTATACCTGATCAAGAAGGCAGATTTCTTTCATCTCTTTGTTGAGACGTCCGATGATCATCTTCTCAATGATATTTTCCGGTTTCTCCGGGTTCTCTTTCTTAGCCTGAGCAAGAAGGATCTCTTTTTCATGCTCCATGTATTCCTGAGAAACTTCATCACGGGATACATATTTCGGAGACATAGCAGCAACCTGCATAGCTACATTCTTAAGGCATGCTTTGATGTCGTCATTCACAACGTCTGTATCAGCCACTACGAGAACTCCGATACGTCCGCCGCCGTGGATGTAAGATACAACGCATCCGTTGTCAGCAGCAACTTTCTCAAATCTTCTGATGTTAAGGTTTTCTCCGATCACTGCGATTTTCTCTACGAGAGCGTCTTTTACAGTTTTTGTTGTGTCTGCTGCCCAAGCTTCTGCCATGAACGCATCCATATCTGCCGCTTCGGAATCAACGATCTGATTTACAACTGTCTCTACAAATCCCTGGAATTCATCGTTCTTTGCAACGAAGTCTGTCTCAGAGTTTACTTCTACGATTGCAGCTTTGTTGTCTTTGACAACTGTTTTTACGATACCTTCCGCTGCGATTCTTCCAGCTTTTTTCTCAGCTTTTGCCTGTCCGTTCTTTCTGAGGAATTCTACTGCAGCATCCATATCTCCGTTTGTTTCAGAGAGAGCTTTTTTACAGTCCATCATTCCCGCTCCGGTCATTTCTCTTAATTCTTTTACCATTCCTGCTGTGATTGCCATGATAATTTCCTCCATTATCTTCTCAATATTCTTTTTCACCTAAACAAATCACCGTAAGTGCCAAACGGCGTCTTCCGGGATTGTAAGCGGTCGCCAAGGTCTCGGGCAGGCCCGGACTTTTGCTCGTCGCCTATACAAGCAAAAAGCTTCAACCTATTTTTAGGCTGAAGCTCTCGTTTTCTTACTCTTCAACAGCCTCTTCAGCTTCTACTGCTGTTTCTGCTTCGTAGTATTCTTCGTCTGTTGCTCCCTGATTTGCTTCAATCACAGCGTCAGCCATCTTAGAAACGATCAGCTTAACAGCTCTGATAGCATCATCGTTACCCGGGATCACATAATCCAGTTCTTCCGGATCGCAGTTTGTATCACAGATACCGATCAACGGAATTCCAAGTGTGTGTGCTTCCTGTACGCAGATTCTTTCTTTTTTCGGATCTACGATGAAGATTGCGTCCGGCAGTCTCTTCATATCTTTGATTCCGCCAAGGTTCTTCTCAAGTTTTGCCCACTCTTTTTTCAGCTCGATAACTTCTTTTTTCGGAAGTACATCGAATGTTCCGTCTTCTGACATTGTCTCGATCTCTTTGAGACGTTTGATACGGCTCTGGATCGTCTTAAAGTTTGTGAGCATACCGCCCAGCCATCTCTCGTTTACATAATACATTCCGCAGCGCTCTGCTTCTGTTTTGATCGCATCCTGAGCCTGTTTCTTTGTTCCTACGAAAAGGATCGTGCCGCCTTCTGCCGCGATGTCAGAAACGGCTTTGTATGCATCGTCAACCATTCCTACTGATTTCTGAAGGTCGATGATATAAATACCATTTCTCTCTGTGTAGATGTACGGAGCCATTTTCGGATTCCATCTTCTTGTCTGATGTCCGAAATGAACACCTGCTTCTAAAAGCTGTTTCATTGAAATAACGCCCATGTTTCTTTCCTCCAAATTGGTTTTTTACTTCCGCATGTTTTGTTTTCCTCCGAAACCGTCCGGATTCTCCGGCTTAGGCACCGACGGAGATAACCGCATGCGTGTTTTTTTGCAACATTCGTAGTATATCATAGAAGATTTTTCTTTGCAAGGAATTCTTCCATAAGTTTTTTCACCTCTTGAAGGCTTTTTCCTTCTTCTTTCGGGCGCGCGATCACGATAAGTTTCGCCCCGGCTTTCTGCGCCGCCTTTTTCTTTTCCTCGAACCCGCCTGCGCCGCCTGATTCTTTCGTCACAAAATAAGCTGCATTTATATGTTTGAGCATTGCCAGATTCAGTTCTTCCGAATAGGGACCCTGCATTGCGATCAGATGTTTCCCCTCAAACCCAAGACGGACTGCCTCTGCGACTGCCTCCTGCGTCGAAAGGACTCTTGCAAAACATCTTTCTTTATAATCTTTTATCCGGGTATACAAATGCAGTTCTTTGCTCCCTGTAGATATCAGCACATTCCCGCCTGTCTTTTTTAAATATTCCACCGCTTCTTCTACCGAAGCCGCAGATACGGTTCTGCCGTCACTCGTTTCTCCCGCATGATCAGCCGGATCGTTCGTTTCTCTTTCCCGAAGACAGCGAACATATTTGATCTTTTCTTCTTCGCATGCGGCGCAAATATTTTCTGTAACTTGTCTTGCAAACGGATGGGTTGCATCCACCGCAAGTCCGATATTATTTTCCCTTATAAACGCTCTCATCTGTGACTGATCCATCCGCCCGGGTATGACCCGGATTCCCTCATTCTCTCCCAGAACACTTTTCCCATATTCAGTTGCGGTGCTGACACAACACTTCATTTTCATTTGTGATGCATACCGGGTAAGCAGTCTGCCTTCTGTTGTTCCCGCGAAAATCCATATCTTGTCTTTTTTCATCTGACTTTCACTCTTTCTACTCATTTTTTAACTTCGGATCTTTCTTGCCTCTATCGAAAAGTTCTCTTATCGAGCGCTTTTTCATGCGCTTTTTAAGTCTTATTTTTTATTTACTGCCGATATTTTTTACGTTATAATCTAATACGCGGACACGCAGAAGAAACACTTATCCTTATATTTACCTATAACTTTTCTATAACTTTATGGAGGGATTGACCTATGATCAAATTAATCGCAAGCGACTTAGACGGCACTCTGCTTCAAAACGAAGCGCAGGAGCTGACGCCCCGGGCAATCGAACTTATCCGGGCGCTGACCCAAAAAGGAGTTCATTTTGTTGCCGCAAGCGGACGCCAGTATGCAAACGAACGACTTCTCTTTCACGAGATCAAAGACGATATCTCCTACATCGCCGAAAACGGTTCTCTGTGCATTCATCAGGGGAAAGTTATCTCCCGGGGACTGATTGAGGACGATCTCGCTTACCGCATTCTGCGCGAATTAAAAAAAGAACCCGGATTTGAGATTGTAGTATCACGAGAAGATACTTGCCTGATCGAAAACAATAACTCCCAATTCGCAAACCACATTGTAAATGTGATGCACAACACAACCGAGATCGTAGACGACCTCTTAACTGTCAAAGGTCCTTTTTTAAAGATTGCGTTCGCGAACATGACTTCCCGCAGAACAACGGACTGTCTGAAAGAACTTCAGGAGAAATTTTCATCCGAAATCAAAGTTGTCACTTCCGGAAACATTTGGATCGACTTCATCGTTCCCGGCTGCAACAAAGGAAGCGCGCTCCGAAATCTGATGGATCTTTTCGGCATAACCCCCGAAGAATGTGTCGCCTTCGGCGATCAATATAATGATGTGGAAATGCTTGAAACAGTCGGCATGGGATACGCCATGTCAAACGCCGCCCCCGGCATCGCCGGACATGCAAAGTATATTACCGACTCTGTAGAAGAAGTTCTTGAAGATATACTTGCCGGACTCGATCTTTAAGACCGACATCCGGTTTTAAATTCTATGACCGCATATGGTTTTCTGTCTTCATCGCAAAGACGGACGATCACGCGGTCTTTTTTCTGTGCTGTTTCCGGAAACATCTTATCTCCAAGCACTGCGGACTTCTTATAATCAACCCGGACCTGACTGACTAAGATATCCCTCGGAAGCACTTCCAGCGCCATCTGAACATACTGACAGTTATTTACATGCTCATTTGTATCTATATGGTATTTTCGCACCGGAAACGGCGCTTTTTCCTCGTAAGACTCCGCTTCTTCGATCTTGCGGTCCTCATACGGCATTTCCAACGGTTCGTCAATCCCATAGGCTTCTGCCTGTTCTTTGTCAACACGAACCGGTTTTCCTTTTTCTACGTCCATATACACCCATATCGAGTTCGCACAGGCAATCTGCTCTCCGCTTTCGTCTTTCATATAAAAATTACGGTTTCCGAACATTCCTTTAAAACCTGAAGCAAATGTTCCGACTGTGATCTTTTCGCATAGCTTCGGATACCTTTTCACAATCACCTGCCAGTATGCCAAAACCCACGCTTTTTTCTCTTTTTTCAACACATCCATTCCATATCCGAGCTGCTCGGACTGAAAGGTACTGCAGTCCTGAAAATAATTGATCAACGCCGGAAGAGTCATTGTCGCCCTGTGATCGATCTCACTGTATCTTACCTTGCCTTCAAATTCGTATTTATGTGCTCTCTCCATTTTTATTCCTTCTTCCTGCCATTCTTCTTGTTGTTTTTCACGCTCTTCTTGCAGCTGTTTTTCGCTTTTCCGCCTTTTTTAAAGCATTTTCCGATCGTCCTTTATTCTTCTTTCATCCTTCTTTTATCGTTCTTTTACCAGTTCCTTTATCAGCTCTTTTATCAGTTTTTTCCTTCTTTTATCCTTCGCTCTACTCTTCTGCTTTTGCTTTCGCCACAAATTCATAATCGACTGTTATCACACACTCATATCTGTTGTCGACCTGTTTCAGCCTCTCCATCATCAGCAGCGGAAGCTCGTTTCTTCTCTCCTCATCATAATCGATGGGAATGACCATATCGAATACAAGATTAATCTGTCTTGTTCCGTGAACGATACGAAAATCATGCAGGCTGCACGCTGGATCGAGTTCTCTTAATATCTTTTCCGCCACTTTCCGTATCTTGAGCACATTTTCATCTTTCATCTCCACCGGATCCATATGAATGACAAGAAACAGACCCAACGTCTGCTTGGCATCTCTCTCGATCCGGTCGATGATCTCATGGGATTTTTCGATATCTACGTCATTCGGTACTTCCGCATGGATCGAAGCCATGCTCCTTCCCGGTCCGTAATTATGAACGATCAGATCATGTGTTCCTACAATGCCGTCGTATTTTTCTACAAAAGCTTTAATCTGATCGTATACCTGAGGATCGATCGCTTCACCGATCAGCGGTTCTAACGTATCTTTTGCAATGCCGACTCCTGCCCACATTACGACAAGGGCGACTCCGATTCCGACCACTCCGTCAATGTTCCAGCCCGTAATTCTAAAAACGATAAGCGAAAGGATCGTCGCGCCTGTTGTGATCACATCTCCCATAGAATCCGCAAACACTGCCATCATCACTTTGGAATTTATCTTCTCGCCAAGCCGCTTGTTGAACAAACCAAGCCACAGTTTCACTCCGATCGATAAGATCAGTATAATGACCGAAGCTATCTGAAAATTCAGCATTTCCGGCGTTCGTATTTTCCCGATCGAATCTTTCAGAAAAGTAAACCCTACTTCCAAAATAAGAAAAGAAACTACCAGCGCCGCTATGTATTCAATCCTTCCATGTCCAAACGGATGATCTCTGTCCGCAGGTTTCTCCGCCATTTTCACTCCGATAAAACTAATGATCGACGAACCTGCGTCCGACAGATTGTTGAAAGCATCCGCCATGACCGACACACTGTGCGCGATCACTCCGACGGTAAATTTTACTGCAAACAAAAAGACATTACAGAAGATACCTACAATACTTGCCAGCACTCCATACGCCGTTCTTACAGATATCTTCTCTACGTCCTCATAATCTTTTACAAAATGTTTTATTAAAAATTGTGTCATTTTATTTCTTCTTCCAAAAATACCAGCTTATTTTAAACTCTGTTCCTGCCGTGATTTCTGAATACTCCTCTTCTGTCAAAACATGTTTCAATTTTTCTTTTCCTTCATTCGGAACGACTGCATTTGCCGCATCGCGAAAACAGAGACTCGGATAGAGAACGCACCACCAGTTATGTCCTTTTGCCGAACCGATCTCAATACGCAGCGCCTCATAATTTCCTGCCGGAAACGTTACATCGCCATATGTTTTATCGGGAAACCAGCAAGTTGTCACCGCCGCCGTTACAGGATAATCATAGTTTTCTTCGGCAACACACCGGCGGCTCACATCCTCGATCTCATCGATATGCTCCCGTATCCACATCACGGTTTCATCCTCTGTCATATGCTGTTCATCCGCCATGTTTGCCTCCAGAAACTCCAGCACTTTATCACGCACTTTTAATTTCAGCGCCTGATCTTCCCTGCTGTCGCTGTTTGCCAGAACATGAAAGCGAAGCACTTCTTCTGATAATCGTCGCTGAAGATCACTCTGCGCTTTCGCATCCATCCTGTAAACCGCCGTTGTCAGAGCAAACGCCGCAGCGAATGCAAATAATACCGCAGCTGCGGCGCACATCCGCCTTGATTTTTTCATCTGCCGGCTGATCGTTCCATCATCATCCGCCCCGTATTCCCGCTTCCTGCCGAACTGTCCGAATTGATCTTTGATCTTTGTTCTGTCCATATGTATTCCCTCCGTCTGCTGTTTTTATAACTATGCTACAGAGAGTATGGACATTTCTTTTTCTTTTATACATCAAAAATCCGGCATTTTACTGCGCAGCGTTCCGACTACGGTATCTACCTGATTATTGATATGCTGACCGGTAATCTGAGTCGCCATTGCTTTGTCGTGTCCTTCGATTGCCTGCATGATCGCTTCGTGTTCTGCGATAAGCTGCGGATAGCATTCCTTTTTCTTCAAATATTCAATCCGGTAGCGGTACATCTGTTCTCGGAGATTGTTCAAAAGCTGAATCAGTCTTTCATTATCCGTCGCCTGAAAGATCACATCATGAAACGCCTCGTCTGCCTGTGCGATACTTGTTATATCGTCACTGTCAAACATTTGTTCAAATCTGGCAGCGGCGGCATGAAGTTCGTGTATTTCCTCCTGATTAATGCGGTCACACGCAAGCTGTACGGCAAGTTCTTCAAGCGCACACCGTACTTCCAGTACGTCGCGCAGATTTTTTTCCGTAATCTCCGCTACCTCCGCGCCTTTTCTCGGTATCATGAGCACAAGTCCTTCCAATTCCAGCTTTCGGATTGCTTCCCGGATCGGCGTTCTGCTCACTCCCAGTTTGTTTGCAAGCTGTATCTCCATCAGCCGCTCTCCGGGCTTTAGTTCTCCTCTTAAGATTGCCCGCCTAAGCGTATTGAATACGACATCTCTCAAGGGAAGGTATTCATTCATCGTCACTTCAAAATCAATCGGCATCTTAATTCCTCCTCACTCCATGGATACTGGTCACATACACTTGTCCTGCCAGTGACTTCTCCCTGATACGTCTCTGTGCTTCACGCGCCGCAGTCCTGTTCTCAAACAAACCGAACACAGTCGGACCGCTTCCGCTCATCATTGCGTTTAAAGCTCCGCACTCTTTCATTTCCCGCTTGATCTCTTCAATAACCGGATGCATAGGGATCGTCACATCTTCCAAAACATTTCCCATAGCAGAGGCAACCTTTTTCAGACTGCCTTCTTCCAATCCTTCGATCACCCCGTCGATATCAGGATGTTCTGAGATTTCTTTCGCATCCAGAGCCTCATATACAACCTTTGTAGAAACACTGATCGGCGGTTTTGCTATAAGAACCGTACACTTCGGCATCGGAGGAAGTTCTTTTAGTTCTTCTCCGATCCCTTCTGCCAGAACCGTTCCTCTCATAATGCAGTACGGTACGTCTGCGCCGAGCTTCACTCCTCTTTCCATCAGTTCTTCTTTAGATAAACCGAGCCGGAACAACCGGTTCATACCGAACAAAACCGCCGCCGCATTCGAGCTTCCTCCCGCAAGTCCTGCCGCAACCGGGATATGCTTATTTAAAGTGATCCTGACTCCGCCTTCCAATGAAAATTCTTCTATCAGCATGTGCGCCGCTTTGTATGCTATATTTCCTTCACCTGTAGGAAGGAATCTTAAATTCGATACAATCTCGATTCCTTCCCTTCTCTTCTTCTCGATCTTCACTTCATCATGGAGATAAATCGACTGCATTACCATCCTTACATCATGATAACCGTTTTCTCTCCTCCCCAGTACATCCAGGCCAAGATTGATCTTTGCCAGTGATTTCAATTCAATCTCATTCATCTTCCGTCCTCCGCCCGTTTTCCGCCTCTGTGTATCTGTACATTTACTTGTATCTTGTATACATTATGCTTACAGTATACTCATATTTTCTTTAAAAATCAATAATTTATCCCCCGTTTTCACATTTTCATTGTCCATAGAATTAACTTCCATAATACCGGATACCGTCGTCATATATTTTTTTGCCAGACTCCACAAATCTTCCCCCTCCTGCACAATATGACCGACGATCCCCGGGCGTTTTACAGAAACGTCCGTATCAAACTGCCGTTCGGAAACATTCGTGATCATACTTGCCGATATCAGCTTTTTCAAAAAGATATCAAAGGTCAGCACCGCCTTCACTTCGACCGCCTCGCTTCCCGCAAGGGTCACGGCAAGCTGCTCGACATGATACGCCGGACTTGCGCTGACATTTTTCGGAAGATTCGGATATTCCACAAGATACGAAAACGGGATCATCCCTGTCCAACTTCCATATGGCTGTTCGTCATCCGCTCTCAGATAGAGAAAAGAAATATGGAGTATTCCTTCAATCTCCACCCCTTCCTCAGTATACCGCTCGCCTTCTGCCTGGATACTGCCTTCACTGTGAATGATCTGCAAAACGTCCTCTTTCAGCTCAGGAAGCGTCAGACGCTCCGCAATTTTACATTTTGCCTGATTGTACATAAGCATTTCCTCATAAATGCCTTCTTTTTTCTCAAGTACGCACTCTCTGTCAAGAGAATACATATCTTTTAATATCTCTGTTTCCACTTCAGAATAAACATTCATTTTCATAGAAAGCGTCGCTTCGATACCAAGAGCTCTCATTTCTCCGTCTCCATCCTGACGGATATCGACGATAGGATCTTCCAGACTTTGCCGGATCTGACAGATCATATCTTCCTCTGCGCCTTCGCATGGAATCCTTCCCTCATACGGCACGCTCTGTTCGATCCATTCCACTTTTTCTTCCGGTGACAAATACATGCAGAACACTTCCGCCTCGCCCCGTATAAGCAGTTCATCCTGTCCGGGGCGGATTTCCGCTTTTCTTCCGCTTATGTCAAAAAATAAAATCTGTCCGATACTTTCTTTCGTTCCCGGCAGTACGATTTCTTCTTTGATACGGTACGTATCTTTTTTTGAAATCTTCAATTCCGACACATTCATCTTCTGTCGTTTTTTGTATACCGGAAAATCACTTTCTGCATCTGTCGTCAATTCTTCATCTCTCATCCGTTCTCTTCCCAGTTCCATTTCCGCAGCTACCCGAAGAGTCAATTTTCTTGAATGAACGACCGATACAGTAAATTCCGTCCTTTCATTTCGGATAAAAAACGTCTCTTCGCCGTCATTTTCCGCATAGATCATCTCTTCAAACGGAATCTTTCCTTCCAACACCGAAAGCGTTGTCTCCCCCTGCGTCATATAAAGGATTTTGTAATACGCTTTTCCCGTTACTTTCACATAGTTTTCCACAGGACGAACGTCCTCTGTCTTAAGCTTGGCACTGCTGTACACGATTCTTTGAACAGCTTCTTTCTGCTCGGGCACATTGTAATCTTCATCCAGATAAAACCGGTCAAAAACGGTTTTTCCCTCCTGTGTATAATGAACTGTTTTTTTCGTCAGATCCATCTTTCTCCTCCTCACTTAAACAAAACATCTTTTTTTACATCTTCCGTCTGCACGACTATATAGGGGTATGTTTCTGCTTTTTCTTTTTCCTCCCCTTTTTTCGGACCGATCAGAGTCGTTTTTATACAGACGGCCGTTTCCGTCTCATAAAGTTCCTTCACTTCCACACTATAACCGGTTGTCGGCTGAACCTCGTATCCCTGTGCGATATAGAGGAATCCCTGATCCGAATATGTAATCCGAAACGGTTTCTTCTCTCCTCCTTTGATCATCTCCCGAAGACTTTGGGGAATATCTTCTTCCTCAATCACCTCGTACTTCATATCTCGTATCTTTTCCGTCTCTGCCTGTGTTGAAACACACCCTGTCAGCGCTGCCGTAAACGCCGCAGCACAGATCAGAACCGCTCCGAACACTGCCGCCTTTTGCGTATCTTTTTTTAACAGCTTTCTTTTTGCATATCCTCGGTCCATTCCGATCGAACCTCTGCATTTTTCCATACAAACATATGCGCTGTACACCTTCCTTATGCCTATATCATTCTATCCTTTTATAAGTCTTGTGTTTTCCTATCCTCCGCTGTATAATTACCGTTGTATTGCAAATTTAAGAAGAAAATGAGGTTTATTTATGTTTCGTTTTATTTGTATTGTAATTTTTCTTATATTATTTCTCATCCTTACAATTCCGATCCTCATCGTTGAATGGATCATCGGAAAATTTGCCCCTAACGCCCGCGACATAAGTTCTTTGCGCATCGTACAGTGGGGATTCAAAGTGATTTTAAAAATAACCGGAGTAAAAACGACGGTCATCGGAGAGGAAAACATTCCTGACGAAGCGGTTCTCTTTGTAGGAAATCATCGAAGCTACTTCGACATTCTCCTGACATACAGCCGCTGCAAACGTCTCACCGGATATGTCGCAAAAAAAGAAATGGAGAAATATCTGACACTTACAACGTGGATGCGTCGCCTGTATTGTCTCTTCCTTGACCGTTCCGATCCAAAACAAGGACTAAAGACTATACTGACTGCTATAGATTACATTAAACGAGGGATTTCAATCTGCATCTTTCCCGAAGGGACGCGCAACACAGGAGAAGAGCTTTCCCTTCTTCCGTTTAAAGACGGCGCTTTTAAAATCGCCACAAAAACAGGCTGTCCGATCGTTCCGGTCTGCATGAACAACACGGCTGAAATTTTTGAAAATCATTTTCCGAAAATTAGAAAAACCCATGTCGTGATCGAATATCAAAAACCGATCTATCCGGACCTGCTTGATAAAGAAACAAAACGTCATATCGGAGATCACGTAGAATCGATCATCAAAGAGACGATTGAAAAAAATGCAAAATTATATTTTTAAACTCAAATAAAAATATCAAAAAAATAAAAAAGCAGTTCCGCTTTTCATACAGACTCATCGAACTGTCTGTAAAACGGAACTGTTTTTTATTTTACTTATTAAAATGATAATTCAGCGCAAAATCTCACAAACTTTGATCTGCGATATATTTACATGCCGCAAGCGCCGCCACCGCGCCGTCTGCCGCCGCCGTCGTAAGCTGCCTTACTTCTTTTGTACGGCAGTCTCCCGCTGCAAAAATTCCCGGATGAGATGTAAGGCAGTCTTCCGATGCGAGAACGAATCCTCCCTCATCTAATTTTACCGTATCTGCAAACGTCTCGTTTTTAGGGATCTGGCCGACTGCGACAAATACACCTGACACATGAAGTTCAAAATCTTTTCCCGTCTTTTTATCATTTAAAATTAATTTTTCCACCATAGATTCTCCGACGAGTTCTTTCACTGTCGCGCTGAGGATAAACTCTACGTTTTCCTTTTCTTTCAGCCGCTTCACACCGCTGTTTTCACCCCGGAACTCATCTCTTCTATGGATCAGATATACTTTACTGCAATAGTTGGAAAGGAATTCCGCATCCTGGATTGCTGTGTTTCCGCCGCCTACTACGGCGACTTCTTTTCCTCTGAAAAACATTCCGTCACATGTTGCACAATAGGAAACTCCCGCCCCTGTCAGCCGCTCTTCATTCGGTACTCCAAGATGTCTGTGCGTCACTCCGGTTGCTAAAACAATACTCCGGCACGGATATTCTTTTTCCGGTGTAACGATTACTTTTACTTCTCCTTCATCACGAATTCCCGTCACCTGCGCCATCTGTGTCTCTGCGCCGAGTTTCATTGCCTGATCGAGCAGATTCATGGAAAATTCGCTTCCGCTCACACTTGCGATCCCCGGATAATTTTCTACATTCGGAGACGAAGTGATCTGACCGCCAAATGTTCCTCCTTCTATAATAATTGTTCTTTTTCCCGCTCTCTGACCATAGATCGCCGCTGTCATTCCGGCAGTCCCGCCGCCGATAATTCCGATATCATACATCATTTTCATCTCCTTTTTTTATTTCACTAAGTAACCCGTTTCTTTCATTGTGTAAAAATCTGTTTTACACGACTTTATTTCTTCGTTATTACATATTTCTTGATTTATCAGCGCATACTTTCATAGCTTCGATCACCGCGCTTCTAAGTCCTTTCTCCTCCAGAACGCGGACAGCCTCTATCGTTGTTCCCGCAGGAGAACATACCATATCTTTTAATTCTCCCGGATGTTTTCCCGTATCGAGCACCATCTTTGCACTTCCGTAAACTGCCTGAGCCGCAAATTCATATGCCTGCTTTCTCGGCATCCCCTCCGACACAGCGGCATCTGCCATTGCTTCAATAAACATAAATACATATGCCGGAGCGCTTCCGCTTACGGCAACGACAGCGTCTATCATGTTTTCCGCCACAATCTCCACTTTTCCGAAAGAGCGTAAAATCTTCAGCGCATATTCTTTTTCTTCTTCTGTCACCGCATCATTTACACATGCGGCTGTCATCCCCTCTCCTACGAGCGCCGGTGTGTTCGGCATCGCACGGATGATCTTAACCTTTTTTCCAAACTGCTCTTCCAGCCATTTAAGTGTCTTTCCCGGAGCGATCGTAATAATAAGCTGGCTTTCGCTCACACAGTCTTTGATTTCCCTGATCGTCTCCGCATAATACTGCGGCTTCACCGAAAGTACAAGAACTTCAGATTCGGACGCTGCCTTCTTATTATCATCTGTCACATTGATCCCATATGTTGACCGGACTTTGCTGCGGCTCTCCCCGGAAATATCCGCGCCTATGATTTCTTCCGGCTTAAAAATCTCATTTCTGATAATACCTCCCATGATCGCGCCTGCCATATTTCCTGTTCCGATAAATCCTAGTTTCATTATTTTTCTCCTTTTTCCTGTTTTTATTTCCCTTTTATCTGCTGTTCTATTTGAGATTCTCTCTTCTCTCTGTCTGTCATTTTTTCATTTTTTCGTTTTGCTCAGCTTTTAATACTTCACCGTAAATTCCCGCTCTTCCTCTAACGGAATCTCCTCGGTATCCATCCATTGAATGTCGATAAAGCGCCCTTGATTCAAACCTACAAGCAGTTTATTGATCAGCGCTTCTCTTCCCTGAACTTCCATCGTCACAGTCTGATCCCAGTCATTGCGGACCCAGCCCGTCAGCTCCAGAGACTGTGCAAGATATTTTGCCGTATAACGAAATCCGACGCCTTGAACGCGCCCGTGAAAAACGATCCGTTTTCTGATCTCTGCCATATTACCGCCTCCTCACTTTCTGAAAATACATACTTCAATCGTGGGAATGAAATCACGAACCCTTTTCTATTATACTCTAGTTTCATATTAAACCAATAAAAACTTTTTAACAGTGACTATATCACAAATGAAATCATAAAAATCATATTATAGAAACAGCACTAAAAACATATTAAAGTTTTATGCATAATACATAAAACAACAAGTGAATCCCAAAATTTTTCGTGTCATTTTTCCAACTTTATGCTATACTCAAACACAAGACATACGTTCTGACTGCAAAGGCATCCTCCTGAGCAAAAAGGCGCACATATGGAATATCAGAGGGACTCTCCCTCTTTCTTTGTATATCCGCGCGCCTTTTTGGGCGCGCTTTTTACAATGTCTGCAAACGAAAGTCCGAACTTGTCTGAACCCTTGTCAACTGCTTACACTATACGAATTATAACAAGGAGACATACTATGGACACTAGAATCGCTCTTATCGGCGTTCTTCTCGAAACCCGCGAATCCGTCGATAAACTAAACCATCTTCTAAGCGACTACGGAGAATATGTAATCGGAAGAATGGGACTGCCATACAAGGAAAAAGGAATCCATATTATCAGTATCGCCGTAGACGCCCCGAACAATATCATCAGCGCCCTTTCCGGCAAACTCGGAATGCTTCCGGGCGTCAGCACGAAAACGATCTACGGCAAAACAACGTAACTTATTTGTAACAACTGTATGATCCAAACGCCTGCTTATGAGTAAAACAGCGGCGTCAGCCACGATAAGCACGCAGTGCGGTTTTACGAATAGCGCGAACTGAACTGTCACACTTATTTTTCTGCAAGAGGACACGACTATGACCGAAAAAAACGATACAAAACAACTAATTGACCGATTGGAAGCAACCCATGATCTTTCCAGAGACGAATGGATCCGCCTGATCCAAAACAGAACGGCCGATGATGCAGACTATTTATTTGAACGGGCACAGGCCGTCCGCACACGCCATTATGGACGCAGCGTATACATCCGCGGACTGATCGAATTTACAAATTATTGTAAAAACGACTGCTTCTACTGCGGAATACGAAAAAGCAACAGAAATGCCAACCGTTACCGTCTGACAAAAGAGCAGATACTCTCCTGCTGTGAGATGGGATATGCTCTCGGCTTTCGGACGTTCGTTCTGCAAGGCGGTGAGGACGGTTCATTTACGGATGACCGGCTGACTGATATTATTTCTTCTATACGAACGCGATGGAGTGACTGCGCGATCACACTCTCAGTCGGAGAACGTTCTTATGAAAGCTACAAGCAACTTTATGACGCCGGAGCGAATCGCTTTCTTTTAAGACATGAAACATATGATGACATGCATTACGGAAAGCTTCACCCCCCTGCCTTAAGCGCCGCCAGACGAAAGCAATGTCTTTTTGATCTAAAAGAGATCGGCTATCAGGTCGGCACCGGATTTATGGTCGGATCGCCCTATCAGACTTCTGAAAATCTGGCAGACGATATGCTGTTTTTAAAAGAACTCAATCCACAGATGGTCGGGATCGGTCCTTTCATCCCCCATCATGACACCCCGTTTGCAGATCAAAAGGCCGGAAGCGCCGATCTGACGCTGTTTCTGCTCGGATTGATCCGTCTGCTTCTTCCGAAAGTCCTTCTCCCTGCCACGACCGCTCTTGGCACGATTGATTCCGACGGCCGCGAAAAAGGAATTCTTGCCGGAGCAAACGTGATCATGCCGAATCTTTCTCCGCCGCAGGTGAGGGAAAAGTATCTGCTTTACGACAACAAACTGTGCACCGGTGACGAAGCTGCCGAAAGCCTTCGTTCTTTAAAACAGAGGATACACAACATCGGATATGAAATCACAGTTTCCAGGGGAGATTCCCTGAACATATAAAAAGCACTTTCTTCCGAAACATTTTCCCTGTCTGAAAGCAGATAAAACGATTTAAAATTCCGAAAAATAATATTAAAAATAAAAAGGAGACATAACTATGTACGATGTAAATTCAAAACATGCAGATGATTTTATCAACCACGAAGAGATTCTCGAAACGCTTGCCTACGCAGACGAAAATAAAAATAACATGGAACTGATTGACGCGATCATCGAAAAGGCAAAAAAACGAAAAGGACTGACACACCGGGAAGCATCGGTACTGCTCGCCTGTTCAGATGAAGAAAAAAACAAAGAAATTTATAAGCTCGCAGAGCAGATCAAAAAAGATTTCTACGGAAACAGGATCGTAATGTTCGCGCCTCTCTATCTGTCAAATTACTGTGTTAACGGCTGTACTTACTGCCCATACCATGCAAAAAACAAACATATTATGAGAAAACAGCTCTCCCAGGAAGAGATCCGAAAAGAAGTCATCGCGCTTCAGGACATGGGACATAAACGACTTGCTTTGGAAGCTGGAGAAGATCCTGTCCGTAATACGATGGACTATTACTTAGAATCGATTAAAACAATTTACAGCATTAAACATAAAAACGGGGCAATCCGCCGTGTCAATATTAATATTGCGGCTACGACAGTCGATAATTACCGCCTGCTCAAAGAGGCCGGTATCGGAACATATATCTTATTTCAGGAAACATACCATAAGGAAAGCTATCTTGAACTGCACCCGACCGGACCGAAACATGACTACAACTATCACACCGAGGCGATGGACCGCGCTATGGAAGGCGGCATAGACGACGTCGGACTGGGGGTACTTTTCGGCCTGGACAAATACCGTTATGAATTTGCCGGACTTCTCATGCATGCCGAACATCTGGAAGCGGCATTCGGAGTCGGTCCGCACACGATCAGCGTTCCTCGTCTGAAACACGCCGACGATATCGATCCCGATCAGTTTGACAACGGAATCGACGACGATACTTTTGCCAAGATCGTTGCCTGCATCCGAATCGCCGTTCCATATACGGGAATGATCATCTCTACCCGCGAAAACCAAAAAACACGGGAGCGCGTCCTTCATCTTGGAATCTCTCAGATCAGCGGCGGATCACGAACCAGCGTAGGAGGATACTGTGAACCGGAACCTGAAGATGCCAAATCCGAACAGTTTGACGTCAGCGATACCCGCACACTTGACGAAGTTGTCCGCTGGCTTATGGAAATGGATTACATCCCAAGTTTTTGTACCGCATGTTATCGTGAAGGAAGAACCGGAGATCGGTTTATGTCTCTTTGCAAAAGCGGACAGATCCAAAACTGCTGTCATCCGAACGCTCTCATGACACTGAAAGAATATTTGATGGATTATGCGTCTCCTGAGACGAAGGCAATCGGAGACCGGCTGATCGACAGAGAAGTTCTCAATGTTCCGAATGAGAAAGCGCGTGCCGTCGTTTTGGAAAATCTGAAACTGATCGAGCAGGATAACAGAAGAGATTTTCGTTTCTAAATTTATTTTCTTGTGATATAATGAGCGTTGGCAGACGGAAGCCGCAGTAAAAACCACTTCTGCTTCCTCTGCAAATTTACGATACAGACGAAAGCAGTTTCATCGTTTCGTCTTATGCATGGCAATGAAAAGAGGGAATAACCATGAGCGCACAAAATCTCACCTTGCTGACAGATCTTTACGAGCTGACAATGATGCAGGGATATTTTGAATCACAGGCAAACGAAACGGTCATTTTCGACGTGTTTTTCCGCGAAAATCCAAACAAGGGCGGATACTCTGTCATGGCCGGTCTAGAGCAGGTGATCGAATATATTAAAAACTTGAATTTTTCTTATGAAGACGTAGATTATCTAAGGGGACTCGGACTGTTCAGCGAGGACTTCCTCCACTACTTAAGCGGCTTCCACTTCAGCGGCGATATTTATGCCATTCCTGAAGGCAGCGTCATCTTTCCGCGAGAACCGCTCGTGAAAGTGATCGCCCCTATCATGGAAGCGCAGTTAGTGGAGACTGCGATCTTAAACATTATCAACCATCAGTCTTTGATCGCAACAAAGGCTTCCCGCGTTGTACACGCGGCACAGGGAAACGGCGTGATGGAATTCGGTCTGCGCCGCGCCCAGGGACCTGATGCAGGTCTTTACGGGGCAAGGGCAGCCATGATCGGAGGTTGTGTCGGAACGTCCAATGTTCTCGCGGGAAAAATGTTTGACGTTCCTGTTCTCGGAACACATGCCCACAGCTGGATCATGAGTTTTCCTGACGAATATACGGCATTTAAAGAATACGCCAGACTGTATCCTGACGCCTGTACGCTTCTCGTAGACACATACGACACATTAAAATCAGGTGTTCCGAATGCGATCCGTGTATTTCAGGAAATGAAAGATGCCGGAATCCATCCGAAAAGTTACGGAATCCGTCTTGATTCCGGCGATCTTGCCTACCTTTCCAAAAAGGCACGGAAAATGCTCGATGAAGCCGGATTTCCGGACGCAGTTATCGCCGCGTCAAATGATCTGGACGAATTTTTGATCAACGATCTGAAAATTCAGGGAGCTGCCATCACTTCATGGGGCGTCGGAACGAATCTGATCACATCAAAAGACTGTCCGTCATTCGGAGGGGTTTACAAACTTGCCGCCATCCAAAATAAAGACGGGGAGTTTGTTCCGAAAATCAAGATTTCCGAAAATATAGAAAAAATTACCAATCCGGGAAACAAAACGATCTATCGCATTTATGATAAAGATACAGGAAAAATCCGCGCCGATCTGATCTGTTTTGCAGATGAAACTTACGATACTTCCGAAGATCTGCTTCTTTTTGATCCGAATTCCACATGGAAAAAGACACGGCTTGAAGGCGGCACATATACAATGAAAGAGATTTTAAAACCGATCTTTATCCGCGGCGAATGTAAATACACTTCTCCGTCCGTAAAAGAGATTGCCTCTTTCTGCGAACAGGAGAAAAATACTCTGTGGGATGAGACAAAGCGTCTCTTTAACCCGCACAAAGTATATGTAGACCTTTCACAAAGACTTTATGATACAAAAACCGAACTGTTAAATAACGTAAACCGATAGGAACAACTCTCTTATAAATCTATATCAGATCGACGACTTAGACGACTTAACAGAAACGTTCCATATTATAATTTAATGAAACAAAACGAATATCTGAAAATCAAATAAACAAAAACGAATATCTCGAAATCAAAGGAGTATAAACAATTATGAAAATCATCGTACTCGCCGGAGGACTAAGCACTGAAAGAGACGTTTCTCTTGCTTCTGCCGCCGGCATCTGCCGTACATTAATCGAAAAAGGTCATGACGCTTTTCTTCTTGACGTATTTTTAGGGCTGGAACACGCTCCCGAACATTTGGAAGACGTATTTACCCTTCCCGGTCACGGTCTTGAGATTGCAAAAAACATCAGTTGTGAAGAACCTGATCTTGCCGCTGTAAAAGCATCCCGTCCTGATCAATCCGACTGTTTCTTAGGACCAAACGTCATTGAATTATGCCGTCTGGCAGATATCACATTTCTCGGACTTCACGGCGGTGAAGGAGAAAACGGAAAACTTCAGGCTACTTTTGACCTGCTCGGTATCCGCTACACAGGACCCGATTCTCTCGGCTGCGCCGTCGCTATGGATAAAGGGCTGACAAAACAAGTCTTTCTCCAGGCAGGCATCGACACGCCGGCAGGCGTTACCATTCACAAGAAATCAAAAGACCTCTCTCTTGCTTCGACAGGTCTTTCCCTTCCTGTCGTTGTAAAACCATGTTCCGGAGGTTCGAGCATCGGGGTATATATCGTCAGTACAGAAGAAGAATATGCAGAAGCTTTGGAAAAATCCTTTTTCTATGAGGATGAAGTCGTTGTTGAAGAGTATATAAAAGGACGCGAATTTGCATGTGGCGTAATTGACAACGAGGCGCTTCCTCCGATTGAAATCATACCGAAAACAGGATTTTTCGATTATGCGAATAAATATCAGGCGGACGCGACTTTAGAAGTATGCCCTGCGGACATTCCCGAAGAGACAGCTTCCCGTATGATGGAACTTACCGTAAAAGCATTCCGCGCGCTGAAACTCAACGTATACAGCCGCGCCGATTTTCTTCTGGATGAAAAAGGAAATCTTTACTGTCTGGAAATGAACACGCTGCCGGGCATGACCGCAGCCAGCCTGCTGCCGAAAGAAGCGAAAGCGGCAGGAATCGAATACGGCGATCTGTGTGAACTGATCATCAAAAAATCATTAGAAGCGCGTTATTAATATTTGATTCGAAACATCGTGTTGTAACTTTTAGAAAAACACTCTGTTTCAATAAATCATCAGAAAGATGTTGTTAAGAAAGGCAGGAGCTATCTTATGAAACATATGTCATTACAGGAAATTGCCGCAGCCTGCGGCGGTACATACTACGGTGGATCTGAATTTCTTCCCCGTGAAGTAAGCAGCGTCGTCATCGACAGCCGTAAAGCAGAAAAAGACAGTCTGTTTATCGCGATCCGGGGGGCACGCGTCGACGGACATTCCTTTATTCCGAAAGTAATGGAACAAGGAGCGCTCTGCGCCGTTTCCGAAGAAGATCTCGGAGATGTTCCTTATTCTTATATTAAAGTGGCGTCATGTGAACAGGCTTTAAAAGATATCGCAGAACACTATCGGCGTTCCCTTGATATCAAAGTTGTAGGCATTTCGGGAAGCGTCGGAAAAACGAGCACAAAAGAAATGATCGCCTCTGTCCTGTCACAAAAATATTCGGTTCTGAAAACAGAAGGAAACTTTAACAATGAGATCGGGCTTCCTCTTACTGTTTTCAACCTCCGTAAGGAACATGAAATCGCGGTTCTTGAGATGGGGATCAGCGGCTTCGGAGAGATGACGCGCCTTGCGAAAGTTGCCCGGCCGGACATCTGCGTTCTCACAAATATCGGTGTCGCCCATATGGAAAATCTAGGTTCAAGAGACGGGATCTTAAAGGCAAAAACAGAAATGTTTGCTTATATGAATGAAAACGGAACGATAATCCTAAACGGAGACGATGACAAACTGCGCGGATATTCTCCCGAAAACGGAATCACGCCTGTCTACTTCGGTCTTGATGAAAGCTGCGGTTTTCACGCCGAAAATATTTCCGGCAAAGGTTTAAACGGAACGGACGCACAGTTTTTCACACCAAATTCTTCTTTTACGGCACATATCAACATCCCGGGCGCTCACATGGTGTACAACGCGCTTGCGGCTGCCGCAGTCGGATACGCTCTTGGTATGACAGACAGTGAGATCCGTGCGGGAATCGAAGCAAATGTTCCGATCGCCGGACGCAATAACCTGATCCGTGCGCCCCATTTTACGATCATTGACGACTGCTACAACGCAAACCCTGCTTCTATGAAAGCGTCTCTCGATGTTCTTGCCTTTGCAGATACTCGCAAAGCAGCAATACTCGGAGATATGTTTGAACTCGGAGAAAACGAAAAACAGATGCACCGCGAAGTCGGCATTCACGCCGTCAGAAAAGGCATCGATGTTTTGATCTGCATCGGCAGTTTGATGAAGTCGGCGGCGGACGGAGCATTGGAATATCTTGAGCAGCAAAAAAACGCAGAACATACCGAAGAGACGCCTTCGTCTTCTGCGCATTTTCCGACTCAGATCTGCCATTTCGACACAAAGGCAGATTTTCTGCGCGAGGCGAAAGAACTTTTAAAAGAAGGCGATACCGTACTTGTAAAGGCTTCACACGGAATGGAGTTTCCGGAAATCGTCGAATTTTTACAGCAATAATATTATATTTTGATAAAGCATAGGAGAAGGATTATGAAATATCAAGTTCTCGTCCTTGATCTGGACGGCACTTTGACCAATTCAAAAAAGGAAATTACCGCGCCGACAAAACAGGCGCTTCTTGAGATTCAGGAAGCCGGCCGCACTGTCGTTCTTGCCAGCGGGCGGCCGATCAACGGTGTTGCGCCTCTTGCAAAAGAACTTCAGATGGATACTTTCGGCGGATACATGCTCTCCTTTAACGGCGCACGTATTACAAAATGTTCCACAGGCGAGATCATTTACAATAAAACGATCCCAAAAGAAATCATCCGTCCGGTCTGGGAATACGTAAAGACATTTCCGGGACTGGATATCATCTCTTACGATGACACTCATATTTTCTCAGGGATTTGTCCGAACAAATATGTAGAAATAGAATCGGGAATAAACAATATGGAAATTGTTCCAACGGACGACTTTCCATCCACCCTTGATTTCCCGGTAAATAAGCTGCTCATCTGCGGCGATCCGAAAACACTTGAAACGATGATCGAACCGCTCCGTAAGCAGTACCACGGGCTTTTAAATATCTATCTTTCCGAACCGTTTTTCTTGGAGATCATGCCGAAAAACATTGACAAAGCGCAGTCTCTCCAAAAGCTGTTAAACAGCATCGGTCTGACCGCTAATGAGATGATCTGCTGCGGCGACGGCTTCAACGATCTGTCCATGATCGAATATGCCGGTCTTGGAGTCGCCATGGAAAACGCACAGCCGATCATAAAAGAAACCGCCGACTTCATCACTCGTTCCAATGACGAAGACGGCGTACTCCATGTGATCGATACGTTTATGCGGTAAAGAAATCTTTTATAACGGCTCACACATACGATCTGTAAGAGCTGTCACGATACTTTTTCAGGAAAAGAAAAGTTCCATCACTTCCTGTGCCGGCATTTCTTTTCCTGTAAACAGTTCAAACGCCGCAGCTCCCTGCCAGAGCAGCATCCCGATTCCGCCGACTGCGGCTTTACAGCCTGCCTCTTTTGCTTTTTTTATAAGCAGCGTCTCTCTCGGATTATACACGACGTCCGCAACAGCCAGATCTTTATGAAGTAATTCTTCCGGAACGGGAAGCACGTTTTCCAAAGGACTCATTCCGGCGCGTGTTGCATTGATCAAAAGATCGCTTCCGGCGATAGCTTCTCCTAATTTTTTCTCATCATCAATATCTTCAATATAGATTTTTTTCATCGACGGCACTGCTTTTTTGATCTTTTCTACCGTTTTTTCTCCGTTTGCGAAAAATTCATCCTTCCGGTTAAATATCGCAATCTCTGACGCTTTATCAAGCGCCGCCTGTACTGCGATCGCAGTCGCCGCTCCGCCTGTACCAAGCAAAACGATCTTCTTTCCCTCTATCCCGACTCCATGTTCCTTCAGATTACGGACAAATCCGATCCCGTCTGTAATATGCCCTGTCATCGTTTTGTCCTCTTCCACAACGACTGTGTTGCACGCTCCGACAAGTTCCGCCGCAGGGGACAATCTGTCTACAAGCTGTGCCGCTGCGGTTTTGTTCGGCATCGTTATGTTAAAACCGCCTACGTTTAATGTACGGAATGCGTCAATCGCATCTTTTGTTTTCTCCAGCGGTATGTCAAACGCAAGATACGCCGCATCGATCCCCAGCTTTTCAAAACTGTAGTTGTACATAGCCGGAGACCCCGAATGACCTACCGGTGAGCCGATCAGCGCGTAAAGCCTTGTATGTCCGTTAATTCTTCTTTCCATCTTTTCAACCTCCATGATCATGCGCTCTCAAAATAGGCGCACTGCAAATATGGATACAGTATATCACAACTTTTTGTTGACTTCAACACTTTAAAGTGTGAATAAAATCCATTAAAATACATTAAAATAAAATCGAATTAAAATGCATACATTTATCCCGTGTCACCCCATGTTACTAACGCGTTGTCGTTTTGTCTTAATGAATTGCCCCTTTTTTAAAAATGTGCTATCTTATTCCAAAAGAAAGGAGATTTTACGAAAATATGAAAAACAGTTTTTCTTTTCTCGCAAAACATATTTCATGGAAATACATTGTACTTATCTTAATCCTTATTTACATTATCCTCCTTACTGTTCCGTATCTGCCGCATAAAACCGTATCGGAAGAATACAAAGAAAAAGATGCGGCAGCCGAATATTATTCCGACACATCCGGGACAGAGCGCATCGCCTACATCACTGATAACAACGACGCTCTTTTGTATCGGCTTAGTATGATCGAAGAAGCAGAAAAATCCATCATTTTATCGACCTTTGATTTTAACGATGATGAGGCGGGGCAGGATATTCTTTCCGCCTTACTAAACGCCGCGGACCGGGGCGTCGATATCCGTGTCATCGTCGATGGAATCAGCGGATTTATGGATGTACAGCACAATCCGTGGTTTCTTGCTTTAGACGCTCATAAAAACGCTCAGGTCCGCATTTATAATCCTGTGAATTTTTTGAAACCATGGGATATGCAGGCCCGCCTTCATGACAAATATCTGATCATCGATGACCAGATGTATACACTTGGCGGACGCAACACAACAAACCTGTTTCTCGGAGATTATTCAAAAGGAAAAAACATCGACAAGGAGCTGTTTGTTTACGAAACAGATCCGGGCAAAAATATGCAAAACACTTCTATTTCCCAGCTTCAGACTTATTTTGATTCCATATGGGATTCTTCTGACAGCAAACCGTGCCGTGGCTCAAGAAACGGAAAAAAGACGGTCGACAAAACAGAAGCTCTGAAAAAACATTACAAAGAGCTACAGACAAAATATCCTGTCGCATACGAAAAACAAAACTGGGAAGAACTGACATTTGAGACAAATAAGATCACTCTTTTGAGCAATCCGATCGAATCAGAAAACAAAGAACCGTGGATGTGGTACTCTCTTCACCGGCTTATGATGTCTGGAAACCAAGCGACGATCTACACCCCTTACATTATATGCGGCAGGGAAATGTACGACGATCTTTCTCAGCTCACAGATAATAACGTCTCTGTCGAGATCATTACAAATGATGTCGCAAAAGGCGCCAATCCGTGGGGCTGTACAGATTACTTAAATGAAAGAGAAAAGATATGGAGAACCGGTGTGAAAGTTTACGAATATATGGCTCCCCATTCCTGCCATACGAAAGCCGTTCTCATAGACGACCGCATGAGTATCGTCGGTTCTTACAATCTTGACATGCGAAGCACATATCTTGATACCGAATTAATGCTTGCCGTCGATTCAACCGAATTAAACGCAATTATACGAAAAGAAGCCGAGCATGATAAAACCTTTTCAAAAACAATGGAAAACGGAAAATATACCTACGGGGAAAATTACAAAACAAAAGAATTAAGCACCGGAAAGAAATTATTCTACGCAACGTTAAGACAAATTATCAAACCGCTCCGAAGATTCTTATAGACAACTTTATGAAAAACTCTTTATAGACAAAACTTTTATGATTAAATCTTTACAGCCGAATTTCTTATGATCGATATCTTCTCTGATCGGCTCTATCTGCATGGAAACGAGAATCACAAATCAGGCATCCCTTGTACCTTCCCGAGAACTGTTCCCATGCAGATAAACCGGTCTTTCGGCTTTACTACTACGTCCTGTTCCAATACGTTCAATGCTTTCAGCTTTCTCTCTTCATTTTCCTGATATAATAATCTCAAATAATAAACTTCATTTACTAAGAAAATTCCTATTTCATTTTGACCTGCTTTTTTTTCGGTCAACGCGATCACATCCCCGTTCCGAAAAACAGGCTCGTATCTGTCTGTCTGAAGCTGCAGGCAAAATTCCATGCCGTCTATCATATTCTCCTTGCGTACACGGAATTCAAAATATTCTGCTCTTTTTTTACAAATCGCATCAATCCCTCCTCCCATATCTTTCATACACGGAAAAGAAATCCATTCTTCCTGCTGCATTCTCGAATACTCTTCTTCGATCACCATGCGAACAAGTTTTTTCCCGCTGCTCGTCAACTGCCTGTACTTTTCAAGAGCATATATCTCATCCTGTGTGATCGCTCTTTTACATGCGATGGCAATCTCTCTGTTTCTTACATACTCTTCATAAAAGTAATTCGCATCTACTTCAAGCGTGATCATCAGCGCAACAAAAATATCCGGTTTCGGATAGCTGATTCCATTCTCATAATTTGCAATAGCAGACGGTGTAACCTGCACCGCTTCGGCAAGCTGTACTCTTGACATGTTTAACTCCTGACGTCGTTTACGAATCTTATTTCCGATCATCGTCATGATTTTAGCCCTCTCTTCACCACATATTATTCAAAGTATATTACAAGTTTCCTGTAAAAGCAATCGTTTTTTCAAGATTATTGTATTTTCTCATTGACATTTTATTAAATCTGTCGTAAACTGATGTAGAAATAGCCGCAAAATTGGTATATTTTCTTAATATGAATCAATTTTCTTAGGTAATATTAACAACTAGAATCGAGGGGCATGATGAAAGATTATGTAATAGATGTACTGATGGACATCGGAGTTCCGGCAGGAATCAAAGGTTTTACTTATATTTGCGACGCAATAGAATTATTTAATACCGATCCATACTATCCTGACGGAAAGATATCAGCACTCTATATCGATATCGCTAAAAAGTATCACACAACACCATCAAGAGTAGAGCGTTCCATACGACACGCTTTCGATATTGCACTTACAAAAGGTGATCCTGATATGGTATCCCGCTATCTGGATCTGACAAACAGACAGAACTCCACGCTATTGCGGACACTCTATCTTCGGATCGGGCAAGAACGCCGCAGACATCAGGCAGAACGGCGGCATCAGCAATGCAACCCACAAACTTGTACCTCACAGACTTGTGAGTTTAAAGCACAGATATATATGGAAGCAATGAAAACCTTATCCGAAGAGATCGAATCTTTGTTTAATCGCACTCTTGCTTCTGTAAGAGATGATATTCATCCGACAGACGACGGACAAAGTGAACGGAGCTGTTCCGGATTTCCAAAATCTTTAAAATCTTAAAGACCCGGCTCTTTCTTATTTTATTTTTATCATCTCTGAAAACAGCTCCGCAAAACAACATATGTTTGGATTTCACTTGGTTTTACCTCGCTTTTCATATATAATATTAGGCGTTTCACAAACGCCTAAATACCGAAAATTATTGAAAGGAGATGGTTCTATGCCTACCAACATTCAGAAAAACCAGATTACAGAAGGCATTATTTGGCGGCAGCTTCTACTTTTCTTCTTTCCCATTTTACTCGGGACTTTCTTTCAACAGCTATACAACACGATCGACAGTGTTATCGTCGGTCAATTCGTCGGAAAAGAAGCTCTCGCCGCAGTAGGAGGTTCTTCTGCTCAGATCGTTGCTTTTGTAGTCGGATTTTTTACCGGGCTTTCTTCCGGGGCATCTGTAACGATTGCACAGTTTTTCGGTGCGAAAGACTCCCGCTCTGCAAATAAAGGTCTTCACACAGCTTACGCGATCGCCGCTTTCGGAGGTTTGATCCTTACCGTATCAGGAATCATTCTGACTCCGTTTCTTTTAGAGATGATGAATACGCCTGCCGATATTGTAGCAGATTCCGCCGTTTACTTAAGGATCTACTTTGCCGGAATCATTTTCGTCCTCATTTACAACATGGGATCGGCAATACTGCGCGCCACCGGAGATTCCAAACGTCCGCTCTATTATTTGATCGTCTGCTGCATCATCAACATCGTGCTTGACGTTTTATTCGTTATCGTATTCCATATGGGCGTTATGGGAGTTGCTGTTGCCACCCTCATTGCACAGGCTGTAAGTGCCGTACTTGTCACTTTAAAACTGATGCGCTCTGAAGGCATATTAAAACTTTCCGTCAAACAGATCCGTTTCCACGGTTCGATTTTGAAAATGCAGTTAAAACTCGGTCTGCCGACCGGATTTGAAGCGATCCTGTTCTCTATTACAAATATTGCCATTCAATCTGCTGTCAACACTTTCGGCACGGACACAACCGCCGCATGGTCAGCCTACGGAAAACTGGACGCAATTTTTTGGATGGTCAGCACTGCGTTCGGAATTGCGATCACAACATTCGTAGGGCAAAACTACGGCGCCGGAAAAATGGATCGCGTACGCAAAAGTACCCGCGTATGCCTTCTTATGGATTTTATTGTTTCCGCCGTACTTGTTGTCTTTCTGATCGCCGCACGATTCCTTTTATTCCGGTTATTTACAAACGACAGCCATGTAATTGAAATCGGATGCGACATGCTCGTTCTGATCACGCCATGGTACATTGTATATGTCTTTATCGAAGTTATCGCCGGAGCGCTGCGCGGAGTCGGAAACGTCGTCGTTCCGGTAGTCATTACTCTGCTTGGCGTCTGCGTCCTTCGCATCGCATGGCTTGCCGCTATGCTGAAAATCTCACCGACGATATCGGCGATTATTTTAAGCTATCCGGTAACATGGGTTATCACAGCGCTTGCATTTATCATCTACTATATATACATCACCCATAAAACTATCGCCGGAAGTTCTAAAAAGCATGTTCCAAAATTGTAAGCAGCCGATAAAATCTTAGATAAACCCGGACTTGGCCTCATCTGCGCTGCGAGAATAAAAAAGCAAAAAATTACCCGAATCATCATAAAGTAATATACTCACATAAGAAACGGGTGATTTTTTGCTTTTCTGCATTCTTCTGCATAATAATCAAAATTATGTTGTTTTTTTCGGAAATTTCAAACAGGCTTTAAACTGATCGCAGTCGATCAATATATCAAATTCTCCCCCGAGCGCTTTGGCATAAGTACTTACGATCGCCAGTCCAAGTCCGTTTCCGTCTCCGGTTCTTGCCTTATCTCCTCTTGCAAACCTTTCGATAATATCTTCTTTTGTAAAATCCATCGGATATCCCGATGTGTTTGTTACTTCCAGACATACTTCTTCTTTTCCTTCCGACTGCAAAAGCTTCGTTTTCACAAAGACACGCGTTCCCTTTGCAGAATATTTCAACGCATTTTCAATCAGATTCTGGCAGATTCTGTAAAAATAAGAATTGTCCGATATAAGCTGTGTATCTTCTTTTGTCAGATCGGTAACAAATTCCAAATGACTTTCCTTTATCCTGTCATCCATATCCGCAAAGATCTGTTCGATCATCCGATTTACCTCGAACGGCTCCGGATGCAGCTCTACATTTCCGCTGCTTGCTTTTGCAAGATTAAATAAACTGTTGATCATTTCTTTTAGTTTCTCTGCCCGCTCTGAAATCACATCCACATAATCGCGGACAATATCGCTTAATTCTTCCCTCTTGATCAGTTCAATATAGCCGACCATCGACGTAAGCGGCGTTTTCAGATCATGGGAAACATTTGTAATAAGATCTACTCTGAGCTGATCGCTGCGCGATACTTTTTCAAGACTCTTTCGCTCGATCTCCAGCGCTTCTTTGATCCTGTTTTGATTTATCTTTTCAAAATTACACATAATCATGTCTAACTGTTTCTTTTTAAAGTGATTCATCACCGCTCCGGCAAGCACAAACTGAACGAGCGCCGATAAAATCATGACATACCCCGATGCATAATTGTATTGCCATCCTGTTCCTATATACATTCCGCCGTTCATTAAGTACGACATATACCACAAAGCGATCAAAAGAGCTGTTCCGCCTATCCACTGCAGTCTGCGATTCCTGATTTTCCACCTGTTCTGCCATTTCACATACGCATCCTTTTCTCCCGGATCCCATTCACGGAATTTCCTCATAATGAGAAATGCGGTCAGTATCATCTGCCCTGCTCCAAATAAAGCATTTCCCAATATCCCGAAAAACAAGGATTCTCCGGTCGGATGGTACGTACGGTACACTACAACACTGTACCAGAATGCGATTCCAAACCCTGCCAGCACAAGACAAAATAGTTTCACTGCAATCCCTGTACTGCTAAGCCAGCATTTTTCTAAAAAACTTTTCGCCTTTGACTTAATATTTTTCCATTTTGTATCCAATACCCCACACCACCTTTACATATCTTGGTTTCTTTGCATCAATCTCAATTTTCTCCCGAATGTGTCTGATGTGAACCATTACCGTGTTTTCCACTGTATAGTTTGCCGATTCCTGCCAGACATTTTCATAAATCTGCTCCGAAGAAAACACCTGCCCCGGATGTTCCATCAAAAGTTCTAAAATTTTATACTCCGTAGCCGTCAGCCTCACTTCCTCCCCTTCCACAAGTACGATCCGCTGTTTTTTGTCAAGTACAAGACCTCCGTTTATGATCTGATCATCATTTTCCTTCGGAAGCTCGCCTCCCCACGCCCTGTATCTCCTCAAATGCGCTTTCACGCGAGCCATCAACTCCGCCGGATTATACGGCTTTTCCACATAATCGTCCGCACCAAGCACAAGTCCCGATACCTTATCACTTTCCTCCGTCTTTGCCGAAAGAATAATAACCGGAATCCTGTATTTCTCCCGAAGCTTCATAAGAGCAGACAAGCCATTTAACCGTGGCATCATAACATCAAGCAGAATTAAATCTACCGGATTCTGCTCAAGCAAGTTTAACGCTTCCATTCCATCATACGCCGGAATCACCCGGTATCCTTCATATTTTAAAAGTTCACTGATCGAATATACAATTTCTTTGTTGTCATCGACAACCATGACAACCTCTCCCATATTCATTTCCTCTGCCATCATTCTCTCCTCTCGTTTTCCTTTATCTGATATAAACAGTACACTTCCACTGTTAAAAAAACCTCGATGTAATTCTTAAATTTTTCTTATAAAAGGCCGTCGGGCATTTCCTTTCGTACATTTCCTTTCCAAGTGGGGGGCACCGGTATAATCCGCCACTTTTTGTGGCGGC